>Ga0066709_100001333_pt1 | contig 16070 bp, 15 predicted proteins | sample GraSoiAngelo_158_FD_79665 | JGI IMG/M metagenome (GOLD analysis project Ga0066709, IMG submission 79665) | Grasslands soil microbial communities from the Angelo Coastal Reserve, California, USA - 14_1009_16_30cm | ecosystem: Environmental > Terrestrial > Soil > Grasslands | place: USA...
CTCCGGCATCGACTGGGCCGACGTCCCCCGCCACCCGCTCTGCCGCGAGGCCCTGCGCACGCTCCGCTACATGCAGGACATCGAGGCGCACACCATCGTCTACCTGCGCACCCCCCTCTCGACGCGCGCCATGGACGACCCCGAGGTGGCGACCTTCCTCGCTTGCTGGTTCTACGAGGAGACCTTCCACGGCCGCGCGCTCGCCCGCTTCCTCGCCGCCGCCGGGCACCCGGTCACGCCCCGGTCGCGCTCGCGCGAGAGCTTCCTCCAGTGGGCCGAAGCGCGCGCCACCGCCGCGGTCGCCAGGCTCTGGCCCGACTTCGTTGGCGTGCACATGGCCTGGGGCGCCATCAACGAGCTCACAACCCTGGTCGGCTACCAGCGCCTCTCCGAGGTCGCCGGCCACCCCGTCCTGACCGAGCTCCTCGCCCGCATCGTGCGCGACGAGTCGAGGCACTTCTCCTTCTACTACCGGCAGGCCGAGCGCAGGCTCGCGCGCGCGGGCCCGGCGCGCGTGGCGCGCTTCCTCGTCGACCGCTTCTGGGCGCCGGTGGGGAGCCGCGTGCAGCCCGACGACGAGGTGCGCTTCCTCGCGCGTTACCTCCTGGCCGGCGAGGAAGGCCGGTCGGCCGCCCGCCGCGTGGACGGGCAGATCCGCAACCTCCCCGGCTTCGACGGCGTGCAGCTGCTCGAGGCCTTCGCGGCGGGTGCGCTCGCGGCGACGTGAGGGCGGGGTCTCGGTGCCGGCTGGTTGACACTCCCCGCAGCTCCCTCTCTACTCGAAGGGACCGCCCGCCGGCGGCGCTCAGCGGGGTGGTGGAGACGTCATCATGGAGACCGTGCGTCGGCCGGGGGGCTCCTCCTCCTGACTGCGCTCCTCGGGACGGCCGCCTGGCTCTTGTGGGCCGGGGCCGGCACGCAGGAGTCGCCGGCGCCGGCACCCGAGCCCATTGCCGCGACCGCGCCCGCCAGCCCCTCGTCGCCGCTCCTCGCGCTCCCGCCGGAGCGGATGCGCGAGGCGCTGCACGCCGCGTACAGGCTCCGGCCCGACCGGCGCTGCCTGGCTGCCTGCGCGATCCGCTCGCGCTCGGCGATGTACTGAGCCGACTGCCAGACGCGCTTCGCTGTCGAGGCGTACCATTTCTGTCCGCCCCGCACCGGCTTCACCTTGTCGTCGTTCAGCGCCTTCGCGATCCCCAACCAGCCGTATCCACGCTTCCGCAGGCGCACGACGCGCTGGCGGACAGCTTCGGGGACCAGGGGGATACCGCCGACGCGTTCGCCGCGGGCCTTCTTGACGGCCAGCGCATCCTTCGTCCGCTTCGCGATCATCTCGCGTTCGTACTGTGCGGCCGAGCCGACGACGCTCGCCGCCAGTCGCCCGCTCGGCTCCGTCGTGTCGAAGCTCGGCATGTCGACCGGGACCAGCTGCCAGGGCGGAAGTTCCTTCCACTGGCGGCCGACGCGGACCTTGCGAGTCCTCCCCATCTTCTCAATGAGGGCCTCCAGGTCGATCTTCCGACGCGTCAACCTGTCGAGCTTCGCGACCACCAGGACGCCGGCCTCGCCAGCGTCGAGCATCGCGACCACCCGCTCGATGCCGGGGCGCTTGAGACTCTTCCCACTCCAGCCGACGTCGCCTGCCCGAGATGATGGGGAATCTCGGGTCGAGGATCGTCCGCGGGCTGTTCCCTAGCTAGCTTCCAGACGTGCCGTCGACCCGAGGGCGCAGATCGGCTCCTCGTGCGCCGGGCGTGGAGCCAGTCCGGGCATGGCGGAGTCCTTGCAGAGTGGCTGTACCCATACAGTCAGCGGTCCCGTCTATCATGCCGGCTAGCTCGCCCCCTTCTCAGACCCCGCCCTCAAGGTGTAAACTGAATTGAAGGTGGAGGGGTTGCACCGCGACGATCTGTGCGCGAAGGGCACTTGACGGTGGCGCGACCTCGACCCGGGTGGGGAATGTGCAGCCCCCCAGAATGAAGAGGATGGCGACCGCGCGGAGGTAGGGCTTGCGTATCAGCTTGCCTCCCACATCGGTTCTTCTTCTCCGTGACGAAGGGGGTCTACCGGGGCTTTGAGAGACGGTACTTCCAGTTGGCGGCCGATGACGCCGCGCTGCTGCGCTCCGACCTGCAGGCGGCGGCGGAGCGGCTCGCGGACAAGATCCTGTTCGACCTCTTCGAGGCCACGGAGGCGGAGGTGGCGCATACACCGGAGCCGGGCCAAGCGGCCACTCGTCCCTATTCCACTCAGGGTTCGGGCCGGCCCTCCGACGGCTGCCTGTGAGCGAGTTGAGGTAGAGCAGCACCGCGGCGTCCATTGCCGCGGGCGCTCGGTGGCTGACGGCGGGGACGTGGGGATGGCGACCTGCCGCTCGTCGTGCTCGGGTGCGTAGACGATATTGAACGACCGGCTCGCATTCGTAACGTCGCGGTGTCTCCGGTAGGAGCTCCCGACGAGGCGGTGGTAGCCGCCCGAATCGTGGGTTTTGGTAAGGGAGGACAGAATCGCTGGGCGTCGACACCGCGCCGGCCCCCCTTGACCGCTCGTGGAGGGGCACGCTACGGAGCCCCTGTGCAGTGCTCCGCTCGGTGCCCTTGGTGCCGGCATCGTTACCGCGGACGCGCCGCCGCAACCGCGGCCTTGCTCGGGCTGCTGGTCGTGGCGTTGAGTGCACCCACGCCTGCCGCCCCGCTGCTCTACGTGAACACCAGCGGCTCGCTCCAAGTGATCGACGCGGACACCGGCCGGCTGGGAAAGAAGATCTTCCCTCCCGGCGACAGCTTGCTCGGGCCGCAGGTCGCGGCGGGCGGGCGCCTATACCTTGCAGCGGCCGCGGCCATGGAGGGGGCCGCGCCTTCCTCTCTACTGGTTGTTGACCCCGACCGGAACGTCGCAGCAATGCTCGTTCAGAACCTTCCGCTTATTAATAATGCTCCCTTTGTCGGCGGCCTTCACGCGGCCGCGGACGGTGCGGCACTCTACTTTCTGAGCGGCGGCACCGACACCCTCGGCCGGCTCGATCTTGTCCAAGGTGTCGTCTCCACGATCAAGAGCGCTGCCTTCGGGGGGAGGTCGGGGTGCGGATCGCAAGAGGGAACCCACGTGGTCTGCTCGGTGCAACACCTGGGCGAGCCGCGACCTCCCGGTCCCCGGCTCGCCGACGACAGAGAGAGGTTCCTGCGGCGCATCTTCCGCCGGCATGAGGGCATCGGCCTGGCACGGCTCAGTGGAAGGGCTGCCCCCGGGTGCTCACCGCACGTCACACGGGCGCCGTCCTGCTCGCGGCCGACGCCACTTCGAGGCCGTTCGCGTCCACGTCCCGTTCACCTTGAGGATGTTGGAGCTGGGGAGGTAGCGAGCTCCTCGAGCAGCGCCTTCGCCTCGACGAGGTCGCGTGTATCGAAGCCTTCGGTGAACCAGCCGTAGACCGGGGCAAGGACCGCCCGCGCCTCGGCGCGCCTCCCCTGAGCACCTAGCAAGCGGCCAAGGCTGGCCGCCGCACGCAGCTCGAGGGACTTCGCCTCCTGGGCCTGCGCTATCTCGCTTGCGCGCCGCAGAAGGCGCTCGCCCTCTGCTTCGCCCAGAGCCCCCGAGGCAAGGAGCAGCTCAGCCCGCAAGCGGTGCAGCTCCGCATCCCAGAAGTCCTGACCTGTTTGGGCGGAGACGGCGAGCGCCGCCTCTGCCGTTGCCAGAGCATCGCTGTGCCGACCGGCTGCCTGGTGAGCCTGTGCCAGCAACGCAACGAACATAGGGGCCCCGACCTGGCTTCCGGTGGCATCCGCAAGGGCAAGGCCAGCTGATATTTCCGTGATAACGGTGGCGTCGTCCCCCGCGAGAACCAGCGCTGCCGCCCGCAAGGCATGGCCCCCTCCCAGCCAGAGTGAACCCATGGGCCTCACTCAGCGCGATCGTCTGCTCGGGCAGCTCCCGCTGTGATTCCAGGTCGCCACGCCACCAGTGAACGAGCGCCTCGCAGAACAACGCAAAGGCCAGGCTGAAGGGATGGGCCACCCTGCGCGCAAGCCCGGTCGCCTCCTCTGCTCGTGCAAGCGCTCGATCCGGGTGGCCGAGTGGCCAGAGGTTCCACGCAGCGGAACACCGCGCTATGGCGGCCTGATCCGCATCGCCGATTCCGAGGGCCAGCCCGCGATGGAGTGACGGGTCGTACAGCGCAATCATCCTCTCGCAATGCTCGAGCGAGATGGCGAACTTTCCCTGAAGAAAGAGCGTGTCGACCATCAAGCCGTGGGCCGGGATGAGGTGTGTGGCCTCGCCCGTCTGCTGGGCGATCCTCAAGGCTTGTTCCGCTAGTTCGATGCCGCGGTCCAGCTCGCCTCGGTTGTAGTAGACGGTAGATAGCCCCTGCATGGCGGTGAAGAGCTGCGCGGCGGTGCCGAGGTGCTGGGCAAGCGCGTGCGCCCGGACGTACGCGCCCTCGGTTTCCGCGTGGGCGTACCCCCGGACCGCGATTAGCGAGGTCCCGAGGGCGAGCTGCAGGGAGACCTCGCGGGCGCCCCTGTCGATGCTCTCGGACAAGGAACCGAGCAGCGTAATTGCCTTCCGCAGATGTTGGATCGCCTCCTCGTGCGCCGACCGCGCCGCCTGTTCGCCCGCCCGCCGGTAATACGCCACCGCGAGCTCGACGTCGCCCGCTTCCTCGTAGTGGTGCGCGAGGAGCTCCGCCTGCGCCTCGGCCACCTCGGGAAACTGCTCCGCGAGCACCTGCGCCACCCGCCCGTGCAGCGCCCGGCGCCGGCTCTTGAGGAGTGACCCGTATGCCGCGTCCTGCACGAGCGTGTGCTTGAAGAGGTAGCTCGACTCGGGCGGGAGGCCCCGCACGTAGAGGAGCTCCGCGTCGGCGAGCTTCCCGAGCGACCCCTCCAGCTCCGCGTCGGACACCGGATGCACCGCGTGCAGGAGCCCGTACGAAAACTGCCGTCCAAGCACCGCGCCCACCTGCGCGACCTCCTTTGCTGCCGGCCCCAGGCGGTCGAGCCGCGCCATGAGCGAGTCAGCGAGCGTCGCCGGGATGTCCTTCGCGGCCTCCCCGCCCGCTTCGACCACCACCTTCGTCAGCTCTTCGACGAAGAGCGGTACGCCGTTCTTACGCGTCACGACCGCGTCCACGAGCGCCTCGGGGAGGGCCGTGCGCGCGGCGACCCGGGCCACCATCTCGCGCACGTGCTTCCGCGGAAGACGGCTCAGTGTGAGCTGCGTGTGATGGGCCCGCAGCGCCCACGGTGGACGGAACTCTGGCCGCGCCGTGTAGAGGAGGAGGAGCGGCGCCGTCGCTCCCTGCTCGACGAGGAGTTGCTGGAGCTCAAGGGTCGAGGGATCGACCCACTGGAGGTCCTCGAGGAAGACGACGAGGGGCTGGAGGCGTGCGGCCCCGAGGACCCAGGCGGCGAGCGTCGCGATGAGCCGCCTTCGCGCCACGTCCGGCGCGGCCAGCACCGGCGGGTAGCCCTTGGGGACGGGGAGATCGAGCAGCGGCGCGACGAGCGGCAGTGCCTGCTGGGCATTGAGCCCCGCCGCCGCGAGCGCCCGCTCGAGCGCCGCGACGCGCGCCTCCGCCGTGTCCTCGCCCGTCCACGCGAGGAGCTGCTTCAGGAGCTCCGTCCCCGCGTAGAAGGGCGTGTCGGCGAAGTAGGGCTGCCCGCCCGACTCGAGCCAGGTGTGCGGCACGCCCGCAAGATCCTCGTGCAGCACCAGCGCCAGGCGCGACTTCCCAATCCCCGGCTCGCCGACGAGCAGCACCACCTGCCCCTCACCCTCGCACGCCTGCTCGAAGCGCATACGTAGCAGCCGCCGCTCGTCCTCGCGGCCGATGAAGGGGGTGAGGCCCAGCGCGGCCGCGGTCGCGAGCCGGCTCCGCACCACGCTCGGCTGCACGACGCGATACACGGGGACAGGCTCCGAGATCCCCTTGAAGGCATGGCGCCCGAGGTCCTCGGTCACGAATATCCCGCGCACGAGCCGCAGCGTCGAGCCGCTGATCACGACCGTGTCGGGCGCGGCCGCGGCCTGGAGCCGCGCCGCGAGGTTCACCGTCTCGCCCAGCGCCACCGCCTCGCGCCGCGGCCCGCCCGCCATGTCGCCCACGACCACCGGCCCCGTGTGCACGCCGATCCGCGCCGCGAACCGCACCCCGCGCTCGGCCTCGAGCGTGGCGTTGAGCGCCGCGAAGTCCCGCGCGAGCGTCCCCAGCATGTCGAGCGCCGCCCGCACCGCTCGTTCGGCGTCGTCCTCGTGGGCGCGAGGATAGCCAAAGTAGGCGAGGACGCCGTCGCCCAGGTAGTTGGCGAGGTGACCGTCGTAGCGGCCGATCGTCTCGGCACACGCGTCGTAGTAGCGGCGCACGAGCTCGCGGAGATCCTCGTCGTCGATGCGCTCGGCGAGCGTGGTCGAGGCGACGAGGTCGCAGAACATGACCGTGAGGTGGCGGCGCTCGGCCTCGGTAGGCGCCCGGCCCGCAGCGGCCCCACCAGCAGTCGGTGCGGGCGTCCCGCTCAGCGCCGCGCCGCAGTGGCCGCAGAAGTGCTCGTCGGGCTCGTTCTGCGTGCCACAAGCGGCGCAGGCCTCACCGAGGCGGCTGCCGCACTTCGCGCAGTAGCGGCGGTCGGCGCGGTTGGCGTGGTCGCAGGACGGGCAGCGGATCATGCCCTGGGCTCCCATCGAATCCTCAGTCCACCGGATCGAGGTGTCCCGGGTTGTCCTCCAGGCAGCCGCGCGATGTCAACGGAGCGATGGGCCTCGCGCGGCTGGCGAAGCCTCGCGTAGTTCTTTGCCGTATATGGGGCTCTTGTCCGCCTCGTATATGGCTCCGGAGAGGAACGTCGGGATCGGGAAGAGCGGAAGAGTGCGGCGCGGGGTGGGGTCTGATAGGCAGGGTTACGTAAACTTTGGCGGTAGTGGGTCAGTTTGCGCGAGCAACCGGCACAGGCTCACTCTTGAGCACAACGACGGATGGCGATCCAGTCCTGGTGCGTTATAGCAAACGGCTCCCACCCTTCGGGTAGTGTCCCCTCGCCACTGTGCCGATAGGCATCAACCTTCCACTGCTTGCAGCCCGACCCTGGCGTCGCATGTGCTTGTCCCCGACCCGCGAACGGCACTATGAGGCTCGCGAGTGCGAGTCCGAGGAGAACGCCACCGATCATCTTCGTCATACAGTCCCCTTTTGGTTTGAGGTGAGATGTTGTGGCATACTCCTCGTATGCCTACACGAGCAAGCAGAGGTGGCAGGCGGGTCGACTTCGCACAGAATGCCCTCCGGGTGGTCGAGGAAGCCACGGGCGAGGTCCTAAAGCCGGCGGAGGGGAAGAACCCGCACGCGCAGGCTCTGTCGCGACTGGGGGCCGCTAAGGGCGGCGCGGCGCGGGCCAAGGCCCTCTCGGCCAAGAAGCGGAAGGCCATTGCGAAGAAGGCCGCCGCTGCTCGCTGGGCTAAGCGGAGTCGCTAGCATCGCTCATGAAAGGCAACAGCAGTGTATCCCCCCTCCTGGGGAAGGCCCGGTCTAGAAGTCGCATGAACGAGTCCCATGAGCTTGATGCACGCATGAAACCGATCACGGCGTAGAGATGCTGAGCAAGCGCAGGGTGCCCAACGTCATCGGTCAACCACTGATGGTGTTTCGACTTCCGATAGCCGCGCTCGTCTCGTGGATTGCGGTCCTCGAGCTCCTTTAGAACCCCAGGCGCTAGGCGCGCGTAGACGATATCCTTCGTGTACCGTCCGACGGATTGCGGACGGTTCACAGCCATGCCTTTCCATTCCCATCCACGGAGGCGGAAGATCTCTCGATAGAACTCGTCCGGAAACCGCTTCGCCCACGCCGCCAGCTCCTTGCGCAAGAACTTGTCGAGGATCAATTGTAGAGCCTGCCGGTCCCGAATCTCCTGGTAGCCGGTCGCCTCGTCGACGAGCGCGACAATCCCGACTCGCGCTAGGCCGCGCATGAGCATGTCGCAGGCTTCGATGATGTGGCGGAACTGTCCGGGAACTTGCCCCTTCTTGTCCTTCCCTAGCGCCGCATCCCGGAACTTCAGGTAGACCTCGCAGACCATTGGCAGCAGCTCGGCCTCATAGCCGACGGTCTTCTGTCCGGTCCGGAGCCGAAACAGGATGGGTGTCGTCGACAGTCTCAACTCTTCGGAAACGAAGGGCTTTAGCTGGTCAGCTTGCAAAAAGAAGGGGAGCCCGTCGACATTGCTCGATCCCCCCGTCCCGGCCTTTGGCGTCCTGGATCGGCCGAGCGCCCTGAGAAAGGTGCCCTGGGAGAGCAATCGTTTCCCGTTCGGGAGCACGGCAGCCATGATCTCGGCATCCCCAATGCGGACCGGCCCCTCATGGGTCGCTTGTGGAAGCTCTGCCGACCATCGCGCCAGGGCCGCCTTTCGTGCGCTCGCCCGACGTTCCTCGGCGCTCAGCGCCTCGGCCCGGGCGTGCCCGCCCTTTGCCCGCCCCTCGATGCCTGCATCCTTGTCCTTGTCTGTGCCCATGCGTGCATGGTACAGGAGCACGCATGAGAGGTCAACAACATGACCGTCAGCACGCATCTCTTTACAATGCTTGCTCGATCAAGCATACTCACCCCATGAATCAGATGAGCACGAAGCGCCGCGCCCAGGTCGTAGCGGCCCTCTGTGAGGGCAACAGCGTCCGCTCCACGGTCCGCATGACGGGGGCCGCGAAGGGCACCGTGCTTAAGCTCCTAGCCAACCTCGGCGTGGCCTGCCGAGACTACCAGCGCGAGGTGATGGTCGACCTCCCGTGCCAGCGCCTCCAGTGCGACGAGATTTGGAGCTTCTGTTACGCGAAGGACAAGAACGTGCCGGAGGCGATGCGGCCGAAGCGGTCGATCACCAAGCCGAACTGCGACAAGGAGAGCATGGTGGGGTCGGTGTGGACCTGGACGGCCATCGACGCCGACTCGAAGCTCGTCCCGAGCTTCCACGTCGGCACCCGCGACGCGTGGTGCGCGTTCCACTTCATGCAGGACCTCGCCAGCCGGCTCCGCGAGCGCGTCCAGCTCACGACAGACGGCCATCACGCCTACCTGAGCGCCGTGGGCTTGAGCTTTGGGATGGAGATCGACTACGCAATGCTCGTGAAGCTCTACGGCGCCGAGCCCGCTGGCGAGGCCCGCTACAGCCCGCCGAAGTGTATCGGGACGCGGACGGAAGTGAAGCAGGGCGACCCAGACCCGGCGCACATCTCGACGTCGTATGCCGAACGGCAGAACCTCAACATGCGGATGGGGATGCGGCGCTTCACGCGGCTGACCAATGCCTTCTCAAAGAAGTGCGAGAACCACGAGCACATGATCGCGCTCTACTATGCGTTCTACAACTTCGCCCGCGTCCATCAGACCCTCAAGACGACCCCGGCGATCGCAGCCGGCGTGGCCGATCACGTCTGGACGCTCACGGAGCTGGTCGGGCTGCTCGATCGGGCAGAGGCGCGGGCGACCGGGACGGATTCAAACTGACCCACTACCACTTTGGCCCCTAATGGGGACTATGCCCACCGGGCGTGTTCGTGTGCCGCGCTGGCTCCGCCAGCCGCAGCAGGACAGTCGGGCGTGATCGCGAGGTGACACGCTCGCGTCCGGTTCGCGACCGAAGATGCCTTCGATCGCGCTAATTGACACCCGTCGGCGGGCGATCGTATCGTCCGCCGCCCGAAGGCTCGCGATGCGATCCCTCCTGCTCGTGTGCGCATCGGCGGCCCTCTACGCCGCCAGCTTCCCGCCCCTCGCCCTTGGGGTGCTCGCCTGGGTCGCGCTCGTGCCGCTCTTCCACGCGATCGTGTCGGTCCGTCCGCGGCACGCCGCGCTGCTCGGGGCCACCTGGGGGCTCGGCATCGCGATCGGCGTCGGCCTGTGGTTCCCCGGCATGCTCGCGAGCTACTTCGAGCAGCCGCCGATCGTCGGGTGGGCGGGATTCCTCGCCGTCGGCCTCGGGCTCTCCGGCGTCTACTACGCCGCGTTCGGCGCCTGGCTCTCCTGGGTAGGGCGCCGCGGCGCCGTCGCCCCCCTCGTCGTCGCGGCGGGATGGGGCGCATGCGAGTTCGCGCGCGCGCGTCTCTTCGTCGGCAACCCGTGGGTCCTCGCCGGGTACTCACAGGTCCATTTCGCGCCGCTGGTTCAGATCGCCGATGCGACGGGCCCGTACGGCCCGGGCATGCTCGTCGCGGCCGTCAATGCGGTCATCGCGGGCGTCTTCGCGGCGCGGCTCCGGGGCCCTCGCCCGCTCAGATCGGTCGCCGGCGTCGTCGCCGTGCTCGCCTTCGCGCTCGTCTATGGCGAGTGGCGGCTCGCGCAGCACTTCGGCGACGGCGAGGCCGTGCACGTCGCGGTCGTCCAGGGCGCGATCGAGCGCGGCTTCCGGTGGCGGCCCGAGTACCGTGACGTCTCGCTCGGGCGCTATCGCGAGCTGACGGAGCGGGCGGCAGCGGCGAGCCCGGATCTCGTCCTGTGGCCGGAGAATGCCGTCGACTTCTATCTCCAGGAGGGCTCGCCGGAACGGCGCGCGGTCCTGGACGAGGCGCGGGAGCTCGGGGTCGATCTGGTGCTCGGCGGCCCCCACTACAGCTTCGAGGCGGCGCAGACGCGCTACCACATCTCGGTCTTCCTGGTCCGCGAGGGCCGGATCGCCGCGCGCTACGACAAGCTGCATCTCCTCCCGCTCGCGGAGGAGAACCTGCCCGGCGCCCTCTGGCAGCGGAAGACCGCCTACACGCCCGGGCGTGCGCCGGCGCTGCTCGACACCGATGTGGGCCGGCTCGGCGCCTTCGTCTGCTTCGAGGCGATGTATCCCGAGCTGGTGCGGCGGTTCGCGCTCGCCGGTGCCGACGTGCTCGCCAATCTCTCGAACGACGCGTGGTTCGGCGCCGAGGCGCCTGCCCGGCATCACCTCGACATCGCCTCGTTCCGCGCCATCGAGAACCGACGCTACCTCGTGCGCGCCGCGAGCACGGGATTCTCGGCGGTGATCGATCCCTGGGGTCGGTTGACCGAGATCAGTCGTTTCGGAACGCCCGATGTGCTGACCGCCTCCGTCCGGCGCTGCAGCGGCTCGACGCCGTATCAGCGATGGGGAGACGCCGCCGCCTGGCTGGCCGTGGCAGCGGCGCTCGGTCAGATGACGAAACGCAGAAACCAAAGGAGGGAAACATGAGATCGCTCGTCGCATCGATCGCACTCGTCTGCGCCGCCCAGCTGGCGGCACCCCCGCCGTCGCAGGCGGGCTCTCCGGGCCCGGCCCCGCGCGAGGTGCTGGTGCACGACTGTGCCTCCGGCGACGGAACCTGCACCACCAGTGACAACGAGGCCTCGTGCAGCGACTCGTCGAACCCCTGCACGTGCGACATCTCGGCAACGCCCTGCCCGCCGATCAACGTGGTCGCCGGGCCGATCACGGCCGACCTGACCCTCAGCGCCACCGACAACCCGGCCTGCGACAACGACCCGTTCGCCGCCTGCGGGGGGACGATCGATGCCTGCACGACGAACGCGGGCTCGATGAGCACTCTCAGCGTCGCCATCAGTGGCCGATTCAAGCGCGGCGACGGACTCAGGGGCAGAGGCGGCAGGCCGTTCTCGGTCTCGCTGACCTCGGGGATCTGCGATCTCGGGATCCACGCATGCTCGTCAACCGATCCGACGACCGTTCTCTGCACGAACAACGGCGAACGACTGACGGAGTCGTTGCTGGCCACCACGTTCGGGCGCGACATCGCGTGGCAGCCGTTGCCCGCCTCCCTGGCGTCGGCACTGGCGAGCACGCTGCGTATCACGACGGGGACGCCGTACGTCTCGAACGTCCTCGCGAGAACCGTCGATCACGACGGCACGGCCGACGCGTCCGCGACCGTCGTGCGCTTCTCGGTGCAGATCGAATTCGTCCAGTAGCCACCATGCCCGGAGCGGGATGCGGCGCCTCCCACTGATCGACGTCGCCCTGCTGGCGGCGCTGGTCCCGCTCTGGGTCGGCGCGTTCACCCTGCACCTCAAGGAGGTGGTGCAGGGGCGACTCGCCCTCGTGGGCGTCTTCGTGTCACGCCCGGAGGGCCCCAGCGGCCTGCCACACGTCACGGCCCTCTGGCCCGCGGCGGAGGTGCAGCGCGCCGGCCTCGTCCCGGGCGACCGCCTTCTCAGCCTCGAGGACGCGGATCTCCACGGCGTCGGACCCGTCCGGTTCTTCGCCCTGACGCAGGAGGAGCTCGCCCGGGCGCAGCGGGTGTCCCCGGCGCCCCGCGTCCGAGTGCGTTACGAGCGGGCGGGGGAGCCGGGCGAGGCGGCGCTCCCGTTCGTTCCCGTCGTCCTCCGCTGGCGCATGACGCCGCTCGCCGTCGCGCTCTTCGTCGTGGGGACCCTCGTCCTCCTGCGGAGGCCGGGCGCTCCGATCGCGCGCGCTTTCTTCCTCGCCGCCGCGGCGTTCAGCTTCCATTCGACCTGGTTCTTCGGCAGCTCGCGCGTGGCGACCTACGCCTGGGTGGTCGTCTTCGTCGTCGCCTCCTCGGTGATGCTGCCGCTCATCATCCGCGTCGCGCGGATGTTCCCCGACCGCTCTCCCCAGCCGCCCCCAGTTCTCTGGCCGTGGGGCTTCGCGCTCTTCGCTCCCGCGGCGGTGAGCGCCGTGTTCGGGACGCCGCTCGCGCCGGCGCCCGCGCTGCGTCTCATGTTCGCCGTGAACGTCGCCTTCATCGGGACGGTGCTCTTCGTTCTCACCCGGAACTACCGCACGGCCAGCGCCGTCGGCCGACGACAGCTGAAGTGGCTGGTCTACGGCATGTACGTGGGCCTGGTGCCCGTGCTCGCGGCGAACGTGCTGACCGCGTTGGTGCCGCGCTGGTGGTGGCTGCACGACGCGTCGGTGCTCGCCGAGGCGCTCATTCCGGTCTGCCTCTTCATCGCCATCGTCCGCTTCAACCTGTTCGACATCGACCGCCTGATCGCCACGACCGCGCTCTACAGCATCCTGTCCGCGCTCCTGATCGGAGGCGTCGTCGCCGTCGTCCCGACCGCGGCGCAGGCGGCGAGCGCCTTCGTCGGGGTCGAGCAGGGAACCGCTCGCCTGGTGCTCTCCGGGGTGCTCGCATGCTGCGTGATCCCTGCCCGGCAGTACCTCCGGCCGAGCGTCGAGCGCGTCTTCTTCAGCGAGCGTCACGCGTTGACCGCCGGGGTCGACGCCCTGCTGCGCGACCTCGCGGCCGGGCGCGAGCGTCCCCGCCTCCTCACGCTCGTCGGCGAGCGGCTGCATGCGCTCCTCCGGCCCTCGACGTGCATCGTGTACGCTCGCGCACCGGAGGGCTTCGTTCCGATCTCCACGGCCGGATTCGCGCGCGCGGCGGCGCCGCCGGTCACGCTCGGCCCGGGCAGCGCCGCGCTCGCCGTCATCGAGGCGGCGAAGGAGCCGCTCGACTTGCAGGGACGGCGGCGGACGGGCGGACGCGCCCGGCTCGGCCGAGCCGAGCTGGAGGCCCTCGCCGGGCTCGGCGCCATGGTCGTCCTGCCCGTCCGCCGCGGGGACACGCTCGACGCGTTCGTCACGCTCGGCGAGAAGCGCTCGGGCGACGTCTACACGGCGACCGACCTGGCACTCCTCGCGGCGGTCGTCGCCCAGCTCTCGGGCGAGCTCATCCGGCTCGATCTCGGCCGCTACACGTCGCGCGACGTCGTCGACGTGTTCGTCCGCGACCCCGGCGCGCTCGCGCCCCAGCCGCGCGACGTGACGATCTTCTTCTCCGACATCCGGGGGTCGACGACGATCGCGGAGCGTCTCTCGCGCGACGCGCTCCACCAGCTCCAGAACGAGTACTTCGAGGCGATGGCCGACGGCATCGCGGCGCACGGCGGACTCCTCGTGAAGACGATCGGCGACGCGGCGATGGCGCTCTGGAACGCGGTCGTGCCGGCCGCCGACCACGGCCCGCGCGGCTGTCGCGCGGCCCTCGACGCCCTCGAGGCGCTCGATCGTCTCAACGCCGGATGGGAGGCGCGCGGCTGGCCGCGGGTCGCGACCGGCATCGGCATCCACACCGGCGAGGCGATGGTCGGGAACTTCGGCACCGTCGAGCGCATCGAGTACGACGCGCGCGGCGACGCCGTGAACCTCGCCTCGCGGTGCGAGGGGCTCACCAAGCTCTACGGGACCCGCATCATCGTCTCGGATGGCACCCGGGCGATGCTCGGCGACGAGCTCGTCTGCCGTCCGCTCGACCGCGTTCGCGTGAAGGGCAAAAGCGAGGCGGTGATGATCCACGAGCTCCTCGGGCGGCGGTCGGCGGATCGCGACGGGCGGCTCCGCCGCCTGGGGGAGCTCTTCACGAGTGTGTTCGCCGCCTACTGCGGCCGCGCGTGGGACGAGGCCCTCGCGGGCCTCGACCGCATCGCGGCGGAGTACCCCGGCGATGGTCCCGCCCGTGTCTACCGCGATCGGTGCCTCGCGCTCCGGGCCGAGCCCCCGGGCGAGGGCTGGGACGGCATCTTCGAGGCGAAGAGCAAATAACGGTCGAGGAGGATCGCATGGACGTGCTCTGGGCACCGTGGCGCATGACCTACGTCGGAGGCGCACACGAACCACGGGCGTGCATCTTCTGCGCGGCCCCGACAGGGGACCCGCGCGATCGGCTCCTCCTCGGGGCGACCGTCCACAGCCTCGTCATGCTGAATCGGTTTCCCTATCAGAGCGGCCATCTGATGGTGGCGCCCCGGCGGCACACCGCCGACCTGCCCGGGCTCTCCGCGACGGAGCACGGGGACCTCGCCGAGACGCTCCGCCGCGCGCTCGCGGCGATCGACGACACATTGCGCCCGGAGGGGTTCAACCTCGGCATGAATCTCGGCACGTGCGCGGGCGCCGGCTTCGCCGACCACCTTCACTGGCACGTCGTGCCGTATTTGAGGCTCCGGAGAGGAACGTCGGGATCGGGAAGAGCGGAAGGGTGCGGCGCGGGGTGGCGGGGTCAGGGTCTGATAGCCTGGTGTCAACACAAAGTAGAAGTGTCCGCTCCTGCCCCAAGTAGAAATGTCCGCTTTACCCGGGCGACAGGGCTGGGGCCCGCAGGGCTGAGCCGGCATGGAGACGGTCCTTCTCACGCCGGGTGAGCTTCGGGCTGGCGAGGCGAGCGGCATCGCGCTGCTGCTGTTGCGCAGCAATGAAGGCGAAGACCCCGTCGAGATGCTTGTGCTCGAATCCTGACGCGCGCCCTCGGGCAGCACGCGATCCACGCGACCGCCGGCTTCGAGGCAAACGCGGACGATCTCGAGCGCTGCAGGGGCCGGTACGGGGTTGGCGCGTCGTTGCATGTCGCGGAGGGCGTGTCCGTGCTCGCCGAGGTTCTGGGCAGCTCCGCCATCACCGACGACACCTTCACGGTGCACCGTGCCGGGTTCGGGATCCGGTTTGTCCGCGGGGGTCCCCCAGGCTCGTGCCAGCGCGCCCCCTCGTCGTCACGCTCGCGCGAACGGACATCGTCAGACGGCGGGCTCGGCCTGAAGGTGCAGATCTTCAAAAAGGTCGTGGGCTACGCGAGCGTCCTGTTCCCACTCACATCGGACGGCGTACGAGCGGACGTGGTGCCCGTGGGCGGCCTCGAGATGACCTTCTGAGCGCGGTACCTCCTCACCCAACACCGCACGTGGCGGCGGGAGGTTCTCGCGACCGACGACCGGCGACGGACGGACACCCTCGCCTGGTTCGCCGCTGTGGCGCTCGGGTTCGTGAGCGTCTCCATCTCCCTGCAACTCGAGAAGGAGTGGATCACGATCGGCTGGGCGCTCGAGGGCGTGGCGGTCATCTACCCCTGGACGGTCTCGATCATGCGGGGCTCAAGTGGTTCGGCTTCGCGCTGCTCGCGGCCGCGACGGGGCGCCTCGTCGCCAACCCGCCGTTTTCGGCTATTACCCGCGCTCGGGCTGGCGTGTGGTGAACTGGCTTCTCTACACCTACCTCGTCCCCGCGGCCGCGCTCCTCGGCGCCGCGACGCTGCTCGCGCCGCGGGAGACCCTGCACGCGACGGCGAAGATAAGACCCATAAAAGGGGTATCCGCCCCGATCTCC
>Ga0066709_100001335_pt1 | contig 16068 bp, 10 predicted proteins | sample GraSoiAngelo_158_FD_79665 | JGI IMG/M metagenome (GOLD analysis project Ga0066709, IMG submission 79665) | Grasslands soil microbial communities from the Angelo Coastal Reserve, California, USA - 14_1009_16_30cm | ecosystem: Environmental > Terrestrial > Soil > Grasslands | place: USA...
ACGTGTACGCGCTTAAAAAAGGCGCATTGGATTTCAGAAAGTAATCAGCTTCCTCTGAGTTCTTCCACGGCTCCCCGGCTTCTGCTGCTGCTCACGTTGCTGCTGAGCGCCGTCCTCTGGTTCTTTACCACAACGGGTGGCCGGCAGATTTTTGTTAAGGAGGTGCTCGGCGACGCCTACGATTCGCAGGCGGAGCATTTTCTCCGCGGGAACGTTGACGTCGATGTGGAGGCGATCGGCCACGAAGCAATGATCGTGAACGGTCACGCGCGGATGTACTTTGGGCCGTTCCCAGCGTTCCTCCGTATTCCATTGAATTTCCTTTACCCAGCGGGACACGGGAAGTGGTCGCGGATTTCAGGATTTTGCGCGGGAGTGATCGCGCTGTTTGCCTTTGCGGGCCTTGTGCGGACTGCCTTGTGCTCGTCGGAGCTATCGCTACGCGCACGTAATTGGCTTGGCAATGCGTGTGTCGTCGGCTTCGCGTTCGGCTCGCCATTGCTTTTGCTGCTTGGGAATCTTTCCATCTACGATGAAGCAATTATCTGGGCACTCGCCTTATCGCTGGCCGCGATTTTTTTCGCTTTCCGCTCGCGACAAGCCACGGGTAGCGCCCTCACGCGCGCACTGCTGCGATTCTCGCTGTGTGCCGGTGGTGCTTTGCTGTCCCGAGTCACGTTTGGTGCGCCTTTCATCCTAATCGCGCCATTCCTTGCCCTGGGAGTTCGGCGGGAGAATCGAACGCGCAATCTCATGGCGCTGTTTCTCCCGCTTGGCGCCGCGCTCACCTTTTACGTTTGGCTAAGCTACGCAAAATTCGGCAGCCTCACTGGGGTCAACTACGACTACTACATCAACCCAGTTCACAGGGAGTTTGCTCACAAATTTGGCGTACTCAGCCCGCGCCGGATTCCATACAGCTTCGCTGACTACTTCAGCCTGCGTTTTCCGTCACTCCAGCGTGAACCGCCTTTCCTGGCGGCGGATCGCCAGTTCTATGATTACCCATCCCTTTATTCCAACAACTTCAGCGAAGTATATCTCCCTGTTCTGTGGTGTTCCGGTTGGCTTGTTTTCGGCGCGATTGTGGGAATCACACGTCTGGTTCGACGCGGCACCGTCTTTGAGCGGATCGCGGCCACAGCTTTTTTTGCTCAATTCCTTTGCGTCTTATCGTATTTTGCGCTTGCCCAGCGGTACGCCGCTGATCTCTATCCTTTCCTGATCTTCTCTTTCATCATGTTTCTCCGTTCGGGGAGTTTGGCATTACTCTGGTGGCGTGCTGTAATAATGGGACTGATTGCTTTCTCGATCGTCTTAAACTCTCTTGCGACCGTTTCCTGGCTGGTTGACGCTGACCAAAACGTGCCGCCGGAAACCAGATTTGCCTGGGAAGAGTTGCTAGGGCGGCGTTCACTTGAGAAATGGAAGTGAGAAATCATGACAACCAGCGACGCCAAAAAACGTCAACGGGAACTTTGTATGCCACTCAGCCTGTCGTTGTTGGCCGCCGTCGCCTTTTATTTCTCGACTAAGGCGACACTGCACGATCTGGATTACACGGCCGACATCGCCTCGGCTCTGCTGCGCGGTCACCTGGGTTTTCGGGAAAAGCCGCCCGATTGGCTCAATGAAATGATTCCTTGGGGAGGCAGATACCATTCCGCTTTTCCGCTGGGAGCGGTGCTCAGCATGGTCCCAATTGCGCTTCTGCAAAAAGTGTCCCTGATTCATGATTTCCCCGGACACATTTTGTCGGCGCTAATTGCTGGGGTTAGCGTTTATTTCTTTTTTCAGCTCGCGAAAGCATTTGGGCCTGAGTATTCCAGCTTGGATCGCACGCCACTGATTCGACGCATTTTGCTGGCCCTGTTTCCGATTTTTGGAACATGGACGTGGTGCAACCTCGGATTCGGCGGCGCGTGGCAAATCGCTCTGGGCCTCGCTTTGCTCGGACAAGCCGCAGCGCTCTATTTCACCCTGGTGCGACCGTCTCCGTTCATCGCGGGGAGCTTCTTTGCTCTGGCCTTCGGCAATCGCACGGAGCTGCTCATCACGTTACCTCTTTATATTTATTTTCTATGGCGCCAGCCAAATGACACAACGTTCAGTTGGAAAAAGTTGAAGCGCGCATTTCGGGAAAACAGCCCGATGCTTACCCGCTTCCTGAGCTTGCCCGTAGCGCTCGCGCTGCTGACCGCCGCCTATAACTTCGCGCGGTTCCATTCCATTTTCGATTTTGGCTACATTCACATTCCCGAAGTGCGCAAGGAACCCTGGTACGAGCACGGGCTGTTCTCCGTCCAAGCTATTCCCTGGAACATCTACACGATGCTGTTTCAAGGGTTCGACAGCATCACTTATTTCCCGTACATCCGCCCGAACGGGTTCGGCTGCTCAATCTTCCTTGCCAGCCCTTTCCTCTGCCTTCTTTTTCGCCAAGGCGGGAGATACAAGGTGCCAGCATGGCTGGTGATTGCCCTCTTAACGCTCGTCCTCTGGTGTCATGGCAATCCCGGAAGCTGGCAATTCTCATATCGTTACGCCATGATTCTGGTTCCCTGGATTTTTCTGCTGCTGACGGGCAACGGCCCAGCGAAAATCACCGTTAGCGAGGTCTCGCTTTTCGCTGTCTCAGTTGCTATCAATGGAATGGCTACCTGGCTATTTCTCTGGACCGACCAAATCCAGCCGTGATTCTGCGCCGCGAAATTTTTCCGGTGAACAGTGATCTGTGAAACAGTGTAAAAACTGTGTTTGACGGAGAAAATCACCCCGCATAGAATTCGCGCCTACGCCTGCTACGCCGAAGCCTCGTGCGAAGGCGGGGCTGGCCGTTAAATCATCGAGTACTTGGGTATGCTGGCTCTGATCTATTTTGGGTTGGCGGTTTGTATCGGGGATTTTCTTTGCCGGCGGTTTTACCAGTTTGCGTCGGTTGCACATCGCTGCGCAGCAGCCACACTGGCAGGCCTGCTGGTTAGCTCATGGTTCACGTATTTGGCCGGGCTGGCGTTCGCCTGGGCGTCGCGGCCGCTCTTTTGGGGTAATCTGTTGTTCTTCGTGGCAGCGGTCGCGGTGCTGACCTGGCCCAAATGGAAACGCCGAGTCATAAGAGGTCCTTTGGGCACCAGCGCCAGCCGCCCCGTAGCGGAGTTATACGTCCCACGACCGAAAGGCTCAGGCATAGCTGACTGGTTACTCATAGCTGGATACGTGGTCCTCGTATCCTGGATGATGTTTGCGTCGTTTAATTCCAGCGGCAGCAAGCTGCAAATCTCCAACCCCGAGTACAGCGATTTCGGGCCGAACACTGCGATTATGCAGAGCTTTGCTGTGGGGCATAACTTTCCCACGGAGTATCCGCACTTCTCAGGAGATCGCATCCGTTACCACTTCTTGTTCTACTTTCAGGCGGGAAATCTTGAATTCGTCGGGCTCAACCCAGCCTGGAGCCTGAACCTGCTCAGCATAACCACGCTGGTAGCCATGCTCGTCGCCGTGATGACGCTTGGCGAGGTGGTTTTCAATTCGCGCGCGGTCGGGCGACTCGGCTCGTTCCTCTTCTTCTTTTTCGGCTCGCTCTCCTACGTCCCATTCCTTCATAAACAGGGTTCAGTCCGCGCCGCGCTTCAAGCTATCCGGCAACAGCGCGAATTTCTTCCAACCATCTTTCCGTATCGTGGTGAGACTTGGGGTACCTGGTCGCAGGTGACTTTTCTCAATCAGCGGCATTTTGCCAGCACCATTGGGATCCTGCTGCTGGTCCTGGTTTTTCTTGTCATTCGTTATCGCGCAGTGCCGGCAAGGCGAAGAAAAGCGCCGCCTTCTACTGATACGATGTCTTCTGAGTCGAATGGGTCACCCGAAACTGGACCGCACACGTTCTCCGGCGCCGCCGCACAAACGGAAAACGTTGCAGTATCAAACAACCCGGTTGCTTCGGCGTCAATGGCAACGAAAGCAACGCAGCAGGCCGCGCCTCCACCGCGACGTTTTGCCGCCAGCTTCCCAGGCTTCATCTTTTCAGGTGTCCTGCTCGGCCTCCTGCCAATGTGGAACAGCGCGGTGTTTCTTGCGGCGTTTGCTGTATTAGCGCTGTTATTCATTTTGTTTCCGCTAAGGCTGCAAATGTTAGCGCTTGCCGTCACGACGGGTGTAATCGCGTTGCCACAGATGCTCTATTTAACTACTGGGAGTGGCAGAACAGCGATGCCGCGGCTGCTTCACTGGGGATATACCCTGGACCATCCCACGGCCGCGAATGTGGCTAAGTATCTGGGTTTCACCTTTGGCTTTAAGTGGTTGTTAATTGCGGTGGCGCTTATCTTCGCAACCAGCCTCCAAAGGCGACTGTTTTTGGCAGTTTTCAGTCTTCTTACAGTTGCCTTTTGCTTCCAATTCACGATTGAGGTGCTTGCTAATCAGAAGTTTTTACACACTTGGGTGATCATCGCCAATCTGTTCGTTGCCTTCGCCCTCTGGCGGTTATGGCATTTGTCACTGGCTGGAACTACATTGCCTGGAAAACTAACTGCGGCTGTTCTTTTTCTCCTGGTCATTCCGGGTGGCGTCATTGATTTTTTTCCGATCCACAACACTGGCTGGAGCGAAGTAACGTATCGAAACGATCCATTCATCGACTGGCTCAAGAAAGAGACGAAGCCGCGAGATATCTTTCTGACCGATCGGTTCGTTAATCATCCTATCCTGATGGCTGGACGCCGCGTCTTTTATGGCTGGCCTTACTACTCGTGGGGCGCTGGTTACGACGCAACTAGGCGGGATAGACTTTATATAGACCTGTTCGAGACCAGAGACCCGTGGAAACTGTTCCGGCTTTTGAAAGAAAATGGCATCAAGTACGTGGCGTTTGATGGTGCTGTTCGGCAAGCTCAATTCATCAAGCGACAGAACGAACAACTCTATGCTACTTATTTCCCAAAGGTCTATGAGGATAACAGAATTAATTCGCTAACAATCTATAAGGTGCCCGACACTCCGCCTCCTCAGCTTAGTTCCTTACCTGAAGGTGTAACCAACGTCTTTGAAGGCGCGAGAGGAGCCGGAAAAGGGGAACTTGATTCGCCGATGGGAATTGCTGTTGACGCTAGCGGAAACATTCTGGTCTCGGATACGAATAACGGGCGCATCGAGAAATTCTCACCGACCGGCGCCTTTCTCAGCATTATAGGAATGAAAGGAAGCGGCCAAGGGCAATTAGGAGAACCGAACGGGATCGCCATCGACCGCGCGGGCAATATTTACGTGGCAGAAGTCGCCTCCAATCACCGCGTTCAAAAATTAGGTCCAGATGGGAGATTCATCGCCGAATGGAAAGGCCCAGCTCCTGGGTTTTACGGCCCGCGCCGGATCGCCATTGGCCCTGACGACTCCATTTATGTCGTGGACCAGGGTCATACCCGAGTCGTAAGTTCAGCCCTGATGGGCAGGTGCTCGCGGTTTGGGGCAGCGGCGGAAATGGCGACGGCCAGTTTGACGACCCCACTTCAGTCGCAGTTGATCCTACAACCAACAAGGTTTATGTCGCCGATCCACTTAACAAACGGATACAGGTATTTGATTCAAATGGGAAGTTTCTAACTAAACGGGTCATCCCCGAATGGGGCCGACCAGCTGGCTTCGAAGACTTGGCCATCGATTCGAAAGCAGGCCGATTATACGCATCGAGCGCCAACATGAACGCGGTGCTCATTTTTGATTTGAATGGAACCAGAATTGGCACTTTGACACCAAAGCCACCGGATCAACTCGCCGGCCCATCAGCGCTGGCTTTGGCAAACCGGAAGCTCTACGTCCTAAACATGGCGGGGAGTCGGGTAAGCGTGATCGATCTGTAAACGGATGGTACCCCGCGGCATCGCATAACCCTCCGTCGTTTAGCGTTTGATTCTGCAGAACCGATGCCTAGGCTTTTGGACCTATCTCAGAGAAAATCCCGGCTTCTTACACCGAGGATTCTGTTGCTCGGCTTGTCATTTGTTAGTCTGGTAATTTGCGCTCTAAGCGCCGCGGCGCATTACCAAAAATCAACCTGGGGCGATCCGTGGCAGCCTATCGGCTGGCTGCTTAGCATGTTCTTTCTGCTGTGTGCCTTTCTACCGGATCCACATCGCCTGGTGACTGGTCTTAGCTCTTTGATAAAGCCGAAAACAGGATTCTTTCTCCTTTGGATCTTGTTTTTTGTAATCTCGCACCTCTGGAATTTCCGCACCGCGCCTTGGAACGGAGATGCTCTTTTTGACGAGTCCGGCTGGGATCTCTGGTATTTAAAGAGTTATATCATTGGCCACCCATATCAGGCGGCCTGGTTTCATGGCGTTATTTCGAGAGAGACCCTGTTTCATTACTATGTTTGGAGTTTTCTTAGGATATTCGGCTTTAACGTCTTAGCGTATCAAGCGGCGTTGTTTGTAATTTGGTTCACAACCTTTCTATTCACTCTCCTCCTCGTCGATCTGTTCTTTCGCTCTTATATTGTCACGTCGGTTACGGCGCTGGTTTTTAATTTTCTGCCGTTTCCGTTCATTTACACGTTTGCGGGATACCGCTATCCCATGGCAATGGCTTTAGCTGTTGTCTCTCTCTACTTTCTGCACGTAGGGTTTAGAACCGTCTCTCCCTTTTGCTTTTCACTGGGCGGTATCGCCGCTGGGCTCTGCCTGGCCAGCTCAATATCCGGCAAGCAATATCTGCTTGGGCTTACGATTGCCGCACCGCTGTACGGGTTGTGTTACTGGAGGCGCTTAAAGCAAAGCGTTACATGGACCTCGCTGGTCTTGGTCGTGTACGGCTTTCTAGCGGCCGCCGCCCCAATCCTTCTTTATATCGTGTTTAACCGCGAGAATTATACTTACTACGAAGCCAGCTTTGTTCGCGATTTCTGGCATGCCATGCAGTCAGCGCCGTTTCCGAATGGCATAAGGCCTTATATCGAGCAGCTTCGGAGCTGCTTTTTTAGTGTCCCAGCTCTCCGGTTCTTTATTCCAGATACTCTGCCTATACCTCTACCGTATTATTGGTTCTTAGTTCCGGGAGTCGTGCTCGCAGTCTGGGAGAAGCGTTTTGAAATTGTGCTGCTGGCAGTAATTCCTGTTTTTGGCGCTTTTATTGCAAAATCCATAGAGAACCGCCTGCTTCTGCCAATCCCATTCTGGATGATTCTGATGAGCTTCACGGTTGCATGGCTGTTGAAACTGCGACCGTGGCCCGGCGTGCAAGTTGTTGTCGGCGCCGTAGCGGCGCTAATACTGCTGGACGGGCTGGTCCCGTCCGTTCGATACATCTACAGTAAGACCACAAGTCCGTTTTCGATTCGCTATTATGCGCAACACGAGGTCGCCGTCTCGCGTTTCTTAAGACATGTTGTGGCCGGACAGGAACATCCCGGTCCTCCTCACCTGGAGCATAACGAGTTCAACCGGATTGAAGGAATTCCGGATGCCCCATATGACACATTCGTCTGCCAGGATGATGCTTATTCAATTATTCATCTGTTTTTGCGTGATTACGACGACGGCAAAATTCTATCGTTTTGCGGTGGGTACCCCTTTTTCTATGTGATGAGCGAGGAAGATGTGTGGAACGCTAACAAAAGGGCAATCACTAGTTATCCTCCCACCAACAAGGACCTGAAGCTGATCTGGGAAAGAACTCCCAAGACAGAGAGGATAATCCGAATGTTCCAATCGCTCCGCGACCTTGGAACTGAGGACTCGATCTCGTTCGCGTTTGGCGGAAGACTAAGGACGTTTTACGTCCTGAATATCCCGAACAAGAACATTCATCAATTTCAGCAACGCGTGAGCACCTTGCCTCCTACTCCTCTCTATAACGCGCCTGGGACAGCGCCTCTTCAGCTTAGTTCTTTGGCTGGAGGCGTTACTAACATGTTTCAAGGCGGCAAAGGAGCTGAAAAGGGACAATTTGATTCGCCGACCGGAATTGCTGTCGATGGCAACGGAAATATTCTGGTTGCCGACACTGGTAACGGACGAATCGAGAAATTCTCGCCAACCGGCACCTTCCTCAGCTCTGTAGGAACCAAAGGAACCGGCCACGGACAGCTGGGAGATCCTAATGGGATCGCCATTGACCGAACTCGCAACATATATGTGGCGGAAGCTTCCAATCATCGTGTACAGAAACTTGCGCCCGATGGCACATTCATCGCCGACTGGAAAGGACCGGAGCCCGGATTCTACGGGCCGCGCCGCATCGCCATTGGTCCTGACGACTCAATTTACGTTGTCGATCAGGGGCGCACCCGAATCGTTAAGTTCAATCCTGATGGTGAAGTGCTGGCAGTCTGGGGCAGCCCCGGAAATGCCGATGGACAGTTCAATGACCCTACTTCGGTCGCAGTGGATTCCATCACGAATAAGGTCTATGTCGCCGACCCGCGAAACAAGCGGATACAGGTATTTGACGACAATGGAAAATTTGTGACCAAATGGTCAGTGCCCGAATGGGGACAGCCGGTTGGCTTTGAAGACCTGGCGATCGATTCACAGACAGGGCGGCTGTACGCGTCGAGCGCACATATGAGCACAGTGTTTATTTTTGATTTGAATGGAATCAGGATTGGTAGTTTGACGCCAAAGCCACCTGATAGGCTCGAAGGGCCATCAGCTCTGGCTTTGGTGAATCGGAAGCTTTACGTCCTAAACATGGCTGGGAATCATGTGAGCGCGATCGATCTTCAACAAACACCGACCTCTCGTAGTCGATAACATTTATTGAATAATCCGGCTTGAGGTATGTTAGCTCTGATCTATTTGGCATTGGCGATTGCTCTGGGCGATCTCCTTTGTCGGCGCTTTTATCGGTTTGTATCCGTCCCGCACCGCTGTGCAGCAGCCACATCGGTTGGCGTGTTACTTAGCACGTGGTTCACCTACCTGGCGGGGCTTGCCTGTTACCGCACAGCCGAGCCTCTGCTTTGGGCAGACATTCTGTTCTTCGTAACCGCGGCTGCAGCGATTTTCTGGCTTTCCAGAAAATCGCCCAAACTCAAGATGATTGAACCAGGCGCGCCCGGGCGGGCGGTTTGGGACTGGATCACGCTCGGCGCTCTTTTTGTCGCGGTGTGCATTCTGTTGATAGGAACTCTGTATGTCAATAAACAGGGCCGGATACGCCTATTAGGAATCGAGGTTAGCGACTTCGGTCCGCAGTTAGCAATCGCGCAAGGTGTTGCGCTTGGAGACAACTTCCCATCCCAAAGCCCGTACTATGCCGGCCAAGCTATTCATTCTGATTTTCGTTTCTATTTTCAGGCTGGCAATCTGGAATTTCTTGGACTGAATCTAGCTTGGAGCGTGGATGTCCTCAGTGTGCTCGTCCTCGCGAGCACGCTCGCACTAGTGATGGCACTAGGCGAGCTGCTCTTCAACTCGCGTGTTGTAGGAAGGCTAGGAGCCACGCTTTTCTTTTTCCATGGCCCCTTACGGCATCTAACTAATTTTCTCGCATCGGAGCACCCGGATCGCGACCAGACTTGGGGATTTTGGAACCAGATCGCTTTTGTGAACCAGCGACATCTGCCTCTGGTCATCGGGATATTCCTCCTTGTATTAATTTTCTTGGTTGCTCAGTATCGCCAAAGGAGTCCGGCGGCTGGGACCAGCTCCAATGCCAATCTAGCTTTGCGCGAATCGAAGCAAGGCAGTAACTGGAATCGGCTCAAGAGAGGTTTTGCCTCGAGATTCATCACGAGCGCCAGGCCTGCACTCGCACCTGCAAAGAGTTTTGTTTTCTCAGGGCTGCTATTAGCTGCGCTGCCACTCTGGACCGCCCACCTCTTTATAGGCGGCGTAGTGGTGCTGTGTTGTCTGTTTGTGGCTTACGGCTCCTGGCCGTCGTCGAGGGTAAAGGCTGCAGTTATGTTAGGCCGAGTCCTAGCCGGCACAGTGACAGCTTGTATTCTCGCCGCAGGAGTCATCGATCTGTGGGCTGTTCACAGCAGCTCCCGCACGGAAGTTAACTATGTGAAAGAGCCATTAGTGAAAGGACTCGTGTTTCGCAATTTAGTGATCTACAAAATTCCAGATTCCCTCCCCCCACGCCTCGCACGTGAGGGTTCGTCAAAGCTACCCGTCACAGCTTTTGAAGGCGGCCACGGGAAGGGAAGAGGTCAGTTTGACAGCCCACGAGCTATTGCGACTGACAGTGCCGGAGACATTTTTGTAGCTGATACCGGCAACGGGCGAATCGAAAAATTCTCGCCAAACGGGGCTTTCGTTAGGAGCATAGGACAATTTGAAGCGCCGAATGGAATCGCAATTGATCGCGCGGGCAATATTTACCTGGCAGAGATAGGCTCAAAGCACCGCGTTCAGAAACTGGGACCTGACGGGACTTTCGTCGCTGAGTGGGCGCCTGGATTATATGGGCCGCGCCGGATTGCTATTGGTCCCGATGATTCGATTTATGTTGTTGATTCGGGTCGCAACCGAACCGTGAAGTTCAGTCCCGATGGTCAGGTCCTTGCGAGTTGGGGCAGCGAAGGAAGTGGCGATGGACAGTTCAGAGGCCTTAGTTCGGTCGCGGTCGATCCGACAACCAACAAAGTTTATGTTGCCGATCCAATTAACAGACGAATCCAGACATTTGACTCAAATGGGAAGTTCCTAACTAAGTGGTTAGTCCCCGAATGGGGCCAGCCGTATGGCTTTGAAGACGTAGCCATAGATCCACAGAGAAGCCGTTTGTATGCGTCGAGCGCGCATATGAACTGGATTCTCGTTTTTGATCTTGATGGCAACAGAATCGGGACCTTAACGCCGACGCCGCCAGACAAACTGGAGGGTCCATCGGGGCTCGCGCTGGCAAGAGACAAACTTTTTGTCCTAAACACCGGTTCCGCGCGAGTATCTGCCATACCCCTGCAGACCAGGTAACCGCAAGCTATGAGGAATAACATGCCAGTCACGGAAGGCGCTGCCGGTGTAACTCAAAAACCCCTGCGAATTTTGCTATGCGCCACTGCTGTGATCCTTCTTTTCCGCCTCTATACCTGGGGCGTTTCACAGAATCCACCAGGTTTCTACCTTGACGAGTCAGCGACCGCCTACAATGCTTATCTCGTCTCTCGAACTGGAGCTGGCGAAGTCGGACCGCGGTTCCCTCTGCTTTTCCAAGAGTATGCAGTCAGGAACCCAACGTATATTAACCCGCTCACGATCTATTTGTTGGCAATTGTGTTCCGATTTCTTCATCCGAGCATTCTGGTGGCACGAACGTTCGCCGCTTTCTGGATGTTTGCGGCGTGTCTGCTGCTTGGCGTGTTGGCAAAGCGCATTTCTGGCAAGCGTTCGATCGGCATAATCGTCGCGGGGACTGCGCTACTGACGCCTTGGTTCTTCGAAATCGGCCGATTGGTCTGGGATGCGCATTTTTCTGCTTTCACAGTTGTCCTGTTCCTGCTTGCGGCCTACCGGATTCAATCGAAAGAACGATGGAGCTGGCGAGACATCGTTGTCGTCGCCAGTAGTCTAACGGTAATAACATACGGTTATTTCAGCGGCCGTGTCCTGGCGCCATTGTTCGCATTAGGACTACTCTTCTTCACGACCACGAAGCACCGTTTACTTGGCGTAGTCAAGATATGGTTCGCCTACGCGGTAACGTTGGTACCACTCATTCTGTTCAATCGGTCACATTCTGGCGTGCTAACAAAGCGGCTCTGGGAAGTTACCTACATCAAGCCTGGCGCATCTTGGAATGAAATCACATCTGAGTTTGCTGAGTTTGTCAGGTGCTACTTGCAGGATCAGAGTTTGACTCCTTTGCTTATGACGGGAGATCCTCATTGGCATCATCATGTCGAAGGTTCGGGCGGAGCAATACTTTTTGCCACCTTCATTCTGGCAATGGCTGGTCTCCTGCTGGTCATTGCCCGCCGCTGGCGCGATCCTTGGTGGCGGTTTGTGCTCTATGGACTGGTGGCTTCCATTGTGCCAGGCGCTATCACGGACTGGCCGTTTCACGAGCTGCGGCTGATGGGCTACGCCGTCTTCCTGCTGGTGCTTACAGTTCCGGCGCTGGAATGGCTGCTTGGTCGCGATGAACCAAAGCAGGGTCTACGCGGCACAAGCGAGGGATCGCACAGTGGCGAACCGGATCGGGCTACAGTTGCTACGCAAGGCCTGTCGCACCCAATCCGACTTAGCCTTCTTGGAATTTTGCTGGCAGCGACGGTTGTACAAGCTGTCGATTTCCAAATTATTTTTTGGCGTCAAGGACCAGAGCGATACTTTGCATTCGACGTTCTGTACAAAGCAGCCTATGACGCAGCAGTCGCGCGGCCAGAGCGGCCAATCTATTTGGAGAATGGGCAATGGGGTCCCGCTTACATGGATGCATATTGGTACGCCGCTGTGGAAGGCAGGCCACTATCCGAGTTTGTTCGTCTTCCCGATGGCGCAAAGCCACCATCGGGTGCTATCGTCCTTAGCTCGAACTCAGACTGCCAGAACTGCGAAGTTATCCAGAAAAGCGGCGCCTATGAGCTTTACAGGGCGAAGTAGCTGACGAACGACAAACATCGTTTCGCTAAACATTTCCGATTCACTTTTTGCGTACTTGCGCCTTCCAAGAGTCGTTGGGACATAGGATGTCCTTAGTCGTCCGGCAAAAAGAGAGACATCAAACCTCTCTTGTGCATAAACAAAACAAGAGGTTTTGCAAAAGCAGCCGATTAAATGAAAACTCGATTTGTTCTAGACCGAGGGCGAGGCGGCGGGAAAACGGAGCAAGGAATGGCGCCAGTCCATTGAACGTGCCGATGTGACGCACTGTCCACCCCGCGCGTTCGCACATCGCAACGAGTCGTCGCTTGGTGAAATGAGTTACATGCTGTGCCTCGTCCAGTTTGGCGACCAAACCGAACCTATCGAGCAGCCATTCAATAATGGGCCAAGCGCTGCGATAATTAGGTGTTGTTATAAAGAGCTGAGCGCCTGGATTTGCCAGCTTGTAAAACAGCGATAGAACGTCTGCCACTTGATCCTCATACAGGTGTTCAACCACTTCAATGGAATAGATTTTGTCGAATGGCTTCTCACCCATAGGATCGTCAAATTGGCCGAGTCGAAACTGTAGATTCGGTGCTTTGTAGGCGTCACTGGCATATGCGATTGCCGAGGGATTGCTATCTATGCCTACCACGGCGCCGGCGTGTTGAGACAAGAAATAACTAATGGTTCCAGACCCGCATCCCGCATCCAGCACACGCTCGTGTTTCTCGGGCATTGCGATGCGTTCGATCAACCTGAATTTTGCTTCGTGCCAGAATCGTTGAGCGGCACGGTCTGATTGTAGGGCGCGAGCTTGATAATCCCCGCGAATGTGGATCGCGTCGCCTTCCCGCCGTTTTAGCTCATGCTGTTTTGATGACTCCATCTCAGTCGGCAGGAGTGCCAAGTGCCCCTTGGGTACTGCTAACCTACGATTTGCCGGACAGTATTGGAGTCGTTGCTGACAACTCGTCTTCGGGGGAAGCCCGGAGTTTCTCACCCGGATAGCTGCTGAGAGTTTGTGCAACGACGTAGCGCGGCCGGTATTTAACTTCCTGGTAGATCTGAGCAATGTAAGTGCCAATGATGCCCAGGCTAATCATTAACACCCCGCCTATCAGCAACTCGAGTACGATGACGGTGGTAAACCCAGGAAACGCCAGGCCGAGGAAGTACATCACAAGCACGTAAATTGAGAATGTGATCGCGCCGAGAAGGAAAAGCCCGCCCAGAATCGTGACGGCTTGCAGTGGCAGCGACGAGAACGCCGTTATCGCAATCACCGCTAACCGGAAAAGACTAAAAAAAGACCACCGTGATTGGGTCAAACGCCTTTTTGGTACCGAAAAGATTATCTGCTGCCGGCGATATCCCAGCCAGCTAATCATGCCCCGGAAAAAAGTATTCCGCTCGCGCATGTCGAGCCACGCTTCAATGACTTTCCGGTCTAAAAGTTTGAAGTCCGAGGAACCGTACAGGTTATAGCCTGAAAGACCGCTCAAAGTGCGATAGAAGAAGCGCGCACCGATTCGGTTAATCAAGGGTTCCGTGCCTCTGGTCTTCTTTATTCCTTCCACGATGTCCCAATGCTCTTCCCGCCAGAGCCGAACCATTTCCGGAATCAGCTCAGGAGGATGTTGGAGATCGGAGTCTATTACGATACATGCTTGTCCACTTGAGTAGGCTAAACCAGCGCAAATTGCTGCTTCCTTTCCAAAGTTTCTGGTAAACTGGAGCGCTTTTAACTCCGGCATTTGCGCAGCCAATCGTTCCAACTGCTTCCACGTGCTATCCGTCGAACCATCATCAACAACGATGATCTCCATCGGCATTCCTGTCTTCAATACTCCTTGTTGGATCAGCGACAGGTTGTGAGCTATCTCGTCACTCTCATTATGCACCGGGATCACGACCGAAAGAACTGAATTGCTGGCGAGACGCCCAGCAGCGGCCGTTGTAAGAGGTTGTCCGCACAATCTGCAGCGGTAGGCGTGCTGATCCGATAGGTGCATAACTCTAATTAAGCATATGGCGGGACAAATCGATAGAGATCGAGCGAGACGTTGTCAATCCGCTCTCGGCAGAAGTTGAAACGTCGTGCGCACTGCTGATCCTGGCCGGCCGTGATCACGAACTCTATTTGTCCAGGTTGGGGCGAATTGACCATTCCAAAAGAGTCCGGGATGGGGGTGGAGAATCAACGAAGCCCTTGAAAATGCGTCACGACGAGTATGTGGCACTCGCAGTTAATCAATGACGAAGCCTTCCTTTTCTGCCGCTTGCTTGAGGCGCGCGTCTTCAGTCAGAAAGCGAGCCGAATGCGCTTCGAAATTGCTCGCTAACAGGGCCGCGCCCAGCTGCAGAGCGTCGGCAGCGCGGAGCGGATGAGTCTTAAGCAGGCGAGCGGCGGTGCGATGCAGGCTTTCACTGGCGTGAACCTCCTGCCAACCAGCGCGCATCTCTTCCAGGCGGCGATAACATTCACCGACGATTTCCGCCGCTTCGCCTTCTCGCTGCCGTCGCGCGATGGCCGAAATGCATTCCAGCGATGTGCCCCACCAGGTGACAATCCGCCGCTTTTCAAATCGACGGTAACGGGCTGCCGCCGGCTCGCCCACCAAGAGCGCAATGATCGGCGAAGTGTCCCAATAAATTACCATCGCGCCTCACGACGTTCTTCCAGCACCGCCTCCACGAGACTCTTTTTAAATTTCAATCGCGGCAGTCTGAAGAAATCCCTCGGCAATTTGCCTGTGCCACGCTTGACCAAACCACGCCGTTCCAGTTCGGCTAGCTTGGCTTCATCTCCCTCGCGGCTGCTAGCCGGCAGGGGTTCGAGCCGCGCCACTGGGATGTTTCGGTCAAGGATCAGGACCGACTCCCCGTGTCGCACTTTCTTGATTAACTTGCTTAGATTCGTTTTGGCTTGCGTGATACTGGCGGTAGTCATCTGACCAGAATGGCTTGATTAAAAAGACTTGTCAAGTCGCTAAACTGACCATGGTCACTGCGTTCTCGATGACAGATCCTCGACCCAACAACGGCGCTTCCCCTGATGTGGTCCCGGCAAACGAGACGCGTTCAGGCACGGATTCGCACTTGCGCGGCGCGTTGGAACCACCTATTAGCTTTAGCCTCATGGTTCATCATGTCGTCCTCTACAAGCTGAAACCCGAGGTCACGCCCGCCCGCGTGGAAGCGATGATGATGAACACGCGGATGCAGCTCCTGAAAATCCCGGAGGTCCTGAGTATAAAATGTGGGAAACGCATCGACCCCGAAATGCCATGGCCATTCTTCATCGCCATCGATTTTGACTCGATGGACAAATACGCCATTTTTCGCGAAGACCCGATCTTCGTGAAGTTCACGGAAGAAGTGATCAAACCGAACACGGAGGATTGCCTGGTGCTGGATTTTGAGATGGACCCGGGCAAGGACGTGCGGTTTTCGTAGCGGATGACCCTGCGGCGCGCCCGGCCCGCCTCCGCCTCTGGACGGGCTCCCCCGTGGCGAGCGGTCGCGCCCT
>Ga0066709_100001339_pt1 | contig 16061 bp, 8 predicted proteins | sample GraSoiAngelo_158_FD_79665 | JGI IMG/M metagenome (GOLD analysis project Ga0066709, IMG submission 79665) | Grasslands soil microbial communities from the Angelo Coastal Reserve, California, USA - 14_1009_16_30cm | ecosystem: Environmental > Terrestrial > Soil > Grasslands | place: USA...
CCAAGTGGAACTCTGGGTTGTGTTTCCGAGGCTTCTACGCTAAGCTTTTTCGGAGCTTTAGAAGCAAACGGCGGTCATATTAAGTGCAACTTTTTGCAACTGTGGTCCCTCCCCTTCGCGAAATCGTGTTAGTTCGAGAAAACAGGGCGGTTCAGCTATTTTCCGGCACGGCGGAGTGGAATTATAAGTGCACTCCTGAAACGAACTGTGCCTAATTCTGCCCCTGACAGGCTCCGAGACTGCTCCAACGCGGAGAAGAGACTGGCGATAGGCATTGCTCACAAACGGTTAGGCTCAGTGCAAAGCATGAACGAACTCAAGAAACGAATTGCCGGCATGTCCCTGGACAGGCGTGCGCTCTTGGAAGAGCGGCTCTTGCAGGCGCACCGGCTGCACTGGCGTCCACCGACGATCCCCCGTAGGCAGCCGTCGGACCCCGCCTGGCTCTCGTTCGGCCAGCAACAAATGTGGTTCCTCGATCAGCTCGCGCCCGGGACTTCCACCTATAACATTCCCGATGTGATGCAAGTGACTGGGCCGCTTAACGTCGAAGCGCTTGAAAAAGCCCTTCGTTCGGTGGCGGCTCGCCACGAAGTCTTGCGTACCCATTATTGTTCGGTAAATGGCAGCCCCATCCCGGCGGTACAGAACAGTTGGGCATTCAAGATCAAGCTCTTTGATCTGACGTACTTGCCAGAATCACAGCGGGAGGCACAAGCAAAATGCATCATTCAAAAACAGGTGCGGCAGCCCTTCGACATATCCCGGGATCTGATGCTGCGCGCCATGCTGGTGCGCCTTTCGCCGGACCAACACCGCCTCTTGATCCTGACCCATCACATTGCTTGGGATGTTTCTTCTCGAGCTGTGCTCTACCGTGAGCTTAGGGCTTTGTATCAGGGTTTCATCAGCGGTCATGCCGTAAGGCTCGGGGAACTGCCCATCCAATACTCTGATTTTGCGGCTTGGCAGCGGCAGCGACTGCAGGGCGAATTTTTCAAGGAGCAGGCCGCTTATTGGCGTGAACAGCTCGGCGATGCGGCTAATGTGCTGAATCTCCCCACCGACCGGCCGCGACCAGCCGCCCAGACATTTCATGGAGCCAAGCATTTCTTTTCGCTATCGCCTTTCTTGACCGACGCGGCCAAAACGCTCAGCCGCGAGCAGAATGCCACGCTGTTCATGACCCTGCTGGCGGGTTTTGTCGCCTTTCTCAATGGCTTTACCGGTCAGGCGGACATATCGGTGGGGTCGCCGATGGTGGGACGAAGCTATCCAGAGCTGGAAGACCTGATCGGGTTCTTCATCAACACCGCAGTGCTCCGGTTCCAGCTCTCTCCCACAACGACTTTCCGGCAATTGGTAGAGCAAGCGCGCACAGTCACGCTCGGCGCACATGCACATCCAGACTTGCCTTTCGAAAAGCTAGTCGAAATAATTCGTCCGCGCCGCGACCCGAGCCGGATGGCGTTGGTGCAAGTGAATTTCCGCGTGCAAAGCGCGGCGACGCCCGGCTTAGAGTTGCCGGACCTGGCCATCGAACCGATGTTCGAGTTCATCGACACCGGCACATCCAAATTCGACCTAGCTCTTGAAATCGCTCCCGATGGCAGCGACGACAGTTTCTTCGAATACAACACCGATCTGTTTGAGCTGTCTACGATGGCTCGCCTAGTCAACCAATTCGAACAGGTGCTGACGGAGCTGCTACGCCAGCCTAACGCGCCAATAACGGCACTCAATGTCCTCAGTCACCTCAGAAGGAGAACTCACACCGTGGAAAACATCAGCGCCAACCCAAAAATTAAAAGCCTGAAAGATTTCAAACGGAAGGCGGTGGACTTGTCTCAAGCGACAATCCGCACCAGCACACTCCAACCCGGGCGCAAGCTGCCCCTGGTGGTAACTCCAGCGGTCGAGAATTTTGATTTGGCCGACTGGGCCCGAACTAACCGCGAATTCATCAACGCCAAGGTGCTGGAGCACGGCGCCGTGCTGTTTCGTGGGTTCAACCTCGATTCTCCGGCTGATTTCGAGCGGGTCGCCGCCAGCATTTGTGCGGAACTGTACGGCGAGTATGGCGACCTTCCCCGTGAAGGTGTGGCCGGCAAAATCTATAAGTCCACTCCGTATCCTGCGGACAAGATGATTCTCTATCACAACGAGAGTTCGCACATGTCGCGCTGGCCGCAGAAGATTAATTTCTACTGCGCACAGCCGGCCGAGCAAGGCGGAGCGACCCCGGTTGCGGACTGCCGCGAAGTGGCGCGCTGCATGGATCCCGTGATCCTGCAGAAATTCGAAGAAAAAGGCCTGAAGTATGTGCGCAACTTCTCGCCCGGGCTGGACGTTAGCTGGCAACAGTTCTTTCACACCAATGATCGCCACGAAGTCGAAGCAGCCTGCATGCAGGCGGGGATGACTTGTGAGTGGGCAGGAAACGACGGCCTGCGGGTTGGCCAGGCCTGCCAAGCTGTCACCCGCCATCCCAAGACTGGGGAAAAGGTTTTCTTCAACCAGGTGCAACTCCACCACGTTTATTGCCTTGATCCTGCGGTACGGGATTCGTTGCTCTCGATTTTCAAGCGCGAGGAGCTACCCCGCCACGTTTACTACGGCGATGGCACCGAGATCGAGGATTCAGTCATGGAGTATGTGGGCCAGGTTTATGAACAGTGCGCGGTGCGTTTCCAGTGGCAAAAGGGCGACATGATCACCATCGACAACATGCTGGTCTGCCACGCTCGCGATCCGCACGTGGGCGCTCGCAAGATCTGTGTGGCTATGGGCGAGATGATCACGGCTAAGGAAGTAGCTGCCCTGGCAAAAGCTGCGAGCAATTAGAGACCAGGAGGAATCGATGTCGCAATCAACCACTGCCGGGTTCCAACTTTCACCGCAACAGAAACACCTGTGGATGTTGGAAACGGAGGAGTCCGCGTTCCATGCCACCGTTGCTGTTCTGCTCGAGGGCAAGCTTAAGGCTGAAGACCTGCAGGTCGCTTTGAAAACGGTCATCGCCCGTCATGAAATTTTGCGAACTACGTTCGAGCGCCGTCCGGGCATGAAATTTCCTGTCCAGGTCGTTAACCAGAACCTCGCACCTACATGGCAAGAATCGGATCTTCGTTCACTTCCGTCAGAGCAGCAGAACGCTCGAGTGGAAGAGCTCTTCCAGAACAAAAAGCAGCCCGCGTTTGCTCTCGACCGCGGGCCGATTCTTCACGCGATGCTGGTTGCGCTTGGGGAAGATAAGCATGTGTTGATCGTCAGATTAGCTTCGCTCTGCGCGGATACGGCGAGTCTGCACAACCTGGTGCGTGAAATCGCCGATTGCTACACCTCGCAATCGGCGAACGAAGAGGTGTTTCAGTACGCGGACTTTTCCGCCTGGCACAACGAACTGCTGCAACAGCAAGGCGATGCAGACGCGAAGTCCGGAACCCAGTATTGGCGCGACTTGCTGGCGGATTTTGTCTCCACGGTAAAGCTGCCGTTCGAGATGAAGCCAGCGGAGGGCGCCGCCTTCCAGCCGCAATCAATCGCCATCGAAGTGCCGGCACGGCTCCCGGCAAACCTCGCAGGTGATCCCGCTGCGTTCTTTGCAGCGTGCTGGCAGACACTGCAGTGGCGGCTCACTGGTCAGACTGGGATTGTGGTTGGGCACATCTGTGACGGCCGGAATCACGAGGAAGTCGCGGGAGCGATGGGATTGTTTACCAAGTCCCTGCCAATCCCGTACGAGTTCGATGGCAATCGCAGTTTTGCGGCCGTCATGCAGGAATTGCAGAACGCGAAGTCCAGCGCCTACCAGCAGCAGGATTACCTGGCCCCCGATGAAACCACTCAAGATTTGCCGGTTTCGTTCCTTGCGGAGGAGATGCCAGCCGAGCGCTCGGCGGATGGTTTATCGTTCTCCATTGTAAAGCAGGAGAGCAACAGTCAACGCTTCCGGATGCAACTGCGCTGCGTCAGCGCAGGGGACTCCTCTACGTTGGAGCTGCGCTACGATCCGCAATATTACTCGCACTCGGCTGCCGAACGGGTGACCGGGGCTCTGGCAGGCCTGATGACGAGTGCGGCCCAGAAGCCCGGCTCAGCCATCGCGGACTTGGAAATCATGAGCCCCGCCGAGCGGCAGAGGGTGGTAGCCGAGTTCAACCGCACGGCCGCTGATTATCCTGGTGATAAATGCGTCCACTACTTGTTCGAAGAACAGGCCGCCAAATTGCCGCGCCAGCCGGCGCTGCGTTTCGGCGAGAATTCGCTTACCTACGCAGAACTGAATGCGCGTGCAAATCAATTGGCGCATCTGCTCCGCGGTTGTGGAGTTAAACCGGACGTGGTAGTCGGGCTGTGCCTCGACCGCTCAGCCGAGATGATCATTGCGCTGCTCGGCATCCTGAAGGCGGGCGGCGCCTATGTTCCGCTGATTCCCGATAATCCCAAGGCGCGCCTGGCGCACCAAATCTCAGAAACGAAGTCTCCGGCGCTAATCACTGAAAAGAAATATCTGGGGAATTTGCCGGAGTTTTCCGGCAAGACGATTTGCCTCGATCGTGATGACAAGATGCTAGCGCAGCAACCGGAAGAAAATCCAGAGCACATTAATACCCCGCAGAATACCGTGTACGTGATTTACACCTCCGGCTCGACCGGCGTTCCCAAGGGCGTAGCGGTATCTCATTCCAATCTCGTGAACTACGCTCGTTTCATGGCTCGGAAGGTGAATGCCGGAGCCGAGCTCCTGAACTTCGCCACCGTCTCTACGCTGGGCGCCGACCTGGGCAACACGGCGATATTCCCGTCATTGATTTCAGGCGGATGTTTGCATGTGATCGCCTACGAAACCGCAATGGCAAGGAATCTCTTCACCGAATACGTGCAGCGTCATCCGGTGGACGTGTTGAAGATTACCCCTTCGCACCTCAATTCGTTACTCGCTTCGCCGGAGGGGACTAGCCTACTGCCGCGCAAGTACCTGATACTCGGCGGTGAGGCCGCGAGCTGGGACCTGGCGCGCCGGGTGGAAGCAGCAGGCACGTGCGCCATCATGAATCACTATGGCCCGACCGAAGCTACCGTGGGTTGCTGCACGTTCAGCCTGGCTGAGAACGATGTCAGCGCGTGGGCTCCGGCGACCATTCCGATCGGACGGCCGATCGCGAATGACCACGTTTACATCCTCGATCAATACCTGCGGCCCGTCGCGGTTGGAGTTCCGGGAGAACTCTGCATCGGTGGCACCGGCATCGCCAAAGGCTATTTGAACCAGCCGCAACAGACGGGCGAGCGATTTGTCAAAGATCCGTTCTCGAATGACGCGAACGCGCGCCTTTACCGCACGGGCGACCTGGCGCGATTTCTGCCGGACGGCAACGTGGAGTTCCTTGGCCGCATAGACCAGCAGGTCAAGATTCGCGGCTTCCGTGTCGAGCCAGCGGAAATCGAGACCGTGCTCAAGAAGCATCCCGGCGTGCAGCAAGTCGTGGTTGTGCCGCAGGAAGACAAGGCGGGGGATAAGCGCCTTGTTGCTTACCTCATTGCCAGCAAAAAGCCAGTACCCTCCACGGAGGAGTTGCGCTCATTCCTCGATGACCGGCTGCCTGAGTACATGATTCCGTGGGCGTTCGTGAACCTGGAAACGCTGCCGCTAACGCGAAACGGGAAAGTGGATGCCTCCGCACTTCCCTCTCCTGAGCAGGTTGTCACCGAGCGCATCGTCATTGCTCCTCGCAATCCTGTGGAACAAGGCTTGTTGGACATCTGGCGGCAGGTTCTGCAACTCGACCATCTTGGGGTGCAGGACAACTTCTTCGATCTGGGCGGCCATTCTCTGCTGGCCACACAGGTAATCTCGCGGGTGCGAAGCACCTTCCGCGTGCAGTTGCCATTGCGCAGCCTGTTCGATTCGCCGACCGTGGCCGGCCTAGCTGACGAGATTGCGCGCATACCCCAGACGTCAGAAGACGAAGATGTGGCCAAACTGTTGCGGGAGCTGGAAGGGCTCTCCGATGAAGAAGCCGAGCGCCTGTTGGCGAACGAGTTGCAAAACGGCACGGACAGCTCTGACTCGGGGAATCGCTAATGCAGTTGCAGGACGTTCGTGCCATTGTCACAGGAGCTGCCAGCGGCCTGGGGCAGTATTTCGCTGTTCAACTCGCGCGCGCCGGTGCATCGGTCGCCGCCGGGGACATCGATGTTAAGGGACTGGAGCGGCTGGGGAATCTCGCCGGTGGGATGCCCGGCCAGGTTTGGAGCTCGAAGCTGGACGTCTCGCAAGAAGCTTCCGTCACTGCTTTTGTGAAGGAGGCTTCTCAGAAGTTCAACGGGATCAACGTCGTGATAAACGACGCAGGCATCCTACGGGATGGCTTGCTGGCTACGAACGAAGGAGGTTGGATCAAAAAGCTTCCCACCGCGCAGTGGAAGCAGGTCCTGGATGTGAACCTAACGGGTCCGTACCTGGTGACGCGCGAAGTCATCGGCGAGGCGCTGACTCAGGGCATCAAGCAGAGTGTAGTGATCAATATTTCCTCCATCTCTCACGACGGCAATCCTGGGCAGTCCAATTACTCGGCGTCCAAGGCCGGCCTCGATGCCTGCACTCGCACATGGGCGCTGGAATTGGCCAAGCACGGGGTGCGGGTCGGGGCCGTCGCTCCGGGAGTCATTGACACGCCCATGCTGAAACATATTTCGGATGACGCAATGAAGTCGCTCGTTGATGGAATTCCGGTGGGAAGGATCGGAAGGCCTGAAGAGGTGTGGCTCGCCGTAAAGTTCATTGTCGAATGTGAGTTCTTTACCGGCCGCGTGATTGAAGTAGATGGCGGCGCCAGTTTTTAGCGGCGGGACGGAAATTCGTTATGGCCTAAGGGGCCAGGTTACTTCGGTGAAATCGTAGATGCAGCAGATGTGACCTGAGTTGGTACGATATGACGCTGCCGGGTCGGGCTTGCGCAAAGTTGTACAGACCTTCGGCGTAGGGTGGGTTCAACCAACATGCAGTTGCTCAAAATTGCAGTGGCGGCCAGCTTTACCGCTGAACCGCTGATGGATTCGCTCCTTTTTTGGAGCGAGAAACTGCACTGGGAAGCGGACATTCAGTTCGCCGCCTACCAGCAGATTTTCCAGCAGCTGCTTGATCCCCGCAGCCTGCTGTCCACAAATGATAAAGGGATCAATGTCATCCTGGTGCGTCCCGAGGACTGGTTGAGATATGAGCGGGAAGGCGGCGCACAAGATGATTCTGGCTCGTGCTCGAAAATCGAGCAGAGCGCTCAGGAGTTGGTGGAGGCGCTGCGAGGCGCTGCTCAGCGTTCCGCAATACCTTACCTCGTGTGTCTCTGCCCCGCATCCCCGGATAGGTCAGGCAATCCTTTCTTTCGCGCGATAGAGGGATCAATCTGTTCTGGACTGTTCAATGCTCCGTGTATCCACGTTTTAAGCAGCCAGGAAGTCGCCACATCTTACCCGGTCAGCCATTACTACGACGCGGATCGAGACGAGATGGGACACGTCCCCTACACCGCTGAAGGTTTCGCCGCGCTTGGCACCCTGATTTGCCGAAGAATTCACACGCTGCAGCAACCTCCTTATAAGGTGATTGTCGCGGATTGCGACGAAACATTGTGGAAGGGCGTATGTGCTGAACTGGGTCCACTGGGAATCGAAATGGATGCCGGACGAAAAAGCCTTCAGGAGTTTCTGGTGCGGCAGAATGAAGCCGGCATGCTCCTGTGCCTGTGTAGCAAGAACAACCAAGAAGATGTCGAAGAAGTTTTCCAATACCGCAAGGACATGCCCCTCAAGCGCGAACACATTGTGGCTTCGCGCGTCAACTGGCAGCCGAAAGCTGAAAACCTACGGGAGCTCGCCTCCGAGCTCCAGTTAGGCCTCGATAGCTTCATATTCATAGACGACAATCCACTCGAATGCGAGCAGGTGAAGGCCATTTGCCCGGAAGTGCTCACGTTGCAACTGCCGGATTCACCTGAAGCGATACCACGATTCCTCTCGAACGTCTGGGTTTTTGACAAGCAGAAGACGACGGAAGAAGACCGCAAGCGTACAGCTTTTTATCGCGAGAACCGCGAACGGGACCGCTTCCAGCAGGAGACGCCGACGCTCCAGAGCTTCCTAGCTGGACTGCAATTAAACGTCAACATTTCCTCAATGACCGGCGAGCAACTGCCGCGCGTCGCGCAACTGACGCAGCGTACAAACCAGTTCAATTGCACGACGCTGCGGCGCAGCGAAGATCAAATCTGGCAAGCTTCGACGGCCGGCGAATTGGAATGCCTGACGGTGACGGTCAGTGACCGGTTCGGGGATTACGGTTTAGTGGGTACGATCATGTACCGGGCGACCCTCGACGCGGTTAAAGTCGATACGTTTCTCCTCAGTTGCCGCGTGCTGGGCCGAGGAGTAGAGCACCGCATGCTATGCAAGCTGGGCGCAGTTGCTCAATCGTGTAACCTCCCGCGAGTGGATGTGCAGTTCATTCCCAGCAAGAAGAACAGCCCGGCTTTGAGCTTTCTGGAAGGCGTGGCCGCACAGTTCAAGGAAACTGGAGTGGACAGTTATTGCTTCCGTATCCCGGCGGAGTATGCAGCCAAGCTTTCGGAAAGTCAGATCCTGGCAACCTCGCAGGTTGCCGCCAAAGCAGTTGGGGACCACGAACAGGCGGCGCTGGCAAAGCCGGTGCTGCGGGCGCGTTCGGAACTGATTCGGGAGATCGCTACCCGACTGGCCGATGCGCAGTCAATCGCGCGTGCCATTCGCCAAGAAAGAGGTTCTTCAGAGCCGGGCACGCTCGAGACAGCAATCGGGCAAACCTTTGAAGAACAAGCTATCGTTGAAGCCTGGAGCGAGGTGCTCGGAAATTCCGAGATCAGCTCGGCCGATGACTTCTTCGCATTGGGTGGCGACTCGCTTCTGGCGACGCAAGTCATCTCCCGTTTGCGCCAGGTTTGCGGAGTGCGGTTGCACTTGCGCGACATCTTCGACAATCCAACTGTTGCCGGATTAGCAAAAGCCATCCGCAGGGCCGACCCTAAGAGTGAAAAGCCCATCGCGCAGGTATCGTCCCGGAGCGCTGAGAAACAGCCTAAAGAACAACCGCCAGCTCTGACCAACACCATCCTGCGCCGAGCAAATCACGCCCCTTGCGTGCTTTCTTTCACTCAGCAACGCTGGTGGTTTTTGAACCAGTGGGCGCCCGGAACTGCCGATCATTTATCGTTGGTGCTGCGTCTCAAGGGGGAACTCGACCGGAATGCACTCCAGCGCGGGTTAACGACGTTGACAGAGCGTCATGAAGTTCTGCGCACCCACTATGTTTTGGTTGACGGCAGTCCACTGCAGGTAGTTTCGCCGGCTGCTTCGGCTCGGGTCGCCGTTCTGGACCTGCGGCACGTCGGTGAGGCAGAGCACGAGGTAGAGGTTAACAAAATCCTCGAGCATCAGTTCCGCAAACCGTTCGATCTTGCTTCCGATCCGATCTTACGGCCCACGCTGGTTGAGCTCTCTTCGCGGGACCATGTTCTGATCCTGGTAATGCACCACATCGCCTCTGATGGCTGGGCGCGCGGCATCCTGCTACGCGAACTGCAGACGCTGTACGCGGCTTATGTCAGTGGCCAGGAGCCCTCGCTGCCCGAGTTGCCTGTGCAGTACGCGGATTATGCGCTTTGGCAGCGGGAACGGATGGCCAATGGCGATTTGGACGACCAGCTTTCGTTCTGGAGGCAACAGTTAGCGGGCGCACCGGCGAGCCTAGACTTGCCCACGGACCGGCCACGGCCCAGCGTCCAGGACCTCCGGGAAGGCGTACACATCCGAGTTCTTTCCAAGGAACTTCTGGAACGCTTGCACAACCTGAGTCAGCGCGAGGGCACAACGCTGTTCATGAGCTTGCTTGCGGCGTACCAGGTTCTGCTTTACCGCTACACCGGCCAGGAAGATCTCGTCATCGGCAGCCCGGTCGCGGGGCGCAATCACCCGAGCGTGGAAGGCCTAATTGGATGTTTTATCAACATGGTCGTGTTCCGCAACCAGGTTACGGGCGAACAGAGTTTCCGGAGTTTACTCGCGCGGGTACGCGAGGTTGCGCTGTTGGCGCAAGATAACCAGGACGTCCCGTTTGAGAGACTGGTAGAAGAGCTTGAGTACGGCCGAAACATAAGCCATGCTCCCATTTTCCAGGTTGTGTTTGCGCTGGAAAACCTTCTCGCCACCCCTCATTTTCCGAAGCTCGAGGTTGATCTCCGCGAAGAAGAAACACGGACTGCTTTCCATGACCTGAGCCTATTCGTTGCTCCGCGGCACGACGGACTACGCGTCCGATTTGAGTACCGCACCGATCTATTCAATGCGGACACGATTGAGCGCATGGCCAGGCACTTCGAGAATCTGCTGACCTTCATCGTAGCGGACCCGAGTCAGACTATAGCTTCGCTACCGATGCTGAGCGAAGCTGAGCGCGACCAGTTGCTCCATGGATGGAGTGGAGCCCGGCAGTATCCCGCCCAGGGCTGCATCCACCAACTCTTCGAAGAGCAAGTGAAGCGTGCACCTGAAAGGATCGTGCTGGCCTTCGAAGATCAGACGATGAGCTACGGGGAGTTGAATGCGCGGTCCAACCAGCTCGCGCGCTACCTGAGCCGAATGGGTGTTGGGCCTGAGGTTCTGGTAGGCATCTGCATGGAGCGGTCCCTCGACATGGTGGTCGGCATTCTGGGCATCCTCAAAGCCGGCGGCGCTTATCTTCCCCTCGATCCCCGCTATCCCAACGACCGACTCGCGTTTATGGTGGAGGACGCCAAGCCTCCGGTGGTGCTCACGCAGTACGAACTGAAACAGTCGTTGCCCGACATCGCTGGCCAAGTGGTCGCCCTGGATGGGGATTGGGCGGAAATCGAACGCGAAGATGCCAGCAATCTCGCCTGCCCGGCTCGATCCGACAGTCTGGCTTACATTATTTATACCTCTGGTTCAACCGGCCGTCCCAAGGGCTGCCAGATTACTCACGCCAATGTGGCGCGCCTTTTCCACGCTACGCAGCCTTGGTATGGCTTCGATGAGCACGATGTCTGGACGATGTTCCACTCCTACGCCTTCGATTTCTCGGTGTGGGAGCTGTGGGGCGCGTTGATTTATGGAGGCCGGGTCGTGGTTGTTCCGCACCTGGTGAGCCGCTCTCCCGAGGAGTTCTACCAGTTGCTTGAAAGGGAGAGGGTCACCGTCTTAAACCAGACGCCGTCGTCGTTCCGGCAGCTGATGCATGCGGAAGAACTGCTGGGCCGCTCCGTCGAACTGTCGCTACGTTACGTGATCTTTGGCGGAGAAGCGCTTGAGATGCAGAGCCTCAGGCCTTGGTTTGAGCGTCACGGTGACCAGAAGCCCCGCCTCATCAACATGTACGGAATCACCGAAACCACGGTTCACGTGACCTACCGGCCACTGTCGGTCGAGGATACGGCTTCGGGTAGCGTGATTGGCTGCCCGATTCCTGACCTGCAAGTCTATCTTCTCGATCGGCACTTGCAACCAACCCCCGTCGGAGTGGCCGGCGAAATGTACGTAGGCGGTGCGGGCGTGGCGCGAGGATACCTGAACCGACCAGAGTTGACTTCCGAGCGTTTTATCCCAGACATGTTCCGGCCACAAACAGGCAACCGGCTGTACAGATCCGGAGACTTGGCACGACGCCTCGCGAACGGCGACATCGAGTACTTAGGCCGTATGGATCAGCAAGTAAAGATTCGCGGCTTCCGCGTCGAGTTGGGCGAGATCGAGAGCGTTCTAGCCAAGCATCCTGCCGTACGCGAATCGGTAGTGATCATCAACACCGATGAGTCCGGCGAAAAACGTCTGGTCGGCTATGTGGTGCCACAGAACGGGCAGACGATTAGTGGCGAACTACATACATTCCTGAAAGAGCGGCTGCCTGAATACATGGTTCCAGCCGCGTTCATTAAGTTGGATCGTATGCCGCTTACATCGAATGGCAAGGTTGACCGGCGAGCGTTGCCCGACGCCGACCTCGTCCGGCGCGATGTCGAATCCGCCTACGTTGCTCCGCGCACGCCGCTGGAAGAAGAAGTGGCCGCCGCCTGGAAAGAAGTGCTGGGTATTGAACGGCTGGGAGTGAACGACAATTTCTTCGAGATTGGCGGCCATTCCCTGCTGGCGACGCGGGTGATCATGCTGCTTCGCACCAGACTGGGACTCAACCCTTCTCTTCGGCTGCTGTTTGAAAACCCCACGGTAGCAGGCATGGCTTCCGCGCTGGTGGAAACTTTGCTGGAGCATGCTGAAGAGCCGGAACTGCTGGACATGGTCAGTAGAGTCGAAGGTTTGTCGGAGGAAGCCGCCCGGCAGATGCGGGGGGACGCGAGGCAGGGTGCTACAATAGCAGCACAATCCGATGCCCTTCCCGATGCGGGTGCTTAGGCCTTTTCTCCGGAATGAGAAAGAACACAGGCGATCGATGCGCGATGAAAGCGTGGTGAGCTATGACACTACCAAACTTCCTGATAATCGGCGCTGCCAAGGGCGGAACCACTTCGCTGTACGCCTATCTGCAACAGCACCCGCAAGTATTCATGAGCTCCCCCAAAGAGCCGACGTTCTTTGGAAACGAGGGCACAGACGGCCTGTTTAATGGACCACACGACGAGGACCGCGGCTACCACAGCCGCGTCATCACCAATTTCGTTGACTACAGCGCGCTGTTCGACCGTGTGACCAACGAAAAGGCAATCGGCGAAGCCAGCATCTACTATGTGTATCTGCCCGAAGCTCCCGAACAGATACGCAAGTACGTGCCCAAGGCGGCCATGTTCGCCATACTGCGCAACCCGGCTGATCGCGCCTACTCGGCTTATCTGCACGTGGTTCGACAGGCCCGCGAGCCGTATTCGTTTGCGCGCGCCCTGCAGGAAGAACCGGAGCGTATCCGGCAGAAGTGGAATCCGCTCTGGCATTTCAAGACTATGGGTTTTTATTATCAGCAGGTGAAGCGCTATTACGACATATTTGGGCGCGACCAGGTGCACATCTACTTGTACGAAGACTTCCAGAAGGAACCGTTGCCGCTGATCAAGCAAGTTTTCGAAATTCTGGGAGTTGACAGTTCATTTGTCCCGGATGTTTCTAAGAGATACAAGAAGTCGTGCGTGCCGAAGAACAAGACGCTGGAAAGGATCTTACATAAGAGCAAGGCGCAAATCGACTTTTCCAAAAGACTCTTGCCGCGCCGCTTGCGTTGGCGTGCACAGCACGTGAAGGACCTAATCGATCGTGTGGCCAGTCCGAATCGGGTGCCTCCGCCGCCGATTCCCGAAGATGTTCGCGTTTCCCTTCTGGAGGAGTACCGCGAAGACATTTTGAGATTGGGCGACCTATTGCAAAGAGACTTGTCGCCTTGGTGCAATCCAGTTTCCGTCGAAGTCGCGAGCGGGGCATGAAGTTTTGCCACTGAGATCCTTCGCCGGTCTGCAAAGCCTCTGAGGTTGCGACCGGGGGGAGACGACCATTGGACCAGTAAGTTGAGCATCGACTTCCTCCGGCTTTCTATTCCGCTGCAATTCGCCAGATCCGAACCACAAGCCGGTTTCAAGCCGCGACAAGTCAACCCCCGCGATTGGGCGCTCTACGCCATCCAGTCCAAGGCCCGGGCCTCCGCCGGCTGACATCAGACAAACGCCGATAAACGGATAAACGGGATAAACGAAGGGGACCGAGGGTCCTCAAGTTTTCGTTCGGCGCCGGTCGGAGAAGACCGAGATCGGCGTCGGACGCTTCCTCTCATGGCTGGGCATTCGGGTGAGCAAGTGAGCAAGTTCTACGACTGGCAGCAACGCTATGGGCGTGTAAACGAGCACAATGGCGGGATTCCCCGCGACTTCTGGCGGCAAGCCTGGAGAAAGGGGCGATCATGCGATTTCGTCTCGAGCATTCCCAGGGGGATATATCGAAGGCTGGTTTTCATGATTCCAACCATCAGTACAGCATTTCGCGCTGACACTGAACTCTGTATTTCTTCGAGATTGTGAAGATCGACCATGACGAGGTCTGGGCGTCCTGCGTCGTGCCACGGAGGAGCAGACTATTCAGCAACTGCAGAGGTGCCGTACGAATGTCTTCGCTTGACTCTACCCAGACCCGGAGCGAAAATCCTTTCGTGGAAAAACCGTCGTACTGGAATTCGGGGGCCTCACGAGATGAAACCGCACTTTGAAGGATTGTGCTCAATCGCTCTTGAGCATGGGACGAAAGCAGAGAGCGGCAGAATTGCGGTGGAAACGGGCGAGTACTGCCAAGGAAGTCTGGGATGATATGCATGACCATGACCCCCTCACCGCACGACGTTCGCATGCTGGACTGCTACGGGGGCAGAGAGAGAATTACAAGTAAGCACAGCCATTTGGAGCTCGCCCCATTCTCCCCCCGTAGCGTCTGCAAGGTCGGCAGCGACAGGCGCAGAAAGACAGCGGGCGGAGACCGCTTCGAAAAGCCTCCGGGTTTTCCACTCTTTCCGCGATGGCCGCGCAAAAGGAGTCACTACCTCGTGTCACAGAACCGAAACGGACAGAGTCTCGTTATTCGTGGACTAAGAATGGTGCAGATCAATACCGCGATCTCCCCCGGTCTCAAAGGCCATAGACTAGAACGGATAACGCACTTCTCCCTGGCGAAGACGGTTCATATAAGGCAGTTGCAAAAGCGGCATTCCGGTTAGCCGAACGGTTTATTGATACATTGAATTACTTTCCCACTATCCGGTTGTAGGAAGCATTCTAAGAAAGGCAGGGTCAAATGGGCTCTTTCCACGGAACTCCGGTGCTTCGGTCTGAGGCCATTGAGGTTGAGAATCCATATATACTCACAATTAACAATCCCGAAGACGACATCTCCAAAATCAACTTAGCATTGACAGAAAACAAATTGATTCTGATTCGCTCAAGTTCCTTCGAGGAAGCTGGTGCGTTATTTGGCGAACTAGTCGATCATTATGGCTTGAGAGATTCTTATGACATACAAATGCAATACGTAGTAACTATGATGGAAGCAAGAGATCCAGTCGACAATGTGGCAGTGACCGTAAATAAACGGGGCCCGTATCAGATCATCCAGCCACATTGCGAAGGTGACAGCACATCGCAGCTGGATCTCTTTGGCCTTTATTGTATGCAGAATGCGAAATCAGGAGGCGAGAACATTCTTAGCTTGATAAACCAAACTGCAGATCATTCCAGACTCCGGGCCAAGGAAAAAGCAATCGTCGATAGTGGTCTGTCTCCTAAAGAAAGAAACATGTTGCGCGGCCAGCATCCGGATGCAAAGGATGTGATCACTGAATGTCCTTCCATCTGCCGCGTTTTGCTCGAGAAGGAACGATACAGGGTCATTGTTAGACCTGTACCGATAAAATCGTCCAGATCTGTCATCACGGGGGAGAATTTCATTACTTACTGGGACAACGTCACGGTACACGATCATGCGTTTCACAGATACCATCACAGTCTCCTAAAACATCTGGGGATTCTTCATGCGGAGTTAGGTACAAATTATGAAGCTTATATGCATGTTGAAGATGATTCGAGTTGGGCTCCTGCGGATACAGACAGCGGCGACATTGAGCAAACGTCAAAATTGTTTACATGCCACGTTCTGCACAAGTTGGAAGCAGGTGACTTTCTGGTGTTCAACAATAGACCCTGGACACACTCTGTAAACAACTGGCCCCCTGATCAAGTTCGAAAGTTGAATGCAATGTATGCGTGACATAGAAGATTCACTTTGAAAGTGGACATGTCAAACGTCGAGATAGGGTCTGGACAGATTCCAACACAAGGCTCGGGTTTCTTACGTGTAATAGCTCAAACCTGATCTAACATTCGGGTTGTAGTTATGCGGCGGCAGGGGCGGCTGCCCCTTCCTCAGCAAGGAATCCAGATCTTTCTCGATGATCTGTACGGCCGAGGGAAACAGCCGGCCCCATTGCTGCTTCAGCGCGAAAAAGGCAGCCCCGCGCCGCGTTCTGCGTGGGA
>Ga0066709_100001340_pt1 | contig 16055 bp, 11 predicted proteins | sample GraSoiAngelo_158_FD_79665 | JGI IMG/M metagenome (GOLD analysis project Ga0066709, IMG submission 79665) | Grasslands soil microbial communities from the Angelo Coastal Reserve, California, USA - 14_1009_16_30cm | ecosystem: Environmental > Terrestrial > Soil > Grasslands | place: USA...
GAGAAGTAGCTCTCCCGGTAGCGGTCCCCGCTCTCGTCGCCCCAGAAGAAGACCGGCATCGACGGCAGGGGCTCCGTGAGGACGAGCTCGCCGACCTCGTCGACGACCGAGTTGCCGTCGGGATCGAAGGCCTCGACCTTCGCGCCCAGCGACCGCGCCTGCAGCTCGCCCGCGTACACGGGCAGCGTCGGCACGCCTCCGACAAACGCAGTGCACACGTCGGTGCCGCCGCTCGTGGAGAAGAGCCAGGTGTCCTCGCCGACATGCTCGTAGACCCACTGGAATCCCTCGGGCGAGAGCGGCGAGCCGGTCGAGCCGACGCTCCGCAGGCGCGAGAGATCCCGGCCCACAGCCGGCTCCAGCCCCGCCTTCATGCAAGCCGAGATGTAGGCGGCGCTCGTGCCGAAGCACGTGATGCCGGCCCGCTCGGCGAGATCCCAGAGAACCGAGACGTCCGGTGCGCCCGGGCTGCCGTCGTACAGCACGATCGCCGCCTCGGTGAGGAGCCCGCCGAGCAGGAAGTTCCACATCATCCAACCCGTGGTGGTGAACCAGAACAGACGGTCGCCGGGCTGTGCGTCGACGTGCAGGTGCAGCGCCTTCAGATGCTCGAGCAGGATGCCGCCCTGGGAGTGGACGATCGGTTTCGGCAGGCCGGTGGTGCCGGACGAGTAGAGCACCCACAATGGGTGGTCGAACGGGAGCTGCGCGAACTCGAGCGCGGCTCCCGCGAGCGGAAGCTCGTGCCAGTTGCCCTCCGAACCGAGGTACGGCAGCACGAAGGTGTGCTTGACCGTCGGTAGCGCGGCACGCAACTCTTCGACCGCGTCCCGGCGGTCGAAGTCCTTGCCGCCGTAGCGGTATCCGTCACCCGTGAGCAGCACCTTGGGCTCGATCTGGGCGAAGCGGTCGACGACGCTCCGCACCCCGAAGTCCGGTGAGCACGACGACCAGACGGCACCGATCGACGCGCAGGCGAAGAAGGCCGCAGCCGTCTCGGGGATGTTCGGCATGTAGGCCGCGACGCGGTCGCCCTGCTCCACTCCGAGCCGGCGCAGCCCGCCCGCGATCTCCGCGGTGCGGCTCCGCAGCTCGCCCCAGGACATCTCTGCGAGCGGTCGCAGCTCCGACTGGTGCACGACGGCGAGAGCCTCGTCCTTCCTGTCGCGGAACACGTGCTCGACGTATGACAGTACCGCTCCCGGGCACCATTCGGCTCCCGGCATGTCGCGGCGTCCGAGGACGCGGTCATGACGCCGCGTGGCCGTGACGCCGAAGAAGTCCCAGATCGACTGCCAGAACCCCTCAAGATCACGGACGGACCACTCCCACAGGTCGTCATAGTCGGTGAAGCCCCACCCGAGCTCTGACTCGAGCCAGCGCACATAGCGGGTGAGCGCCGATCGCTCGACGACCGCCGCAGAGGGCTCCCAGAGGGGCTTGCCGGCTCGCTCCGTCATCGGCGGGGACGGTAGCGTCCGCGGCACGCGGCTGTAGATTGACCCGCGTGAGCCCTGCGCCGGTTCGCGTTCGGTTTGCCCCGTCACCGACGGGCTCGCTGCACATCGGCAACGCCCTCAGCGCGGTGGCGAACCGGGTGTTCGCGACCGGGCGCGGCGGCGCGCTCGTGTTGCGGATCGACGACACCGATCCGGCGAGAGTCGTGCCCGGCGGCGAGGTAGCGATCCTGGAGGATCTGGCGTGGCTCGGAGTGACCTGGGACGAAGGCCCGTACCGCCAGAGCGAGCGTGCCGATCTCTATGCGGCTGCAGCGGAGCGAGCCCTCGGCGGCGGTGCCGTACGCGACGCCGACGGCTCGATCCGGCTGGACGGAACGACGCTCGTGCGAGCAGACGGGTCCGCCACCTATCAGCTGGCAACCGTCGTCGACGATCTCGAGCTCCGCATCACACACGTCGTCCGCGGGTCCGACCACAGGCCGAACGAGCCTGTACACAGGCGGATCGCCGCTGCGCTCGGTGGAACGTTTCCGGAGGTGATCCACCACGGGCTCGTGCTCGGCGACGACGGGAAGAAGCTGTCCAAACGCCACGGTCACCATGTGGCGACCCTCGCCGAGCTGCGTGACGAGGGGATCCCCGGGCGGGCTGCGCGGGCCTACCTCGAGGAGCTGGATCTACCGCGGCACGACATCCACCTGGATCTCGGCCGCGTTCGCCGGCTCGCGATCGAGGCGATCGAGGCAATGCCCGACGACGAGCTCGCCGGCGCGGCCGGCGCGCCGCTCGAGGTCGTCCCGGCCCTACGTGGTGCGCGAACGCTCGTCGAGGCGGCGGCGATCGCCCAGCAGATCGTCCGCGTCCCCATGGTTGTGCTGGCGGAGGATGCGCGCCCGACCATCGACCGCTTCGTCGAGCTGCGAGAGGCGGCGGGGGAGCATCTGGACACCGACGCCGCACGATCGATCGTCCGCGAGCTCAAGGCGGTCGGCGGCGACCTGAAAGCGCTGCGTCTCGCGCTCACGGGTGCCGAGCGAGGCCCCGAGCTGGCAGCCGTCGTCACCGCGTTGCCGCGCGACGAGGCGGTTCGACGCGCCGCCGCGGCTGTCTCGAGCTAGCCCCCGATACGATCGGCGGGTGCGTCTCTACGACACCTATACGCGCGGTCTCGTCGAGCTGCCGCCGCCACCCGGCCCGATCGGCATGTACTTCTGCGGGCCCACGGTCTACCAGCGCATCCACGTCGGGAACGCGATCCCGTTCGTGCTCCCGCTCTGGTTGAAGCGCTGGCTCGAGCTCGACGGCTACCAGACAAAGCTCGTCATCAACATCACGGACATCAACGACAAGATCTACGACGCCGCTCCCGGCGCCAGCGCGAAGCTCTCGACCGACGCGACGGCGTGGTACATCGAGGACACGGGTCTTCTCGGACTCGGACGGCCCGACGTGGAGCCGACTGCGGTCGAGACCGTTCCCGACCAGATCCGCACGATCTCCGCCCTGGTCGACGCGGGTCACGCGTACGAGTCGGACGGCGACGTCTACTACCGCGTCGGGTCGTTCCCCGAGTACGGCCGGCTTTCGGGACAGAACCCCGATCAGGTGGAGGAGCAGGAGCCGAACGCGCGCAAGGAGGATCCGCGCGACTTTGCGCTCTGGAAGGCGAACAAGCCCACCGAGGACACGTGGTGGGACTCGCCGTGGGGTCGCGGCCGGCCCGGCTGGCACATCGAGTGCTCGGTGATGGCCGAGAAGCACCTCGGGCCTGAGTTCGAGATCCACGGCGGCGGGCTCGACCTCGTCTTCCCGCACCACGAGAACGAGCTCGCGCAGTCGCGTGCCCTCGGGCACGGGTTCGCGCACATCTGGACGCACAACGGCCTGCTTCGCTTCGGCGGGGAGAAGATGTCGAAGTCGGTCGGGAACGTCGTCAGCCTGAGGGAGGCGCTCGACCGCTGGGGCCGCGAGGCGCTGCTCGTCTTCTTCCTCTCCGGTCATTGGCGGAAGCCGCTCGACTACACCGACGAGACGATGGCCGCCGCGCGCGCTCAGTGGACGGACTTCGTCGCCAGCGTCTATGACCCATCCGAGGAGCGCCCGGCCCGTGGCTGGGAGGCGCTCGCGGAGGCGTTGGAGGACGACTTCAACACCCCGGAAGCGCTTGCGATCCTGCACGAGTGGCGCGCGGCCGGACAGCTCGAGCTGATGAAACGCGGGCTCTCGGTCTTCGGGCTGGAGATCGAGCGCGTCGAGCCGCCGGCCGAGGTGAACGTGTTCAAGGAGGCACGCGACGCCGCTCGAGCGGAACGGAACTTCGAGGCGGCTGACGACAACCGTGCCAGGATCGAAGAGCACGGGTGGACCGTCCGCGACAGGCCGGACGGGTCGGTACTCGTTCCCAAGCCGTGACACGCGAGCTCGTCTACGGGCGAAACGCCGTTCGCGAGGCGCTGCGCGGGCGTCGCGAGGTGCTGGAGGTCTGGGCGAGCGAGCGAGCCGTCGCGGCCCTGCCATGGCTCGCGGACGGGTTGCGCGTCCACGTCCACAAGGAGCGCGAGCTCACGGAGGCGGCGGGATCCGCAGACCACCAGGGCGTGGTCGCCTGGGCAGCCCCGTACCCGTACACGGACGCGTGGGAGCTCGCCGCGGGAGATCGCCCGCTGCTCGCGTGCCTCGACCAGGTGACGGATCCCAGGAACCTCGGGGCGGTCGTGCGGAGCGCGCTCGGTGCAGGCGCAACCGGTGTCGTCGTACCCGCGCACGGAGCTGCCCGGGTGACCCCGGCCGTGTGCCGCTCGTCGGCCGGCGCCGTCGAGCACCTGCCCGTCGCGGTCGTCCCCAACCTCGCCCGCTACCTGACGGACGTCAAGCGTGGCGATCTGTGGGCGTTCGCCGCCGTGGCGGACGGCGGTGAGCCGATGTGGCGGTCGGACCTGAGCGGCGGCCTCGCGCTCGTCTTCGGGGCAGAGGGCAAGGGTGTCCGGCCACTCGTTCGCCGAACATGCGATGCACTGGTCACGATTCCGCTCGAAGCCGGTGTCGAGTCGCTGAACGTCTCCGTCGCTGCGGCGCTGCTCCTCTACGAGGCACGTCGGCAGCGACTGGGGTCAGACCCAGGGGTCAGACCTCCGGTCTGACCCGCCTTTCGACCTCACGAACCGAAGGCGGGTCTGGCCGGAAGGCCAGACCTACCGGCTTGCAATCATCTGGCAGGTGGATCCCACGCTTTACCTCTTCGACGGCTCGAACCTCTTCCACGCCGGGTCGTACGCCGATCGGGACGAGCTGGTCGACGCGCTCGCGAGCTTCGTCGCGCTGCGCGGCGCGCGTGGGGTGGTGGTGTTCGACGGCGTCGGAGCAGAAAGGGCGGTCGGACAGCTCACCGTCCGGTACGCCCCGCATGCGGACGACGTGCTCGAACGCCTCGCCGCCGAGCACCGTGACCGTGAGGAGGTCCTCGTCGTCACCTCCGACGCCGCCGTGCGGGGCACGGCCGGCCAGAGCGTCCAGAAGGCCGGCTCGCGCGCATTTCTGGCGGAGCTCGGCTCGGCGGGGCATGTCGAGGAGTCCTCGAGCCGCGTCCGCGACCGGCTCGACGACGACACGCGCGCCAAGCTCGAGCGTCTGAGACGCGGCGAAACCTGAGCCGAGCACGTTGACTGCGAACATATGTTCTTAGCACCATGCAGATATTGCAATGGGGTTGTAACGCGCGCACAAAGGTGCTACTTTCTCCCTCAACCTTAGGGTGAGACTTGCGAGACGGGCAGGTTCCGGCGCCAGGGATCACCTTCTGCGACCAGGGGAGGGGTCCCATGTCGACTCGCACAGCCGCAGCCCCGAAAACCGCCCAGCGACAGCAGCGCGAGCTCGAGGACCTCCAGCTCGTCCTCAAGGCCAGAAACGGCAGCCAGGCCGCGCTGGATGCGCTGCTCCGGCGCTACCACGGCTTCGTCCGGCTGAAGGCGAGCTCGTACTTCCTCGCCGGCGGCGACAGCGACGACCTGATCCAGGAGGGGATGATCGGGCTCTACAAGGCGATCCGCGATTATCGCTCCGACAAGGAGACGTCCTTCCGCAGCTTCGCGGAGCTCTGTGTGACGCGGCAGATCATCACCGCCATCAAGACCGCGACTCGCTTCAAGCACACCCCGCTGAACAGCTACGTGTCGTTCAGCCACACCCCGGCCGGCTACGACGGCGACGGGGAGTGCACGCTCGGAGACGCCCTCCCGGGCCCGAGCGTGGACGAGCCTTCCACCTGCGTGATCTCGACCGAGGAGCTCGAGAGCCTCGTCTTCTGTCTCGGTACGGGTCTGTCCCCGCTCGAGTCCGATGCACTGCGCCGGTACCTCGACGGCCTCTCCTACGAGGACATGGCCGAAGAGCTCGGCTGCGACACGAAGACGATCGACAACGCCCTGCAGCGCGTCAAGCGCAAGATCCTCGCGCACCAGGCGATGCGCGCGGTCCCGGCGTAACCCTGGGTCTGGCCCAGGGGTCAGATCTTTGATCTGACCCGCCTTTCGAAGCTCACCTCGGCGGGCGCTCCGCTCGCCCTCGTCGAGCTGGGCGGAGAGCTCGGCGATGTCGTCGCGGAGCATGGCGATGCTCTCGCGGGTAGGTGTCTCGCCGACGAGGTCGGCGATAAAGCAGGCGGAGGAGCAGCTCGCTCTTGAGCGGGGTGAAACGGACGGGCGTTCGCGCATACGCGCGTCCGACCCCCTTTCGGTGAGCCTGTAGACCGTGCGCTCGGTCGTCCTGCCCGGCTCCCGCCGTGCTTCGAGATAGCCGAGCCTTCGCCTCGCGAACGAATGGCATTTCCTGATCGCTCGCGCGTAGAAATCGTGTCGGGGAGGGATCAATCCTGTCCCCGACGCTGCTTTGATAAGCCGGAGGAGGGACTCGAACCCTCGGCCGCTCGCTTACAAGGCGAGTGCTCTGCCAGCTGAGCTACTCCGGCCGGACGCCTCATCGTAGACGCAGACGCCGAGGGCCCCGTTGCCGGGGCCCTCGGCTCGTCACCGGGACGGAGGAAGCCCGGAGATCAGGCGGCGAGCCGCTCCAGCGCCGGCTCGAGTGCCGGCTCGGGGCGCGCCTCGTGCTCGAGACGCGGAAGCCAGTCCAGCCACTTGGGCAGGTACCAGTTCCAGTCGCCGAGGAGCTTCATCGTCGCGGGCAGGAGCACCGCACGGACGATGGTGGCGTCGATCAGGACGGCGGCCGCCAGACCGATCCCCATCTCCTTCATGTCGAGGATCGGCAGCGTGGCGAAGATCGAGAACACGCCGACCATGACGATCGCCGCGCTCGTGACGACGCCCGCCGTCGTCTTGATGCCGTGCGCGACGGCGTCTTCGCTCTTCATGCCGCGGTCGTACGCCTCCCGGACGCGGCTCAGGATGAAGACGTGGTAGTCCATCGAGAGGCCGAAGAGGATCACGAACATGAAGATCGGCAGCCAGAAGGCGATGCCGCCGTTGGAGTTGAAGTTGAGGATGTTCTCGCCCCAGCCGTACTGGAAGACGGCCACGACGACGCCGTAGGCAGCACCCACGGAGAGCAGATTCAGCACGATCGCCTTCAGCGCGATCACGACCGAGCGGAAGGAGACGAGCAGGAGCAGGAACGCGAGCGTCAGCACGAACGCAAAGACGAGCGGCGCTGCGTGCTTCAGCATCGAGTTGGCATCGGCGGAGGCGGCCGTGGCTCCCGTGACTGCATAGCCGGCGCCCGCGATCGTGCCCACCGTGCGCGGGACGATCGTGTTGCGCAGCGTGCGCAGCGCAGCCATGGAGACGCGGTCCGTGCCGTTCCCGTTGAGCGGGATGGCGACGCGCGTGACCGTGTGCGACGAGTTCACGTCGACGTCGATCGGCCCACGCATCTGACCACTGGCGAGTGCCTGCCGCTGCAGCTCGGCGACGGCCGTCTTGGTCTCGGGCGCATCCGCGTCGGCCTTGACGGCGACGATCGCCGGCGTTGCGCTGCCCGGGAATGCGTTCTGGATCTTCTTGATCGTGCTCACCGTGGCGATGCTCTTCGGTAGTGCGTCGAGGCCGCTCTGCGACGTGTGGATATGGAGCACCGGCACTGCCATGGCGAGGAGGACGGCGGTCGCCGCGGCGGCCGAGACGAGCGGCCGCTTGAGCGCGGGCGTCAGGACGGCCGACCAGAAGCGGTTCTCGCCGCTGTCTCGGCGGAGCCTCCGGACGAACGGGAGGCGGCCCTTCTCGACCCGGTCGCCGAGCTTAGAGAGCAGCGCGGGCAACACGGTCAGCGAGCCGAGCATCGCGATGCCGACGACCATCATCGTCGCGATACCCAACGACAGATACGTCTTGTCGCCGGAGACGAGCATTCCGGCCATGGCGATCATCACCGTCACGCCCGAGATCAGCACGGAACGGCCCGACGTGGCCGCGGCGGCCTCGAGCGCCGCCCGATGGCCCTTGCCGGCCGCCCGCTCCTCGCGCTCGCGCTTGAGGTAGAAGAGCGAGTAGTCGACCCCGACGGCCAGCCCGACGAGCAGCACGACGGCGCTGACGTTCTGATCCATGGGCACGAGGTGGCTCGGGAGGGCAACCAGGCCGATCGTCGCGCCGACAGCCGTCAGCGCCAGCAGCAGCGGCACACTGGCCGCCACGATCGCGCCGAACACGAGCAAGAGGATGATCAACGTGAGCGGGATCGACCGCTCACCGGCCTGTGCAAGCTGCTTGTTGAACGCATCGGTCAGGGCCTTGCCCGAGCTGATCGAGCCGGCCTCGCCGACGTAGAAGCCGGGATGGCGCTCGGCGACGCCTTCGGTCGCTGTCGTCAGCGCGCCGATGCGCTTCGTGGCGACCTTGTTGGTGCCCTTCATGTCCCACTCGACCATCGCCGTGTGGCCGTCCGCAGAGACCTGCGCCGCGCGGCCGGCGTCGTAGGGCGAGCGAAGATTCTCGATCGTCTTGAAGGGCTTCACCGTGGCGACGACGTCGTTCACGACGGCGCGGAATGCAGGGTCGGTGGCCGTGAGCGCCTTGGACTGGACGAGGACGATCTCCGTCTGCGGGTCGGCCTGGAAGCCGGCTTCCTTGAGGATGTGGTCGGCCCGGTGCGCCTGGCCGACGTTGGCGTCGTTCTGGTCGATCTGCTTGGTGCCTACCACCTGGCCGATCATCAGGGCCGCGACGACGAACACGAGCCAGCCGAAGACAGCCGTCTTCCAGTGGCTTGCGCTCCAACGTCCCATCCGGGCCGCCAGGTTGTTCGATCTCTTCAGGGGTGACATGCAAAGCTCCTTGGGTTCGCGTCGTTACGGCCGAAGCCTCGCAACGGTGCGCCAACCGGTCTGTGCGGCAAGCAGGCGTCTCGTAGTGCGGTCAACCGCACCTGGTAGTGGAATCCGCCGCAGCGGATTCCATCAGGACTACGACGTCCGAAGGTAGGCCAGAACGGCGAGCACGCGCCGGTGGTCGTCCGTGCTCGCAGGCAGGTCGAGCTTCGTGAAGATGCTGGTCACGTGCTTCTCGACAGCGCGGAGCGTCACGAACAGACGCTCGGCGATCGCCTGGTTGGAGCGGCCTTCCGCCATCAGGCCGAGCACCTCGCGCTCGCGGGGCGTGAGCTCGTCCAGCGGGCCCTCGGAGCGCCGCCGGCCGACGAGCTGGCTGACCACGGCCGGGTCCAGAGCCGAACCGCCCTCGCCGACTCGCCGAACGGCACCCGCGAACTGCTCCACGTCGGAGACACGATCTTTCAGCATGTACCCGATCCCCTCCGCGCTCTCTGAGAGAAGCTCCATGGCGTATCCCGGCTCGACGTACTGCGAGAGCACGAGGACACCGGTCTCGGGGTGGCGCTCGCGGATCACCTTCGCGGCTTGCAGCCCTTCATCGGTGTGCGTCGGCGGCATGCGGATGTCGACGATCGCCACCTGCGGCTTGTAGAGGCCGACGTGACGGAGGAGATCGTCTGCCGTTCCCGACTGGCCGGCGACCTCGAAGCCGGCCTCCTCGAGCAGGCGGGCGACGCCTTCGCGGAGCAGCACGGAGTCGTCGGCGAGGACGACGCGCATCGAGTTGCCGAGCGTCGCGATCGTGTCGCGCAGGGCCGGAAAGTCACGCGGGATCCCTTCGGCGACCACCTGGAAGACGCGCTCCGGCTCGCCCAGGCCCGGAAACCGGTGCGTCCCGAGATCGGTCGTCACGAGCGCCGGGAGACGGGCCTTCGTCGGCTCCGTGAGCAGGATCTGGCCGCCGTGCCCGGCCGAGGCGACACGGGCGACGCGGTGCACGTCGATTCCTGTGTAGCCGTCCTCGGTGACGAGCGGATCGCCCGTGTGCACGCCGATGCGAACGCGTACGGCGTGACCGCCGGGCCAGTCGTGCGCGACGAGCTCCCGTTGCGCCGCCAGGGCCGCCTCCGTGCCCGACTCGGCATCGCCGAAGACCGAGAGCAGCTCGTCGCCGTGCGCGTCCACCTCGACGCCTCCGTGGTCGGCGATCGTCGTGCGGAGGATCCGGCGTGTGTCAGCCAGCAGCTCTGCGTAGACGGGACCGGCCTGCTGGACGAGGCGCGTCGACGCCTCCACGTCAGCGAGGAGGAACGTCACCGTGCCGGTCGGAAGGCTCGTCACGAGAGGGAGTCTACGAGGTCGTTCGCGGCACCCGGAGGGGCCTGCACGGAGCCGGGGGAAGCCGGTCGCAGCGACGGCAAGAACGGTGCGAGGAACCGGCGCCTGTCAGCTGGTCTGCGATCGTCGTCCCCGGCTCACGCTGGAGGGCTGGTGACGTGCAGGTAATTCGGTGGTGACGGCACCATCGCAGTGGAGGGCCGTCGTCGCAGTCCGGCGCGCTGGTGTCTCGAGGTGCGGTCAGCCGTACAACGAACGAGCCGGGGTCAGGTCTAAGACCTGACCCCGGGGGGCTCGTTCTGGTGGGAGGGGAGGGAGGAGGGGGTGGGCAGAGGTGGAGCGGTTTCAGGCTGCGTACGCGAAGGGGTGGTAGAAGGCATCCAGCGCCTTGGCGCGCTCGACGGGGAAGGCAACCGTGCGGCCGGTGCGCTCGTTCATGACACTGACGTGGACGCTGTCGTCTGCGGGGGCCCAGAGGAGGGTGATCTCGAGCCCGTCGTTTCGCCGCTGAGCCAGTTCGGTGTGGTTCGTCTGGGTCATCGTCGTCTCCTCTGTGGTGCCTTTCGAGTAGTCCTCGTAATAGGCGAAACGTGACAGGCGGCCGTGCTATTCGCCCTGGTGCTGGCACGTGTTTCGAGGTGTGGCCAGCCGTACCCGTGCGACTCGGATGTCGCCCGTCTCAGACGGCCCGAGTGGGTGCGCCGTGCTCGCCGACCGGCGCCTGGGCCGACGGCAGGGGAAGCGGCAAGTCGACCCGGACCCGGGTGCCGCCTCCCGCCGGGCTCTCGACCTCGAGGCGGCCGTCGAGCGCCTCGACGCGGTCGGCGAGACCGCGGAGGCCGCTGCCGCGCGCCGGATCCGCGCCGCCGACCCCGTCGTCGCTCACTTCGGCCACCACCGTTTCGCCACCGTCGACCGCGATGCTCACTCGAATCGACGTCGCACCCGCGTACTTGACGACGTTCGCCAGAGACTCCGACACGACGTAGTAGAGCGCTGCTTCGACGGCGGCGGGGAGGCGTTCCTCGGGGAGCTCGGCCTCGACGGGCAACGGCGTCCGTGCGACGAGGGCCTCCACGGCGGCCGCCAGCCCGCGGTCCGTGAGTACCGCCGGGTGAATGCCGCGCGCCAGCTCTCTGAGCTCTTCGAGCGCGTGGGCGAGCTCCTCGCGTGCAGCCGTGATGATCGCAGCAGCCGAGTCCGGGTCGGAGCCAAGCTTCGCCTCTGCCAGCCTGAGCGAGACCGAGAGGGCTACGAGCCGCTGCTGTGCGCCGTCGTGGAGGTTTCGCTCGAGCTTTCGGCGCGCGTCGTCGGCGGCCTGGACGATGCGCGTGCGGGATGCCCGAATCTCGTCCTCGTGCTGCGCGCGCTCGGTGACGTCGGTTGCGGAGATGAGCACGAGCCGGCGCGCCTCTGTCGAGGGATCCGGCATCGGCGTCGCCGTCCACTCGACAACGACCGACTCACCGTTTGCCCGGCGCCAGCGTGACATACGCTCGACGGCCGGAACACCGTTCAGCGCCGAGCCGATCCCCATCACGGCTGCATAGGCGTCGTCGGGGTGAATGAACTCGAGCAGGCTCTTGCCGCCGACCTCGTCGTCCGACCAGCCGAGCCGGTCCTCGAACGCGCGGTTGATTCCTGCCCTGCCCTCGTTGACGAGGATGTGGGCGTTCTCGTCGACGACGACGACGAGGGTGGGGATCGTCTGGACGAGCGTGTCGGTGGCGTCCCGCTCACGCTGCAGCTCGAGAGTGCGTTGCTTGCGCTCGGTGACGTCCATGTACAGCGCGATGAAGCCGACCACGTTCCCGTCGCTGCCGCGGACGGGCGCCGCCGCCACCTCGACGTCGACGTTGGTGCCGTCCTTACGTCGGCGATTGGTCTCGAGACCCGCGACGACGGCTCCGGCGCGAATCCTCGCGTCGAGCTCGCCCGACTCCGTCTCGTGCTCGGGCCCGATCACCGGCACCGGGCGGCCGACGACCTCCTCCGCCGTCCAGCCGAACGTCCGCTCCGCGCCCGGGTTCCAGGTCAGGACGCGGTTCTCCAGGTCGACCTCGACTATCGCGACCGGCGACGACTCGATCACGGCGCGGAGGCGCTCCTCGTTGCCACGCAGCTCGACCTCCTGATGCTTCCGCTCGGTGATGTCGATGCCTCCGGCGACGATGCTGAGGATCTCGCCGGACTCGTCCCGCACGGGCGCGGTCCTCCAGGTGATCACGCGCGGCTCGCCGCGAATGTTCGTGAAGGCGTTCTCGTATTCGGAGGGGGCGAACTCCGGGGCGGCAGCTTCGAAGGCGCGGCGCATCTCGTCGCGATTCTCGGGATCGCCGAAGACGTTCCAGAAGAAGCGTCCGCGCACCAGCTCTTCGTCCTCGTAGCCGCTCGCCTCGAGCACGGCGACGTTCTGGTTCAGGATCCGGCCCTGGAGATCGAGGGTGGTGAACAGGCTCGGCGCCGTGTCGACGAGCGTGATCAGGAACGCGTACTGGTTTCGCAGCTCCGCCTGCAGCCGCTCGGCCTGGAGCGCGAGTGCCGCGGCCGCCGCGACGCCCTGGACGAGATCGGTCTCGTCGTCGAGCGATCCGTCGTGGGTCAACGCCGCGATCTGCTCACCGCGGCGCTCGACCATGGTCACCGAACGTCCCCGGATGCGTGTCGGCTCGGTGACCCGGTGTCCGTCGGCGTCCACCCAGTGGCGACGTCTCTCGGGCCAGTACGCGATCTCGAGCGACGGGTCGCCAAGCGCCGTCGCGAGCGCGTCCTGCAGCGGCGCCCCTTCGTCGAGCTCCATCAGGAGCCGCACGACGGAGCCGCGGGCAAGCCGGCTGCGGAGCAGCCCGACGAGGAACGCGACCGGCACGAAGGTGATGCAGCCGATGGCGATCGCACCCAGCACGGTGGATGCGGGATCCGAGACGGCGCCCACGACGTTGGCGCCGATGATGAAGACGAGCGCCACGCAGAACATCCCGTAGACCGGCCCGAGCGTCCGGCGAAGAGGCGGGCCGGCGGCACGGTAACGGCGCGCGAGCTCGACCAGCGCGAACAGCGCCAGGACGACGGCGACCACGGCGAACGCGACCTCGGCTGCTACCCAGAGCTGATGGCTGCTGCGAACGAGGATCGCGCTGTCGGGGCACTTCGAGCACTTCGTCGGATGTCGCTGGAACAGGCCGACGACGATCGGGCCGACGATGACCGCGCCCCACACCGCTCCCACGAGGCGGCGGTGGCGTCTGCTCTCGAGACGTCCCGTGGGGTAGGACAGGAGCAGCTGCGCCAGCGGCGCGAACGCGAGCTGCTCGAAGACAGAGCCGATTGTGAAGAGCACGGTCGACTGCGTCAGCTGCAGCGCTCCGAGCGCCCAGAAATAGCCGACGGCCAGCATGAGGAGGCCCGTGCGGTTGTGCGGGCGCCGCACCGTGGCGACGATCCCGGTGGCGGTGAACGAGATGCCGGCCACGATCGCGAGCACGACCACGCCCGTGCCCGCGTGGTTGCTCGTCGCGGCCAACGCGATCGCTCCGCCGTAAAGCAGAATGCCGGCCGCGGCGAGAAGCGCGACGTGGCGGGTGGTCACTCGAGAAGACTCGACAGCGCTTCGCCTGAGAGCTCGGCCTTGGGCACGAAACCTCGGGCGCCGGATGCTGCGATGAGCTCGCCGTAGTCGCAGCCGTCCCTGCTCGAGACGAGCACGACCTGCGGCGCCGCGCCGTTGAGGCTCATGAGCCAGGCACATACCTCGAGCCCGGACTCGTCCGGGAGCTGGATGTCGAGGAGCACGACGTCCGGATGGAGCGAGCGCGTCGCCTCGATCGCAGAGCCTCCACTGTCCGTCTCGCCGACGACGTCGAATCCCTCCGCCTCGAGCACCGCGCGAGCCGAGCCGCGGAAGCTGGGGTGGTCGTCGACGATGAGGACAGTCTTCCGCATGCTGCAAATCGTGGCAGATGCGGCTTGCGGCCGCGGTACGGCTGCCCGCACTCCTGCGTACGGCCTGGCGTTTGACCTCTCGGCCAGAAGAGCGGAAGATCCCAGAGTGTCTCTGACCGAACAGAGTGCCTCGGCACGCGTCAGCGCCGAGCGGAGCAGGTACGTCGCGCGTGGGGTCTCGACGCCGAAGCTCGTGGTCGAGAGCGCCGGCGGCGCGCGCGTCAAGGACGTGGATGGCAATACGTTCCTCGATTTCGCCGGTGGAATCGCGTGCCAGAACACGGGGCACGGGTTCGGTCCGGTCGTCGCGGCGGTCCACGAGCAGGCCGACCGGTACCTGCACCAGTGCTTCATGGTCGGGACGTACGAGCCCTACGTCGAGGTGTGCCGCCGGCTCGCCGAGCTGTCGCCGTGCGGTACGGGCGAGCAGCGGTCGATCCTCGTCAAATCGGGTGCCGAGGCGATCGAGAACGCGCTGAAGATCGCGCGCGTCGCCACAGGCAGGCCGGCGGTCATCGTCTTCGACAACGCCTTCCACGGCCGGACGCTGCTGACGATGACGATGACGAGCAAGGTGAAGCCGTACAAGGCGGGCTTCGGGCCATTCGCGCCCGAGGTCTACCGGACCCCGGCCCCGTATCCGTATCGCGGGATCACGTCGGACGACGCGATCGCAGCGCTCGAGCATCTCTTCAAGGGGGACGTCGACCCCGAGACGGTGGCGTGCGTCGTGCTCGAACCGGTGCAGGGGGAAGGCGGGTTCATCCCCATGCCGCCGGACTTTCCGGCGCGGCTGCACGAGATCTGTCGCACGCACGGGATCCTCTACGTCGACGACGAGGTCCAGTCCGGCGTCGGCCGCACTGGGACGATGTGGGCGATCGAGCACTACGCGGGCGTCGAGCCCGATCTGCTCGTCTCGGGCAAGTCGCTCGGCGGCGGTCTCCCGCTCGCGGGCGTGACGGGACGCCAGGAGATCGTGGACGCGGTGCCGCCGGGCGGCCTGGGCGGGACGTTCGGGGGCAACCCACTCTCGTGCGCCGCCGCCGTGGCCGTTCTCGACGCCGTCTCGCAACCCGCGTTCCTGGCGGCCGCGACACGGCTGGGTGCCACCATGCGGGAGCGTCTCGACGGCCTCGCGTCGCGCCACGCCGCGATCGGGGAGGTGCGCGGTCTCGGCTCGATGCTCGCCTTCGAGTTAGCCGAGCAGACTCCGGATCGCGCGCAGGCCGTCGTCGCCGCGGCGTTCGACCGCTCTCTCCTCCTGCTCGCGTGCGGCCTCTACGGAAACGTGATCCGCTTGCTGCCGCCGCTCACGATTGCGGACGACGAGCTCGACGAGGGGATGACGATCCTGGAGGAGGCACTCACCGAGGGGTGAGTAGCGGAGGCACGCCCGACGTCAGCGTCTCGGCGCTGCGCAAGCACTACGGCGATGTGAAGGCGGTCGACGGCGTCGACCTCGACATCGCGAGTGGCGAGTTCTTCACGATGCTCGGGCCCTCGGGCTCCGGGAAGACGACCACGCTCCGCCTGATCGCAGGCTTCGAGCGTCCTGACTGCGGTGTGGTGCAGCTGCAGGGAAGAGACGTCTCCGACCTGCCGCCATACGAGCGCGATGTGAACACCGTCTTCCAGGACTACGCGCTCTTCCCCCACATGACCGTGCAGGAGAACGTGGAGTACGGGTTACGGGTCAAGAAGACGCCGAAGGCGGAGCGGCGCCAGCGCGCGCAGGAGGCGCTGCGGATGGTCCGTCTCGCCGGCTACGGCGACCGCAAGCCCGGTCAGCTCTCCGGCGGCCAGCGGCAGCGCGTCGCGCTCGCCCGGGCGATCGTCAACCGCCCGCAGGCGCTTCTCCTGGACGAGCCGCTCGGCGCGCTCGACCTGAAGCTCCGGCAGGAGCTCCAGATCGAGCTGAAGCAGATCCAGCAGGAGCTCGGTCTGACGTTCGTCTACGTCACGCACGACCAGGAAGAGGCGTTGACGATGTCCGACCGGATCGCCGTCTTCAACGAGGGCAAGATCGA
>Ga0066709_100001342_pt1 | contig 16052 bp, 14 predicted proteins | sample GraSoiAngelo_158_FD_79665 | JGI IMG/M metagenome (GOLD analysis project Ga0066709, IMG submission 79665) | Grasslands soil microbial communities from the Angelo Coastal Reserve, California, USA - 14_1009_16_30cm | ecosystem: Environmental > Terrestrial > Soil > Grasslands | place: USA...
CCGCGGGCCAGGGCTGACTGGTTGAGCGCGCCGGCGATGAGGTGAAAGCCCATCCCCAGGCCGATCGCGGCGAGGCCGAAGCGGTTGTAGCTGAAGTGCTGTCCGAACACGTGTCGCATGGTGAACGGTCCGATCGCCAGCAGCGCGAGGGCCACAGTCAACGCGAACGCGGCGATTGCCAGCACCGTCACGCGGATCGCCCTGCTGAACGCGGCATGCCCTTCGGTGGCCTCCAGGCCCGTGAGGTGCGGCAGCAGCGAGGTCTGGATCGCCTGGAACAGCTGCAGCGGCGCGCGCGCGATCAGCAGCACGTTGAACACCGGCCCGGCGAGCGCGCGGTTGCCCGAGGTGGCATCGACGGTCAGCACCGCGGCGTTCAGCAGCGTCTGCTCGGCGAGCATGATGCCCGAGACGACGAGCGCGAAGTCCCACCCGCGCTGCGGCGTCAGCTCGTGCGCGGCGACGGCCTCCTGCACGCCCTCGGCGCCCGGGCCGGCAAGCGCAGCGTCGACCTCCTCGATCGCCTGTGCGCCCGCCCGCTCGCCGTGGCGGGCAAATGCGGCCGGCACCACGACCAGCGACAGCAGCGGCGCGGCCGCGATGCCTAGGGCCACCGCGAGCTGGCCGCTGGCGAGCCCGACCGCGACCGCCAGCGCGAAGCACAGGCGCGACAGCGCCTCCATCAGCACGAGCCCGCCGTACAGCGCGAAGTACTCGTGCCCGGCGAGCCAGCCGCGGGCGAAGTAGCTGGCGGCGTAGGCCACCGTGCCGATGACCATCACGTCATACAGCGCCCCGTAGCCGTCGAACACGTGCCTGACCAGCTGTCCGCGCAGCAACAGCGCGGCCACCAGGAAGGCGAGCGCGAAGCCGGCCTGGATGGCGACGGCGCCGCGCAGCGACTGCGCCGTTTTTCCTCGTGCTCGGCGGTCGGCGATCGTGCGCGAGAGCAGCTGTTCCACCGGCCGGTAGATCACCGAGATGATCACGAACATGACCGTCCACAGGACGTCGATGCGCTTCGCCTGAAACCGGTCCAGCACGTGGCTGGCGAGCGCGAAGTAGGCGAACGTGAGCACTCCCGTGGAGGCGATCCCGATCGACAGGATCCGTGCCCCGCTCGCGTAGGAGCGGCGCTCGTTCTCGGCGGCGCGGGCGTTCACCGAGCGGCTATACGCGGACGAGCAGCATCGTCCACGGAAACGGCGAGCGGACCTCCACGATCTCGCCGTGGTCGCGCAGCAGCTGGATGAACGATCGCCGTGACCAGTGGTTGAGGTGGCCGGGGGTGTTTCCCAGCTGCGACCAGTACGCCCCGCGCGCCACGTTGAGCACGCGCCACAGCGGCTCGCGCGGAACCGACACGAGCAGGTGGCGCTGCGCGCAGCGCACCATTTCTCCCAGCGTGAGCTGCGCGTCCGGCACGTGCTCCAGCAGCTCGATCGCGCTCACCATGTCGAACTCGCCCGCCGCGAACGGGAGCTCGGCGCCGGCGAGCGTGCGATATTCCAGGTTGGCCGCCCGGTGCTGTGACCAGGCTGCCTGCAGCGAGGCCTCCTGCACGTCCACGCCCACCACGCGCCCCGAGCCGAGGCGGCGCGCAAAGCGCTGCGCGAGCACCCCCTCGCCGCAGCCGACGTCGAGCAGCGACGCGGGCTCGGCGCGGTCCAGCAGCTCGTCGAGCGAGCGCTCGAAGGCGCCCATCATGCGTCGCACGAGCGGGTTCTGCGAGCCGTACTTGTCGTAGGTGTTGCCGGTGACGATCCCGTCCGCCGAGACGGTGAGATCAGTCACAGCTGCACTGGCTCCTGCTCGCTCGGCCCGCGCGCCGGGTCACTCCGCGCCGTCACTGCGGCGGCCGCGTCTGCCGCCCGGCCGCGCGCGGCGCCGGCCGCGGGCTGCGGCTGGCCGGCTTCACCCGGCTCGTAGTGGGATGGCGCCACTCCGAGCTCGAGCTCGATCCGGCGCACGCGCTCGAAGGTCTTCTGCGTCATCACCCGCTGCGCGGCCAGCAGGTCGCCGATCACGCCCAGCGCCCACAGCACGACGGCGGCGATGAACAGCACGGCGCCGAGGATCAGCGACTGCACGTGACCCTTGCCGTTGCCTTCGGCGTAGGCGACCGTGAAGCGGATCCACACGCCCAGCGACGCGAGGCCGATCAGCGCGGCCAGGCTCCAGAAGATCCGCAGCGGCTCGTACTGGGCGTAGATGCGAAAGATCGACACCGCGTTGCGCCGCACATACGCTCCCATCGAGGGAAACAGGCGCGACTCGCGCGTGGTCGGGTTGGTGCGGATCGGGACGTGGTCGACCGCCACCAGCAGCTTGCCCGCCTGGATGATCGTCTCCAGCGTGTAGGTGAACGTGGATACCACCAGCATCTGCAGCGCCGCCTCGCGGTTGTAGGCGCGGAAGCCCGAGGTGGTGTCCGGCACCGACGTCGCGGACGCGCGCCGCACCACCCACGAGCCGAGCTGCTGCAGCGCCTTCTTCAGCGTCGAGAAGTGCTCCACGCCCGTCACCTCGCGATCGCCGATCACCATGTCGGCGCGCCCCTCAAGGATCGGGCCTACGAGCCGGGCGACGTCGGGGCCGTAGTACTGATTGTCGGCGTCGGTGTTCACGATCACGTCGGCGCCGAGCTTCAGGGCGGCGTCGATCCCGGCCTGGAAGCCGGTCGCGAGCCCCTTGTGGCTGGTCAGGCGCACGAGGTGATCGACGCCGTGCGCGCGCGCCACCGCGACCGTGTCATCGGTGGAGCCGTCGTCGATGATCAGCCACTCCACCACGTCGAACCCCTCCACCGCGTGCGGCAGCTCTGCCAGCGTCTGTGGCAGCTGCTGCGCCTCGTTGAAGCACGGGATCTGGATGATGAGCTTCATCCGACTCGATTGCCTAGACTTGGCTTCCGGCAGTATCCCAAAGCGCAGGGTCTGGGCGAGGAGCGCGCGGGCGGCGCCGGTTGCGGCCCTCCACGGCCGAGACTAGATGGAAAGCGCGACGCTCACCCGGACTTCACCGGGCACGATCCGGCTGGCGCGGCTTCGCTCCGGGCGCCCCGCGGGGTGGGCGCCGATCGGCCTTGCCGTGATGTGCGTGGCGGCCCTGATCGGCTACTTCGCGTTCCCCACCTACCCGACCTACGACTCGTTCTACGCGCTGCTGTGGGGTCGGGATCTGCTGCACTTTCACCTGCCCGACTTCCGCGTCTACCGCGGCCCCACCGAGCATCCGCTGGCGATCGCCTTCGGCATGCTGTGCTCGCTATTCGGTCAGGGCGGCGCGCGGCTGATGGTGCTGGGCTCGATCGGCTCCTTCGTCGCGGTCGTCGCCGGCCTGTACCGCCTCGGCCGCATGTGCTTCGGACCGCTGGTCGGAGTGCTGGCCGGCCTGCTCGTGCTCAGCCGCTTCTTCTTCGAGAACCTGGCCGCGCAGGGCTACCTGGACGTCTCATACGTGGCGCTGATCGTGTGGGCAATCGTGCTCGAGGTGCAGCGACCGCGACGCGGCGCGCCCGTGCTGCTGCTGCTCGCCGCCGCCGGCCTGCTGCGACCCGACGCCTGGCTGCTGAGCGGCGCCTACTGGCTGTGGTGCACGCACGGGACACGCGTGCGGAGCGCCGCGTCAACCGCGCTGGGAGCGTCACCTGCGCCGCGGGCGAGGCGCACGAGCCTGGGCTATCTCGCGCTCGCCGCCAGCGCGCCGCTGATCTGGGTGCTGCTCGATACGGTCGTGACCGGCAAGCCGCTGTACTCGCTCAACTCCACCGCCGGGCTCGCGCACGCGCTCGGGCGCAGCCAGGGGCTGTCCGGCGTGGTGTCTTCGATGGCGACGTTTGCGGTGCGCATCGACAAGCTGCCGGTCGTGCTCGGCGGTCTGGCCGGAGTGGCGCTCGCGATCTGGCTCGCACCGAAGCGCGTGGGTCCGCCGCTGGCCGCGCTGCTGCTGCTGCTGGCCGTGTTCGTCGCCGAGGGGATCGCGGGCGCGTCGGTGATCGACCGCTACATGTTGGGCGCCTCGACCGTGCTGCTGCTGTTCTGCGCCGTCTCGCTCGGGGGCTGGGCGATGCTCGAACGGGGCTCGGTGCGGCGCTGGGGCTGGATGCTCGCGGCCGCTGCGCTGCTCGCATACGGAGTCTCCTCGGCCGCCACCACGGTGAACCTGACGAGTCTGCGCAACACGCTTGCCTATCACGAGGACTTCCACAAGGGTCTCGCCTCGGCACTCGCCACCCCCGCGGTGAAGACCGCGCTGCGGCGCTGCCCGCTGCTTTCGCTGCCGAACAACAAGCTGATCCCCGACGCGCGCTGGATCCTCGACAGCGTCGGACAGCGCAACATCGTCGCCCGCAGCCAGGCGCGCGCCGACTTGGCGAGGCGCGCGCACGGCCTCGAGAATCGCATCCGCCGCGGCAGCGTCGCTGTTTACCCGCTTGGTGCAGCCGTGTTCTTCGAGGCGATCGTGGATGTCGGCGACGACCCCCGCGACCAGGTGCCACTGGCCGGCTTCAAGCAGATCTACACCAGCCGCTACTACGCGATCTATGCCAACTGCTGAGGCGCCACGCCGCTGGGCGTGGCCGCTGCTGGGCGGCGTGCTGGCGGTGGGCCTTCTGCTGCGCCTGTGGGGCATCCGCCAGGGGCTGCCGTACGCCTACAACGCCGACGAGGCCGACCACTTCGTGCCGCGCGCGGTGGACATGTTCGCGGACGGGCTGAACCCGCACTACTTCGCCAACCCGCCCGCCTACACCTACCTGCTGCACTTCCTGCTGTCGATCGCCTACGGCGGCAAGCACGGCGTGCTGAGCACCTTTGCGCTGCACCCGGCGAGCGTGTACACGTTCGCGCGCGCGACCGCGGCGGCGCTCGGCGCCCTGGCCCTGTGGCTCACCTACCTCGCGGGCGCGCGCCTGCTCGGGCGCGCCGGCGGCTTGCTGGCGGCGGCGATCGAGGCGGTCGCCTTCCTGCCCGTGTACTACTCGCACGTCGCCGTCAACGACGTCCCCACGCTCGCGCCGCTGACGTTGTCGCTGGTGGGGACCGCGGGCGTGCTGCGCAAAGGCCGCACGCGCGATTGCCTGCTCGCGGGCGCCGGCCTGGGCGTCGCCTGCGCGAGCAAGTACACGGCCGGGATCGCGCTGGCCCCGTTGATCGCGGCGATCGCCGCGCGCTACCTCTCAGGCGAAGTGGACGCTGCCCGGCGCGCGGTCAGGAACATCGCCGTCGCCGCGGCCGCGTCGCTGGGGGCGTTCGTGCTGGCCAACCCCTACTCGGTGCTCGACTACGCGAGCTTTCACCAGGGGGTCATCCACCAGTCGACCCTGTCGGCCGAATCGCAGGGCAAGCTGGGCGCGCCGCGGCACGGCGGACTGGCCTACTACCTCTGGTCGCTGACCTGGGGGCTCGGTTGGGCGCCGGCGCTCGCGGCGCTAGCCGGCGCCGTGACGGTGTGGCGGCGCGAGCCCGCGCTCGGCTGGCTGCTGGTGCCGGCGCCGCTGCTGTTCCTGGCCTTCATGGGCGCGCAGGGGCGCTACTTCGGGCGCTGGCTGATGCCGATCATGCCGATCGTGTGCCTGCTGGCGGCGCTGTTCGCGCTGCAGGCGGCGACCCGCGTGGCGCGCGTGGTGGGGCTGGCGCGGGTGTGGGCCGGCGGCCTGCGCGGCGGCGGCGACCCGGGCGAGGCCGGCGCTGCGCGCGAGCGCCGGGCGCGGCCGCGGTACGCGCTCGCCGCCGCGACGGCCGCGTTGGCGGCGGCGCTCCTGGCGCAGGGATTGATCCACGGCATCCACGCGGGCGCCGTGCTCTCGCGCGCCGACACCCGCAACCTCACGCGGGCGTGGCTGGTGGCGCACGTGCCCGCCGGCACGCCGATCGTGGCCGAGCCCGTCTCGCCGGACGAATGGGCGCGCGAAACCAGGCCCGGGACGGCGACCTCGGGCAACCCCTATCGCTGGAGGAAGTACCCGTCGCTCGAGTCGCGGATCACGCCCACGGGCGCGCTGCGGCCGTACGGCCTGAAGCTGGTGACGATCGAGAACTACGAGCGCACGCTCAGCCCGGCGCTGATCGACTTCTACGAGCGCAACGGCTATTGCTGGGTGGTCAGCGGCTCGACGCAGTCCGGGCGCGCGTTCGCCGATCCGGCCGCGGTGCCCGCGGCGGTCGCCTACTACCACGCGCTCGCGCGCCGGGGTGAGGTGGCCTACCGCATCTCTCCCTTCAGGCGCGGCGCCCGCCCGGTCGCGTTCGGCTTTGACTGGAGCTTCAACTACTACCCGCTCGCCTACTACAGGCCCGGCCCGGTGATGACCGTGTACCGGCTGCGCGCGGGCCGGTGCGGCGGCTGAGCGAGGTTATCCTCACTTTCACATGTCCACCTGCACGGACACCGACAGGGCGCACCTGGCGCGCGCGATAGAGCTGGCCGGCCGCGGCGCGGGCGCAGTCAGGCCCAATCCGCGGGTGGGGGCGGTGGTGGCGCGCGAGGGGGAGGTGCTCGGCGAGGGCTGGCACGAGCGATTCGGGGCCGCGCACGCCGAGGTAAACGCGATCGAGGCGTGCGGGCTCGCCGACCTCGACGGCGCCACGCTGTACGTGTCACTCGAGCCCTGCTGTCATGAGGGCCACACGCCGCCATGCACCGACGCGATCCTGCAGGCGGGCGTGCGGCGCGTGGTGGTGGCCTCCGACGATCCGTCCGAGAAGGCCTCCGGCCGGGGCCTCGGGATCCTGCGCGACGAGGGCGTGGAGGTGGTGGTCGCCGATGGCGAGCTGGCCGCCATGGCCCGCCTGCTCAACCAGCCGTTCCGCAAGCACGCGCGCGTGGGGCGCCCGTGGGTGCTGTTCAAGTCGGCGATGACGCTCGACGGCAAGGTCGCCACGCGCACCGGCGACTCGAAGTGGATCAGCGGCGAGGACAGCCGCGCGCTGGCGCATCGCTGGCGCGCGTCGGCCGACGCGGTGATCGTCGGCATCGGCACCGCGCTGGCCGACGATCCGCAGCTGACCGCCAGGCCGCAGGGCGCGCCGACGGAGCTAGCGCGCCAGCCGCGCCGGGTGGTGTTCGACACGCTCGCACGGCTGCCGCCCAGCTCGCAGCTGGTGGCCGCGGCCGGCGAGGTGCCGCTCACCGTGGTGGTGTCGCGCGCCGCCGCGCACGCCGACACCGACGCGCTGGAAGCGGCCGGCGCGCAGGTGCTCGTGGCCACCGGCGAGAACGAGCCGGCGCGTGTGCGCTCGGCGCTCGATCAGCTCGGCGCGATGGGGATCGCGGGCGCGGTGCTGGAGGGTGGTCCGCGCCTGGCGGGGGCGTTTCTGGATGCGGGCGAGATCGACGAGCTGCGGCTGTTCCTCGCACCGCTGCTGCTGGGCGGTTCCGCGCGCGATCCGCTGGAGGGCAAGGGGGTCGAGCACATCTCGGAGGCGCTGCGGGCGCTCACGCTGGAGTGCGAGCGCATCGGCGATGACCTGTTGATCTCCGCGCGCCTGCGCGAGTGGTGACGGCCGGCGACAAGGCGCGGCAGTGTTCACGGGACTGATCACCGACCTCGGCACGGTCGTCGCCTTCGAGCTCGGCGAGGCGGGGGCGACGGTGCGGATCGAAACGCCCCTGGCGCGTGAGCTTGAGGCCGGCGACTCGATCGCCGTCAACGGCGTTTGCCTGACCGCCTGCGAGGTCGGCGGCGAGCAGTTCGCGGCGCAGGTCATGAGCGAGACGTTCGCGCGCTCGTCGCTGGCAACGGTGCGGGTCGGCGCGCGCGTGAACCTCGAGCTGCCGCTGCGCGCGTCGGATCGCCTCGGCGGCCACGTGGTGCAGGGACACGTCGACGGAACCGGCACGGTGCTCGGCGCGCGCGCCGACGGGTTCGCGCGCGTGCTCGAGATCGACGCCGGCCCGGGTCTTGCGCGATACATGGTGGAGAAGGGCTCGGTCGCCGTGGACGGGGTCAGCCTCACCGTCTCCTCGGTGGGCGAGCATGGCTTCTCGGTGTCATTGATCCCGGAGACGCTGCGGCGCACGAACCTCGGCGACCTCGGCGAGGGCGCCGTCGTGAACCTCGAGGTCGACATCCTCGCCAAGCACGTGGAGCGCCTGCTTCAGGCGCGCCGCGCCGACGAGGCGGTAGCGCCATGAGCGCGCCGGGCATTGCCACGCCGTTCGCCACGATCGAGCGTGCGATCGACGAGATCCGCCAGGGCAAGATGGTGGTCGTATGCGATGACACCGATCGCGAGAACGAGGGCGACCTGACGATCGCGGCCCAGTTCGTGACCTCGGAGGCGATCAACTTCATGGCCAAGGAGGGCCGGGGGCTGATCTGCCTGTCGCTCACGCCCGAGCGCTGCGACGAGCTCGGGCTCGACCTGATGGCCGCGAAGAACGAATCCTCGTTCGAGACCCCCTTCACGGTGTCGATCGAGGCGCGCGAAGGCGTCACCACGGGCATCTCCGCCCACGATCGAGCACACACGATCCAGGTCGCGATCGATCCCGAGTCAAGGCCGCACGACCTCGTGCAGCCGGGGCACGTGTTCCCGCTGAAGAGCAAGGCCGGCGGCGTGCTCGAGCGCGCCGGTCAGACCGAGGCGGCCGTCGACCTCGCGCGCCTCGCCGGCCTGAACCCGGCGGGCGTGATCTGCGAGGTGATGAACGACGACGGCACGATGGCGCGCGTTCCCGAACTGGTCGAGTACTGCGCGCGCCACGGGCTGGTGATGGTCACGGTGGCCGACCTGATCGCCTACCGGCGCCAGCACGACAAGCTGATCGAGCGGGTCGTATCGACGCGTCTGCCGACCGCCTTCGGCGAGTTCGAGGCCGTGGGCTACCGCTCGCTGGTCGACGACAAGCACCACGTGGCGCTCGTGAAGGGCGAGGTCGCCGGACGCCCGGAGGTACTCGTGCGGGTGCACTCGGAGTGTCTCACCGGGGACGTGTTCCACTCGCTGCGCTGCGACTGCGGCGAGCAGCTGGCCTCGGCGCTATCGATGATCGAGCGCGAGGGCGAGGGGGTGCTGCTGTACCTGTCTCAGGAGGGCCGCGGGATCGGCCTGCTGAACAAGCTGCGCGCATACCGCCTGCAGGAGGACGGGCTCGACACGGTCGAGGCCAACGAGCGCCTGGGGCTGCCCGCGGACCTGCGCGACTACGGCATCGGCGCCCAGATCCTGGCCGACCTCGGCCTCAGCTCGATCCGCATCCTCACCAACAACCCGAAGAAGATCAAGGGGCTGGAGGGGTACGGCCTGTCGGTGAGCGCGCAGATCCCGATCGAGCACGCGCCCAACGCCCACAACGAGGCATACCTGCGCACCAAGGCCAAGCGCATGGGCCACACGCTGCACCACCAGGGCCTGAACCTCGACGAAGAACTGCTGCACGCCGAGCGTGAGCAGGACCGCGCCGCCGCGGAGCGCGACCGCGAGCCGGGTCCCGCCAGCCGCCGCCGAGCGCGCGCCGATAGACGGCGCCGCCAGTGAGCGACCGCTATGCGATAGCCGTCGCCCGCTTCTACGAGGAGCTGGCCGAGCGGCTCGAGCGGGGTGCGCGGGCCGCGTTCGCCGAGGCCGGGATCGAGGCCGAGGCGCTGTACGTGCCCGGCGCGTTCGAGCTGCCGCTGGCGGCGAGCTACGCAGCGCGCAGCGGTCGCTTCGCCGGCGTCGCCTGCCTGGGGGCGGTGATCCGCGGGGAGACCGATCACTACGACTTCGTGTGCGCCGAGACGGCGCGTGGGGTGATGACCGTGCAGCTGCAAACGGGCGTGCCGTGCGCGTTCGGCGTGCTCACCTGCGAGACCGTCGAGCAGGCGCTCGAGCGCACCGGCGGCGGGGTGCGCGACCAGGGACGTCGCGCCGCCGAGACCGTGTTGCAGATGGCGGCCCTGCGCAGCGACCTGGCAGCCGGCTAGACTCAGCGCGGATGGCCAAGGTGTGTCACAGCTGCGGGAAGGGTCCGTCCTTTGGCCACAGCCGCAGCCACTCGATGGTGGCGACGAAGCGGCGCTTTGACCCCAACCTGCAGAAGGTCAAGGTGCTCGTGCACGGGGCCCCGCGCCGCGTGCACGTGTGCACCCGCTGCCTGAAAGCGGGCAAGGTCACCAAGGCACCATGAGCCGGGCCGGCCGGCGCGCGCCCTTCGCGGGCGTGAGGGCTGGTCATCGCGCGGAGGTGATAGAGGTTTCGCCGTGACCGACACCAACCTGGTCCGCTTCCGGGCCGCCGTCGCCGGCGCGCTCGCGCAGCTGGAAGCGCGCCGGCAGGAGGTCAACGACCTCAACGTGTTTCCGGTGGCCGACGGCGACACCGGCGACAACATGGCGCTCACGCTGCGCGCCGTCCTGGACGAGCTCGACCGCCTGCAGGATGCCGGGGAGCCGCGCACGATCGATGAGATCGGTCGCGAGGAGATCGTGCAATCGGTGGCTCGCGCGGCGCTGCTGGGGGCTCGCGGCAACTCCGGCGTGATCCTCTCGCAGCTGATCCGCGGCGCGGCCGAGGAGCTCGTCTCGCGACCGGGCCAGCTGATCGACGCGACGTTGATCGGGGCCGCGCTCGCCAACGCCGCCGACCGCGCGTACGCCTCCGTGCGCGATCCCGCCGAGGGAACGATCCTCACGGTGGTGCGCGAGATGGCGCACAAGATCATGACCGACGTCGCGCACAGCCCCGAGAACCCGCGCTTGGGGCCAGCCACCGCCGCCAGCGAGCAGGACGCCGCGATCGCCGAGACGCTCGCGCGGGCGGTAAACGCGGGCCAGGAATCGGTCAAGCGCGGCCCCGAGCTGCTGTCGGTCCTGCGCGAAGCGGGCGTGGTCGACGCCGGCGGCTACGGGCTGACGCTGATGATCGCCGGCGTGGTCGCCGCCCTGCGAGGCGATGCGCCGCCCGAGCTCGACCACCATGCGCCCGCGCGCATCAGCCACCCCGAGCACAGCTCCAGCACGTACCGCTTCTGCACCAACTTCGCCGTCACCGGCGGCGACCTGAGCGCACCCCGCTTCATCGCCCCGCTGGAGCAGCTGGGCGACTCGGTGCTCGTGGTCGGCGACTCGCGAACGCTCAAGGTGCACGTGCACACCGACGAGCCCGAGCGCGCCACCGCCGTGTTCGCCAGCGTGGGCGAGGTCTCGCGCCTGGACGTGGCGGACATGCGCCTGCAGGTGGCGCAGCGCGACGAGCGCCTCGCGGGCGCGGTCGAAGGCGGCGCCGGCGATAGCGCGGCCGCGGTGCACGCGCGTGCTCCGGCTCCGGCGAGCAGCGCGAACGGGGTCCGGCGCCCCCGCTGCGCAGCGGTGGCGGTTGTCAACGGAGCGGGACTGGCAGAGATGTTTCGCGAGCTCGGCGTGCACACGATCGACGGCGGACCGACGCTGAACCCGTCCACGTATGACCTGCTGGCGGGGATCCACGAGGTCCCAACCGAGGAGGTGGTGGTGCTGCCGAACAGCGCCAACGTCGTGCTGACGGCCGAGCACGCGGCGCGGATGTCGGACAAGCAGGTGCTCGTCGCGCCCACCGCCAGCCAGCAGGCCGGTCTGGCGGCGGCGATCGCGCTGATGCCCGATCGCAGCGTGGAGGAGAACGCGCGCGCGTTGACCGAGGCGCTGGCCCGGGTGCGCACTGGCGCCGTCGCCCCGGCCTCGCGCGACGACGCCCTGGGGCGCTTTCGCCGCGGCCAGGCGGTCGGCTTCGTCGAGGATCAGGTGCTCGCCTGGGGCGATCCGGCCGACACGCTGAAGGCCGTGGTGGGCAACCTCGCGCGGGCCAGCAACGGCGCCGCGCCAGAGCTGATCAGCGTGCTGGCCGGTCAGGGCGCGCCGCTGGATCTGGCCCAGGTCCAGGCGATGGCCGACGCCGGCATCGAGCTCGAGCTGCGCAACGGCGGCCAGCCGGGCTACTGGTGGCTGCTGGCGGCCGAGTAGACGCGCCGGTTACGACCGCGAAGCGCATCATCATGGATGCCGATGGTGGCTGCCGCCACGCAGAGCTCGGGACGGGCACGCCGCGCTGGCGCCCGGCGCGGCAGCCGCGAGCTGCGCGCGTTTGCCTCCGCGCGCGCGCCCACCCGCCAGGAGCTGCTCGGCGCGCGCCTGCGCTGGCCGCGTCCGGCGCGCCTGCAGCGGCCGCTCGAGCTTCCGGCCGCGAGGATGGCGCGGGCGCTGGGCTCGCTCGGCGTGCACACGGTCGGCGAGCTGCTCGAGCATCTGCCCAGTGACAGCCGCCAGGCGCGCACGGTGGCCGCGCTCGGCGCCGGCGAGCAGGCGACGGTCGCGGTGCGGGTGCGGGCGATCGCCAGCCGGCCCGTGCGGCGGCGAGGGATGCGCCCGCTCGTGCAGGCCACCGTGGCCGACGCCAGCGGCAGCATGCGCGCGACCTTCTTCAACCAGCCCTGGCTGGTGCAGCGCTACCAGCCCGGAACCGCCCTGCTGCTGCACGGCAAGGCCGATGGCCGGGGCGGCTTCCGCGTCGTGCACCACGCGATCGCCGGCGGCGAGGATGGCGAGCTGCAGGGGGCCGAGCAGGGCTCGGCGGCGGTCGCTCACTACCCCGCTGCGGAGGGCATCAGCTCGACCCAGATCCTCACGCTCGTGCGGGCGCAGCGGCCCGCGCTCGACGACATCGATGAGCCGCTGCCGGCCACGCTGCGCACGCGCGAGCGCCTGCCCGATCGCGCCAGCGCGCTGGCTGCGATGCACTTCCCGCGCGATCCCGAGGACGCACGCGAGGGCCGCGAGCGGCTCGCGTTCGAGGAGCTGCTGCTGGCGCAGCTGGTGTTCTTGCTGCGTCGCGCGCGGCGGCGAGAGCGAGCCGGCGCACGCGCGCTGACCGAGCCACCGTCGCTGAGCGAGCGCTGGCTGGCGCACGCGCTGCCGTTTGCCCTCACCGGCGATCAGCGCGCCGCGATCGAGCGCATCCGCGAGGATCTCGGCAGGCCGCAGGCGATGCAGCGGCTGCTGATGGGCGAGGTGGGCAGCGGCAAGACCGTCGTGGCGCTGTACGCGATGCTGCGGGCCGTCGAGCACGGCGCGCAGGCGGCGCTGATGGCGCCCACGGAAACGCTCGCCGAGCAGCACTTCGCGACCCTGCAGCGCCTACTGGGCGGCGAGCCGGTCGCGGTGGCGCTGCTGGTGGGTGCGACCCCGGCCCGCAGGCGGCGGGACATCCTCGGCAAGTTAGCGAGCGGCGAGCTGCCGCTGATCGTCGGCACGCACGCGCTGATCGAGCCAGACGTGCACTTTCGCGACCTGGCGCTGGCGGTAATCGACGAGCAGCATCGTTTCGGCGTGCGCCAGCGCATGGCGCTGGACGCCAAGGGCACGCCGCACACGCTGCACATGACCGCGACGCCGATCCCGCGCACGCTCGCCCTGGCCGGGTACGGAGATCTCGACACGAGCGAGCTGCACGAGCTGCCCGCCGGCCGGCTGCGCGTACGCACGCGGGTGGTCGCCGGCGAGCGCGGCCGCTCGCAGGCCTATGAGCTGCTGCGCGAGCAGCTGCGGGCGGGCAGGCAGGCATACGTCGTGTGCCCGCTGATCGAGCAGGAGGAGGATGCCGACGCCGACTCGAGCGCGGGGGCCGGCGCCGCGCGGGAAGCCGTGCGCGCCGCCACGGCTGAGCTGCAGCGCCTGCGCGGGGGCGAGCTTGCGGGATTCGATCTCGTCCTGCTGCACGGCGGCATGCGGCCGCGCGAGAAGCAGGAGGCGATGGCTCGCTTTGCCTCTGGCGAGGCCGACGTGCTGGTCGCCACGACGGTGATCGAGGTCGGGATCGACGTCCCCAACGCGACCGTGATGCTGATCGAGAACGCCGAGCGCTTCGGCATCTCGCAGCTGCATCAGCTGCGCGGGCGGGTCGGACGCGGCGAGCACGCCTCGGTCTGCCTGCTCGTGGGACCACCGTCCCTGCGGCTGCGGGCGCTGGCGGAGCACAGCGATGGCTTTCGCCTGGCCGAGATCGACCTCGCTCTGCGCAAGGAGGGCGAGCTGGTCGGGACCCGCCAGTCGGGCTTCGGGCAGTTCCGCGTCGCCAGCCTGCCCGATGACGCGCCGCTGCTCGAGCGGGCGCGCACCTGGGCCGAGGCGATCATCGGCGCGGATCCGGCGCTGCGCGCGCCCGAGCACGCGTTGCTCGCGCACGGGCTGCTGCTGCGGTTCGGCGGCGAGGCGCTCGAGCCGATCCCCGCGTAGGCGCCGCAACCGTGCGCGTGATCGCGGGAACGCTCGGAGGCCGGCGCCTGAAGGCCCCGCGCGGCACGACCACGCGGCCGACGTCCGATCGCGTCAAGGAGGCGCTGTTCGCGCTGCTCGGCGACATCGCCGGCGCGCGCGTGCTCGACCTGTTCGCTGGCGCCGGCGGGCTCGGCATCGAGGCCCTCTCGCGCGGCGCGGCGAGGGCGGTTTTCATCGAGCGCGACCAGCGCGCGCTGCGCGCGCTGAGGGAGAACGTTCGCGCGCTGGGCCTCGGCGCGGCGCGGGCAGAGGTCCGCGCCGGCGACGTGCTGGCGCTGCTCCGCACCGCACGCGGGCGCGCGGAGACATACGATCTCGTCTTCATCGATCCTCCCTACAGCCGCGCGAGCGACCTGGGGCGCGAGCTCTCGCTGCTCTTGGCCCCGCTGCTTGAGCCCGAAGCGCGCATCGTCGTCGAGAGCGATCGGCGCGCGCCGCTTCAGCTGCAAGCTCAGCTCGAGCGGGAACGGACCTACGGCGACACTTCGATCATGATCCACCGGCAGCCATGACTGAGCCCCGATGACCGAGCCCCAGAAATCGATCGCCGTGTGCCCGGGCTCGTATGACCCGATCACCAACGGGCACCTGGACGTGATCCGCCGCACCGCGGGCCTGTACGACGAGGTCGTGGTGGCGGTCGTCAACCGCTCGGTCCGCAAGAGCGGTGCGCTGTTCTCGATCGACGAGCGCATGCGCTTTATCGAGCACGCGATCGCGGGCCTCGATCGAGTGCGCGCGGAGCCGTTCTCGACGCTCGTGGTGGAGTTCGCGCGCAGCGTCGGCGCGAAGGCGATCGTCAAGGGGTTGCGCGCGATCTCCGATTTCGAGTACGAGCTGGAGATGAACCAGCTCAACCGTCGTCAGGATCCCGAGATAGAGTCCGTTTACCTGATGGCGAGCCCGCAGTACAGTTTTCTCTCCTCGAGCGGCGTCAAGGAGCTCGCGACGTTCGGGGGGAGGATCGACGACCTCGTGCCCGACGAAGTGGCCAGGCGGCTGCAAGAAGAGCTGAGGCGTTGACGATACGGGTTGGAGGCCTTAGACACGAATGGATGTCCTAGTACTGATAGACAAGCTCGACGACCTGGTGCACAACGCCAAGCCGGTGCCGCTCACCGACCAGGTGCGGGTAGACAAGGAGGAGATCTACGACATCCTCGACCAGATGCGCGCCACGATCCCCGAGGAGATCAAGCAGGCGCGGTGGATCGTCAAGGAGCGCCAGGAGATGCTCGCGGAGGCCAAGAAAGAGGCCGAGCGGATCATCAGGGACGCCCGCGAGCGCCAGGATCGGCTGGTGGGCGAAGAGGAGGTCACCAAGCAGGCCGAGCGGGCGGCGGAGGACATCGTCGAGGACGCGCGCGCTCGCGAGCGCGAGATCCGGCTCGGAGCGGAGGACTACGCCGATGAGATCCTCAACACGCTCGAGGTCAACCTTTCGAAGTTCATCGCCGCCGTGCAGCGCGGGCGCGAGCGGCTGGCGGGGAAGGACGAACCGGCCGAAGTAGGCTGAGCGCGGCAACGCGGGCCGCCGCGCCGGGTGGTGTGAGGCGATGAACGCGCAGGAAGCGAAGTACAAGCTGCAGGTGGCAAGGACGCTGCTCGACACCGGCATGATCCGGCCGGTGCGCCCCGACAAGGCGCTGCGCTCGCTGGCGGCGCTGCACCGCTGGGGCGCCACCCCTGCGGCTGCCTACGCCGGCTCGGCGATCCGCTACCCGGACCAGCCGGCGCTGGTCGACGACCGTGGAACGCTCACCTTCGGCGAGGTGCAGCGGCGCACCAATGCCCTGGCTCGCGCGCTCGGCGAACA
>Ga0066709_100001343_pt1 | contig 16050 bp, 19 predicted proteins | sample GraSoiAngelo_158_FD_79665 | JGI IMG/M metagenome (GOLD analysis project Ga0066709, IMG submission 79665) | Grasslands soil microbial communities from the Angelo Coastal Reserve, California, USA - 14_1009_16_30cm | ecosystem: Environmental > Terrestrial > Soil > Grasslands | place: USA...
CTCGGCCGCCGCCGCTTCGTCGATCGCCGCCTCGCGCGAATCAAACGGAGCTCCAAGCAGCGCCAGCAGCTCGCGCCGGCGCGGCGAAGCCGAGGCGAGGACAAGCGGTTTGGTTTGGTCAAGAGCACTTGACATTTTGTATGTCACACTCCTCCGGCATGACGATCGCGAATCACGTCAAAGAGGCTCGCGCCCGTCGCCGGCTTTCGCAAGCGCGCCTCGCCGACCTGTCGGGGACCAGCCGGCAGACAGTCATCGCCATCGAGCGTGGCGCCTCTGTCCCGTCGGTCGAGGTGGCGTTGCGCTTCGCCCGCGCTCTCGACCGTCGCGTCGACGATCTGTTCGAGCTCGGACAGGCCGGCCGCGGACGCCGACCGCTGCTCGTCGCCGGCAGCGATGACTCCGGCCTCGTCCTGCTCGCGGACCGGCTGCGTCCAGGTCTGTTGCTCTCGCTCACGACTCTCGGCAGCACCGCGGGTCTCGACAGCCTCCGAGCCGGGGAGGCCGACTTGGCCGCGATCCATCTCGACGACAACGCCAAGCGCAGCGCGGCGGCGCTGCCGCGGGCGGCGCTGATCCGGTTCGCCCGGCGCGAGCAGGGCGTGGTCCTCCGCTCGGGACGAAAGCTCGCGCGCCTCGAAGATCTTGGCTCGCTGCGCCTCGTGCTGCGTCGGCCGGGGACCGGGACGCGCCTGCTCTTCGATCGAACGGTGCCGAGGAACCTGGTCCGACGCGTCGCCGGCGAGGTGCAGACGCACGCCGAGGTCGCCGCGGCGGTCCTGCGCGGCGAGGCCGACGCCGGCACCGCGACGCGTGCGACCGCGGTGCGCTACGGGCTGGGTTTCTTTCCGCTGGCATGGGAACGCTTCGACTTCGCGCTCGCGCGCGAGCTTCTCGACGATCCCCGAGTCGAGAGCCTGCGCGCGGCGCTCGCGGACCGGGCACATCGTCGCGCCATCGAATTGCTCGGCGGCTACGACCTTGCCGACGCCGGAAAGGTCCTGATGCCGTGAAGCGTTTCCTCGCGCTCGCCCTCATCCTCGCCTCCTGTGGCGGAGCTTTCGCGCCTCCGGGCACAGCCGCGCCCAGGACACCGGCCAATCCCAACCTCTTGCTCGCGACGACCACGAGCACTCAGGACTCGGGCCTGCTGGACGTCCTCGTGCCGGACTTCGAGAAGAAGACCGGGTACAAGATCAAGACCTCCGCCGTGGGTACCGGACAGGCGCTCGCCATTGCTGACCGCCGCGATACCGATGTCGCGCTCGTGCATGCGCCGTCGCTCGAGCTTGACTTCATGGCGAAAGGCGCGGGATCGCGACGACTGCTGGTCTTCCACAACGACTTCATCATCGTCGGCCCGACCGACGATCCCGCGCGAATCAAGGGCAAGAACGCACTCGATGCCTTGCGTGCCATCGCTGCCGCCCAAACAACGTTCATCTCCCGCGGCGACAACAGCGGCACCGACGTCCTCGAGAAATCGCTGTGGAAGCAGATCGCCATCACGCCGCAGAGGCCGTGGTACGTCGAGGCCGGCGTGGGCATGGGTCAAACGCTGACTGTCGCGTCAGAAAAGCGCGCCTACACGATCACCGACCGCGGCACGTATCTCGCGCGGCGCGAAGCGCTCCAGCTCACGATCGTCGTGGACAAGGATCCCCCGCTGCTCAACGTCTACCACGTCATCACGGTCAACGCGGATCGTTTCCTGCGCGTGAACAAAGCCGGTGCCGACGCGTTCGCCGACTATCTAGTGTCGCCCGAGGCGCAGACGATCGTCGGCGCATTCGGCGTCGACAAGTACGGCCAGCCGCTCTTCTTCCCCGATGCCGGGAAGCGCGACGAGGACGTCGGCAAGTAGCGCGTGGACCTCATCGCTCAGGGTCTCGTCGAAGCGGTCCATCGTCTCGCGACCCTTGACCCGGAGGTGCTCGACGCCGCATCGGCCTCGCTTCAGGTCAGCGGCATCGCGGTGTTGTTGAGCCTGGCCGTGGGCATGCCCGCCGGCATCGCCCTCGCGCTCGGCGCTTTTCCCGGACGCCGTCTCGTGCTCGCGCTCGTAAACACCGGCCTCGGACTCCCGCCCGTCGTCGTCGGCCTCGTCGTCGGCGTCCTCGTCTGGCGTAGCGGCCCGCTGGGATCGCTGGACCTCTTTTGCACGCGCGGCGCGATGATCCTGGCGCAGTTCGTCATCGCGCTTCCCGAGGTCGTCGGCCTCACCGTCGTCGCGGTCCAGGCGCTGGATCCACTTCTGCGCCTCCAGATCGCCGCGCTCGGCGCGTCCCGCGCGCAGTCTCTATCGATCCTGGCCAGTGAGGCCCGTCTGCCATTGCTCACCGCGGCGATGGCGGGCTTCGGCGCTGTCGTGAGCGAGATCGGTGCCTCGCTGCTCGTCGGCTGCAACATCAAGGGCGACACGCGCATCCTCACCACGGCGATCGTCACAGAGGCGGATCGCGGTGAATTCGGTGCGGCGTTCGCGCTCGCGGCCATTCTTCTTGCCCTCATCTTCGCCGTGAACCTGACGGTGACATGGGTACAGCAACGACCGCGGCCGCTGTGATCTCAGCGCGCGAGCTGGTCGTGCGCCGCGGCGGGCGTGTCGTCGTCCGGGTTCCCGAGCTCGAGCTCGCCCCCGGCGAGACGCTGGTGCTGCTCGGTCCCAACGGCGCGGGAAAGAGCACGTTGCTCCTGGCCCTCGCACTCCTTATCCCGAGCGAAGGCGAGCTCCGCGTCGAGGGCGAACCGGTACGGGACAAAGTCGCGACGCGTCGGCGCATGGCTGTCGTGCTGCAGCGTCCATTGCTGTTGGACCGCAGCGTGCTCGAAAACGTCGTCCTCGGTCAGATGCTGCGCGGTGCGTCACACAAGACGGCCGAGGATCGCGCGCACACCTGGCTCGGGCGTTTCGGCATCGCGCAGCTGTCGCGGCGGCAGGCACGGACGCTCTCCGGAGGCGAGGCGCAGCGGGTCAGTCTGGCGCGCGCGTTCGCTCTCGAGCCCAGCGTGCTCTTCCTGGATGAGCCGTTCGCCGCACTTGACGCCCCCTCGCGCGAGGCGATCCTGGCCGACACAGCGGGCGTGCTCGCGGACACTCGAACGACCGCGGTACTGGTGACGCACGATCGCGACGAGGCCGCGAGCCTTGGCGATCGCGTCGCGGTCCTGATCGACGGTGAGGTACGCCAGATCGGCGCACCCGAGGCCGTCTTCAGCGCACCAGCTGATCCTCAGGTCGCGCTGTTCGTCGGCGTCGAAACGATCCTGCCGGCCCATGTCACCGAGGTCAGCGACGAGATGACGCGCCTCGACGTCGGTGGCCTCACGATCGAGGTCACCGACGTGCCGCCGCAGGGCGATCGCTTCCCGCTACTGCTGATCGCGCCGACGGACGTCGTCGTGTCGCGCGACGACGCGAGCGGCAGCGCGCGAAACCGCTTCAGCGCGAACGTCGTACGCGTCGAGAACATCGGTCGCGTGGTGCGTGTCGTGCTCGACTGCGGCTTCCCGCTGGTGGCTCATCTCACGCGTGCGTCGGTGCGGGAGCTCGGCATCGCCAAAGGTGTCGCGGTCGTTGCCTCGTTCAAGGCGACGTCCCCACATCTGCTGCCGCGGCGAAGGCCGGGCGTCAGCACAAGCACGCGCGTCTAACATCCCCCCATGCGGACCGCACCACGAGCCGAACCGCGTGCGCTGACCGTGGACGAAGCGCTCGCGCGGATCCTCGAACGATTCACGCCTCTACCCGCCGAGGAGCAACCGATCCTCGACGCGCTGGGCCAGGTGCTCGATGAGGACGTGCGCGCGGCGAACGATGTCCCGCCCTTCGCCAACTCGGCGATGGACGGCTATGCGGTGCGCGCGGCGGAGCTCGCCATCACGCCGGCGCTTTTGCCGATCGCGATGGAAATACCGGCGGGATCGGCCGCGACTACGCCGCTCCAGCCCGGTTCCGTCGCGCGGATCATGACCGGCGCACCGCTTCCCGCCGGTGCGGATGCGGTCGTGCGTGTCGAAGACACCGACGGTGGCGAGCGCGTCGTCGAGATACGCAAGGCGGTCGCCGGCGGGGAGAACGTCCGCGCGGCCGGCGAGGATCTGCGTAAGGGCGAGCTCGTCCTGCAGCGCGGCCTCGTCGTGCGAGCGGCGGAAGTCGGAGTGCTCGCGACGGCCGGTCGCGCCTCGGTCCACGTCGTGCGCCGCCCCCGCGTCGCGGTGCTCTCCACCGGCGACGAGGTCGTCGAGGTCCACGAGGCGCTCGAGCCGGGAAAGATCCGCGACGCGAACCGCTGGTCGCTCGCGGCCGCGGTGCGCGCGGCGGGCGGGATCGCGGTGCCGCTCGGCATCGCGCGGGACACCGCCGATGACCTTCGGCGCGCGTTGCGTCGCGCCGCCGAAGAGGACGTCATCGTCACTTCCGGCGGCGTCTCGGTCGGCGATTACGACTTCGTCAAGACCGTAGTCGGCGAGCTCGGTGCGATGGACTTCTGGACCATCGCCATGCGCCCCGGGAAACCGGTCGCGTTCGGCGAGGTGCTCGACAAGCCGATCTTCGGCCTGCCCGGCAATCCGGTCTCGGCGCTCCTCACCTTCGAGCTCTTCGCCCGGCCGGCGCTGCTGAAGCTGCAGGGCCGCACCAGGCTGCGGCGTCCACGGGTCACGGCGCGTCTCACCGAAGATGTACCGAAGCCGCCGCATCTGCGCTTCTTCGCGCGCGCGATCTACGACTCGGCCAACGGGACCGTCCGCAGCACCGGCCCGCAGGGCTCGGGGATCCTGCGCTCGATGGCGCTGGCCAACGCGCTCATCGATCTGCCGATCGGGCCGAGCCTGGCGAAAGCCGGCAGCGAGGTCACCGTGATCCTCACCGACGCTCCCGAGGATCGTTGATGGCGAAGAAGCTGACGCACCTGAACGAACGCGGCGAAGCGCGGATGGTCGACGTCGGGGCGAAGCCGTCGAGCGAACGGCGTGCCGTGGCGCGCGGCCTGCTGCGCGTCGGCACTGACACGATCGCTCTCATTCGTGACGGCAACGCTCCGAAGGGCGACGTCCTCGGCACCGCGCGCATCGCCGGCGTGATGGCGGCGAAGCGAACGTCCGAGCTCATCCCGCTCGCGCATCCACTGCCACTGACGCATGTGGCCGTCGACCTTGTGCTCACCGAAGAGGGCGTTGCGATCGAGGCCGAGGCTGCGACGACCGCGCAGACCGGCGTGGAGATGGAGGCATTGACGGCGGTGGTCGTCGCCGGCCTCACGCTGTACGACATGCTCAAAGCCGTGGAGCGCGGCGCGCGGCTCACCGACGTGCGCTTGGTGCGGAAGACCGGCGGCGTCTCCGGGGACGTGGTCCTGGAGTGATCGTCGCCGGAGTGATCACGGCCTCGAATCGATCCTTTCGCGGCGAGCGCGCCGACGAAAGCGGGCCTGCGGCGGCGGACGCGGTGCGTGGCATGGGCGGCGAGGTGCGGTTCCAGATCGTCGTACCGGACGACGTCGACGCCATCTCCGACGCGATCCGTGAGGCCGTCGCGCAGGGCTGCACGCTGGTGCTGACGTCGGGAGGTACCGGACTCTCGCCCACCGACGTCACGCCGGAGGCCACGCGAGCGGTCATCGAGCGCGAGGTCCCCGGCATCGCCGAGGCGCTTCGCGCGAGATCCCTCCAGCAAACGCCGCATGGCATGCTCTCGCGAGCGGTTGCCGGAACCCTCGGCCAGAGCCTGATCGTGAATCTCCCGGGTTCGCCGCGCGCGGTTCGCGAATCGCTCGAGGTGCTCGCGCCGGCGATCCCCCATGCTCTCGAGCTCCTCGCCGGTGGCTCCGGCGAGACCACGCACGCGCGCGGACGCCGCCCATAACGCTCGCGTCGCGGCTCCGCATCTCGGATCAGGTCGCCGGCGCGCTCCGTGGCGGACGAGCAGTGGTCGCACTCGAATCGACCGTGATCGCGCACGGCCTGCCGCGGCCGGCGAACCTCGAAGCCGCTCGCGCCTGCGAGGCCGCGGTGCGCACCGCCGGCGCGACGCCGGCGACGATCGCGATCGCTGCCAGCGAACTCGTGGTCGGCGCGGACGAGGCGCTGCTGCGTGCCCTCGCCGACACGCCGAAGGTGCGAAAGGTCAGCACCCGCGACATCGCTCCGGCACTGGCACTCGGCGAGCTCGGCGCGACGACCGTCGCGGCGAGTGTGGAGATCGCGTCGCTCGCCGGGATCTCGGTGTTCGCGACCGGCGGGATCGGCGGCGTCCATCGCGGCGCCGAGCGGACCGATGACGTGTCGGCCGACCTCCTGGCGATCTCGCGTTACCCGGTCGTCGTGATCTGCGCCGGCGCCAAGCTGATCCTCGACATCCCGCGCACTCTGGAGCGGCTCGAGAGTCTCGGCGTGCCGGTCGTGACCGTGGGCAGCGACGAGTTTCCGGCCTTCACGGTGCGCTCGAGCGGCCATCGCTCGCCCTATCGCGTAGACGACCCGGCGCGCATCGTCGCGATCGCGCGACTTCGGCTATCGCAGCGCGGCGGCATCGTCGTGGCGCTGCCGGTCGAAGAACGCGAGGCACTCGATCCGCGCGACGCCGAACGCGCGCTTGCCGCAGCCGAAGCCGAGGCGGCGAGGCTCGGGATCGGCGGCGGCGATGTGACGCCGTTCCTGCTGCGCGAGATCGCGGAGCGCGACGCCCGGGCAGTCCGCGCCAACGTCGCGCTGCTCGTGGCGAATGCGCGATTCGCCGCGACTATCGCGGTCGCGATGACATCGTGATCTGTCATGTTCGGCACGTTCGGGACGGTTTTCGCGCCTATACTCGTGTCATCGATGGAGCGTGACCGCAAGCTTCCGCTCATTCCGTTGACGTTCGCGCCGAGGGCGACCGCCGCGCTGGATCCCGACGATCTGTTCGACGATCCCACCTACTCCACCGACGGGCCGCTCTCCGACCAATGGGGGCGGCGGGTGAAGTCGCTGCGGATCTCCGTGACCGATCGGTGCAACTTCCGCTGCGTCTACTGCATGCCCGAGGAGGGCCTGGATTGGCTGCCCAAGGACAAGATCCTCAGCTATGAGGAGTTGGCGCGGTTGACGCGCATCCTTGTCGGCATGGGCGTCGAGAACGTGCGGCTCACCGGCGGCGAACCGCTCGTGCGGCGCGATCTGCCGGTCCTGGTGCGCATGCTCTCCGGCATTCCCGGCCTGCGCTCGCTGTCGCTGACCACCAACGGCTATTTCCTGAAGGAGCTGGCCGGCGATCTCGCCGCCGCCGGGCTGACCCGCATCAACGTGAGTCTCGACACGCTGCAGCGGGACAAGTTCCATGAGATCACGCGGCGCGACTGCCTCGAGCGTGTGCTGGAGGGGCTCGCGGAGTGCGAGCGCTATCCCTCACTGCGCCCGATCAAGGTCAACGCCGTCGCCGTGCGTGGCTTCACCGAGGAAGAGATCCCGGCCTTCGCGGCGCTGGCTCGGCGCAAGCCCTACCTCGTCCGCTTCATCGAATACATGCCAATCGACGGCGACGCGGCGTGGACCAGAGATCGTGTGCTGACTGGCGGCGAGATCCTCGGCGAGATGCGAAAGCTGTACCCGCTCGAGGCGATACCGGTCGACGATCCAGCCCAGACCTCGCGTGATTTTCGCTTCGCCGACGGCGCGGGGACGGTCGGGTTCATCAATCCGGTGTCCGAGCCGTTCTGCGAGGCCTGTGACCGTATCCGCCTCACCGCGGACGGCCAGATCCGTACCTGCCTCTTCTCCGTCACCGAGACCGACGTCCGTGGCCCGATGCGGGCTGGTGCCGACGACGCCGAGGTCGCCGAGGTGTTGCGCCGAGCGGTGTGGCGCAAGGAGCTGAAGCACCACATCAACGATCCAGGGTTCGTGCGCGCGAGCCGATCGATGTCCCAGATCGGCGGGTAGCTACCGCAGGCCGAGCTCGTCGCGCATCCGCAAGTATTCGAACACCACGTCGCGCTCGAACAACCCCACCACTCGTCCGTCATCCATGACCGGCGCCTCACCCGACTCGGTGCGGGAGAGCACGTCCATGCCGCGACGCGCGTCGTCGTTGGGCTGGAGCGCCGGGACTTTCTCCAGGGACAGCATCACGTCTCCGACCCGACGGGACCGCCACTGATCGCGCGGCACCCGCCGCAGGTCCGCCAGCGACACAACGCCGATGGGCCGACCGTCGCGCTCGACGACGAACGAGCGGGCGCGCATCGGTAAGACGTACGAGCCGATCAGCGATTCCACTTCCATGTCGACCGGGACCGAGACGAGGTCCCGCGTCATCAGCGTCCCGACGTTTACGCGCCGAAGCGAATCTTCGAATTGCTCCTGGCGGTAGGAAGCCGACGCCGCATTGAAGAGGAAGAACGCGATCAGCAGCGTCCATGTGCCGCCGAGCACGCCGCCGCGCGGATCCGTGACGAACTGGTAGATGCCCCACAACGCCAGAAGCCCGGCCACCGCCTGGCCGCCGCGCGTCGCTACGCGCGTGGCCCAACGCCGATCGCGGCGCAGCGCCCACAGAGCCGAGCGGAGTACCCGGCCGCCGTCGAGCGGAAATCCCGGGAGCAAATTGAAGACACCGAGGGCGAGGTTGATGAACGAGAGTTGCTCGAGCATGTACGGCACGGCTTCGCCCGGGATGCCGACGAGCGTCTGTCGCGCGACCTCCCGCAGCAGCCAGAACGAGCCGGACAGGACGAAACTCGTGAACGGACCGACCGCGGCCATCAGGAACTCCGCCCGCGCGGTGTCGGGCTCGCGACGTAGGTTCGAAACACCGCCGAACAGGAACAGCGTGATCGAATGGACCGGCAGCCGGAACCGTCGGGCCACGATCGAGTGCGAGAGCTCGTGGAGGAGCACGCTGGCGAAGAACAGCAACGTGGTCGCCGCGGCGAGGACGATCCGCTCGCTCGGTATCAGCGGCAGATCGAACGAGAACGTCTCGAAGTTGAGATAGAAGAACAGCGCGGCGATGAGAAACCACGACACATGCACGCGAATATCGATGCCGGCGATCCGTGTCACACGAAGCGATCCCGAGATCACGTCGCCTGCTCCTCCCGGGCGAGGTCGTCAAGGCGCTCCATCGTGAGCGTCGTGAGCTGCAGCAGCGGCGTACTCACCAGCAGGTTGTGGCGGGCGATGCGTCCGTTGTACTCGGACACGGCCGCGAGAAGTTCGTTCTGGAAGCGCCGATCCGCCGCCTCGGTGGCGCGAGCGTGCTCGAGCACCCGCTCCGCCGGTGCCGCACCTAACGCCGCTCGCCGTGACAGAAGCCAGCGTCGATGGGCGCGAACGCGGCGAGCCAGCGCATCGCGAGCGGCAAAGAGGTCGCGCCGCAGATCGGCCCATTCGGGCGCGGCGTTGGCGTTGCGCAGGACGTGCGCCGCCGCCCAGCGCTCCGGAGCGGTGGCGTCATCGGGATCTCGCGACAACGCTCGCCCCTCGCCCTCGAGTCCGGACAGCTCGCCCCGCTTCGCGGCCTCGGCGAGCTGTTGCTCGACGCCCTGCCTGACGCGAGGAAGCCGCTGCTGCGGATCGTCCTCGGGCGGCGACGGCGGTTGCACGCTATGAAGTCTACGGGCGGGTCTACGATCGAGAGGATGCACGAGCTGCCGACGGTTCCGGAGCTCGCGTCGCGGATCGATCACGCGGTGCTCAAGCCGAACGCCAGCGAACGCGACGTCGTCGACGCCTGCAGCATCGCGCGACGCGAGCACATCGCCTCCGTCGTGGTCAAACCGTTCTACGTCACGCGCACGCACAAGCTGCTGGAAGGAACGGGCGTCGCGACCGCGACCGTGATCGGTTTCCCGCACGGTGGGCAGGCGCCCGAGATCAAGGTCAACACGGCCGCGACCGCTCTCCACGATGGCGCGAACGAGCTCGACATGGTGATCAACATCGGAGCACTCCTGGACGACGACTACGTGACGATCGAAAAGGAGATCGCTTCGGTGGTGGGGCTGGCGCACGCGAACGAGGCGCTGGTGAAGGTGATCCTGGAGACGGGCTATCTCGATGACACGCACAAGGCGATCGGCGCGCGCATCGCGGCCGCGAGCGGTGCCGACTTCGTGAAGACGTCGACCGGTTTCGGGCCCGAGGGCGCAACGGTCGACGACGTGCGCCTGCTCCGACAGGTCGTCGGCGATCACGTCGGTGTCAAAGCCGCAGGCGGCATCCGTACGCTCGACGACGCCCTGGCCCTAATCTCCGCGGGAGCCGATCGGATCGGGACTTCAGCGACGGCCGAGATCCTCGCCGAGCTCCGCCAGCGTCGGGGTGAATCTGACGAGGCCTAGCCCCGGCATGAGCTATGCGAGAGAATGACGGCGAGCGCGTCGCGAGCTCACCACACGGGAGGAACGACATGCAAGAGGATGTGCTCGGTCCACTCAAGGAGCTCGACAACGACAAGAAGACCGCATACACGACCTGTGATCGGTGCGGTAAGCCCCTGTCGAAGCGCGAAGTACGTGAGGACCCGACCGGCGGCAACGAGCCCGAAGAGATCCGTTGGGTCGCACGTTCCAACCTCGCGGGTCTTTGCGCCGCGTGCTACGAGGACCTGAAGAAGGGCGAGCTTCTACCCGGCGATGAGGACGAGGAGCGCTAGCCGATCGTCTAGCGGCGCGCCTTCGCTCCCAGCTCGGCTCTGACCACGCGAGTAGCGTCAACGACGACGCGGCACTTCTCTTTGGCTTCGTCCACCGTGCGCGTCTTCAGTCCGCAGTCGGGGTGCGGCAGCAGCCGCTCGGGCGTCACGTAGCGAAGACCTTTGCGGATGCCCTCAGCGGCCTCGCCCACGCTTTCGGTCTCGTGACGGTGCACGTCGACGATCCCGATGGCCAGCTCCCTGGTGAAGGGGTCGCGATCGAAGAGCGCGAGGTAGCGGTAGCCGTAGTTGGCCATGGCCAGGTCGAGCTGGTCGACCGGGAGCTCGAGCACCTTCGGATAGATCGCCGCGAAGTCGCCGTAACAGATGTGCGAGATGGTCTTGGCCTTGAGGCCGTCAGTGACGATGTGCATGGCCTCGATGGCGATGTCCAGCTCCTCCGGCCGCGCGTGTATCGCCGGCTCGTCGATCTGGATATAGCGCGCGCCGGCCTGCTCGAGATCGCGCGCCTCCTGCGCCACGACCTCCGCGAGCGCGAGGCAGGCATCGCGACGCGTGGGATACGCCTCGTTGTAGGACCAATCGAGCATGGTGTAGGGACCGGTCAGCATGCCCTTCACCGGCTTGTCGGTGAGCGACTGCGCGTACCGGAACCAGTCGATGGTCAGCGGCTTCGGTCGCCGGACCTTCCCAGCGATGATCGGCTTGTGGTAGTAGCGGTTGCCGTACGAGCGCACCAGACCGCCGATGCGGAAACCCTCGAGGTGCTCGGCGAAGTACTCGACCATATCCCCGCGGTATTGCTCGCCGTCGACGAGGATGTCGAGGCCGATCTCCTCCTGCGCGCGGATCCATTCCTCCGTAGCGCGCCGTTCCAGATCGCGCAGCTCCGATACCGACAGCTTTCCGCGAGCCCGTTGATTGCGCGCGCGCTGCAGGTAATCCGGCTTCGGGAACGATCCGACCGTCGTCGTCAGCAATGCTTCAGTCATCGCGCACCTCCTGCCGCGAGCGCGGTCCGCGCGCCTTCGGCCAGGACGCGCAGCTTCGCTCGGGCGATGTCGTGGGGCAAGTACTCCAGAGACGTGGTCGGCGCTAGCCAGAGCCGCGAGATGTCGACGCGGCGCGCCGCGGTTTCGACCAGCCGCGCGATCTCATCGGGACTTTCGAGCTTCGTGTTCCGCGCGTCGACGACACCGAGAACGAGCGTCTGGCGCTCGAGGCTGATGCGCTCGAGCACCCGCGTCGGCCGGCTTCGGACGTCGACCCCGATCTGAGCCACCGGGAGCTGCGCGACGTGCTCGATAGCGGCGTCGGCCGGGAACATCGAGAGCTGCAGCGCGATGCCGACCCGCGAGCCCTGGGCCAGCACGTCGTAGACACGACGGACCGCTCCACTCCGGAGATCTTCCGGCCAACGCGCCAGCGCCGGCTCCTCGATGTCGACGAGGTCGCAGCCCGCGGCGCCGAGCGCATCCACCTCCGCGCGCAGCGCCGTCGCGACCGCTAGCGCCAGCGCGGAGCGATCGCGATAGTGGCGATCCTCGGACAGGCGAGCGAACGTGAAGGGGCCGCACAGCGCCCCCTTTACCCGGCGCTTCGTGGTCCGGCGCGCGACCTCGTATTCACGCACCGTCGCAGGTGCGCGCACCTCGAGCGCGCCGCTCACGACCGGCACACGGAAGTAGGTGTTGTTGTCGAACCAGCGCTCCAGCGCTTCTCGAGAGACGTTGCGCCAGGCGCGTACGAACGAACTGAACAGGTCGTCCCAGCGGATGCAGCCGTGATTCAGCACGTCCACGCCAGCTTCGTCCATCTCTCGCACGGCGCGTTCGGTGCCTGTGTCGAACTCCGCGTCGAGAGCGGCATCGTCGATGCCCCCACGATCGCGCTCGTGCAGCGCGCGGCGCAGCGCCTGCAGCGGAAGCTCATCGCCGATCTTGGGATACGCCCCGATGACCGTTGTGGTGATCGCCACGACGCCCTCATCTTTCCTGATCTCCTAACGGAGACACTCACTATTTCAGGCCGGAATTAGCACCGAGCGAAGGCTTTCGCCGGTTGCCGAGGCATCAACGGGCCGATCCCTACGCCTCTCTGGATGAGATCGGCGAAGTCTAGCGCATGGCGCGTGCGCGCCGAACGCCTCGCCTAACATCTCGGCGATGCAGACGCGCCTGACCGATCTGTCGCTTCGCGACTTCGCCGAACGCCTCGGGAGCGCCGATCCGACACCGGGCGGCGGCAGCGCCGCGGCATACGCCGGCGCGTTGGGCGCGGCGCTGGCCGGAATGGTCGGACGGATCGCGCTGAAGCGCGAGACGAACGCGGCGCTCACGGACATCGTCGACGAAGCCGATGGCCTGCGCGCGCATTTCATCCAGCTCGTGCAGGACGACAGCGCCGCGTTCGATCGCGTCACCGCGGCGCTGTCGCTGCCGAAGCGCACGACAGAGGAGAAGAGCACGAGAAAGGAGGCGCTCCAGGCGGCGCTGCTGGCCGCAGCTCGGGTGCCCCTCGACGCCGCGAAGGCGGGCCGGCGGCTGCTGGCGCTGTGCGAGCGCCTTCTCGAGCACGCCACCGCGACCGCCATCAGCGACGCCGGCGTGGCCGCGCTGCTGGCGGAGACGGCGCTCCGTGGAGCGGCGCTCAACGTGATGATCAATCTGGCATCTCTCGCCGACGCCACGCACGTGAAGGCGTTGTCCGAAGAGCTTGACCGCGCCGTCGACGGCGCGGATGCATTGCGCGCGACTGTGGTCGAGCGCGTCGAGGCGAAGATCGCGCGTTGACCCGGCTCCTCACCGGGAAACCCATGTCCGACGCGCTCGCGGCCACGCTCGCGCCGCGCGTGGCGAAGCTGTCGTCTCGGGGCATCGTTCCGGCGCTGGCAGCGTTGCAGTACCGTCCCGACCCGTCGGCGCGATTCTTCGTCGAGCGGATCCAGCGCGCCGGATCGCGTCTCGGAGTTCGTGTCCTGCCACAGGAAGCGACTGACGTCGCGGAGCTCTACGCCACGATCGAACGCTGCAACGCCGATCCGAAGACCCACGGCGTGACCGTGCTCGCGCCATTGCCGCCGGCGGTCGACGTCGCGGCGGTGATGGAGCGCGTCGATCCACGCAAAGACCTCGAGGGTCTGCACCCCTACAACGCCGGCCGCCTCGCGAACGGCAAACCGGGCTTCGTCCCCTACACCGCGGAGGCGATCCTGCTGCTGCTGCGCGACAGCGGCGTGCAGCTGCACGGCGCGCGCGCCGTCGTCGTCGGCCGGAGCATCGTCGTCGGCCGGCCGGCGTCGCTGCTGCTGATGTACGAGAACGCGACGGTGACGCTGGCGCATCGCGGCACGCATGACCTGACATCGCTCACGCGAGAGGCGCAGATCCTGGTCGTGGCGATCGGCCGCCCGGGGTTCATCGACGCCGGCATGGTGCGACCCGGCGCCGTCGTGGTGGACGCGGGCATCAATGCCACGCCCGACGGCGTCGTCGGCGACGTCGACTTCGCACGCGTGTCCAGCGTCGCGTCGGCGATCACGCCGGTGCCCGGCGGGGTCGGGTCGCTGACGACGATGCTGCTCCTCAGGAACGCGGTGACAGCCGCGGAGCAGCTCTCTTAGCTCGCGCGGCGGCAAGCGCGCGGCGCGCGTCGTCGACGAGACGACGGTCCTTCGCCAACGCGCGCAGGGCCATGGCACGGCGCAGCGGCGCCAGCGCACCGGCGGCGTCGCCGGCCCGCCGGCGCGCGTCCGCGAGCTCCGTATAGCGCTCGGCGAGCGCACCCGGATCGTCGACGTCGGCGGCAAGCTCGAGACCACGCTCGAGGTCGGGGCGTGAGCGCTCCGCGATGCCACGCGCCAGCAGCGCGCGGGCCTCGGCCAGCGGGTCTCCATCGAGCTGCTCCGCCGCGCCTTCGCGTGCGACGTCCTGCGCGCTGGTCACGAGTGAAGCGATCGGCAGGCCGAGGCGCTCGGCGAGGAAGTCGAGCGCCCGCATCGACGGACGTATCTTCCCGAGCTCCACGGCGCTGACGTAAGCGCGGGTGAAGTGCGGCGAGCCGAGCTGGGTCTGCGACATTCCCGCCGCGCCGCGCGCGGCGCGGATCCGCTCGCCGAGGTCCCGCAGCGAGGCGCCGTCGGGAACGGGGCGTCGACGACGCTTTCGGGTGGGCATGCGAACAAAGGCTACGGAACGTTCGGCCTGTCGTCAACTGAGGAACGACAGATCGCGCTTAGCGTTCGATGCGGATGACCGGCGGATGCTGCTGATCCTCGATGTGGATCGAATCGATGAAACGGATCTTTCCCGGCGACAGCTGCATCACGATCGAATGCGTGCGTACGGCGCCGCCGAAGAAGCGAACGCCCTTCAGCAGCTCGCCGTCGGTCACGCCCGTCGCGACAAAGGCCAGGCTCCGCGCCGGCGCCAGATCCTCGGTGCGGTAGATGCGCGTTTCGTCCATGACGCCCATGCGCTTGGCGCGAGTTCGCTCCTCGTCGCTGCGGAACTTCAGCCGGGCCAGGATCTCGCCGCCGACGCAGCGCAGTGCGGCCGCTGAGAGGACGCCCTCGGGTGCACCGCCGATGCCCATAACGGCGTGGACCCCGGTGCCGGCGACGACGACGCTGATCGCGGCGGTGAGATCGCCGTCGCCGATGAGCTTGATACGCGCTCCGGCGTCGCGGATCTGGGCGATGAGCTTCTCGTGTCGGGGTCGATCGAGGACCACGACGGTGAGGTCCTCGACGTCGCGGTTCAGGCTGGCGGCGATGATGCGCAAGTTTTCGGCGACGGGGCGGTCGAGGTCGACCTTGCCTTTCGCGGGCGGGCCGACGATGAGCTTCTCCATGTAGGTGTCCGGCGCGTGCAGCAGACCACCGGGCTCGGAGGCGGCAAGGACGCTCGTCGCGTTCGCCAGGCCCTTTGAGACGAGGTTCGTTCCTTCGAGCGGATCGACGGCGATGTCGACATCGAGATCTCCGGTGCCGACCTGCTCGCCGATGTACAGCATCGGCGCCTCGTCGCGTTCGCCCTCCCCGATCACCACGCGGCCGCGGAACGACCCGGTATCCATGGCCTCGCGCATGGCCTCGACCGCGCCCTGGTCGGCGCGCTTGTTGTCGCCGTGCCCCATCCAATGCGCGGCCGCGATTGCCGCAGACTCGGTCACGCCGACGAGCTCGCTGGTGAGCGCGCGCTCCGGAAGCACCGCCCGTTCCGTCATGGCCGCTAGACGCTACCCAGTTGCCGGCCAACCTGCACCGCTCGCGCGAGACGCTCGGCGGCGGCACGGATGCGTGCGCTTCCGTCGCGCATCAGCGTCTCCAGGTCGGACGATCCGGTCGCAAGCGACTCGACGGCGGCGATGCCTTCGTCCAGCGCGCGCTCATACCCGGGGCCGAGCGACCCCAC
>Ga0066709_100001345_pt1 | contig 16045 bp, 13 predicted proteins | sample GraSoiAngelo_158_FD_79665 | JGI IMG/M metagenome (GOLD analysis project Ga0066709, IMG submission 79665) | Grasslands soil microbial communities from the Angelo Coastal Reserve, California, USA - 14_1009_16_30cm | ecosystem: Environmental > Terrestrial > Soil > Grasslands | place: USA...
AATCTTGGCACTTCGATGCCGCCTTGAGTTGGGGAAGTCCCTTCCATTCGCTCAACCCGGACGGGCCGGCACGCGGCTTCAACTTGGCGCGCATCGGCGCGGCCCGCCGGTTAGCTTAAACGTCGGGCGTCAATCAGGCTTCACACTCACATCGCTGTCGATTTCGCACCGTCTCGTTCGACAACTAGGTAGGGGCAGAGACAAGCAGGTCACGACCGACCTGAAGGCGGCCCCTTTGGCGAAGGATAATCAAGATGGGAAGGATCGTGGTAACCGAATTCATCTCGCTCGACGGCGTTATGGAGGCCCCGGGCGGAGGCGAGGACTTCAAGCACGCAGGTTGGACCTTCAACATCAGTCGTGGAGAAGAGGGCGACAAGTTCAAGCTCGACGAAACCCTGAACTCCGAGGCGCTGCTGCTCGGCCGGGTGACCTACCAGCGCTTTGCCGCGGCCTGGCCATCCAGGAAAAACGAGTTCGCGGACAAGCTCAACAGCATGCCGAAGTACGTCGTCTCCTCTACCCTCGAAAAGGCAGAGTGGAACAACTCGACGGTGCTCAGGGGCGACGTGGTGGCGGAGGTCTCGAAGCTGAGGCAGGAATCGAGTGGCGACATCGTGGTGCACGGCAGCGCCCAGCTCGTGCAGACGCTGATCGAGCATGACCTCGTAGATGAGTTGCGCCTGATGGTGTTCCCGGTCGTCCTCGGGACCGGGAAGCGCCTTTTCGGCGACACGAGCGACAAGAAGCGGATGCGGCTCGCGAGTTCGAAGACGGTCGGTGATGGCGTCGTTATTCTCATCTTCCAGCCGACGGACCCTGATGTTCAGTAAGCAGCCCAGTCGAAGGTTGGCCGAAGCTGTGGCCGCCCAACAAGGCGCTCCAGCGGACCGGCCACAAAAGCCGTGGCCGGCCGTGACAAGATGAAAAAAACTCTTGCGCTGCTCATTGCGATTGTGCTCTGCGTCGGAGGGACGTCCGCGCAGGAGCGATATCCGCAAAGACCTCTGCGAATCGTGGTGCCGTTTGCCCCCGGAGGATCGACGGACATCATTGCGCGAATGCTGGGCGAGCAGCTTTCGCGCTCGTTGGGCCAGCCGGTGGTGATTGAGAACCGCCCGGGTGCGGCCGGCAATATCGGCGCGGAGGCCGTCGCTCGTTCCGCGCCCGATGGCTACACACTTCTAATGGCAACCACCGGCGTCATGGCGATCAACAATGCGCTCTACAAGAACATGAACTATGACGCTGCGACAGACTTCGAATACGTGGTGTTCGTCGCCTCGATTACCAACGTGCTCATCGTGGCGGCAGACTCGCCTCTGCAGAGCGTAGGAGACCTGATCGCGGCGGCGAAGCGCTCGCCCGGACGCCTGTCGTTCGCCTCCTCGGGCGCTGGCGCGTCGACACACATGTCGGCGGAGCTCTTCAAGATCATGGCAGGCGTAGACCTGCTTCACGTCCCCTACAAGGGCAGCGGTCCCGCGCTACCCGATGTCATTACTGGACGGGTATCCATGATGTTCGAGAACATGCCTGGTGCGATGCCGTACATTCGCGCGGGTACGGTACGTCCGCTTGCCGTCACCGGCCTTGGGCGGTCGAGCGCGCTACCGGAGGTCCCGACCATCACCGAGTCGGGCGTGCCGGGCTACGAGTCACTTTCGTGGAGCGGCATCGCCGTACCGGCAGGGACACCGCGAGACGTGATCGCGCGTCTGAATCGCGAGATCAACGTAATCATCGCCTCGCCCCAAATGCGGCAGAGGTTGGCTGATCAGGGGGCGGAGCCCGTGGGCGGGCCACCGGAAGGTTTTTCCGAGCACGCGAAGCGTGAGCGCGACAAATGGAGCCGCGTCATCCGGGACGCGAACATCTTAGTTAACTGATAACTGCGGCCTAACCCTGCGCGCAACCGGACGGGCTAGCACGTGACTCTTCGTCAGCGTCGAAGCGGCCCGCCGGTTAGCTAGCACGATAGGCGTCGCAAGGAGATAACGATGGATGCTGATCGCTATTCGAATTCGGAACTTGTAGGCGACCTAAAGCAGGTGTGTGCGCAATTCAAGGACGAGCGGGAAATTCTCAGCAGTATTCGTCCGCTAGTGCGCCGTGCTGCCCTGTCCAAGGCAACTTGGCTTGAGGATCGCATGTATCACGCCAGCGCCGCTCAGGGCTTCGTAGTCTATCTACTGCACGAAGAACCTGACCACACGCTGGCTATTTTTGCGGTGAGCTGGCTTCCGCACCGAGGGGCCCCGCCGCACGACCACGGCACCTGGGCTGTGATTGCAGGGGTGGACGGCCAGAGAAGAATGAGTTCTTTGAGCGGGCTGATGATCGGAGCCGCAAGGGTCACGCCGAGCTTAAGAAGGTGGGCGAGAAAGTGTGTGACGTAGGCGATGTCGTGGCTATGCCGCGAGGGATGATCCATGGCGTCTGGAACGAAACGGATGTGGTCACCGTTTCTCTTCACGTTTACGGGAAACACATCAACTATACGGGGCGCTCGCAGTTTGATCTGGAAGAGCAAACAGAGACGCCGTTTATTGTGAAGATGGAGGGGTGATCAGGGTGCCTTTCCGCAGCGACCAACGCAGCACGCCGCCCAACCACCCGATCGAGCGGACCGCTTGCAAGCGTCCCTGCGTCTCACTCCGCTCCGCGTACGCGGCCGCTCAATGCACCGGCCCGCAAATCTCCTCACTGAAGACGAGCACCGACTGCAAAATTCGGCGGCCAGGCGCAATAGGGCGATTCGTTTGCCCGACCCTGGGTGTAGATGCGATATAGCATCGCCTCGGCCGGTTCCCGCAGCCGTTCGCCGTACTTTGCGATCGCGCTTCGCGCAGCGATGCAGTTTCGCTCCACGTCCCTTGCCAGTGCGACGGTAACGAAGAGGGCGTTTTTCGCATCGATGTTGCGCCCGGTCAGCGCACTGGCGATGGCATAGGTATTCCAGTCTTCGAGTCGACCGGTACGGAAGCGCGAGCCCCGCATCGCGATCGCGTGCAATGCGAGCTGGCGCGCAGTCTCCGGTTGCAACGGATTGACCTTGAGATGGAGAAAAGCCAGATTTCCCGCGATTTCAGGATCGCGCGGATTCGCGCCGAACGCCTTGAGTTGAAGGTCGAACGCCTCGGAGATGTTCCGGCGCACCCAGTACGCCTGATGGGCTTCCTTGTTGAGGCGCTGCGCCTCCACCGGATCGATGCTCTGCAAAATGCCTGACGCGTCGTCCCTGACCGAGACCGCCTGAGCGGCGTCGACCACTGCTCGCTCCTGCCGGGGATCGTGTGCAGCGGCGGCGGCCCACAACACGCGCGTGATCTCGTTCTGCGCCTGCATCGCTATCTGCGGTACGGCTTGTGCGAGCGTTCGCCTCGCTTGCATCGCGAAGTCGGTCTCGCGAAAGCGAGCGAGCGACAAGTATCCGGCAGGGGATTCCGCTACCGCCCGCGACGGCGGGCGGGGTGCCGGAGCCGACGAGACCGTTGCGTGCGACTCTTCGGATGGCGACGTCTTCGGCTCCTGGCTCGGGGGCGCATCCGTCGTGGGACTCAGTTGCGCGAGACGCTCCTGAACGACCGAAGGCGTTTGCTGCGCACGAGACGCCGGCTCCGGCGGTGCCACACTCTGCACGCGCCGATCCTCGATCGGAGCCGCCGTTCGCTCGGCAAGCCGGAAGAGCCGCGAGAGCAAGCCTCCATCCGTGCGCCGATCCTCGCTCGCCGATGCGGCACGTTCGCGGCGCACCGGCTGAGATGGCGTTGTTGGCTGCGATGAGGGACGCGACTCCAGCACAGATAGCGACTTCGCCTCCTGATTGACCGGCTCACTCGGCATCGGAGTCGCCTGGGCGGACGGCAGCTTCGTCGGCGACGTGGGCGAGGGTGACGGAGCGACCTCACTCCCTGGCGCGGTGAGTTGGGCGAGCTGAGTGGGCGCGGGATCGACGCGAGGAGCCGGCTCCGATGGCCGCACCGGTCGGGCGCGCGAATGCGACCCGGTCGTCGTCGGCAACGCGCGCGGAGTCTGTAGGGAGGAACGGCCGGCCGACGACGGAGGCACCGCAGGCAGCAACTTCAGCGCTGCCACCTGCCTTGACGAGCGCGCCGGCGGCATCGTCGACTTGGGCGGTGCCCGCCTGCCCGCCGCCCGCGCCGCTTCGCTTGTCGTCGGCAGCGGTCGCGGACTCGCCCGGCCAAGCGCCTGCCGCGGCGCCGTATCGGACGCTCGATCCGGCAAGCCGCCGCTTGTCTCGCTGCCACTGGCCGGCGCGCTCGCCTGCACCGTCGGTTCCGCGACTCGGCTCCCGGTAGTCGCGGAGGGCGCTCCGGATTCAGGGCCCGAAGCTGTAACTGAAGCGGCGGGCACCGCGGTCGTGATTGCCGCCGTCTCGGCGAGCCCGGCGCTGGTCGCGCCCGGGGCGACCGGTTCGTTCGCGAATTTACCGCTGTCGCCGGGGCTCGGCACCGAATCGGATCGCGGCCCGATGCTGACGAGCCACTTCCGCGCATCGTCCACCGCCGTGTGCGTCGCTTCGGGGAAGAATGCCAGCGTGGCCACGGCGGTGAGCGAAAGAATCGCCGCGCTCACTAGCGCCGCATAAGCGCCGCTCGCACGACGCGCTTTCGCAACGACAGCGTCGTTCGGTTTTGGGGTCAGCACAGCGACGCTGGCCTCACCCGGCGAAACGACCGTGGTCTGCGTGTTCATCGCCGCCCGGTTGCGAGGCGTCACGAAAACGCGTATCGATGGCGCGAGCCGTGTCATCGGCGTCAGCGGCGAAGCCCCCGCCGGAGCAACGCTCGCGTCGCGCGCGAGGACCCATCCGGTTGCGAGCGAGCGCGCCAGCTCGCTCTCGCGCAGCCGGGCGCCGGTCGCGTTGATCAACTCCAGATGAGGATGCAGCAACGGCGCATCGCGGTCGTGATGCTCGCGAAGCGTCAGGATCAGCCCTTTCGCGGCGTCATAGCGCTCGCTCGTCCACCCCGTGGCCCGCTCGGGCCGATGCGCCATCTCTTCGTCCGGGAGATAGCGCTTGAGCATTGCCGCGAGACTGTACATGTCGCAGCGCCAGTCGAGCTCCCGGGTCGCGCGAAGGTCGCCGTCGCGACCGTCCTCGAGCGCCTTGAGCAGGCGTGGCGACTGGTAGTCGTATTCCCTTTGCCAGCCGATCGGCAGCGGCGTCGTGAGTGTTTCCCGCGATACCAGCGCGAATGCGAAGTCGATCAAGGCAAGCTGGCCGAACATCGGATAGAGCGGCAGCTCCGGCGCATCCGGATCGAAGTCCGCGGGCCCGAGTGGAATGCAGACGTTATCGCCCTTGATGTCGAGGTGCACGAGCTGCAATTTATGGATCTCGTTCAAGGCAGCCAGGCAGTGATGCGCAAGCGCCCACCAATGTGCGCAATCCTCGAAGGCGTGGCGGTACACATGTCCATCGCGAATCAACGGCAGCAGTGTCGCCCATTGATCGACGGTCACCCCGGCGTCGTAGGTCTGAACGAGCTGGATGCCCGCAACGGACCCGCGATCGAACTGCACGACATCGGGCACGCAGCTGATCCCATGCCCGATCAGGCGCGCGAGGATGCGCCATTCACGCTCGGTCCAGTGCGCGAAATCGCCGTCGGTCGTTTTCAGGAAGCGCTTGGTGTAACGTCGCCGTTCACCGGGTGCAACCGCTTCGCGAAACACTTCGGCATGCTCGCCCGTCACCATCCTCAGGCGGCCGCGGCCGAACACGCGATCGATCTGCTCGGGAGTCATCGCTGGACGGGCTCCGGTTGGACGATCGAACCGGCAGGCATTGCCGGAGGTGCGATGTCGTGTTCTCGATCCGCGGGCGGCAGCGGGCCGCCGCCCAGCGACACGGCCAACGCAGTAAGCAGCGCAGTGGCCAAGACTGCCAGCAAGCCGCAGCCCGATGCGACCCACGCCAGCCGTCCGCGTCGGGAAGCCTTGCGATGGACAACGAGCACCGTTGCATCGTCGTTGCTGCCGCGCATGCGCGCGAGCTCGAGAAGCCGCGTGCAGCGACGCGCCAGCGACACGGGGGCGCGCAGCATCCGATTGATCTCGTGCGGCTCGACATGCTTGTGCAACCCGTCGCTGCAAAGCACCAGCATCTCGCTGTCACGCAGATGCACGTTCTGTACATTGGGCGCCGCGACCGCGCCGTTGCCCACCATCCGTGCCGGGTCGTCCGGCGAACCGCCCGCCGGCGGCTGCTCTCCCAGGTGGTCGTAGGTGTCGTCGCTCGTTAGCAACTCGGCGGGCTCGTCGAACGCTGCACGCACGCGATAGACCCGGCAATCGCCGACCCACGCGATCACCCACTTCGACAGCATTGCACCGGTCGCGGCGCACAACGCGACGGTTGCCGCCCCCGAAGCTGCGGAGTGCTTGGCGATTGCGCGCCCGACTTCGCGGTCGGCATCGAGCAGCGCATCGCACACCGAAGCCGCATCGACGCTTCGTCGACCCAGCGCGGCGTGCAGGCGCAGCACCAGCTCCCGGCTCGCCCGTGAAGCCATCGCACCGCCGCCAACGCCATCGGCGACGACGTAGAGTGGAGACGGCCCATCGAGCGCGCTGAACGAATCCTCGTTGACGGTGTGACGCTTGCTTCGGCCGGAAGCGACCGCAAGCTCGAGCTGTGCCCAACGCGTCGTGAGCACCGCTTCGTGGGACACGGTCGAGCGTTCGCGCCGTGCGTCTTCGCGACGAGGCGCTGCCGGCTGGCGAGGCGTGACAAGGCTCATGCAGCGCTCATGGATGGAGCCTTGCGGCTGCCGCTGCGCTGGCGCTCATGGGCGGCGCCCCAGCGTCAGCGTGCATTCCGGTCCGTTCCCTACCGGGCGGCCGAGAACCATCTTCTCGCCGACCATCCATCGGAACTGCGTTCCCGGCGAATGCAACGTTCCGGCGACCGTCACGCCGTTGTCGCCGTGCACGATGACGTTCGCGCCCCCCTCCTCGAACCCGATGATGTCCACATGGCGACCCGACACATCCTCGTGCGCCCAGTCGATAACCAACGCCTGACTGCGTGAGCGACCGACGCCAAAGGGCAGTGGCTCAGCGAGAAGCTCCACAGTGCGCTGACCCGACGCCGTACGCACCATGAGCACAAAGCCGCTGTCGCGGCGCTGCATGGCAGCGATCGGTGTTGCCGGCGTGGCGGGCGCGTGCGCCGGCGGTGCCAGGGGCGTCGCCGGCGTCTGCGATTCGCCCGCCGTCCTCAACCGCAGCCGTGGATACTCGGCCGGCTCGCCGCGGGCGAGTGCCGAAAGGATGATGCGCGCGCCGCTCACCACTTCGATTACTGCCTGTCCACCGCCGGAATTGGAGGTCGTAGGACCGCTGCGTCCGAGCACGCTGCTCGCCGACTCCACCCGGATCCCGTTGGTCGACCCGCTGTCGGTGACCCACCATGCGCCGTTGTCGAGCCAGATCTCGCAATGTCGTCGACTGGCGTATTTGCCGTTGACGACGATGTCGCAACCCTCGCCATTGCCGACAACATAACGGCGTCCCGGGATTGTGGATTGCAGGCTGAGGTGACGGCTGCCGATGGCGTCATCGATTTCCACGTCCAGCGTTCGTCCTGCGAGCGGCGTGCGCGGAGCATCGAGTCCGCGCCCCTTGTTCCTGGCCGCAGCCGGCGTCATCTCGAGCTCCGACCAGCGACCCTTCAGGCTCACCTGATACGGGCGCTGACCGGCGCGCGGCTCGGTGCGGCGAAGCTCGGCCAGCAATTCGCCATAGGCGTCTTCCGCCTCGGCACGCTCGCTGCCCGGCGCCGCATTGAGTCCCCCGAAGTGCGCCAGGTCGATCGCGCTCGCGTTGGGCAACCGACCGATCACCTCCTTCGCCAGATAGCTCTTGATCTGCTCGGGCTTGAACTCGCGCACGAATCTTTGCAGCAGCTCGCGCGATTCGTCCCCGTTGACGCACTCGACTTCGATCGAGCTGAGCAAATAGCGATCGTGCTCGGCGATCGCCAGGTGCATGCGCACGTGGCTTGCGACGAAGTGCTCGAGCTCCTCGCGCATCGCCGCGACCAGCGGCGCATAAGCGCCCAGATGCTGGGGATTGGGCAGCATCTCGTGCCCATCACCCGTGGCGCGAAGCCCCGCGACACGTTGCTCGCCCGGGCGGCGCATGACAGGCTCCGCGAGCACCATCCCGCGCGGCGGCAAGTCCACCCGCGTGAACATCCGATTGACCTTGTTCAGAACCCAACCCTTGAGCGACATGTCTCAACTCCGGTAGGCGATCACCATCGTCGCCAGTGGTCCAGCCACCTTCAGATGCCGCACACGAGGCCTGGCGGGAAGGCCATAGCGTTGCGAGAGCCGATCGACGAAATGGCCCCATGCCGGCTGGATCGCTTCCCCCGCCTCGACGCGCGGCTTGAGCGCCGGCAGCGACAGGTCGATCTGCACCGCGATTTTGGATACGTCACCGACCTGCACGATCGCGCGCCGAAACGTGTCCTCCATATCCTGCAGGCAGGTAGCGAATGGCCCGTCGAAAGTCCACACCAGCGGCGCTTCCACACGTTCGCCCGGAATGCGCTTCCCGCGCGTCCTCCGCTCACGCTCGTGCGCGCGTTTCATTTGTCGCCGCCCGGCAGATATCCGGCGTGGCGCGCAGCGATCTGCATGGCGATCTCCGCAGCGGGGTTCGGGCCATGATCGCCCGCACCGTGAATTCGACCCGTATCGGCGATCCAGTTGCGCTCGGTCAGCACACCGATGGCCTTGGTCCAGCGCGCATCGTTGCGATCGGTGCGATACGCCGCGACATACCACTTATAAGGGCGCAGCGGCCCGCACGCGCTGCGATCGCTGTGCGTCTTCGATGCAACGCTTCCGGCGCACAAGCGCGCCAGCTCGTCGAGCGAGCGTCCGTCGTTGGGAAAGGTTGGAGTCCCGGTCTTTCCGGCAATCCAGTCCATGTCGTGGCAGGTGCGCGCGTCGAACACCTGCTCGCAGGCGAGCCGTGACGTGCCCGCACGATGACCGTACGAAAGCCCGCTCAGGATCACCTCCGCGGCGTCGTGCGCGATCTTGCCGGGTTCGGCCTGCGCGAGGTTCCAGCGCATCACGGCAGGTTCGAGGCGGGCCGAATCCGCGGGGCCGACGCCGCGCAGCCCATTGACCAGATGGGGCTTGCGCACGTCGGTCTGGCCGTTCGCGGCCGCTGCCAGTGCAGCCATCATGCCGGCCACGCCGAGCGCGCTGGAACGCGCATGGCCCTGTCCCCATCCTTCCGCAACGATGTCCACCACCCCGCCCCCGCGGCACTTTTCCCAGTCGTCGCGGCTGCCGCGTTGCCCGTCCGCTCCGGCCGCGCACAGTCGCACCCGCGCGGGATCGAGCGGCGTGGCCGGACGCAACCGAATCGGCGCGCCCAGCTTGTTTCCCAGCGGCTCGGCAAGCAGGCGTCCATAAGGAACGAGCGTTGCCAGCGGCGCCACCACGCCGGAATCGTCGCTCGCATCGACCTCGCGGCCGAACAGCAGATCGCGCTTGCCACAGTCATAGCGCGGGTCGGTGCACCCGCCGTTCCAGCCGAATGCAAGCGCCGTCGCCTGCACTTCCCAAGGTCGCCGGCAATGCGCGAAAGCCTGGTCGGCACAGAACATACGATCGAGAAAGCGCGCCGAATTCGAGCGCATCAGCTGGCCGCGCATGCTGTCCAGCGCCGGTGTGCCAGGACGCCGCATGGCGGCCTGCTCGGCTGCGAGCCAGCGTGCGCCTACATCGGGATCGGACAAGAACGCCGCAGCCATGATCGGTTTGATGACCGACGCCGGCATTGCGTCGTGATACACGGCCGGGTTGAGCAGCGCATCGGGGCGATAGCGAATCGGATATGGAAGCCGCTTGTCGCAGCTCGCCGCGCGCCCAGGGCCGTCGTATTCCTGGACGGTGCATGGCGAGAGGGCGCCGGCCAGCGCTTCGATGCGCCCGCTTGCGATATCGATGACGGCGACGGCGGCCATCCGCACCATCGCGTGCTCGAGCATGCGATGACCGAGCAGGTGTGCGGCATCTTCCTTGCGCTGCATGCCCAGCGAGCGACAAACATCCTGGCGCCCGGTGTAGCAGGCCGCCGTCTTTTGTGCTAACGCCTGGACCGCCGGGTCGATGGTGAGATCGATGGAAAAGCCGACATCCATTGGCGCTCCGCCGATGTCGACGCGATTGGGACCATAGCGATAGCTGGTCGGCGTGACGCCCGGTGTCATCTGGGCATCGGTGTACAGGCGGTACAGCGAACCCGTTGGCCGCTGCAGCGTTGCGAGCGGCTGCAGCATGACGGCAAGCGATGGCGGGACATGCCATCGTTCGTCATCGACGGGAATGTCCGCCGTCGCCTCACCCGCAACGCCAACCGGACGCTCCACCTCGCGATCGCCCGCGATCCCCAGCATCGCGCCCTCATTGCACAAGCGCGCTTCGGCGCTGCGCGTCCCGGTGACGAAATACTCGGGCACGGCAACGTCGGCACCAGGAGCCGAGTTTCCCATGTAGATGCAACCGGGCAAGCCGCTCCACGGATTTCCGCGTGCCACCTGCCGCGCCGAGATCTCGACGTATTGCTCCGGGCGCCAGTGCACCATCGCCTTGTCGACGACGGTGCCGCGCCACGCCAGAGCTCCCAGCATTCGTCCGTCCGCGCGCACAAGCATCGACACCGCGCTCGCCACATCCGAACACTGCACCATGAACTTGTGTCCCGGGTACTCGGGCGCTTCGACTGCGACCTGCAGCGTGACGCGCAGCGCAGCGAACCAGCGCGCCGCATCGAAGCCCACCGCATCGGTGACGCGCCGGTTCGCGCCTGTGCTGAAGCGCAGCAGCGCGGCATCGAGCTCCTCGAGCTGGGCGGCCAATCGCTGCGCCGGCGACAAGGCCGCAACGCGGGATCTTGCGATCAGTTGTCGAGCTTGATTCAAAATGCCGCTGTGACCGTCCCATTCCGTGCGGCATTGCGGAATGCCTTCGAGCAGCGCTTGCGCGCTCGGCAGCGGCGCGGCAACGGTGTTACGGCGAACGATGGCGTGCTCGAGGGTCTTCAGCGCTGCGATGTGGCGCACGCTGACATGTCGATCGCCGCGTTGCGCCCTGGCGGAGGGGTCCGCCGGCCGCACCTCGGCCACGACGAGCAACACGCCCAGCAAGACCGGCACGACGGCGATGCTTGCCGCGATCGCAAACTCGAGAAGCGTGACAGCGCGCCGTTTACGCATTCGCGGGGGAACCGGGCACATTGATGTGCAGGCATAGCGCGAGCAGCGCCATGTTGACGAGGAGCGACGTCATCCCGAAACTCACGAAAGGGAACGTGACGCCGGTGAGCGGAAGCACAGCCAGATTGCCGGCGACGGTGACCGCGAGCTGACACAACGCCAGCACGACCCAGGTCACCGAAAGCCAGCTCAGGAATGCCTGGTCGTCGCTCACCACGCGGCCCTGCGCCACGATGAAGCGGGGCTCGCCGCTCGTCACACGTCCATGGTGCCGCACGAGTCGATGCAGCCATACCGCGCAGCCGAGCGTCACCGCCCACGCGAATGTCCATCCGAACGCGCCCACCAAGGCGGTGAACGTGTAATCGCTCTGGATCTGTGCCGGTACGCCGGCGCAGCCCCTGGAAGTCGCGTAGCCGCACCAGGGAACGTTGCCCAGCCCGAAGCCTGCCGGCGGCGCGGCACTCTGGAACCAACCGACCAACGCAAGCTGATCGTTGGCCGAAGCCAGCGGTGCGGCGAGGTTCTCGAGCCTGCCTGCGGTGACATCGTCGATCGAGCCGAGCTCGAAGAGCGCCAGCGTGACCGCCACGATCCACAGCGCGAACAAGAAGATCGCGATGACCAACGCGAAGCGCCATGCGCCGTAACGCTGGTGCCACCACATCGCCACCGAAGCTGCCACGAACGCGCCCGCACCATATCCGGCGATCAAAAGCGGACCCATGTCACGCGTCACCAGCATGGTGCCGATCAGCACCAGCACAACGAACAGCAACGGCCAGATGTAACGGACGAGCGAAAGAAACGAGCTGCCGCTGCGTGCGACCCGCTCCGCAAGCGGCGTGCCGCGGAGGAAGAAGAACCATGCAGCGCCGACGATCAGCCACACGCGACCGAGCTCCGAAGTGAGCTGGCGGACATTGGTGAGCAGCAGACCGACCCCGCCGACGAGGAGCAAAATCCCGAGCACGAAGCCGGCCGCCGCCCCTCCCGTGCCGACACCCCCGCCGATCGCGCTCACCACGCCGTCCAGCACGGACAAGCACCAGCCGAGCATCCGCCCCAGGGGCTGGCGCAGGAACACGAACACGCTGAAGATGAGCATGCCGAGCCAGAGATGCCCCTGGTGATAGAGCGCCAGGTAACGATTGCCGAAGTGCCCGTTGGCGGACAAATCGAGCAGCAGCAACCAGCCGATGCCGGTCATGAGTACGAGACCCGGATAGCCGACTCGCGACGCGATCGTCTGAGGTCCGGGCGGCAGCCACTTCCGCAGCCACACCGACGCCACGAGCACGACGACCGACGACGCGAACAGCCACAACACGAAAGGTGCAGGCATCGTGAACCACCACGCGCTTTCGCGGCCGGCCTCGAACGCGCGATCTGCCGTCAACGGCCACGGAACCCTGCCCAGCCATGCCGCGAACGCCCAGGTCGCGAGCGCCAGCGCAACGCCGACCGCGGGCGCGATGGATCGCCGGCCAAGCTGCAGCAGTGCGAAACCCGCGAGCATGAATCCGGCCCACTGCCAGCCCGCCGTATGCAGCAGCGCTCGCATGGCCTCGTTCTTGGCAGCGATCACCGGGGCGTGACGGGCGTCGGCCATCAATGCCGAGGCTTGCGTGAGCGAATCGGCGAGGCGCATTGTCCCGCATCGGCCTTTGCTCGAAACGGATGCGACCGGCAGCATGGCGAGATCAGCCAACGCCGAGGTGGCTGGGTTCCCATCGACGGCTGCGCCCAGCAGCAGCAAGGCATTCGCGCGTGCCATGTCCCGGTGCGCGTTGGCCGTCCCCGCGCCAGGCCGCGCGAGCGAGCCCTCGACGATCTCGAAAGCGCAGTCGAGCGGCAGCGGACCCGCACCCTCGGGTCCATCGAGCGCATAACGCTGGACGAAGGGCTGCAGTTCCGCGTCGCTCGCCTCGATCGCGTCGCTCAGCACGAGCAGATCGCCCAAGCCCTCGCGCTGCTGGAGACGAAGCTCGGCGAGCCGCGTTTGGGTCTCCCTGAGCGGCGCCAGAAATGCATTGCGGGTGCGAGCGCGTGCATCGGCCAGAGGAAGCGGCATCCGCTCGACATCCCCGCCGGACGCGAAATCGACACGGCGACAAAGCCGCTCGCGCACGAACGGCTCGGCAAGGCCGCCGTGCGACGCGCACAGCAGAGGCAAGACGGGATTCGGCAAGCCACGGACCGCGACGATCACGTCGGCGAAGCGCCGGTCGCGGCCCGCATCGTCAGTGGCGACACGGTCGAACCATGGCAAAAGCGCAGCCACGACGCCGATCGCCAGCGCGGCCTCGACCACGAGCGGCCACGCGATCAGCCCGCCGCGGGAAAGGCTTTCGCCTGATTCGCGTGCAATGCTGAGCGCCATTGACCGTCCTTCGTGTGAGGGTCAGCGGCGCTAATGGCCCGGTCAGGCCGACGTTCGGACGCAGCAGGTCCGCACGGTTGGCGCACTCGATGAAAAAACGTGCCGCATTCTGCCGATCCAGCGTTTCCGGTCCCGCACTTCGCTCGCGAAAAGCATTGTGCGCCCGTAGACGCAGAGAGCGCAATGCTATTGGCATAGAAGGGCGGTTGCGTCGGCATGAGTTCTCGCAGCGACCAACCCGAGTGGATCGTCACAGCATTTCGGCGCCTCGAAATGCTTCTGCTGTAACAAAGTGTTACATGAACATGCGTGGGTGCTGCGCGCCGGCCGCTGCCGGTTCACGCGCGGCGGCTCAATGCCGCGCCGCGAACGAAGTCAGCTCCCACTCGCCGGTGGCCCCATCGTGACGCAAGATGTAGACGCCATTGTCATCGGCTTGAACCTTGAAATAGCGGTAATCGGGACCGAGCCAGCGGTCGATGATGTCGATAACCTCCAGACGTCGATCTTCGAGCTCGAAGGCGCGTGGCTCTTCCTCGCCGCGATAGCCGGCGTAGCAGTGCACCTGGATTTTCATTCCCGCACCGACCGAGCCTTATGGAGATGGTTGCCGAGCATTTTCGTCACGCGTGCAACTCGACGATATCGCCATCGGCGACACGATGCTCGTGCCCGACCTGCTGGCCATCGAATCCGGACGGCCCCCAGATGCGCGCGTAGCGGAGCGAGCGCTCGAGATCCTTGTGGACGAGCCGCGCCACGTCCGCCACGGTCTGACCGCGGCGAAGCGTGAAGGGTCGGTGTTTCTCCGCGGACCGACCCGGAGTCTTGGTATAGACACGCACGATCCCGAGGTTCCGGAAAAGCCACGGCCCGATCTCCCCCAGGCCTCGACCGGTTGTGGCTGAGACGGCGAGCATCGGATAGGGGACGCCCGTCAATTCTCGAAAGGCCTGAAGTTCCGCATCCAGAGCGGGAATCAGGTCCGCTTTATTCGCTACCATCAATGTCGGCAGGCCTCGTGCAAACGGGTCCTCGTTCGCCTGAGGCGCCTTGTCCGCTGACGCCTCCATCGCGTCCCAACGTTCGGTGAGGGTCAGGCGCTTTTTCTCCAGCACCGCACCGATCACCTGCATCTGTTCGACACACGAGGGTTCCGCCAGATCCATCACGAGCAAGCCGGCGTCGGCTGTCTGCAAGGCGCCGGCGAGCCACGGCACGGGATGCTCGAATCCGATCGCCGGCAGATCGATCAACTGAAAGTGGATGTCCTCGTGCGGCATCATGCCGGGCTCCGGATACTGGGTCGTATACGGATAGGGCCCGACGTGCGCGCCCGATCCCGTCAGCCGCGCATGGAGCGAGGATTTCCCCGCGTTCGGCGGCCCGATCAGCGCGATCTGTGCCGCACCTTCCGGCCGGATCACCAGCGCCGGTCCGCCGTGCCCTCCGCCCTTCCTGGCGCCTTCCAGTTCGTCGGCGAGATCCTTGATACGCGCTTTGATATCCGCCTGCAGATGCTCGGTGCCCTTATGCTTCGGGATCACGCGCAACATCTCGCGCGAGCATTCGAGCCGCTCCCGCGGGTCGCGGGACTTGCGGAAGGACGCCTCGGCCGCCTTGTATTCGGGTGAGAGATTGGCGGGCACGCAGCTAACCGTAGTAGAAAATCGATCCGGCGTCGAGTCCTCCTCTCGACTGTGGTCTCGGCGAGCGAAGGAACCTAATGCAACCGACCGAAAAGAGGATTGGTTGGAATGAATGATTGGAAGCATCGAGCATGAGCAGCCGATTCACCCATGTGATCGGTTTCGACGACGCGCCGTTCGACCGCGACCATCGCGGTGACGTGCTCGTCGTGGGTGCCGTCTACGCAGGAGCGCGTCTGGAGGGCGTGCTGAGCGCCAAGGTGCGACGCGATGGCGTCAACGCGACTGCCGTGCTGGTGCGCACGTTGCGCGCGTCGCGCTTCCTGCCGCACGCGCATCTGATACTTCTGCAGGGAATCGCGTTTGCCGGCTTCAACGTCATAGACCTCCAAGCGCTGCATCAAGCGGTACAGGTGCCCGTCATGACGGTTGTGCGCCGCCGTCCCAACCTGAGCCGGATCAGCGCAGCGCTGCTCCGGCACGTGCCGGGTGGCGCGCGCAAATGGCGTCTCATCGAAAAGACCGGGCCGATGGAGTCGGCCGCCGGATTGTTCGTGCAGCGCGCGGGTATCAGCCTCGACGAGGCCGAGCGGGTGTTGAAACGCCTTGCCGTCCACAGCAGCATGCCCGAACCCCTGCGCACGGCGCACCTCATCGCCGGCGGCGTGACGCTCGGAGAGAGTCGGCATCGGGTCTGAACCGCGCCTAGCAGGCGGTCGAAAATGTCGTGGGTTCAAGGCA
>Ga0066709_100001347_pt1 | contig 16044 bp, 13 predicted proteins | sample GraSoiAngelo_158_FD_79665 | JGI IMG/M metagenome (GOLD analysis project Ga0066709, IMG submission 79665) | Grasslands soil microbial communities from the Angelo Coastal Reserve, California, USA - 14_1009_16_30cm | ecosystem: Environmental > Terrestrial > Soil > Grasslands | place: USA...
CTTTGAGACCGCATTCGCCGAGTAGGCACCGACCAGCGTCAACGCGAGCCAGAGGAACACGATGGCGCGGCGGCGCCGAAGCACGAAACGGGCGAGGGCGGTCATAAGCCGCGCACCATACGGATTCGGAACGAGCCTTCGCAAGGGCGATTTACACCCTGCATGAGTCCTATGCAGCTATTCATTCGGCCGGTCGCTCGTGTATCGTCGGAGCCATGGCGATGACGCGGACGATCGAGCTGAAGACGGCGATTCCGGGGCCCAAATCCCGCGAGATTCTCGCCCGCAAAGAGCGGGTGGTCGCCGACCCGCTGTCCGTCTTTCTCCCTGTCGTGATCGAGGAGGGCCGCGGCGCGACCCTCACCGACGTCGACGGCAATACCTTCATCGACTTCACCGGCGGCGTCGGCTGCCTCAACGTTGGCCACTCGCACCCGCGCGTCGTCGAGGCCGCGCAGGAGCAACTCGCCAGGTTCTCCCACACCGACTTCACGATCGTCCCCTACGAGGTCTACGTCACACTCGCGGAGCGGCTGATCGGCGCCTCTCCTTTCCGCTCGCCGGCCAAGGCGGCGTTCTTCAACGCCGGCACGGAAGCGGTCGAGAACGCGATCAAGTTCGCGCGCGTCTACACGGGCCGCCCGGCGGTGATCGCGTTCGAGGGCGGCTTCCACGGGCGCACGCTCCTGTCGCTCTCGCTGACCTCGAAGACGCACCCGTACAAGGCGGGGCTCGGGCCGTTCGCGCCCGAGATCTACCGGGTGCCGTTCCCGAACGAGTACCGCGGTCCGAGCGCCGAGGAGGCGCTCGCGGCCCTCGAGCGCGCGCTGATCACTCAAATCGCCGCCGAGACGGTCGCGGCGATCGTGATCGAGCCCGTCCAGGGAGAGGGCGGCTTCGTCGTCGCGCCGCAGGCGTTCCTCGACGGCGTTCGTCGGCTCTGCGACGAGCATGGAATCGTCATGGTCGTCGACGAGGTCCAGACAGGTTTTGGGCGCACCGGCAAGCTCTTCGCGATCGAGCACTACGGAATCGAGCCCGATCTGATCACGGTCGCGAAGTCGATCGCCGCCGGGTTGCCGCTCTCGGGCGTGATCGGCAAGGCCGAGATCATGGACGCGCCCGCCGACTCGGCGATCGGCGGCACCTACGTCGGCAACCCAGTCGCGCAGGCGGCGGCGCTCGCCGTTCTCGACGTCATCGAGGACGAGGGCGTCTGTGAGCGCGCGGCTCAGCTCGGCGAGACGATTCGCGCCCGGATGGAGTCCTGGCGGGAGCGCTGGCCGCAGATTGGCGACGTCCGCGGCCTCGGCGCGATGCTCGCGATCGAGCTGGTGAAGGAGCCGGCGAGCAAGGAGCCGGACGCAGAGAGGGCGACCGCGGTCGTCGAAGCGGCCGCGGAGCGCGGCCTCCTGCTGCTCAAGTCCGGCATCTACTCGAACTGCATCCGCGTGCTGGCGCCGCTCATCCTGACGGACGCGGAGCTTGAAGAAGCCCTGGCCGTCTGGGAAGACGCGCTGGATTCCGTGCTGACTTAGTTCCGCCCCGGCGGTACCGTGGCCGTCGTGAAGAAGCCGGCGCAGGTGGTCGCCGCGGGGGTCGCGTTCCTGATCCTTGGAACGGCCGCGGGAGCCGTGCCCCGACGAGCGTACGTTCTGTGGACCGGAAGCAAGGTCTACGTCACCGAAGACGGGCAAGCCTGGCGCCAGGTGACGCCACGCGGCGCCGTCAGGCCGGGCACCTTCAGGGCGATCGACGCCGTGGCGTTTCGTCGGACCCGTGAGGGCTGGTTGATCGCGAGCGACTGCGCTACGGGACGGGGCTCGGTCTACCGGACTCTTGACGGCGGACGGAGCTGGAGGACGTACGCGTTCCATGCCCACTCGTGTGCCGGCGGAGCGAACTTCTCGCTCGACGTTCTGAACGACAAGCGGGCGTGGGTGGTCCAAAACGAGCCGACAGGGCCGACGGCGCGCCTCTACCGCACGACCAACGGAGGTCGATCGTGGCAAGTCGTCCGCGAGCTCGCTGATTACGGCAAGGTCGTCTTTGTCAGCCCGACGAAGGGTTGGCTGGCCGGCTTGCACCTTTTGCGGACGGCCGACGGCGGCAGGACCTGGCACCGCCAGTCGCTTCCGGCTCCGCGCGGCTACCGCGGTCGGCTGGTGTTGCTCACCGCCCCCCGCTTCTTCGGCCGGCATGGCGTTCTTGCCGGTCAGTATGAACGCGGCAATCCAGTGATCGGCTTTTATCGGACGAGCGACGGAGGTCGTCGCTGGCGACTGCTCGGCACGCTGCCGGGCTCGGCGCCGGGGGTCTTTCCGCAGTTCACGCTCAGCGCGGTCTCCGGCTCGATCGTCTGGCTACTGACGGCCGGCGCGAAGCCGGCAGTCCACGTGACCCAGGACGGAGGCAGTCACTGGTCGAGCCATGCGCTGGCGCGCAAGCTGTACGCACCGGTTGCGTTGAGCGCCGGCGTGGCGGCCGCCTCCGACTTCCACGGTGTTCCTTACATCACTCGCAACGGCGGCCGCAGCTGGCGGCGTCTGAAGCTCTAGGGAGCCGCGGCCCTCCGGTCCGGGCATCCTTCAGCGCGTGGTCGGAGAACTGATTGCGGGCCGCTACGAGCTCGAGGAGCTCGTCGGCTCAGGTGGCATGTCGAGCGTCTACCGCGCGCACGACCGGCTGCTCGAGCGGGCGGTCGCGCTGAAGATCCTGCACGAGCAGTTCACGCGGGACGACGACTACGTCGAGCGCTTTCGCCGGGAAGCGCGCGCCGTCGCGCAGCTGGCCCATCCGAACATCGTCACGGTGATCGACCGGGGCGAGCAGGACGGCCGGCAGTTCATCGTCTTCGAGTACATCGACGGGATGAACCTGAAGGAGCTGATGGCGGAGGAGGGCCCACTGAGCCCTCGCGAGGCGATCGAGCTTGCGCTGCAGGTCGCGCGCGGGCTCTCGTTCGCGCACGATCAGGGGCTCGTCCACCGCGACGTCAAGCCGCAGAACGTGCTGCTCGACGCCGACGGCCGAGCGAAGGTGACCGACTTCGGCATCGCCCATGCGGTCGACGTCGACGGGATGACGATCACGGGCACGATCATGGGGACGAGCAACTACATCGCGCCGGAGCAAGCCCGTGGCCAGCCGGTCGACGAGCAGACCGACGTCTACTCGCTCGGCTGCGTGCTCTACGAGCTGCTCACCGGCGAGGTTCCCTTCGCCGGCGACAACTTCGTCGCGGTCGCGATGCGCCACGTGAACGACCCCGTGCCCAGTGTCCGTGACGCTCGGCCCGACGTGCCGCCGCGCCTCGATCGGGCGATCCAGCAGGCGATGGCCAAGGATCACGGCGAGCGGTTCGAGTCGATGGCCGACTTCGCCGCCGAGCTCGAGGCCTGCCACGCCGAGCTCGACGGCAACGAAGGTGCCACGATGGTCGTGCCGGCGCGGTCGCGCACGCGCCTGAAGTCGCGGCGTCCGGCCCGCGCGCGGAGGCACTGGAGCGTCTGGCCCTTCGTGCTGCTCGGGGTTGGTCTCGCCGCGCTCGTCGGCGGGCTCGCCGGGGCGATCCTGCTTCAGGACAACGGCGGCGGCTCAAGCAGCAACCCGCCCCCACCGCCGACCGGATCGGTCCAGCTTCGGGGCGTCACCGCGTTCGATCCTGAGGGAAGCCCCCCCGGCGAAGAACACAACGACACTGCCAAATACGCAACCGACAACGACCCGAAGACTTACTGGCGAACCGAGCACTACAACGGGGCCCAGCTCGCCAAGAGCGGGGTCGGGGTCGTCCTCGACGCGGGAAGGCCTGTTGCTTTGCGGTCGCTGACCGTTACGAGCGAGACGCCCGAGTTCACGGCGGTTATCAAGGCCGGAAGCTCAGAGGGCGGTCCATTCTCGGTGGACTCCGCGCCCTCGACGGTCGGAAGCTCGACGACCTTTCGGCTGAACGGGAAAAACGCCCGTTACTACCTGGTCTGGATCACCGACCTCGGCGGTAACGACCAGGTGCAGATCCAGGAAGTAAAGACGCGCTAGAACTGCAGCCGCGAGCGCCGCTCGTGGCGCTCGAGCGCGAGCTCGACCAGCCGGTCGAGCAGCTCGGGGTACGGAATCCCCGACGCTTCGAACAGCTTGGCGTAGACGCTCGTGGCGGTGAAGCCCGGGATCGTGTTCAGCTCGTTGACGAGCACGACGCCGTCCTGGCGGACGAAGAAGTCGACGCGCGCCATCCCTTCGCACTCCGCAGCGACGAAGCTCTCGACCGCGAGGCGCTGGACGCGCTCGACCTGTTCCCTGGAGATCCTCGGCGGGATGATCAGGTCCATACCGCCCTCGTCGTACTTGGCCGAGTAGTCGTACCAGTCGGGCGCGTCGAAGCCGTGCGAGACGATCTCGCCGGGAAGGGATGCGATCGGGCTGCGGTTCGAGCCGAGGACGCCGCACTCGACCTCGATTCCCGCGACGAACTCTTCCACGAGCACCTTCTCGTCGTGGCGGAAGGCGAGCTCCACCGCGGGCGCGAGCTCTTCCTTCGACCGGACCTTCGTGATCCCGACCGACGAGCCGAGCCGGGCGGGCTTGACGAACACGGGGTAGCCGAACGGGTTGCCGAGCTCGTCGCCCTCGCGCAGGGTGATGTTCTGCGTCACCGGAATCTGCGAGTCGCGCATGACCGCCTTGAACTTGTCCTTGTCCATCGCGAGCGCCGAGCCGAGCACGCCGGCGCCGACGTAGGGGACGCCTGCCAGCTCGAGCAGCCCCTGGACGGTGCCATCCTCGCCGAAGGGGCCGTGCAGGACCGGGATCACGACATCGACGCCGGCCAGCGTCGCGGGAACGCTCTCCGTGGGGACGGGCAGGGTCTCGACTGCGGTGCGGCCGTCGCTTTCGTCGACCTCTCGGGTAACACCTGCGTCCAGCGCCCGCGTCTCGCCGGACTCGAGCTCCCATTTCCCCTCGCGGTCGATCTCGACCGTGACCGCCTCGTAGCGATCGGGATCGAGCGACTCCAGCACGGAGCGCGCGGAGGCCACGGAAATCTCGTGCTCGCTGGAGCGACCCCCCATGACCACGGCTACGCGCAGCTGTTTCGTCGGTTTCGACCCGAACCTCACGGCACGGCCGTCGTCGTGCCGGTGTAGTCGCCGACGAAGATCGTCACCGTCGACCCGGCCGGGGCGCTCGTCCCGCCTCCAGGCTGCTGGCTGACGACGATCCCCTGCTCGCCGGGGTCGCTGACCGACTGCTTGACCACCTTCACCTTGAACCCGGAGCCCGTCAGGATCGCCTTCGCGGTCGGCTCGTCCTGGTTGCTCACGTCGGGAACGGGCGTCGTCGCGGTCGAGCCGCGCGAGACGCTCAGCGTCACTGTCGTCCCGGAGCCCACTCTCGTTCCGGCCCCCGGCGACTGTGAGACCACGGTGTCGGCGGGTTGGTTCGAGTCGACGAGGATCTCCGTGGCGTTCAGCCCGGCCCCGAGCAGCGTCGAGCGGGCGCTCGCGTAGGGCTGGCCGACCACGTTCGGGATTTCGATCTGCCTGACCCCCTGCGAGACGTTGATCCGAACCTTCGTGTTCCAGAAGACGCGGCTGTCCGCGGGCGGATTCTGGCCGGTGACGGTGTCCGGGCTCTGCGACGAGTAGACGTGGAAGACGGAGACCTTCAGGTGCGCGGCGGTCAACGCCGCGACCGCGTCGCTCTGCGCCTTGCCGACGACGTCCGGAACCGTTGTCTTCGGTCTCCCGTTGGAGACGGTGAGCCTGACGGTGTTGCCCTTGTCGGTCTTCTCGCCGCCGTCGATGCTCTGCGACATCACCGTGCCGGCGGGATAGATCTCGCTGAAGCCGGGGACGATCTTCGCCTTCAGGTCCTTGTCAGTGATCTTCTTGACCGCCTGCGCCTTCTTCAGCCCGACGACGTAGGGCACAGCCACGGGCTTGTTCGCGTTCAGCTCGTCCCTGATCTTCCCGTACGCGAACCAGGCCGCGAAGCCGGCGCCGACGAGCAGCAGCAGCACCAGCAGCCACGGCCAGATCGAGCGAGACCGCCGCGGCGGCCCCTCGTAGCCGTAGTAGCCGGCCGGTGGCGTCGGCGGAGGCGCCTGCGGCGGCGCGACCTGTGTGGGTCTCGGCGCGATGATCGTCGGCGCGCCGGAGATGCCCGCACCTGCGAGCACAGCGGTCGCCGCGTCCGTGGTCTCGCTCGAGACGGAGAGGCCACGCTGGATGCGAGCGAGGTCGGCGTTCATCTCCTCCGCAGTCTGGTAGCGGTCCTCGGGATCCTTCGCCAGCGCTCGCAGGACGACCAGATCGAGGTCGTCGGGGACGTCGTCACGCAGCTCGGACGGCGGTACCGGCACTTCGGAGAGGTGCTTCATCGCGATCTCGAGCGGCGTGTCGCCGGTGAACGGCACCGTGCCGGTGAGCATCTCGTAGAGGACGATCCCGACCGAGTAGACGTCGGAGCGCTGGTCGACCGGCGAGCCGCGCGCCTGTTCGGGCGAGAGGTACTGCGCGGTGCCGATGATCGAGCCGACCTCCGTCATCTGGCTCGCGCCCGAGCGGGCGATGCCGAAGTCCGTCACCTTCAGCCGCCCGTCCGCGTCGACGACGACGTTGTGCGGCTTGATGTCGCGGTGGACGATGCCGTGCCTGTGGGCGAAACCGAGCGCGGCCAGCATCTGGCGCGTGTAGTCGATCGCGATCCGGATCGGCGTCGGGCCCCGGCTGACGATCAGCTCCTTCAGCGACCGCCCGGAGAGGTACTCCATCGCGATGTAGTAGGTGCCCTCAGCCTCGCCGCGGTCGTAGATCGAGACGATGTTCGGGTGCGAGAGGCCGGCCGCGTTCTTCGCCTCGCGCCGGAAGCGCTCGATGAACGAGTCGTCGGCGGCGTGCCGGTCGTCGAGGATCTTGATCGCGACGCGGCGCCCGAGCTCCTGGTCCTCGGCGAGGTAGACGTTCGCCATCCCGCCGGCGCCGAGCTTGCGGATGATCCGGTAGCGGCCGTCGAAGACGGAGTCGATCAGGGTGTCGCCTGTTACCGCCATGGCCTTACTTCTTCGACCTCGAGCTGAGGACCGCCTGCATCAGCAGCTTGGCGATTGGCGCCGCCGTCGTGCCGCCGAACCCGGTCTGATTCTGGAGCGTCACCGCGACAGCGACCTGCGGGTTGTTGGCCGGAGCGAAGCAGATGAACCAGGTCGTGTTGATGCCGGAGTTGCCGGTCTCCGCGGTACCCGTCTTGCCCGCGACCGAGATGCCCGGGATCGCCGCCGCGCCGCCGGTTCCGTCGTTGACAGCGGCGACCATCATCGAGTTGATCTCGCTCGCAGTCTGGCGCGACATCACGCGCCTCAGCTTCCGCGGGTCGATGCGGACGATCGTGTGGCCGCCGGAATCGACGACGCGGTTGAGCACCTGTGGCTCCATCTCGACGCCGCTATTGGCGACCGTCGAGGCGACCATCGCCATCTGCAGCGGCGTCACGGCGAGGGTTTCCTGCCCGAAGGCGAGGCGGCCAGGGTCGACCTGGGTTGCCGGATGGGACGGGAAGAAGAGCTTGCCGTCGTGATAGAGGCCGCTCGGAAGCTTCTGGTCGGCGGGCGTCTCGATCGGCGGGTCTTGGTAGAAGCCGAACTTCTTCATGTACTCGAGGATCGTTCCGGCGCCGAGCGCCTTGCCGACATTGCAGAAGACCGAGTTGATCGAGTGCTGGAGGCCCTGGGCGAGGGTGGGGTGACCGAAGGACTCGACCGGCCCGTCGGGGCTCGCGGCGTTCGAGACCTGCTTGCCGTACTCGATGCAGTAGCCGGGGTCGTAGAAGGTCGACTCGGGTGTGAACTTGTGCGAATCCAGGGCCGCCGTCGCGGTGACGACCTTGAAGCTCGACCCCGGCGTGAAGAGGCCGTCGGTCGCGCGGTTCAGCAGCGGCGCCGCCGGGTGGCACGGCGCGTTGGTCGCCTTGATCAGGTTGAAGTGGTTCTCGACCAGGTTCGGGTCGTAGCTCGGCTGCGAGGCGAGCGCGTAAACCTTGCCGGTCTTCGGATTCATCACGACCGCGGCGCCGCACTTGCCCGCGAGCTGCTGCATGGCGAGGCGCTGCACACTCGGACGGACGCTCAGGATCAGGTCGTTCCCGGTGATCGTGACGCCCTTGATCCGGTCGAGCGTCTTGTTGAAGATCGTGCTGAGGTTCGCGTTCGAGGAGGTCAGGTACGCGTTCTCGGACTGCTCGAGGCCGGCCCGTGACCGGACCTGGGTCGAGTAGCCGACCAGGTTCGCGAACAGGCGCCCTGTCGGGTAGCGGCGGAAGTAGAGCGTCTGCCCGCCGACCTTGCGCCGCACGTTCGTGGCCAGGATCGTCCCGTCGGCCGCGCGGATCAGGCCGCGCTTGATCCGGAACTGCGCCACTCGCTGGATTGCGTTGTCCTGCTTCGCAGCGAGGCCCGCGGAGGCCCACGTTTGCCAGTACGTCGTCGCCACGATCAGCGCTGTGAGCAGGATCAGCGAGGCGACGGCGAGCTTCGTGATCTGCCGGTTCACGCTTGCCTCGGCGCGTTGGCGCGGTTGGAGATCAAAAGCAGGCCGGCGAGTAGGACGAAGTTCGCGACCACGCTCGAGCCGCCGTATGAGACGAAGGGGAGCGTGATTCCGGTCAGCGGGATGATCCGCAGAATCCCGCCGACGATGATGAAGGTCTGCAGCGCGAAGCCGAAGGTCAGACCGGCGGCCGCGAGCTTCGAGAAGCCGTCATCGGCGAGCAGCGCGATCCGCATCCCGCGCAGCGCGAAGAGCATGAACAGGAGCAGCAGCGCCGCGATGCCGATCAGGCCGAGTTCCTGCGCGAGCGCGGAGTAGATGAAGTCCGTGTTCAGGTACGGGATCAGCGGGTGGCCCTGGGCGGTCTCGAAGGTTCCCTTGCCCAGGCCGGTGCCCCCGAAGCCGCCGTTCGCGACGGAATAGAGCGACTTGACCAGCTGGAAGCTGCCGCAGTCCTGGCGCAACTCGAGCTTGCCGTCCAGTGCGCAGTAGACCTTGTGATCTGTCCACGGATGCAGCCAGATCGTCACGCGCTCGTGCACGTGCGAGACCTGCGTGTAGATGAAGTAGGAGCCGGCGAGGAAGAGCGCCAGGCCGATCCCCGTGAACAGCAGACGGCCGGTCGCAACGTAAAGCATCGCCAGGAAGATCCCGAAGTAGAGAAGCGCCGAGCCGAGGTCGTTGGTTTCGACGAGGACGAGCATCGCGCCGCCCCAGATCACGAGCAGCGGCCCGAAGTCCTTCAGCCGTCCCTGCGCCAGCACCTCCCGCTTCTCGCGCAGGTAACCGGCGAGGAAGACGATCAGGCAGAGCTTCGCAATCTCGCCTGGCTGAAACTGGAGCGACCCGAAGTGGATCCAGAGCCGTGCGCCGTTGACTGTCGTCCCGAGCCCCGGCAGCGCGGGCAGCACGAGAAGGCCGATCGCGGTCAGCCCGAAGATGTACTTGTAGCTCTCCAGGCGGCGGTAGTCGCGCCGGAGGCCCCATAACGTGCCCGCGAAGACACCGACCGCGATGATGATCCAGACGCCTTGGCGAAACGCGTCTCCGGGACGGATCCGGTAGATCTCCGTCAGACCGACCGCGGTCAGTAGAGCCGCCATCGGCAGTAGGTACGGGTCGGCGTAGGGCACCGCGTACCGCGCGACCAGGTGAGCGACGAGATAGAGCGCGAGGAAGAACGCCGCGTAGGAGAGCGAGGCGGTCGAGACGAGTGACTGGCGGGCGATGTAGACGCTCGCAAAGCCGAGCGCGGTCAGGGCCCCGACGACGACGAGGTTCAGCAGCTCTCGGTTGCGCAGGCTCATGAGGCGTCGCTTGCGATGCCGATCTGGAGGCCGTAGCGCTGAGGCGTCGCTTGCGACGCCGGCTGGAGGCCATGCCGGCTTCGCCGGCGTGGCCGTGCGGTTTGCCGCTGCGGCCGTCCAAACCCGGTTGTTGGGGCGGTCACGATTGCGTATTCCAGTTCGGCTTTCATGGGTGGCTATTTCCCGCGGAGCGTCCAGAAAACGACCGCGACGACCGCGATCGCGACGAGAATCAACAGCAACGCGGGAATCAGCCGGCCGCGGGTGCGGCGCTTCGGCTGAGCCTCGACGATCGCTTGCTCGGGGTCGCCGGGCGGTACGACCATCGTGTCGACGGCCGGCACGCGGTCGAGCTCGTCCAGCGTGTCCTCGTCGACCTCGCCGTCGCCGTCTGCGCCAAGGGCCGGGTACTGCGCCGTCTCCTCGAGCGGCTCTCCGACGTCCTCGCCGATCTCGAAGAAGACAACGGTGATGTTGTCCTCGCCGCCGCCCTTGTTCGCGGCGCGGATCAGTGCTTTCGCCGTCGCCTGCAGGTTGTCGCGATTTTTCTCAATGCATCGGAGGATGACGTCGTCCTCGACCATCGAGGTGAGCCCGTCCGAGCAGAGCATGAACAGGTCGCCGGGCAAGGCCTCGATCGAGAAGGTGTCGACGTCGACGTCGGGGTCGGTGCCGAGCGCGCGCGTGATCACCGAGCGCTGGGGATGCGTCTCGGCCTCCTCGGGCGAGAGCTTGCCGCTACGGACGAGCTCGGCGACGAGCGAGTGGTCCTCGGTCAACTGCTCGAGCTTGCCGTCACGGATCAAGTATGCGCGTGAGTCGCCCACATGGCCGAAGGCAACGTTCCCGTCCCCGGCGAGCGCCACCGTCATGGTCGTCCCCATTCCCGAGGCGGCGGCGTCCTGGCTCGAGCGCTCGTAGACGCGCCGGTTCGCCTCCTGGATCAGCTCGGCAACGCGACGCTCGCCGCTGCCGGCCGCGCCCTCGTCCTCGCGGACGGCGCCGGCGGCAAGGCTCGACGCGAGCTCGCCCGCCTGCGCGCCTCCCATCCCGTCGGCGATCGCGAAGAGCGGCGGCTCGACGACGTAGTCGTCTTCGTTCCGGCGCCGCTTCTTGCCCGTGTCGGTGCCGTAGCCGAGCTGCGTAACCGTCACGCTTCGTACCTCAGCTCGGTCTCGCCGCTGAGGCGTCGCTTGCGACGCCGATCTGGAGGCCGTAGCGGCTTTGCCGCTGCGGCCGTCCAAACACGGCGCGACGCTGCCGTCACGTCTCGTACCTCAGCTCGGTCTCGCCCCTGAGGCGTCGCTTGCGACGCCGATCTGGAGGCCGTAGCGGTTTTGCCGCTGCGGCCGTCCATACAAGGCGCGTCGGTCCCGTCACGCCTCGTACCTCAATTCCGTCTCGCCAACCCGCACGACGTCGCCGGCTGTCAGCTTGCGCGCCCGGGTGAGCTTGATTCCGTTCAGGTAGGTGCCGTTCGTGGAGCCGATGTCCTCGACCCAGACGCCGTCGCGGCGGGGCTCGATCCGGGCGTGCTTCGCCGAGGCGTAGTCGTCCCCGTCGAGCTTGACGTCGTTCTGGGGCCCGCGGCCGACCGTGATCGGAGCCGAATCGAGCATCCGCCCTTCGCCCGGCTCCAGCGTCGGGCTGGTGACGACGACGAGCCGTCCGACGTTACGCGGCCCGGTGTCGCGGATCGCACCCAGTTCGCTCGTTTGCGAGGGGGCGAGGATGAAGCTCTCCTGCGGCACACGCAAATCCTTGCTGGCGGTGCGGACTATTCGCCAGATGAACAGGTAGAGCAGCACGACGAAGGCGATCTTGAGGACGAGCAGGAGCTCCTCGACCGCAATCGAGGCAAGGGCCACGTCAGCCTCCGGACTCCCGCCGGAAGACGAGCTCGGTCGACCCTACGGTAATCGTGTCGCCCGGGCGCAGCTTGGCGCGCTTGAGGCGCCGGCCGTTGACCTCGGTGCCGTTCGTCGAATCCAGGTCGACGACCCAGTACGCGGCGCCTTCCTGCCGAACCTCCGCGTGCCGACGAGACACGTTCGGGTCCTCGACCTGGATATCGGCGTCTTTCGAGCGGCCGATGACGATGCGCCGCTTCTCGATTTCATGCTGTTTGCCGTTCCAGGAGAGCGTCGCGATCTCCCTTTCGAGCCCGAGCTCCTGCGCCGAGACCGCCTCCGTGTCGGGCTGCTTGGGCTTGTAGACCATCGTCGCGCCGGGCGCGACGTCGGGAACCGGCGCTGCGTCCGGTACCGGCTGCGGCCCGCTGCCCTGTGCCATCCGCGTCGCGATCCCGAACTCTCCGACCTCGAGGTCCTCGTCGGTCTCCATCAGAACCTTCGGGGGCGAGAGCATCACGTACTTCTCCCGGCGGGCGTTCTCAGCGAGGTAGTCCTGCAACTCGGCCAGCAGGGACTCCTCGTAGCTCGCAAACTGCTCGCGGTCCTGGGGAGAGAGATAGATCGTGTACTCGTTCGGGACGTAGAGCCTGGAGACCGAGATGACGCGATGGTCTTCCATCTCCTTGACGAGCTTGCGTGCGAGCTCGACCGGCTGGACGTTCGTCCTGAAAGCGCGCCCGAAAACGCCTTCGAACAGGGATTCGATCTTGGCTTCGATATTCCTGAGCACGGTCGTCATTGCAAGGCCCCAGTCCGCACCCGAGTCTAGCTCTCGGCTTTGAGCGCCAGCCCCAGACAGGTGACCAGAATCGTGACGACGACTGCGGCGTCCGCCAGTGCCGGGCCCGGGGCGAGGATTCCGGCCAGAAGCACGAGTCCGAACGGCGCAATCCGGCCGCGCTTGATGTGCGGGAGCGCCGCCGCCGCAAGCGCGAGCACGACTGCCTCGAACAGCAGCGTCGGCCGGGCGTTCAGGGCGTGCCAGATCGTGTCGGCCGCCGTGAACGGGCTACGGGTGCGGTTGAGGTCGAGTGCCGGGGCGAAGCTGCTGCTGAAAGGGAGCTTCCCGCCTCGGAGTCCGGCGACGAGCCCCGCGACGAGCACGGCGGCGAACACGTGCACAGCTCGAGCGACACCGCCGCGAAGCCGCTGCACCGCCAGCGGCAGCAGCCCGAGGAGCGAAAGCGGCGCCAGCAGTGGTCCGGCGAGGAAGAAGAGCCCCGTCCGCGAGTCCTTCCACGAGAGTGCGAGCCAACCCAGTGCGAGTGCCGCATAGGCCCAGGCGAGCCCCGCCGAGAGGTTTCCGAGCGGCAAGATCGGAACGGCGAGGGCGAGCGCGAGGCCGGCCCGCTCGCGGAAGAGGGTCGACCCTGCGGCGAGCGCCGCGAGGCCGAGCGGCCACCCGGATGGATAGAAGGGCAGCGCCGCCGCGCTCGCGCCCGCGAAGAGTCCAGCCGCCGCGGCAGGCGCGAAGCGGCCGAGCGCCGGCGGCGAAAGCTGTGGCAGCGTCCGCGTACGCCGCTCGCGCCGGTGTCCTGTCGCCCGAAGCGCGGCCCCGAGCCTCTCCGCCGACGGCCGCCTTGCCGGCTCGACGGAGAGCGCGCGGTCGACGAGCGCGATCAGGGGTCGTGGCAGGTCAGGCCTGGCCTTCGCCAGCGAAATAGCTCCCGACTCGATCCGCCGTGCGGTATCGAGTAGTGACCCTTTCCAGAACGGGTGCCAGCCGGCGAGCGCTTCCCAAAGCAGGACGCCGACGGCCCAGACATCCGCCGGCGCCCCAGATTCGTCGCCTCGGAGGCGCTCAGGCGGGATGTAGGCGAGCGTTCCGGGAACGTCTCCGGCGGCGGTCAGGGTCTCTTCCCCGTCCATCCGCGCGAGCCCGAAGTCGAGCAGGCGGATCGAGATCTCGTCGTTCTCGGCGAGCAGGATGTTCGAGGGCTTCACGTCGCGGTGGACGATTCGATGCGCATGGGCGTGCGCGAGCGCCTCGCAGATCTGCGCGGCGACCTCGAGCGCGGCCGCATCGTCAATCGCGCCTTCCCGAAGGGCCTGCCGCAGTGTGCGGCCAGGCACGTACTCGTAGGCGATGTAGACGTGCCGCGAGTCGCGCGCGAGCGCGTAGGCGCGTTGGCAGCCGGGATGGCGGAGGCGCGCGGCCGCGGAGGCCTCTCGCTCCGCCCGGGCGGCCGACTTCCCCTCGCGGGGGACGATCTTGAGCGCAACCTCGACGCCGGTCGGCTCGTCGCGGGCGAGCCAGACCGAGCCGTTGCCGCCGCTGCCGAGCGGTTGCAAAGGGCGGTACCGGCCGAGGACGAGCTCGTTCGGGGCGACGGCGAGAGCCGCTTCTGACACGGGCGGACGTTCGCCGCCGTCGCGCGAAAGCCTTTCGAGTAGCAGGAAAGGGCTTTCAGGCCGAGCCAACGGTTACAGTGGACGCCGCAACTTTTCCCTGCACGAAGCCATGACCGAGCGCGACACAGACATCGAGTTCGACTTCTTCGAGGAGCCGGAGACCAGAGAGGCCGCCCGCCCGGACCGGCCGCCGGTGCGCGGCGGCCCGCGACCGCCGATCCGGACGCCGCAGGGCTTCACGCCACTGCTGCGTTTGGTCGGTTTGATCGCCTTTGCGATCGTGATCGTCCTGCTGCTCGTCTACGCGGTCGAGGGCTGCCAGTCCTCGAGCAAGCACGCCAAGTACGCGAACTACATGTCCAAGGTCTCGCAGATCGCGTCGAACTCGCACTCGATCGGTACACGCCTGGTCGCGTTGCTTGGTCAACCCGGCGTGAAGGCGAGCGACGTGCAGAACAAGCTCGCCGGGCTCGCGCGCGACGAGCAGCAAGACGTCGACACCGCCCGCGCGATCAATCCGCCGGGCCGCCTGCGCGACGAGAACTCGCGCATGATCGACGCGCTCCAGTACCGCTACAGCGGCATCGTCGGAATTGCCGACTCCTTGCGGCAGGCAATCAGCAAGAAGAATCTCGCGGCCGCTCAGGCCGGCGCCCTGCTTGAGGCGCCTGCGCAGCGCCTGCTCGCGAGCGACGTCGTCTGGGACGACAGCTTCAAGGATCCGTCGATGCAGGTGCTTCGGGACCAGGGGGTGGGCGACGTCCGGGTCCCCGACTCGAACTTCGTCCAAGACCCCGATTTCTTCACGGCCGCGGGCCTCGGCGCGGTCGTCACCCGCCTGCGCGGCGCCAACGTCTCGCCGACCGTGGGCGGCCTGCACGGAACGAACATCGTCTCGACGAAGACGCTCCCCAAGGGGACCGAGCTCTCGACCTCTCAACGCCTGCCGGTCGCCGCGAGCACCAATCTCGGCTTCGCGGTCACGGTCGAGGACTCCGGTGACTCGGCCGAGGTGCACATTCCGGTGACGCTGACGATCACCAACGGAACGAAGTCGATCGAAAGGACTCAGACGATTGCCTTCATCGACAAGAAGGCCCAGACGACGGTCACCTTCCGCAACATCCAGCTCGATTCGGTCTTCTTCGCCTCTCAGTCGACGACGGTGAAGGTGAAGGTCAACCCCGTCCCGAACGAGCACAACATCACGAACAACAGCGCCGAGTATCCGGTGATCTTCTCGCTCCAGTAGGTTTGCGCGGCTTGTGAGCAACTCGGCGACTGCGGCAATCGCGATCGCGGCCGCGGCCGCGGCGGTCCTCGCACTGGTGGCAGCCGTGCTGGCGTGGGTGCAGCTCAAACGTGTGCGCACCTCCCAGCAGGTGATGCTGGGCGGGGGCAAGGACGATCTCGTCGACTTCGCGGTCTCGCTCCAGGGACGAATCGACGATCTCCACCGGGCGGTGGACGAGATCGCTGCGGGCCTCGCTCGCGTCGACCGGCGGGTCGACGAATCCCTGGCGAAGACCTCGATCGTCCGCTACGACGCCTACGAGGGGACCGGCGGGCAACAGTCGGCCTCGGTCGCGCTGCTCGACGGCGCCCGCAGCGGCATCGTCGTCAGCGCCATCCAGGGTCGTGACTATGCCCGCATCTACATGAAGGAGCTCGAGCACGGCCGCGCGTCGATTGCCCTCTCGCCGGAGGAGGAAGAAGCTGTGGAGCGCGCGATGTCGCGGTGAGACGGTTTCACGGCGCTGTTGCGACTCGGGATTAAACGGACGCCCGGGCAAAGCCCGGACGTCCTCCAGTCGGCATCGCAAGCGACGCCTCGACGCGCCATGTCGAGGTAGACGAGCCGTCTCGCTCTTGAAAACCGGGATTGCCCGGACGCCCGGGCCAAGCCCGGACGTCCTCCAGGCCGGC
>Ga0066709_100001348_pt1 | contig 16039 bp, 11 predicted proteins | sample GraSoiAngelo_158_FD_79665 | JGI IMG/M metagenome (GOLD analysis project Ga0066709, IMG submission 79665) | Grasslands soil microbial communities from the Angelo Coastal Reserve, California, USA - 14_1009_16_30cm | ecosystem: Environmental > Terrestrial > Soil > Grasslands | place: USA...
CGAGCCGGAGTTCACGGTGACGAAGGGGGCGCCGGAGCGGGGCGAGTGGGTGTGGATGGCGCGCGCGACGAGCTCTTTCCCGGTGCCGCTCTCTCCCTCGACGAGAATCGTAGATTTCGACGGGCCCGCGAGCCGGACGAGGTCGAAGACCCGGCGCATCCCTTCGGACTTCCCGACGATGCGGCCGAGGCCGTAGCGTTTCGAGAGCTCCTCCTTCAGGCGGCGGTTCTCCTCGGTCAGGCGCCGCGCGTCGGCGCCCTTGCGCACCGTGAGTAAGACTTCCTGGTTCTGGAAGGGCTTCGGGATGTAGTGGAAAGCGCCTTCGCGCATCGCGTGGATCGCGCCCTCGATCGACGAATACGCCGTCACGATGACCACGACGGCGTCCGGATCCTGCCGGCGCACGTCGCGCAGGAGGTCGAGCCCGGACCGGTCGGGAAGCATGAGGTCGAGGAGAACGACGTCGTACGGCTCGGCCTCGAACAGGGTGAGCGCCTCTCCGGCGGTCGACGCGACCGCTACCTCGTAGCCCTCCTTCTCGAGCAGGGTCGCGAGGACGTCGCGAATGACCTCCTCGTCGTCCACGACGAGAATTCGCAGATCGCGGCTCACGAAAGCCTTTCCTTCTTCCCCGACCGGTCGCCCGACGCGAGAGGCAGCGTCACCCACGCGACGGTCCCTCCTCCCTCGCGGGGCGCGAGGCCGATGTCGCCGCCGTGCCGGAGGACGATGTCGCGTGAGATCGCAAGGCCGAGCCCCATGCCGCCCGCTTTCTTCGTCGTGTAGAACGGCTGAAACAGGCGGTCGCCCGCGTCGGGTGGAATGCCGGTCCCGCGGTCTGCGATCGACACGCGCGCGACGTCTCCTTCCCGAAGGACCTCGCACGAGATGGTCCCGTCTTCGGGCGATGCGTCGCGCGCATTGGTCAGCAGGTTGACGAAAACCTGTTCGAGCTCGCGCGCGTCGCCCAGGACTTCGACCGGCGCGCCGCCGTCGCCGGAAACGGTCAGCTGTCGCGACCCGAACGAGGTCTCGACGGACTCGGCGGCGTTGGCGAGGACGGCCTTGAGGTCGGTGCGCACTTCCGCGCGCTTCCTCGGGCGCGCGAATTCGAGCAGGTTGTTGACGAGGTGCGCGGCCCGGAACGTCTGGCGCTCCATCTTCTTCAGGATCGCGTACCGCGGATCGCCGGGCGACGTCTCCGACAGCAGTAGCTGCGCGTAGGAAGACAGGCCCGCGATCGGCGTGTTCACCTCGTGCGCGACGCCGGCCGCGAGGATACCGAGCGAGGCGAGGCGCTCGCGCTCGGCAAGTGCCCTCTCCATCTTCAGCCGGTCGGTCACGTCGTCCACCAGCACGACGCGGCGATCGGGCGCTCCCTGAAGACGCGAGATCGAGACGCGCAGGTCGCGACCGACCCCGTCCGGCCCGGTGAAGGTCGTTTCGAACGTCTTCTCCTCGTCGCCGACCGGCGCGTTCCCGAGCCCGACGCCCGGAAGAATTTCGGAGAAATTCCGGGTCAGGAGCTCGGCTTCGTCACGCCGAACGAGCTGCGCGAAAGCGGGGTTCGCCGAGTGCACGCTATCGTTACCATCCAGGACGACGATCCCCGAAGACGAGGATCGGATGACGCTCTCCTGGTACTGCTGCAGCGCCCGGATCTCTTCGAGCCGGTCGGCCAGCGCTCCATAGAGGCGCGCGTTCTCGTAGGCGAGGCCCGCCTGCGCCATCACGGCGGAGAGCAGCGACTCGTCTTCCGAAGACAGTGGCACGCGCCCGTCCTTGTGCCCGACGCCGAGCGCGCCGGCGAGCTTACCGCCCGAGTGCATCGCGAAGAACGTGCGGTAGCCCATCGCGTGGAGGTGCTGAGCCGCGGGGTGATCTCCCGGACCGAAGGCGGAGGCGCGAAGGCGCCACATCTCTTCGCCGGAGAGCCGCGCGGCGAGCAGCGCGCCTTCGGGCGTGTCGCCGTCGCCGTTCTCGAGCAGGAAGAGCGAGCAGGGCACGACGTGCAGCCCCTCCTCGACCCGCCGGACGACCGCGTTGACCAGCTCTTCCTTCGGCCTCGGTGTGGAGAAGTCGCGGGCGACGTCGAGGAGCGCCCGCCGGGCTCGATATGTCTCGCGGTACTGGATCTTCTCGAGGGCGTCGGTCAGGCGCCTCTTCACCGGGACGAGGAGAGAGGCGAGGACGAGACCCGAGGCGAAGGCGATCACGTTCTTGCCGGCGTCGGCCATCCCGACGAGCGTCCGGTCGAGCAGCGCGTTCAGCAGAACGAACGTCATCCCGCCGAGCAGCACGGCGCCGGTCGCCGCGACCGCCTCGCGGACATAGATCTCCACGTCCCACAGGCGCCACCTGAGAATCGCCCACGCGAACGCGAGCGGGATGAACACGAGCGGAACCACCGCGACGGTCGAGAGGAGAGGCGATGCGAAACCGAGCGCCCGGGGCAGCGCGGAAAGAAGCACGAACGGCGCGAGACCCACGGTGACGCCGAGCACGACCCAGCGGGTCTGTTTTTCGGCGTCGGGGCTCTCGCGGGTCCGGAGGAGGTTCGCCAGCCGGGCGAGGACCGCGATCGCATACAGCGCGAAATAGAGGAACCAGAGCCGTGTCGCGGTCTCGGCGGCGCGCGCGGCTTCCCGGACGTCCAGGTTCAGGAGCACGGGCTGCGCGGCGACGTAGGCGGCGGCCGGCAGGTAGAGCAGCGGGATAAGTCGGCGCGACCGGACCGGGCGCGGAAAGATCAGGAAGAGATGAAGGAGAAGAGCGGGAAGCAGGGCGCGGAAGAAGTCCTCCGCGAGCCAGGTGATCTTCCAGACGGAGTCGTGCGGCCCCGCGGGCGTGAGCACGTAGATCGCGAAGGAAGACAGGCAGAGGGCCCAGAAGACCCGCGACGCCGGAGCGCGCTCCCGCGCGACCGTGAAGAGCCCGATCGCGAGATAGAGCAATCCGACGAACGCGAGGAAGAGGTACGTGAAGTCCGGCCGAATGGACGGCTCCTGGATCGCAAGCGCGTTGATCGATCCGTTCGAAAGGACGACGACGCGGTGGGGGAAGGGCCGCCGTCCGAGATCCTTCTCCGGCCAGTCCAGAGATGCCGCCGTTCGTCCGTCCGCGAGCACGATCCGATCTCCGGGGCGCAGGCCGGCCGCTTCCGCGGCGCTCCCCGGCTCGACACGTCCGATGACCAGAGAGTCCCCGGCACGCTCGGCGGCGAAGCCCGCCGTCCGGAAGGTCGCGACCTTTCTCGCGAACGAGACGAATGCGAGTCCCACCGTCGCGGCGGTCAACGCCACGGCGACGGTCAGAAGAAGAATTTTCAGGCCGCGGGGCACGGCTGCGGATTCAGCAATGCGAATGCCACGTTCGGAATTCTGAGAGTCGCTGCTAAGCCTTTTCCGAAGAGGCTCTTCCGGTTCCTGCCGCCTTCGGGCGCCGCCCGCATTATCCAAGTATTTGAACGCGGTTCAAAATTATTTTGGAGCCGCGGCGGGAGAGACGGAGTTCCGTCGCCGGAGGCGGGTCGGGACGCACCGCGAGTCGGAGAGGCGAACGGGAACGCGCGGGATGCTAGAACGCGAGCGCCAGCCCGCCGAGGATGCGGTTGGTCGAGGCGGGATCCTCACGCTCGCTCGATGCGGTCGAGCGAGCCGACTCGAGCGCCAGCAGGAGCTTCCAATCCGAGCCGAACGGCGTCAGGCCGACGACCGAGAGGTCCTGAGCGATCGAGATCGCGAGCTTGTCGGAGTCGTTGGTGTGGCTCGCCGCGGGGCTCCGGAGAGCCTGGCGGACGCCGCGAACGAAGATCGCGACGCCGGTCTTCGTCGGAAGGATCTCGACGGCTGCCCGCGCCGACCAGAAGCGGCCGTCGCTGTCGGAGATTCCGAAGCTCGTCGCCGAATCCGGAGCGATCGTTCCGCGGATCTCGCCGTAGCGCACCGCGACGCTGCCCGAAACCTTGTCCGTCAGCCGATGGGTCGCGGACGCCTGCATCTGGCGGACGGTGTTGCCGTCGAAGAAATACACGCTGTCGAAATCGGTCAGCAGGTCCCCCTCGAAGAAAGCGCGGACGACTTCGTCCATTCGCTGCGTGGAGACCTCGAACCGAACCGAGGCATTCCCGGCGCGGCGCTCGAAGCCGACCGCGTAGCTCTCGCGCGAGGCGGGATCCGCGTTGTCTTCGATCGACGCGACCCGCGGCAGGACGGTCCCGCTGCTCGCGGCGCCCGATTCGACCACGCGATGGAGGCCGCGCACGAACACGATGGCGCCGTTTCCGAGGTCGTACCTCAACGTCGCTCGCGGCCCGACGCCGTAGCCGCCCGCCATGTACCGGCCGACCATTCCACCCTCGACTTCCACCCTCGGAAAGAGCCGCAGCGACGTCGAGGCGGAGAGATCGGCGTCGGGACCCGAAGGAATGAATGCCCCTTCGGAGCCGACACCCGAAGGTCCCACGGTTGATTCCCGGTGTCGATATGTCATCGCGACCGAAACGCCCGGAGACTCCTGGACGGGCCGGGCGTATTGCGCGTTGACTTCCCACGTTCGCGACGCGACCGGGAAGAAAGACGTGCCGAGAGCGGTCGCGCGATAGAGGTTCGTTTCTTCGATGTAACGAGCTCCGACCGATTCCGCGCGACCTTCCTGCCCGTCCCGGCTCCAGCTCACGCCGTGAGTCTGGAAGCTCGCGGGGCGATCTTCGCCGAAGCTGATCGTGTGGCGGCGCGTCGAGAGACGAACGCGATCGGCCGGCGACGTGGCCACGTCCAGGGCCAATCCGGCGGCGTTGCCGCTGGCAGTCTCATCCCGGGTGACCGTCTGGTCCGAGACTGCCGCGTATTCTCCGCGCAGGTCGTACTTCCAGCCGTTGGGCAGGCCTCCCTGGACTCCGAGCGCGGTCCGGGAGAGGGAGGTATCGCCGCCGACGTCCGTGACGCTTCGGAGTTCGCCCGCGATCAGCCGGTCGAGCCGGATCCGGTCGAGGGAGCTCACGGGGGCGTCGGACACCTCTTCGAGAGCGATCTCGCGCAGAACGTCGGCGGGCAGCCGGTCGCGCAGGTCCCAGAGAGTCGATGGAGTGGACGCAGCGCCCGGAGTGCGGCTGGCCGCCGCGAGCTTGATTTCGACGGTGCTCACGCGCTCCGGAAGAGCCTGGTGCCAGAGCCTCACGAGCGCCGGCAGGAAACCTCTCTTGTAGGCGATCAGGTCGTAGACGCCGACGGGGGCCGTGGCGAGAACGAACGTGCCGTCGGGCGCGGAGCGAGAGCGGGTGAGCGTCGTGTCGCCCAGGTTGTAGAAGATGACGAGCGCTCCGGCGATCGGCTGTTCGAGGTGCCGGACGACGCCCGAGATGGGCGGTGCGGGAGGCGGCGAGGCGAAAGCGGTTGCCCCCGCTCCGAAGAGGGGAACGAACGCCGCGATAAATGCCGGTACGCGTCGGCGCATAGACGGACCCAGTCGGGTCCTGACTCGAAGTATAGAATTCCCGCGGGTCAATTGCTATTCCCGGGCAGCGGCCGGGCCCGAGGCCGTAACTCCCGATGAAAGAGTCCCTTGACCACGTGTCCGGCGATCGCCGGGTTTTCCTTCAGGCGCCGCATCGAGTACGCCTCCCAGGCCTCGCCGTACGGGACGTAGACCCGGAGCCGGTGTCCTGCCGAAACCAGCCGGCGGCGGAGCTCTCCGGCGACCCCGAGGAGCATCTGAAATTCATACGCTTCGGGCGGCAGCTTGAGAAGGGAAACGGTCGCGAGCGCCCGCTCGACGAGGACCGGATCGTGCGTCGCGATCCCGACGTAGCACCCCGCCCCGAGGAGAACGTCCACCAGGGACGAGTAGCTGTCGCGGATCTCTTCCCGGTCCTGGAAGGCGATCTCGTCGGGCTCGACGTAGATGCCTTTGCACACGCGGACGTTCGCGCGGAGCGCGACGGCTCTCGCGGCGTCGTCCCGGCTCCGGCGCAGATACGCCTGCAGAACGAGACCGACGTTTTCGGAGTCTCGGCGAGCTTCCTCGAAGAGACGGATCGTCGCCTCCGTGACGGAGGAGTCCTCCATGTCGATCCGCACGAAGTTGCGGTGACGGCGCGCGGCTTCCACGATTCGATCGAATTCGCGGCGACAATGCTCTCGATCGATCTTCAGACCGAGCGCGGTCAGCTTCACCGAGACGTTCGAGTCAAGGTGTCGGGACGCGATGCCGTCGAGGGCGCGCACGTACTCGTCGACCGTGCGCCCGGTCTCCTCGCGCTGCTCGACGTCCTCGCCGAGAACGTCGAGCGTGGCCATGCACCCCTCGTCGTTCAGCGCGCGGACCGTTTCGAGGGCTTCCTCGAGCGTTTCTCCGGCGACGTACCGATGCGCGATCCGCCGCACGACCGGACGCGGCACGAGCGGCATCGCCGCGACGACCAGGCGATTGACGAGGTTCATCCCGAGTCGGACGGTTTTTCGTCCCGGTCGAAGTCGTCGCGGGAAGCGCGCGCGAAGCACCACACGTCCACCTGTCCGGCGCCCGCCGCGACGAGAGCCCGGGCGCATTCGCGCGCAGTCCACGCCGACGTCGCGACGTCGTCGATCAGGAGAACTGTCTCTGGAGACGGGCCCTCCGCTCGAAACGCTCCCTCGACGTTCGACCAGCGGTGCTCCAGGGCGAGCGCGCTCTGCCGCGACGTCTCGCGAATCTTGCGGAGGCGCCGCGGCGAGAACGAAAGGCCGAGCTCCTTCGCCACCGCTTCCGCGAGGAGCTCCGCGGGATGGTATCCGCGGCGGCGCACCGCGCGCGCGGTCGCGGGAACTGCCGTCACCTCGGACGCGGAAAGCGTCTCTTCCCGAGCGAGTCTGCCGACCACGACTTGCGCGAGCCGCGGCCCGAGATAGTCGGCGCCGCGGAACTTGAACGCGAGGAGAATCGAACGCGCGCTGCCGCGATACGGCGCGGCGGCCCGAAGCGATCGGAACGACGGCGGATGAATCAGGCAGCGTCCGCATCGCTCCGCGCCTTCCGCCGCGAGCGGTTCACCGCAGACGGCGCACGCGGATGTGGCCGGCTCCGGGATCGCGCGCCAGCACGCCGAACAGACTCCGCCCCGCAAGACTTCTTCGACCGGGTTGATTTCACACGCGAGGCAGCGGGAAGGAAGGAAGTATCTCGCGGCGGCCCGGCCGATCCTCTGGAGCGCCGTCGCGGCTGGTATCGCGTCCTCCTTTCGCGCCGCGATTCTAGACCGCTCACGGAAACGGAAGGAGACGGCGCGGGCGCGGCGTCCGTACATCGTGTAGAGTCGAAACAGGCTCGTCGGGAGGTGGTCTTGTCGATCCGCAAGGTGCTCGGACTCGCGCTCGCCGTCGCGGGAATCTCCGCGACTCCCGGTTTCGCGCAGGACTGGGGGATCGGCGCCTCGATCGGTCTCCAAAGCGACATCGAGCGCCATTTCCGGCTCGACGACTTCGCGGCGCGCGACGGAAACGCGTGGGTCGATTTCCGGCTCCAGGAGAAGGTCCTTCTCCGGGGCACGTTCGGCTCGATGAAGGTGAAGGGGGACAACGCGGGCCGGACCGTCGACGTCAACGGAGAGGACGTTGTCCTTCCCGATCTCAAAACGCGCATCGACTACGCGACGATCGGGGTGTCGTACCAGTTCTGGGAAGGCGACTACACGTCCGGTTTCTTCGGAGGGATCGGCGGCTACAAGGTCAACCCCGATCCGGCGCCTTCCGAAGCCATCACGAATTTTCGCGATGCCCGCGAATCGGTTTTCGGATGGCACATCGGCGTGGACGGCGACCTCCGGGTGGTCTCGCGCCTCTCGATCGTGGGCCGGCTGACGTTCCACGAGATCTACTCGCTGTCGCGACGCTCGATCCTGACGGCAAATGCGGGGGCGATCTTCCGCTTCTGAACCATCGCGGTGGCACCCCCTTTGCATCGACACGGCGCAACGTTTATGTCCAAGGCAAGCGGTCCCGCCCCCTTTGCCCACTGTACCGACCGCCGGAGCTCCCGCGCGGCCCGGCCCAAGACTTTCCGCTTCTAGGGATCCCACCCGAAAAGGCCGTCAGGCCGATCCGTCCGGCGAAAGCCGGGCGGACGCCCTCCATTCACGTCGCTCTCGCAGCGTGAGGCTCCTCCCTTCGGGAGACTGTTCGCGCTGCGACGAAAGCTCTACTTTTCTTTGTCCGGCTCGTTCACGAGCGGGAGGAGCGTGGACTCCTTCTTGGAGGCGAGTGAGAGGCAGGTGCGGGTGCGGGCGACCCCTCGGATCGCGAGCAGCCGATGCTGGATGAAGTCCGCGAGCGAGCCGGGGTTGGACGCCTTGACCTTCAGGCGGTAGGCGAAGTCGCCCGCCAGGTAGTGGCACTCCTGCACGGCCAGGAGCCTCTCGAGATCATCGACGAAGCTCTTCTCGAATCGGGGATGCTCCAGGGCGACGTCGATGTATGCGGTGAGCGGAAGGCCCATCTTCTCGTGGTCGAGCAGCGCGACGAAACCCTTGATCATTCCGTGCCGCTCCATCTTCTTGATCCGTTCGTTGACGGAGGGCGTCGTCAGGCCCACGGCGCCGGCGATCTTCGCCTGCGACAGCTTTCCATTGCGCTGCAACATGTCGAGGATTCGGAGATCGATGTCGTCGATAGCCAATCCGTCCTCGCCTTATAGAATTAGATAGCAGAAGAGTTGCGACTAATAATATTAGACTCTCGTCGGGTGTCAAAGTCTTAATTTCGGCCTGACTATAATCGCGCCAAACGGATGAAAAAGCGCGATTACTACGAGGTTTTGGGTGTGTCGAAAGGTGCTTCCGAGGCCGACGTCAAGAAGGCCTATCGGCGCCTGGCCCGAAAGCTTCATCCGGACGTCAACCCGGGCGACAAGACCTCCCAGAAGCGTTTTCAGGAAGTCCAGGAAGCCTACGAGGTCCTGAAGGATTCCGAGAAGCGCCGCGCCTACGACCGCTTCGGGCACGCGGCTTCGTCCGCGGGCTTCGATGCCGAAGCCGCGGGGGGCTTCGGCCGCGGGGGCTCGCCGTTTCCCGGGGGAGGATCTCCGTTCCCGAACGTCTCCTACGAGTCCACCGATTTCTCGGAGCTCTTCGGAAACATCTTCGGCGGCGCGTCCCGGTTCCGGACCGGCCCCGAGAACGGAGAGCCGTCCTACGGAACGATCGAGGTTCCCTTCCGCGACGCCGTGCTCGGAGGAACCGCGTCGCTATCTCTTCGTCGCGAGAAAGAGTGCCCGACATGCCACGGATCGGGACGGACCGGGCGCACGGTCTGCGCGACCTGCCGGGGAGCGGGCAAGGTCGCGGAAGCCGAGACGATCCGGATCCGGATTCCGGAAGGCACCGCGGACGGAGGGACCATCCGCATTCCCGGAAAGGGTGGACCCGGCTCCCGCGGCGGAGAGGCGGGAGACCTCTTCGTCACGGTGCGCGTGACGCCGCACTCCTACTTCGAAAGACGCGGGGACGACATCCACGGAATCGTCCCCATCACCGTGAAGGAGGCGTACGCCGGGGCGGAGATCGACGTCCCCACGATCCACGGCACGTATCGCGCGAAGATCCCGGCCGGGACGCAGGGACGGCAGAAGTTCCGGCTGCGCGGAAAGGGAGTGAAGAACCCGCGCACGGGAGAGACCGGAGACCACATCTATACGGTGCGGATCGTGGTGCCGAACTCGAAGACGCCGGCCGGCCTCGACGCCACGACGCTGCTCGACTCGCTGTACGAGCGTCCGGTGAGAGAAGGGTTACCGAAAGGAATCTAGATCCCTCGCTTCGCTCGGGATGACGCGCGAATGCCTTTCGCGCGTCGCGCGTCAGTTCGCGCTGGCCATCCCCAGGACGAGAGACAGCGCGCGCTCGTACGACATCGTGTCGCCGAGCTGGATCGCCTTCACCGAGTTCCATTCGCGGCCGTCGAAACGCGTGTAGAGGAGCCGGTCGGCGTCCCGCCAGTAGAACGTGGGTCGGTATCCCGCTCCGAGCGCGGTTCCCATCGAGGCGATCCGAACGGGTGCGGTCGGCGCGGGGGGCGCGTCGCCCACCTCTCCCACGATCGGGATGTGGCGGCGCATCCACGTGATGTTGCCTTCGCCCGGCGTTCCGAGATCGGTCGGGAAGGTGATGCGAACGACGACGTTCCTGCGTTTGTTGAGATCCGCGAAGCTCGCGAGGATCGCGCCTCCCGGCCCATCGGAGTGGAGCGCCGGAAACAGATACGCGCCGGAAGCCACGTCCTCGTAGGTGGTCGGCCCTCCGCCTCCGGACAACACCGGCAGGTCGTACACGGCGACGTTCGTGAAATCGAAGTTCTCTTCGTCGAGGAAGATCGGCGCATATCGGGCTTGGGCGTACTGGGACTCCTCCCACCACACGATCGAGAGGATCGACCGATCCGCCGAAAGCGCCTCGCCGTTGTCGCCGGTCCAGTGGACCGTCGTGTGCGAAAGCCGCATCTGCGGGTTGTAGGCTCTCGACATCCCGAGGTTCGGAAGGAGAACCGAGGTCTTCCACGCGCCGTCGCGCAGGACCCCGATCTGCAGAACGTTGACGGGCGTCAACTCTTCCTTCCAGAGCAGCAGGAGCGAACCGGTCGGTTCGTCGAAAGCCAGATCCAGGTTCCGCTTGACGTTTCGATCCTGCGTGCCCGGAACGATTCCGAGCCGCACGGAGCCGTCCTGCGCGTGCGCGGTCCATTCGATGACGTAGTCGTCGGGCTCGACCGACCCCGGCGCGAGACCCAGGTCGGCGGCCGTTCCCGATTGAACCTCGTACAGGGTCCCGTCCGCCGCGAGAAGCGACTTCTCCTCGGCCACGGCCGGCACCGCGAGCGCGAGGACGAGCGCCGCCGCGCCGAGCGAGATTCGGGTGAACAGCCGGTTCACGTTCTCAAGCCCTCAGGTTCAACATTCCCATCACGCTGATCTGGTGCAGGTAGTGCTTGAGCGCGGGGAAGTCGGGGTAGTAGTTCGCGAGTGCTTCGTAGTGGTCGTCGGCGCTTTCCGGCCGGCCCATCGTCGAATAGATCTCGGCCAGGAGGTAGTGGGAGTTCTTGACGACGTCTTCCCGGCCGAACTCGTTGCCCAGGCCGAGGGCGCGGATTCCCCAGCTCTCGCCCTGCTCCAGCTTTTCGAGCTTCAGCATGGCGAAGCAGAGGTCGAGGCTCGGATAGTCCATCGCCTGCCGGGCCCCCAGGCTGTCGAGAACGCTGATCGCCTTCTGGACGTAGGGCAATCCGATCTCGACCCGGTCCATCGCGATGTGGCAGTAGCCGAGGTTGTCGCAGACCACGGCGCCTTCCCGCGAGAGGCCGTCGCCGCGCGCTTCGAGCCGATCGAGCGCTTCCTCGAACAGAGCCTTCGCCGACTCGAACCGGCTCTCGCGAAGCTCGAGGTTGGCGAGGAGGTTCATCGACGCCGCGGTCCACTCCTCGAGCCCGAGGTCTCGGCTCTTCTGGAGGGCGGCCTGCGCGTAGAACGCGGCCCGTGAGGTTTCGCCGCGGACTTCGTGAGCGTGCGCCGAAGCGTATGCGGCGAGGACGCCGTTGGGGCTCGCCGGGCTCCGCAGCAGGATCTCCTTCAGGGCGGAGAGATCGAAGTCCTGCCGGTCCATCTCGAGAAGCGTCGTGGCGCGGTTGCAGGTGAAGAGATCCTCGAGGTCCCGGTCTTTCCAGGAGCGGGCCAGGGCGAGGCCGTCCTCGTAGAGCGACAGGGCACGGTCGTAGTCACCCGCCCAGATCGCGTCCCGGGCGGTCTTCCGCAGAAACTCCAGGTGTTTGCGTCGCTCGGTCATTTCCACCCGTCTGGATGCGGAGACTTGCGCGATTCTAAACCCGGAGCGGGCGATCTCACTCTTTTTCTTCCCGGGAAGGGCTCTCGGAGTCGGGACGGGTCTCTTCCTGCATCTTCTTGAACCGGACGAAGTCGCGGACTTCCTGCCGCGCCTCCTCCGAAAGGCCGCGGTACTCCGTGACGAGCTCGCGGTCTTCCGGACCCGCGGTCTCGCTCTCCCCGAAGAACTCGCCGATCTTCAGATCGAAGACCTGGAGCAGCTTGAAGAGCGTGTCGAGTCCGACCTTGTATTCCCCCTGCTCCATGCGCGAGAGGTCCGACTGCGCGATGCCGATCTTGTCGGAGAGCTCCGTCTGCGTGAGGTGGTGACCTTTGCGCAGCTCGCGGATGCGCGAGCCGACCAGATTCACTTTCCGGGGAGAAAGATAGGGAGACATTTTGCCGGGATGCTATTGCGCCATAAAAGCGCGTCACTATAATCCCCCCTCTGCGACGAATGTCAAGAGACAGCCGCCGACTTTCTGCCAACCTTTTCCTGCTCAAGGAGATGGTCGTCCGGGACCTGCGCGCCCGGTACGCCGGATCGGGGCTCGGCGTCGCGTGGGTCTTCGTCCAGCCCGTCCTCTGGATGGTCCTCTACACGGCCGTCTTCTCCGTGATCCTGCGGGTACCCGTCGAGCAGGGCTTCGCGAACTTTCCGGAGTTCCTGCTCGCCGGACTTCTTCCGTGGATGGCGATCCAGGAAGGGATCTCGCGCGCCGCTTCGGCGCTGCCCGATAACGCCGTCATGGTGAAGAAGGCGGTCTTCCCGATCGAGATGCTCGTCGCGTCGGTCGTCGTCTCCGCGGTGGTGAACCAGTTGATCGCGTTCTCCGTCTTCGCCGCGTACCTGCTCCTCCTCGGTCACCTCTCCGTCTGGATCGTGCTCGCTCTGCCCGCGCTGGCCGTCCAGGTCCTTCTGACGTACGGAATCGGCTGCCTCGCCGCGACGATCACCGTCTTCGTGCGCGACGCGGGGCACGCGATCGGGATCCTGCTCTCCGTCGTCTTTTTCGCGACCCCGATCGTGTATCCCGCCTCGATGGTTCCCGCGCGGTTCCGACCGATCCTGGAGGCCAACCCGGTCGCCCATCTGGTCGCCTGGTATCGGGACGCCTTCACGCTCCACACGCTGCCCGAGCCCCGTTCCGTGCTGTACCTGCTGGTCGTTTCCTCCGTGGCGGGACTCCTCGGAGCGCTGCTCTTCGTCCGTGCGCGGCCGCACTTCGCGGACCTGATTTGAGCCGGAAATTGAAATTCGGCCGGTCCCGCCCGGCTTACGGAGGGTCGAATTCCCGATCAGGAGGTTTCGTGAACAGGAAGCTCCTTCCGCTCTTTCTCGCGGCCGCGGCCGTCGCCGGTTTCGGCTGTTCTTCGCCGCCGCGCTCGTACGCGTCCCGGCCGGCGCCGACGCCAACCCCCCGCCCGGGCTATCTGTCGCGCGTCAAGCCGTACGTCGTTGCAGAGACCGAGACCTACACGATCCAGCGCTACCCGAAAGAGGAGTACATCCGGGTCGACGACCGCCACATCAAGCACCCGATCCTGGGCGGCAAGATCGAGTTCTTCCGGGAAGACGACCGGTACTACTACGTCTCGGTACCCAAGCGGATCCCGGAAGAGGAGGCGCTGAAGTCCCCGGCGGGATCGCCGCCGAATCGTCCCCGCCGGCGCCCGCAGGAGTCGGCCGAGCCGGGGCCGCCCCTCTCGGACTTCGCCGACCTCTTCCCGCCGCGGGTCACGGGCCGGCTGCGGCTCGAAAAAGTGGACTCCGGGCTGCCGACCCAGGGCCTCTGGAGGGCTTCTTTCGTTCTCGCCGACGTCAATGAAGACGGCATCCTGGACATCGTTTCTCCACCCTCTCGCATCGGCGGGAACCCGGTCCTCCACATCTTCATCGGCGACGGAAAGGGAAAGTTCTCGCGGTGGCCTCTCACCTTCACCGAGGCGGGGAAAGAGAAGGCGGACCCCGGAATGGACTACGGCGGCGTCGCGGTGGGAGACATCGACGGGGACGGACACGCCGACGTCGTCTCGGCTTCTCACGGCGGAGGCCTCGTCAGCTTGTTCGGCGACGGGAAGGGAGGGTTCCGCGTCGTCCGCGACGGCCTGCCGGGGCGCGACTACTCCGGCCAGGCGATCGTGCTCGCCGACGTCGACAAAGACGGCCATCCCGACATCGTCGCGTCTCGCGACGTGGTCGAGTCGACGGACAGCGGCGTCGTGGACAAGCGGCAGGTCCGCGTCTATCTCTTCGCGGGCTCGAAGGGATGGCAATTCGTGCCCGACGGGCTCGTCGGAGGCTTCTATTCCAACAGTCTCCAGGCCTGGGACTTCGACGGCGACGGGCTGAAGGACATCCTGACCGGGAGCCACTACCAGGGCGCCCTCACGCTCCTCTGGAAGAACGAGGGCAATGGACACTTCTCGCCCGTTTCCTTCCCCGAGATCGAGATCTACGCGTATCACTTCGCGACCGCCGCCGGAACCTTCGGCCGCGAGCGATCGCCCGCGTTCGCCGACGCCTTCTACATGTCGACCCATGAGCCGCGCGTCGCTCACGCAGCGGGGATTACCCTCTACGTCTGGAAGGCCGGGGCCTGGCAGCGCCACCGCGTCTGGCGCAGGAAGGACGCGAAGACGCTCGAGTACGCGCTCGCCATGGGCGATCTCGACGGAGACGGGTTGGACGACATCGTCTTCCCCGACAGCGAGGAACGGCGATTGAAGATCTTCTTCCAGCAGCCGGATGGCTCTTTCGTGGAGGCGTCCGAGCGCGAGGAACCGACGTTGGACTCTCCCGGCCAGTGCGTGCGCCTGGCGGACGTCAACGGCGACGGGAAGCTCGACATCGTTCTGGCGAAGACCGTTTCCTCTTCGCGTCCCGAAGATCCCGGGGGGTGGGAGGTCTTCCTCAACCGGGGGCGGTAACCCGCGCGGCGAGAAGGGCTTTGTGCCCAAAAGATGATCGGAGAGCATATTTTCCGGTTTTTTGTCTTGACAGCCGCAGATCAAGGGCCGAAGATGCCCTCACGACCGGAACGGAACACGTTCCAACTTGAAGAGAACCCCAAGCCCTTTAGGTGGAAAAAATTTGAATTACGGGAGGTGATGGGATCGCGAGCAACGGACGCTCCAGGTGTCTTTTTTCAGTGTCTAAATGTGATGAGGAGATCTCAATGAAGAAAACCCTGATGACGTGCCTGGCGATTGCGGCACTCTTCGCCATTGCGGGGAGCGCGAGCGCCATCACGTGCACCATTGACCAGCGCCCCGCGGCGACGCTTCTGGTCCCGTACTTCGAAGCGACGTTCAATCCGGACGGGACGCCTCTCGGGGTCGGACCGGACGCCCGGGACACGCTCGTGACGATCTGCAACGCCTCCTCGGCGCCGATGATCGCCCACGTCAACGTGTTCAACGAGCGCACGGAGCTCGTGCTCGACTTCAACATCGCTCTGACGGGCTTCGACTGTCAGTCGATGTCGATGGCGAGAACCCTGCAGGGCTTCCTGCCGGCGACCCCGGTGACCACGGCGCACGCAGCGTCTGCGAACGACGCCTGCCAGCGCAATCCGAACGCGGGCGTCTACAGCCCGCCGGTCGTGACGGGCGAGTTCCTGCGTATTCGACCGGTCGACACGGCCACGCCTCTCGACAACACGCTGGCGACGACGCTGTATCCGCAGCCGGCCTGGCCGGCGGGGAGCGACTTCGCCAAGCAGGTTCTCGACTCCCTGGATGCGACGGATGACTCGCTCGGTTGCGGCGGAGTCGATGGAACGATCACCAACCCGATCCACGGCTACCTCGTGATCGACCACGCGAACTACTGCAACCTCTCCAACCCGTCCGACCCGAACTACTACCTGCGGGACGCGATCGGTATGGAGAACAACCTGTTCGGCGAGGTGATCTTCACTTCGGGTTCCGGCCTTCCGACGTTCGGAAATTCGACCGTGAACATCGAAGCAGATCCGTCGCTGGCGGGTGACGTCGATACGGATATCCGGACCTTCTACCACCGCTACGTCGGGACCGACGTCCTCTGCTCGCCGGGCAACTGCCCGCTCTTCGTCACGAACCCGTGGAACGAGGGCATCGGCGACCAGCGCGAGCCGCTCGGCCTGAAATACGCGGCCCGGTGGTTCAACACCGGCGCGATCTCGTCCAACCTGAACGTGTGGCGTGCCTCCTC
>Ga0066709_100001349_pt1 | contig 16039 bp, 14 predicted proteins | sample GraSoiAngelo_158_FD_79665 | JGI IMG/M metagenome (GOLD analysis project Ga0066709, IMG submission 79665) | Grasslands soil microbial communities from the Angelo Coastal Reserve, California, USA - 14_1009_16_30cm | ecosystem: Environmental > Terrestrial > Soil > Grasslands | place: USA...
TCGCACTCGATCGAGTGATCCGTGTCGGAGAGCTGGTGGGCGGCGATGTGGTGGAAGGCGGCGACGACCTTCGCGTCCGGCAGGAGCATCTGCACCTCTTCGGCGGAGGAGCCGGCCGCCGGCGGCGTGAAGAGGCGCGGCCCGCCGAACGTCAGCGGCACGACCGTCGAGATCACGACCTTGTCGCGGCAGCCGTCGCGGACCTCCGGGAGGGTGGCCGCGAGCCCTTGCGCCGGCAGCGCGACGACGATCACGGTCCCCAGGCGCGCCGCCTCGGCATTCGACTCGCCGATGATCGGCAGCTTGTGAGTGAGCTCGCGCAGCTCGGCGGCCTTGGTCTTCGCCCGCTCGGGATCGCGCGAGCCGATGATGATCGAGTGGCCGACGCGCGCCCAGCGCGCCGCCAGTCCCGCGCCTTCCTTGCCGGTGCCGCCGAGGATCGCGATGTTCATCGGACCGTCTACCTGAAGAGATCACGCGCGGGCTCGCGCAGGAGTGGCTTCGAGCCCTCGTCGCTCGCCTTCAACGCGAGCCCACGCACGATCGCCGCCGGAATGCGGTCGAGCTTGCCCATGACGGGCTCGGCCGCGCCGGCGAGCTCGTCCGCCAGCGCGAGGATCGTCGCCTGTAGCGGGCGACCGGCCGGATCGCGCTCGCCGAGATAGCTGAGAAGCGGGGCGAAGCCGGCGAGACCGATCGCGACGTTCGTGAGCCCCTCGCGCCAGGGGCGCCCGAACGTGTCGGCGATGATCACGAAGACCTCGGCGCCGGTGAGCGCGCGGACGCGATCCCGCACAGCCCGGGCCGAGCGGTCGGAGTCCTCGGGCAGGAGCGCCACGCAGTCGGCGTCGACGTTGGACTGATCGACGCCCGCGTTCGCGCAGATCCAGCCATGGTGCGTCTCGGTGATGAGGATGCCCTTGTCCATGCGGACCACGCGCCGCGACTCGCGCAGGATGACCTCGACGAGCCGCGGGTCTTTCGCGAGCCCCGCGGCCATGGCCAGGGCGATCGGCGAGGGTTCGACATCGGCGAGCCTGACGAGCCGCCCCTCGGCCTTCGACACGATCTTCTGCCCGATCACGAGGAGATCGCCGGGGACGACCGGCGTCGACTGGCGGGCGCCCGCCTCGACGATGAGGCGAGCGATGTCGTCGCCGGGGCGCACCTCGCCGATTCCCGCTACGCCGATCACCTCGTAGCGCATTTATTGTAACGGGTGCCGTGAGGCCGGCTTGGACCGAAGGTGGCCTGAGACAGGCGCGGCCTGGCTGTGTTGTAGCGGGTGCCATGAGCACGGCTCAAATCGAGGGTGGCCTGAGATAGGCACGACCGGCTCCGACACGCCCGGTCTACCCTGAGTGCGATCTGGCTCCGCGGCGCGCGTTTCATCGCAGCGAATCCTGTGCGGACCCGATCGCTCGCGGCCTGAGAAAAGCGCGACCCGGGTCCGAAGACCAGCGCGACACGAGGCGCTCGGTCTCGGTGGCGCCGCCCTCGGCCAGGAGCGCCGCCAGGTCTTCGGGCGTGTCGATGTCGAGCCCGAGGCCCGGCAGCGCCAGGACGCGAGGAATCAGCCCGTGCGACCGCGCCGTCTCGAGGTGACGCGAGAACGAGGGTTCGCCGAAGGTCAGCCCCATCGCGGCGGGCGGCGCCAGCGCGACGCCGTTGGTCCCGAGCCCCGAGCGGGAGGGGGCGAAGGCCGGCGCACCTTCGCTCGCGGCGCTCGCGAGCAGCCGGAGCTCCGCGGCGGTCACGCACGGCACGTCGCCGGGCACCGTCAGGAAGACTCCGACACCCCGCCGCGCCGCTTCGGCCTGAGCCAGCGCGACGGCCGTGGTGTGACCGCGATTCTCCGCCTCGGCGAGGGGCTCGACGCCCAGGCCCCGCGCGATCGCCGTGACCGCCGGGTCGCGCGTGACGACCCAGACGCGGTCGAGCTCGGCTGCCGCTAGCGCCTGCAGCACGTCATGCAGCATCGCGCGAGCCAGCTCGCCACGCTCGGCGGGCGTGAGGACGCTCACGAGGCGCTGCTTGGCGTGCATCAGATCTTTGATGGGCACCGCGGCGACGATCATCGGCGCTCGAGCACGTGTCGGGCGAGCGCGGTCTCGTGCGCGCGGCTCTTCATGACGATGTCGGCCACGTCCGCTGCGACGCCGAGCCGCTCGAGGTCCGGCGCGCACGCGCGGTCGCTCCGGTCGATCAGCAGGCGTCGGAGCCACGGCGCGTACGCCGCCGCGACGCCGAGCGGCGAGATCGGGAGACCCCGCGCGTGCATGAGCGCCGCCGCCGGGCCGCTCACGGCCGCGCCGCCGACGATCGGGCTCACGCCGACCACGGGCGCCGTGGTCTCGCGGAGCGCGTCGGCGATCCCGGGCACGGCGAGGATCGGGCCGACGGAGGTCACCGGGTTGGACGGGCACACGACGACGAGGTCGGCGGTCCGGATCGCGTCGACGACACCGGCCGCCGGCGTGGCCGCCGCCGCGCCCTCGTAGTCCACGCCGACCACTTCGACGAGCGCCTTCTCGCGTACGAAGTATTCCTGGAACGTGAGTCGCCCGCCCGGGGTCCGAATCATCGTCCGGATCGGATCGTCGCTCATCGGCAGAACGCGGGCGCCGACGCCGGCGCGGGCCGCGAGCCGCGCGGTCACCATCGAGAGGGACTGTCCCTCGCGGAGCGCCCGCGTGCGGGTGAGATGGGTCGCCAGGTCGCGATCGCCCAGATTGAACCACGTGTCGGCGCCGTACGCGGCCATGGCGGACAGACAGTGGAACGTCTCGTCGGCGAGCCCCCACCCGCGCTCGACGTCGAGTATTCCGGCGAGCGCATACGTCACGGTGTCGAGGTCGGGCGAGACGTGCAGCCCCCAGATCTCCGTGTCGTCACCGGTATTGCCGATGACGGTCAGATCGCGCTGAGGAACAGACGCCGCCAGGCCTCTCAGGAGCTTGGCGGCGCCGGTGCCACCGGCGAGCGCGACGACGCGCATGTCAGTCGCGGACTTCGCGCAGGGTCCAGAGCGCGCTGCCGCCCCGCCAGGCGTAGAGGCCGGCGCCCTCTCCGCCCGCGAAGCTCGGCGGCAGCGTGCTCTCCGGCACGGGGATGAACCCGAAACGAACCCAGACGCGGTCGAGGCTCTGGGGCCGCGCAAAGAGCGTGACGACCCCCGCGGCCGTGGCGTGGTCGAGGACGGCGGCGACGAGCTGCGAGGCGATCTCCAGCGGCTCGGCCTCGACGACGACGACCGGGCCGTGCAGCATCATCGCCGGGCCGCTCCGCTCCGTGATCGCCGCGCCGATCAGACGCTCACCGCCGTCCGCGGCCGTGGCGGCGCCCCACGCGAAGGCGATGTCGGCGGCGGGCCAGGGGACGGCGGCGAAGTCGAAGAGCGGCCGGGCCATCGCGGCGTCCGGCAGGGGCCGGTAGCCGATACCCTGCCAGACCCGCGGAACGGTCGCGGACGAGAGCGAGGGAACGGGAGCGGCGGCGGGTCGCGGGCCCCCCGCGCGGGATCCAGTCTTACTTCTTGCCAAGCACCGCGTCCTTCAGGCTCTTCGCCAGGCGGAACTTGCACACCCGCTTGGCCGGGATCTTGAGGGGCTCGCCGGTCTGCGGATTCCGACCGATCCGCGCCTTCCGGTTCGCGAGGACCAGCTTGCCGAATCCCGGCAGGAGGAACACGCCGCTCTTCTTCGCTTCCTTGGAGGCGAGCGTCAGCGTCTCGTCGAGAATGCCTTCGATCTGCTTCCGGGAGAGGCTGGTCTTCTCCGCGAGATAGGCGACTGTCGCAGACTTCGTCATCGTCTTCGCCACAGGTGACCTCCTGTCGATTCAGGGATGGTGGTTGAACGCGAACTGCATTATTACCACAGGCCGCGCGGCGGGGCTACCCGCGCGTGAAGCGGAATTCCCCCGACGCGATCAGTCGGCGATACGAGCCGAATCGGGCTTCCGCGTCCTCGATCTTATCGAGGGGTGATTCGGGGTCTTCGCCATCTCTATAGGTATGAAGGAGGCCGTACAGCGTGTCGCGCTGCGCCGGCACCCGTCCGACGTCCCGGATGAGGCGGTGCAGCTCGGCGGGCCCCACGAGCTGGCCGTACTGCGCGCCGGCCGACGTCGAGATCGACTCGTTGATCAGCGTGCCGCCCAGGTCGTTGGCGCCCGCCGCCAGGAGCAGCTGCGCCAGCTTCGGCCCCTCTTTCACCCACGAGGACTGGACGTTCCGGAAGGTCGCGCCCAGCATCACGCGGGCCAGCGCGTGCATCTTCACGACCTCGGCCCCGGTGGCGCCGGGCCGAACGCCGGGGACGAGCCCCTTGGCCCACATCGGCGCTTCCGAGTGGATCAGCGAGAGCGGCACGAATTCGGTGAAGCCGCCGGTGTCCTTCTGGATCGCGCGGAGCAGCGCCATGTGGCGGATCCAGTGGGCCGGCGTCTCGACGTGCCCATACATGATCGTGGAGGTGGTGCGGATGCCGAGCGCGTGCGCCGTCGTGATCACGTCGACCCACTGCTCGACCGTGATCCGGCCGCGCGCGATGACGTCGCGGATCTCCTGGTCGAGGATCTCCGCCGACGTGCCGGGCAGGGTTCCCAGGCCTGCGGCCTTCAGCTCCGCCAGGTAGTCGCTGATCGGCATTCCCGACCGCACCGACCCGTACAGCACTTCTTCGGGCGAGAAGGCGTGGATGTGGAGGTCCGGCAACGCGGTCGTGATCGCGCGGGCGAGGTCGATGTAGTAGCGGCCGTCGAGCTTCGGCGGCAGGCCGGCCTGGATGCAGACCTCCGTGGCGCCGAGCTCCCGCGCCTCCTGGGCGCGGCGGACGACCTCGGCCACGGGAAGGAAGTAACCTTCCTCTTCCCGATGATCGCGGCTGAACGCGCAGAAGGTGCAGTGCTTGATGCAGACGTTCGTGAAGTTGATGTTGCGATTCACGACGTAGGTCACGACGTCGCCGGCCTGCTGCCGCCGCAGCTCGTCGGCGACGAGCGTCAGGGCGTGGAGGTCCCGGCCCTCGACGCGCGTGAGCGCGATGCCGTCCTCGACCGACACCTCGTGGCCGTCGAGCGCCCGGGCGAGGATCGGGCGGATGTCGCGCGAGACCCAGTCGAGCGAGGCGAGGAGGCTACCAGCGGCGCCAGCGTTCATGGGATTCCTTCACGAGACCGCGTTCGTCGACCAGGTCCCGGACGCGCGCCCGCAGGCTCTCGTCCAGGCATTCGGCGCGCGTCGCGAACTCCGGATAGATCGCGAGACGCTCGCGAAGGACGAAGCCCTGGGCCTCGGTTGCACGCCGGAGCTCGGGGATCAGCGGCCATGGTTTCTCGGGGTTGATGTGGTCCAGCGTGAGCGGCGAGATCCCGCCCCAGTCGTTGAGGCCCGCTGCCAGCAGGCGGGGATAGGCGTGTGGCGACAGATTCGGCGGCGCCTGGATGTTCACGTCCGGACCGAGCACGAGACGGGCCACCGCGAGGGTCCGGAGCAGGTCGTCGAGCGTCGGCTCGGGCGCGTCGGCCATCGGGATCCGGGGCTTGACGCGGAAGTTCTGGACGATGACCTCCTGGATGTGCCCATGCCGCTCGTGCAGGTCGCGGATCGCAACGAGCGCGTCCACGCGTTCGCGGGGCGTCTCACCGATGCCGATGAGCAGGCCCGTGGTGAACGGGATGCCGAGCTTGCCGGCGAGCGCGATCGTCCGGAGCCGGCGCGCGGGCAGCTTGTCGGGCGCCCGATCGTGAGCCATGCCGCGCTCCAGGAGACGCTCCGAGAGCGTCTCGAGCATCAGCCCCATGCTCACGTTGACTTCGCGCAGCGCGGCCAGATCGCGCTCGCCCATGACACCGGGGTTGGCGTGGGGCAGGAGGGGCGACTCCTTCACAACGGCCTCACACACGGCGCGGAGATACGACAGCGTCGTGCGGTGGCCGTGCCGTCGGAGGAACTCGCGGTGCGTGGGAAACACCGCCTCCGGCTTGTCGCCCAGCGAGAACAGGGCTTCCTTCGCACCCAGTCGTCCCCCCGCCTGTGCGAGCGCCACGACCTCCCCCGGCTCCATCGTGTGGGCTCCGGGCTCGCCCGGATCGCGGCGGAACGTGCAGTAGCCGCAGTAGTCGCGGCAGAGGGTCGTCAACGGCACGAAGACCTTGGCGGAAAAGGTGACCGTGCGGCCCCGACCACGGTCACGAAGCTCGCCCGCGCGGGCGAGCAGGTCGCCGAGCCCCTCGGGGGGCGTCTCGATGAGCGCGCACGCGTCCTGGTGCGAAATCATGACCGCGTCCCGGCCCCGCGACGACCTGCGGCTCGCAGGGGTTTCGCGGCTCGCAAAACCTTCGGGCGAACGTCGTGGGCGAAGCGCTCGATGTTCGCGAGAACCGCACGCAGCTCCTGCACGGTGTGATCGAAGACGAAGTGGGAGACGCCGAGCGCCTGGTAGCGCCGGATGTCGGCGACGACCTCGTCGGCCGAGCCCTGGAACGGCGGCCGGTCACCGGCGGCGGCCTTCGAGCGCTTGCTCCGCACTTCCATCGGCACGCGGATGCTGAGCGTGATCGACTTGGGGTCGCGTCCGGCCTTCCGGGCCCAGCCGTGGATCTCCTTGACCTTGGCCGCGTACTCGTCAGGGCCGAGGAGCGCCGGCGGCCGCATGGCGATCGGATGCCAGCCGTCGCCGACGGCGGCGACACGCCGGAGCGCGGCGCCGGTGTGGCCGCCGATCCAGACCGGGATCGCCGGCCGCTGGACGGGCTTCGGGAGGACATGGATGTCGCGGACCGTGTAGTACTTACCCTCGAAGGTGACGGGATCGGTCGTCCACGCCACCCGCATCAGCCTGATGTACTCATCGGTCACGTTCCCGCGCTCCTCGAATGGCGGCGCGCCCAGCGCCTCGAACTCCTCGCGCAGCCAGCCCACGCCCGCCCCGAGGATCACCCGCCCCCTCGACAGGACATCCGTCGTCGCCAGCATCTTGGCGGCCAGCAGGGGGTTGCGGTACGGGATGACGAGGACGCTGACGCCGAGCCGAACGCGGGCGGTCGCGTGGGCGAGGTGACTGAGCGTCACCAACGGCTCGAGGTAGTCCTGGGCGAGCCCACCCGGAAACTGCCCGCTCGTCGTGTAGGGGTACACCGACTTCGCCGAGGCGACCGGCATCACGACGTGGTCGGTCACGAACACCGAGCTGTACCGGAGCGTGTCCGCCTTCTCGGCGATCTTGAGGACGGTGTCGAGCCCGGCGAGCGGCCCGCGACCCGGAAGCGAAAGCCCGAACTCCACGACAGTCCTCCGACGAAAGGGGGTTTTCTGGAACGCGACGGCCGATATGGTATCACTAAGCGGGATGCATTTCTTCGACGTCATCGTGATCGGCGCCGGCCACGCGGGGTGCGAGGCCGCGCTGGCCTCCACGCGCATCGGGTGCCGCACGCTGCTGCTCACCATGAACCTCGACGCGATCGGACAGATGTCCTGCAACCCGGCGGTCGGCGGCACCGCGAAGGGGCATCTGGTCCGCGAGATCGACGCGCTCGGTGGCGAGATGGGGCGCAACACCGACCGCGCCGCGATCCAGCTCAAGACGCTCAACGCCTCGCGCGGGCCCGCGGTGCGCTCGTCGCGCGCCCAGTGCGACCGTGCCCGGTACCGGAGCGCGATGAAGCAGACCGTGGAGCGCGAGCCGAGCCTGGAGGTGAGACAGGGCCAGGCCGCGCGCTTCGTGCTGGACGGGGGTCGCGTCGCGGGCGTCGAGGACCAGGTCGGCGTACGATATCGCGCGCGCGCCGTCGTCGTCACGGCCGGGACCTTTCTACGCGGCCTGATCCACGTGGGACTGGTACGGCATAGCGCGGGACGGGCGGGTGAGTTCGCGGCGATCGACCTCTCGAACGCGCTGCGCGACCTCGGGCTGACGCTCGGCCGGCTGAAGACCGGCACCTCGCCGCGCCTCCGGCGCTCGACGATCGACTGGGCACGCCTGCCCGAGCAGTGGGGCGACGCCGAGCCGTGGCCGTTTCACTGGGGGACGAGGTATCTCCCCCTCCCTCAGGTCGCGTGCCACGTCACGTACACGACGCCGCACACGCACGAGATCGTCCGCGCGAATCTCGATCGCTCGCCGCTCTACTCCGGGATCATCGACGCGACGGGGGTGCGGTACTGCCCCTCGATCGAGGACAAGGTGAAGCGCTTCGCCGACCGCGAGCGGCACCAGGTGATCCTGGAGCCCGACGGGCTGGACACCGAGGAGGTGTACGCGAACGGGATCTCGACGAGCCTGCCCCCGGACGCGCAGGAGGCGCTCGTCCGCTCGATCCCCGGCCTCGAGCACGCCGAGATCATGCGCCCCGGCTATGCGATCGAGTACGACTTCGTCCACCCCACGCAGCTGGCCCCGACGCTCGAATGTCGCACGGTGCCCGGCCTCTACCTCGCCGGCCAGATCAACGGTACCACCGGGTACGAGGAGGCGGCGGCGCTCGGGCTCTGGGCGGGCGCGAACGCCGCCGGCGCCGTGCTGGGACGCGAGCCGTTCCTGCCGGATCGCTCCGAGTGCTACATGGCGGTGCTGGTGGACGACCTCGTGACGAAGGGGACCCTCGAGCCCTACCGCATGTTCACCTCGCGCGCCGAGTATCGGCTCTTGCTCCGCGAGGACAACGCGGATCTCCGCCTCACGCCCCACGGCTACCGCCTGGGGCTGGTCTCGCGCGAGCGTCACGAGGCGGTCGAGCGTCGGCGCGCGCAGACGGCGGCGGAGATCCGGCGCCTCGAGGGCACGCGCGTGGGCGGCACGCCGCTGCTGCAGCTGCTGCGTCGACCGGAGGTGACCTACGCCGACGTGCGACGGCTCGACCCGCAGGCGCTCACCGATACCGCAGTCGCCCGCCAGGTCGAGGTCGCGGCGAAATACGAGGGCTACATCCGCCGCATGCTCGACGACGTGGCGCGCTTCAAGCGGCTCGAGGAGCGGTTGGTCCCCGAAGGACTCGACTATCGCGCGGTCCCCGGCCTCTCGACCGAGATCCGCGAGCGGCTCAACGAGGTCCGCCCGCGCTCCCTGGGCCAGGCCTCGCGCATTCCCGGCGTGACGCCGGCCGCCATCTCGATCCTCACCGTCTGGTGTCACCGGGCCCGAGCGGTGGAGGCCGCCCCCTGATGGGCTCGGGGAGCGGACACCCGACGCGTCACCAGCCCGGCGGGAGCCGCGTCGGGTGACACCGCCCGCGGTGACACCCGAGGAGTTCCTGAAGAAGCTCTCCGCGTGGGCCCGCGGCACGATGATCGAGAGTCACGGGACGCGGTTCGTCTCGGTGGGGCCGGGCCGCGCGGTGGCGGAGCTCGACTTCAAGCCCACGCTCGCGCAGCTCACCGGGCGCTTCCACGCCGGCGCCATCGTGGCCTTCGCCGACGAGACCGCCACCTGTGCCGCCATGTGGGAGACGAACCCCTCGGGCGTGCTCCGCCCGGAGCTCTTCCCGCTGACCCTCCAACTCTCCGTGAACCTTATCCGAAATACCGATCGGGGGACCTTGACAGCCGAGGCACAGATCGTCCATCGTGGACGTACCACCCTCGTCGTCGAGGTCCAGGTCTTCGACGATCGACGGCGGCTCATCGCCAAGCTCGCGGCGACTCAACTCGCTCCGGCGGCTCCGCCGGCAGAGGCGCGCTCTCGCGAAGGGTGAGAGGAAGATGCGGCTCGCCTCGAAGATATTCCTGACGTCCGCGGTGGTCGTCGTCGTGCTCGCCGGCGTCGGCGTGCTGAGCCTCCGCGCCATCGGCCGCCTGGCTTCCGTCAACCGCGAGATCACCACGCGCACGGTGCCCGCGTTGCGCCTGGCCTCGTCGACACGCGACGCGATCCCGACCTTGGTACGGCTCGAGGCGCGGTTCCTGGTGCTCGACGACCCGCGCTTCATGACGGCGTGGAACGAGCGCTCCGACCGGTTGCGGGGTAGCCTGGTCCGCCTGCGGGAGTACGCGACGAACGGCACGGAGGCTCGCCTGCTCGACGACGCCACCGAGTCGTTCGAGCGCTACTACGGGACGGTCGGCCAGATCCAGATGCTCGTCGGCCGCGGCCAACGGGCGCGTGCCGCCGCGCTCTCGGAGGGCGCCGCGCGAACCCTGGCCGATCGCGTCGAGGCGATCCTCGAGGCGTTGACCGAATCGATGCACGCGGACGTGCTGCAGGCGCAAGCCGAGGTTGCGCGTCTGGAGGCCCGCACCTGGTCGGGCGTGCTGGTGGCGCTGGGCGCCGCGGTCGGCCTGGCGCTGCTCGGGAGCGGACTCATCGCCAATCGCCTGACCCAGTCGCTCGGAACGCTCTCGGCCGCCACCGCGGCCGTCGCGGCCGGCTCGTTCGAAGAGCCCATCGCCGTGGAGAGCCGGGACGAGGTCGGCGAGCTCGCCCGCTCGTTCAACGCGATGGCCCGTGAGCTGCGGCGGATGGAGGAGACGAAGGAAGAGTTCTTCGCGTCGGTGTCCCACGAGCTGCGGTCGCCGCTCACGTCGATCCGCGAGGGGGCGCACCTCCTCCGTGACCGGATCTCCGGTCCGCTCAACGACAAGCAGCGGCGGCTCGTCGAGATCATCGGGGCCGGCTCCGACCGCCTCCTGGGGCTGGTCAATCAGATCCTGGAGGTCTCGAGGCTCCGGGCGGGCGTCCTGCCGATCCAGCGCGTGCGTCTCGACCTCGACAAGGTCGTCGCGCGCGCCGTGGAGGAGCTCAGGCCGAGCGCGGACCAGGCGGGCGTCGTCCTCGAGCGTGAGCGTGTGGGCGAGGACTTCTCGCTGACCGCTGACGAGGATCGGCTCCTGCAGGTCGTCGTGAACCTCGTCAGCAACGCGATCCGCTTCACGCGGCGGGGCGGGCGCGTGGTGGCGCGGCTGGTGTCCACCGGAACGGAGCTCGAGATCCAGGTCGAGGACACCGGCATCGGAATCCCCTCGGGCGAGCTGCCGCACATCTTCGAGCGGTACCGCCAGGCGCACAGCGATCGCGGCGGGACCGGCCTCGGCCTCGCCATCGTCCGCGGTGTCGCGCAGGCGCACGGCGGCCGCGTCACCGTCGAGTCGCAGGAGGGGAAGGGGAGCCGCTTCACCGTGCTTCTCCCGCGCTCATGAGGCGCGTGTTGATCGCCGCCGCGCTACCCCTGCTCTTCGCCGGGTGCGTCGCCGGGCCGTTCGCCGGCCCCTCGACGACGATGCTCGCGAAGGCCGACCGGCTCACCACCGAGGGTGACTACCGCTCGGCCATCGCCGCCTACGACGCGTTCCTCGCGCAGTACGCCGACGACTCGAAGGCGCCACGGGCGCGCGTGAGCCGCGACGCCGTCGCCTCGGTCCTCACGACACGCGACGAGATCGCCCGCCTCCATCAGGAGCTCGCGCGCGTGCGCGAGGAGCTCGCCAAGCGCGAGGGCGACCTGGCGCGCGTGCGCCAGGAGGCCGACCGGCTCCGCGCCGATCTCGAGCGACTCAAGCAGATCGACCTCCAGCTGGAGAAGCGCAAATGACCCAGAAGGTGCTCGTGGTCGACGACGATGCCGCGATCCTCGAGGTGCTGGAGATGCGCCTGTCCGCGATGGGCTTCGACGTCACGGCCACGAGCGACCCGCGGAAGGCGCTCGAGGCGACCGACGCGGTGCGCTTCGATCTCGCCCTGCTGGATCTCCGGATGGAGCCGACGGACGGCATGCGGCTCATGGAGGCGGTTCACCAGCGCCAACCTCGCCTTCCGGTGCTGATCATGACGGCCCACGGGACGATCCAGACCGCGGTCGAGGCGGTCCGGCGCGGCGCCTTCGACTACCTCACCAAGCCCTTCGTGCGTGACGAGCTCCGCTCGAAGATCGCGCGGACGCTGGCGACGCGCCGCTGGGCGCGGGACCGCGAGCGCCTCTTGACGGTCGGACAGGCGCTCGCCTCGTCCGGCGTCATGACGCGCGTGCTCGACGCGGTGGCCCAGGCGACCGTGGAAGCCACGGACGCGGACCGCTGCGTGGTGTTCCAGCTCGAGCAGAGCCGCCTGGTGCCCATGGCGAGCGCGGGATCGCCGCCGCCGTCCTGGAGCAAGCTCGAGGCGGCGGCGAAGGCGGCGATGGACAAGGGCGTGCCGATCACCGCGGCCCGCGAGGCCGAGAACAGCGAGGGTGGCACGATCGTCGCCGCACCGCTCGTCGTCCAGCGCGGCCCGGCGGGCGCGCTCGTGATCGAGACGGCGGCGCGCCTCGAGCCGGGCGAGGACGACCTCGAGCTCTTGGCCCTCTTCTCCTCGCAGGCCGCGATCGCCATCCGCAACACGCACGATCTCGAGCGACTGAAGAGCGGCGCGGTCGCCGCGCTCGGCCGCATGGCGACCCAGGTCGCCCACGAGGTGAAGAACCCCCTGGCTGGGCTCCGGCTCTACGTGCGCCATCTCGAGCAGCGTCTCGTGAAGACGGGCGACGACGAGGCGAGGGATCTGGCCGTGAAGATCGCGGTCACGGTCGACCACCTGGCGAGCGTCGTCTCCGAGATCACCGCGTTTGGCCGTCCGCCCGAGCTCCACCGGGTGCGGACGGCGTTGCACCCGCTGCTCGACGAGTGCCTGGAGCTGGCGCGCGCCCGGCGTCCGACCGACGGCGTCGAGATCATCAGAGCCTACGACACGTCTTGCCCGGAGGCGCATCTCGACGTGCGCGAGCTGAAGAAGGCGTTCTTGAACCTGATCCTGAACGCGCTCGAGGCGCTCGAAGGCGCGGGCCGGCTGACCGTCGCGACCGAGTATTCGGCGGCAGCCGGGACGGTCACCGTGACCATCGAGGACACGGGCCCCGGCATGACGGAGGAAACGCTGGCGCGTGCCTTCGACCTCTTCTTCACGACGAAGGCGGACGGCACCGGGCTCGGGATGTCGATCGCGCGCTCGGTGATCAACCTGCACGCCGGCGAGCTCACGGTGTCGAGCCACGTGGGCAACGGCACCCGGGTTCAGGTGCGCCTCCCCCTCGAACCCACGATCGATCCCGCTCGGGTCTCGGACGCTCGCGCGTGACGACGAGCCGGAGCTGCGAACTTGCAGCCTCCGTTACCATGAGACCGGCGCCGCAGAGCCGGTTCGGACCCCGGGTAGACCGGCCCAGGCTAGACCGGGCGTGTCGGAGCCAGGCCGCACCCAGGCTAGACCGGCCCAGGCCAGACCGGGCGTGTGGGAGCCAGGCCGCACCCAGGCTAGACCGGCCTAGGCCAGACCGGGCGTGTCGGAGCCAGGCCGCACCTGTCTCAGGCCACCCTCGGTCCAAGCCGGCCTCTAGGCACCCGTTACAATGAAACGCAACCACACGATTCTCGTGGTGGACGACGAGAAGACGATCGCCGACGGGCTTCGCCTGACGCTCGAGAGCGAGGGGTATGGTGTGCGCACCGCCGGGAGCGTGCGGGAAGCGCTGGGGACGGTCGTCCAGGGCGAGCCGCACGCGGCGATCGTCGACCTGATGTTGCCCGACGGCGACGGCTTGCAGCTGACCCGGGAACTGAAGCGTCGCGATCCGGCGCTCGAGGTGCTCGTCATCACCGCCTACGGCTCGGTGCGCAAGGCGATGGAGGCGACGAAGGGCGCCGGCGCGTTTCACGTCCTCGAGAAGCCGTTCGACCCGGACGAGCTCCTGGGTCTCCTCGAGAACGCGCTCGAGCACCGGAAGCTCCTCGGCGAGAACGCTGACCTCAAGCGTCGACTCGTCGAGCAGGTCACCGACACGGAGATTCTCGGCAGCGCGCCGGGGATCCAGCGTGTGCTGGAAACCGTCGCGGCCGTCGCGGACGCTGACGCCAACGTCCTCATCGTCGGCGAGAGCGGCACCGGCAAGGAGCTCCTCGCCAACGCGCTGCACGAGCAGAGCCGGCGCCGGACCGGCCCCTGGATCAAGATCAACTGCGCGGCGCTTCCCAAGGACCTGATCGAGTCGGAGCTCTTCGGCCACACCCGCGGCGCCTTCACGGGCGCGACCACGGACAAGGTCGGGCTGCTCGAGGAAGCCGACGGCGGGTCGCTCCTGCTCGACGAGATCACCGAGATGCCGATGGACCTCCAGGCCAAGCTTCTGCGTGTCCTCGAGGAGCGCATGGTGCGCCGCCTGGGCGCCGCCAAGGCCGTTCCCATCGATTTCCGCCTGATCAGCTCCACCAACCAGAGCCCGGACGCCGCGCTCCGCGACGGGCACCTGCGTCAGGATCTCTACTTCCGGATCAACACCGTGGCGATCGAGGTACCGCCCCTGCGCGAGCGGCGTGACGACATCCCGATCCTCGTCCGCGCCTTCCTCGACCGCTATCGGACGAAGCACGCCCGTGCCGTGGACGGTATCGAGCCGGAGGCCTATCGGCGTCTCCTCTCCTGGTCGTGGCCGGGCAACGTGCGCGAGCTTCAGCACGCCATCGAGCGCGCGGTGCTGGTGACGCGGGGGCCGACGCTCACGCTCGAGGACCTGCCCGAGCAGCTGCAGCAGACGGCGCGCGAGGGCGGGATCGGGCCGTCGGCGGTCGCGCCCTCGCAGGTGCCCGCCGGCTCCCTCGAGGAGATCGAGCGCGCGTCGATCCTCAAGGCGCTCGAGACGACGCGCTGGAACAAGCAGGCCGCCGCCGCGCTGCTCGGCCTGCGCCGCCCGACGCTCTACTCCAAGATGCGCAAGCACGGTATTCCCCAGCGCCGGGCGTAAGCGGGCCGGCGACCCAGCCCAACGGCGCGACCGTTTCCTCCCGGTGATTCGCCGACGTAGAAGGGACGGTTCATGTCACCGTTGTGTCAGGATGCGCGCGGCTCGATTGGATCGTTGAGCTATATCCTCCAGTAACAGCAGCCTTCCGGGAAATGGCCCCACTCATGCAACGAGATCGATCGGCGTCACCATTGTCCCCGTCCCGATGGAGGTACTATGAAATTTGCGTTCGTCGTCGCTTTCGTAACTGCGCTCCTCTGGGTCCCGTTGGCAGTCAGCGCCGAGCTCACCCCGGATGAAGGCCGCTCGCTGCTCCAGCTCCGCGCGGCGACGCTCAACCTCTCCACTGGGCTCATGGACTACGTGGCGCTCCTGATGAACACGGCGACGACGGATCAGACACGCCCGATCTTCGGGGCGGCGATGCAGAATGCCCTGCTGGCCTCCCGTGAAGCGAACATGGCGATTGGACTCCTGCTCAACGTCATTACCGAGCAGGTCAGCACCGTGGAGTTTGCGAACATTGCGGCGCTGCCTCGCTCCGAGCGCGTGGCCCTGGCATGGTGGCGGTGCGATCGGGCGATCATGTATATCCAGAGCGCGCAGCGGACGCTCGCAGGGGCGAAGTCGCTCAACCAAAACGACGGGGCGTACCAGGACGCGATCCGTCGCGCCACCGACATCTGGTTCTTGAATGCGCTCACCGCGCTCCTCTCGGTCGATCGCGCCCTCGCCTATACGAACCCGAACCCGAGCTCGTTCCCTCAAATCGTCGGCCCCCACGGAGATTTCGCGACCGCGGAGTGGATGCTCTGGCGATCACAGCATTACGCCCACGACGCGATGGATGACATGGTCGCGGCGTATCTGGGAACGAAGTTGAACTCTTACGCGGGATCGGCGGATATCTTTCGGCGGCTCCTGATGGGGAGTGATATCGATGTGGACGCGATGGTGCTCCTCGCGGGGGTGACCTGGACAGATCAGCAAGTGCAGCAAGGCGTGTTCTTCCGAACCGTCGACGTGCTCCGGGTGCTCACGGACGAAGAACAGCTGCCGAAGCGCTGGATGGAGGCCGTCGGGACCATGCGAGACTTCTGGCTCCCCGCGATGAGCGCCGGGCCGGCAGTCGCCGATCGTGTCCGCACGGCGTTGGTGCGCGTCGTCGACGCGTGGAAGCACGCGGACGGCGCGGCCTGGCGACTGATGATCTTCCTCGATTGCTCGAAGCTGAAGAATCCACAGGGCTGCGGAGGTACAGGCGCGGCAACAGGAACAGGCTCAGCGGCGACAACCGCAGCAACCGGAACAACCGCAGCAACCGGAACAA
>Ga0066709_100001350_pt1 | contig 16036 bp, 13 predicted proteins | sample GraSoiAngelo_158_FD_79665 | JGI IMG/M metagenome (GOLD analysis project Ga0066709, IMG submission 79665) | Grasslands soil microbial communities from the Angelo Coastal Reserve, California, USA - 14_1009_16_30cm | ecosystem: Environmental > Terrestrial > Soil > Grasslands | place: USA...
AGCCGGCATTGTAACGACCGAAACCAGAAGTTGCGCCAGAGGCTCCTGTGGGCGAGGTACCAGTGAAGCCGCAGACTATCAACGGACGATAATCGGAAAAAGCTCCTGAAATGCCGGCGGGCCGGCGTGCAATTCCACGAGCGGCTCGTCGTCCTCGCGAACGGCCTTTCGACATCATTGATACCATTCAAGCCCACATGGGCGGCAAGCTTTCTCTGGCTGGTGTCCGCAAATTTCGCGAAGGTTACAAACCAACAGGAGTCGCCCGCAAACTGTTCTCGCGCCAAGGACCTTACGCTCTTGACGTGACTCTGGACGCACTTCATCGCGAAGGTCTTTACAGGAATATCACGACTGAAGACGAATTGATTGATGCCATTGACGATGCTGTGACCGCTCGGAAAGGACGGGTTGGCGTTCGTACTGCCGAAGAGAAGGAGATCGCTCGTCAAGAGACTCAACGAAAAGATTTTGAGACGACTGCTCTTCAAGGCCGACGCCGTGTGGGTGAACCGAGGAAGACCGAGCCGATAAAGGTTAACGACTTATTGGAAGGAGACGAATTCACGATTGCTGGTGTAAAGGTCAAAGTCAAAGAATTGGTCTTTGACCGTGACACAAACGAGTTGGCGCATGTGGTTTTGGAAGATGGCCGGCGGTTTGAGGTGCAGACGATTGGTCCTGACCAAATCTTGAAGGTTGACGAAGGCACGCTCAAAACAACTCCACCACCTCCCGCTCCTCCACAACTCAGGCCGATGGAGAAGCAGGGAGATTTGCTCTCCACTCAACAGGAACCATTCAAGCTGACAGGTGAAACCGCAACGGATGTTGAGAGGATCGCCGCTGAGAAAGAGCGTATCGAAAAGGAACGCGCCGACTCGGAGAAACAGCAACGACCATTGTTTGGAGAAGGCGAAGGACCCGGTGCTGCTCCTCGCGGGTTTGGTCCGTATCCAGCCATCAAGCAGCTTCAGGATCAGCTCAAAGCCGCTCCCAAGGTTGGCACACGCGAGCGCATTGCATGGGGTGAACGCAAAGCCGACGCTTGGGCGCAAGGCAAAGACCTCGTCAGTCATGCCACAGCCCGAATTGCGAATGTCAGTCAAACAATCAAGGAAATCGGGCGCGGGGTGCGGTCGGTGGACGATCTGCAACGTCGGCTCGGTGAATATAACTTCGCCATCCAACAATCTGCTGCCATGTCGGATGCTACTGGTAAAGCAATGGAAAAGCAGATGCACAATGAAGTGGATCGTGAAGCAGCAGCAGTGTTGATTGATTCCGCTCGAATTGCTGTCGACCCGCGCAATCCGGCTGATGTACGCCAAGTGATTGCCGATGGTTTGGCCGTGATGCCATCTGATACCAAACCTTCTGTGCGCCGTGCCTTTGAACGTGCTCTTGATCCAAGTCTGGAAATTCGGCAATTCGCTGAATCGCTTAAACAGTACAACGGACTGCGCGAACAGGACGCCATTGACGCCGATTTGTTTGAAGACGGTCTGCGCCAGTACTACACGCACATTTGGAAGGATGAACGCAATATGCCTGGGCGATTGTTGACGGCGTTTACCAGCGGCAAGGTGTCCACCTATTTTCAATTCGCTCGTGAACGCAAGTTGTCCACGATCCTTGAAGGCGTGCTGGAAGGCAAAACGCCTGTGCTTGATCCGGCTGAGGTGATTCCGTTCTACAACTATTCAATGGACCGAGCCATTGCCAGCCGGACACTGGTAAAGTCCTTCAACGATCTTGCCGCCAGTGACGGTCGGCCTTTGGTGGAACCGTCTGGAATCGGGTTGCCATCTCCAGACCCGCCAAACGCGCCTATTCTCATCAAACCCAAAGTCAAAACAGCGGACTTGGCTGATTACGAAGTTGTGGATCATCCAGCAATGCGTAAATGGAAATGGGTCAGTCAAGGTCCAGACGGCACGCCCATCGTAATGCAGGGAGAATTATTGGTTCATCCAGAAGCATACCAACGATTGCGCAGGATGTTAGATCGTTCCGTGTTGACGCCAAGCCAATCCATGAAAACCGCTCTACGGATCGGCAGCGAAGTCAAGGGGTTGAAATTTGGTTTGTTCTCGCTCTTTCATCAATTGCATGTCGGTTCACATGCGCTTTGGCATTGGACAAACCCGTTTAAGACTCCACCGATAGATTGGGAAGCGCCATTGACGCGGTATGCAATTGAACGCGGGCATTTGAGTCTGGCACCGAGCCCGACTGAGTTGAATATCGTTTCCGAAGGGTTAACTGGTGGCGGCGCGCTGATTCATAAAGTGCCGCTCATAGGTGCTTGGAGCCGGTGGTATTCACAGTATCTTTTCAGCGATTATATCCCGCGTTTGAAACTGAAGACGTTCGACAACGCGCTGGAATGGAATCGGAAGCATTACGCCAAAGACTTGGCCAGCGGAAAAATCACTCAGGACGAATTGGCATCGCGTGTTGGTGATTCAGTCAATAACGCATATGGCGAACTGAACCACATGTTTCTCGGCAAATTCGGGCGTGACCCGCGTTTACAACGGCTCTTGCGCCTGATCTTTCTGGCTCCGGACTTTGGCGAGGCGCGCCTGCGTTTCGTGGAGAAGGCTTTCACTCGGTACGGAGGTGAAGAGCGAAAAGCGATGGCGACAATGGCAGTCAGTCTTTATGTGGCCGCTCGCGTTGGTAACTGGCTGTCACACGGCGATCCTGAATGGGACGCAAAAAACTTGTTCCGCGTAAAGACAGGCCAACATTGGTGGACGATGCGCAGTGTGGTTGGTGACGTGGCGCACCTAATTGATCGGCCAAGCCAGTTCATGTATGTCCGCATGAACCCGGCAACTTCCCAAAATGTCTCAGATCTGATTACTGCGCGTGATCCGCAGACCGGCAAAAAACTGACTTTCGCAGATACTTGGGATCGAATTGTGCAACGGGTGACGCCGATTCAATTCAGCGCATTGAACCGGGATGATTTGCGGCTGTGGGAAAGCCTTATCAGCAGCGCAGGAGTAAGCGCACAACGGGACACTTCGGAAATGGAGATTCGCAAAGCGGCTGCTGACTGGCGACAACAGTTTGGCTTTGAACCGCCGGCAGAGTTTGTCCCGACCGACACGCCCAGTTACCAAAAGCTGCGGCAGGCAATCCGTATTGGCGCATTGGGCCATGCAGAACGAGTGTTGCGTGATCTTCGTCAAAAGCATTCTGACAAAGAGATTGAACGAGCCATGAGTCTTTACATTGACCACCCGTTTACAGGTTCAAAAGAGCATGAAGAAATATTCATTGAAGGGCTGACTCCGAAGCAAAGACAGATGTACATAGATGCGCGTCAGGAACAGATGAATGATCTACGGACATATTACGAATTAACCTGGAAGTTGCGCTGATGTCACCGAAACTGTACATGGTCTTCGACGTGGAGAGCATCGGCTTACACGGTGAAGGTTTTGCTGTCGGATATGTCGTTATGGATGAGAAAGGCAATCGGAAAGATTCGGGCAGTTATTCTTGCTCGCCAATAGCAGCAAGAGGAAGTAAAGAAGGATATGAATGGGTAAAGAATAATTATCCAACTCATAGTCTTATCGTAACGGACGCTTTCCCGGTTCAAGTGCGTGATTCCTTTTGGCAAAAATGGCAGCAATGGAAGGAACAAGGCGCGTTGCTTGTGGCTGATTGTTGCTGGCCTGTAGAGGCAAGATTTTTGGCTGCTTGCGTGGATGACTTCCCAATCGCCCGCGAATGGCAAGGCCCATATCCCTTGCATGATCTTGCTTCCATTTTGCTAGCTCACGGCAAAGACCCGGTCGGTAAATTCGAGCGAAGGCCAGACGAATTACCAGAGCACAATCCCAAAGCCGATGCGATGCAAAGCGCGAGAATTTTGATTGAAACACTGTCGTTGTAATGCCAAAGGGTCCCCCAAAACCGCCATTCCAGAAGTACGGTTACACATGGGCGGCAAATACGCATCCTCTTGAGATTGAATTCTTCTGCATCCGTCTCGGCGAAGCCACATTGAAAGCCCAAGGCCGGTCGCTGTTTCAACATTACCGCGAAGCACAGGCAATCCTCTGGCCGGAAGATGACACGCACAGGTGGAGCGATCTTGGACTGCAAGGGATATGCGAAAATGAAATCACCGTCCTCGTCGGTTGTTCTGATTGTGTTGCTGGCGACACACGAATACTTGATCCAACTACCGGTGAAGAGCCAACAATTCGTGATTTGTGCGAACAGGGAATTGCTCCAACTGTAATGACGCTTGGTGGACCTGTAAAATCATCCATTCCATACCTCAAGGGAGAAGATGACCTGTTTGAAATCGTTTGTGAGAACGGTCGCCGATTTACCGCAACGGCAGGGCATGTTGTCTTGACCTCTGACGGTTACGTTTCCGTCGCTTCGCTGCGGATCGGAGAACACCTGCTCTCATACGAGCAAGACCATCACGAGTCCACTTTGGAGTTTTGCCTTTCAACTCCATCGCAAGATGTTCTCCATTCGTCGCAAATACTTGAAGGTTTTCAGGACGATTATCGGTCTTATCCTTGTTTTTATGGTGAACCACTTCACCGGGACGTAAATATCGGCCTAGCATTTCTTCCGCAACCAAATGGTGTTCAAACACGTAAATGCCATGCACCTTTGTTGGGCGTGGATGATCCGGGCAATAGATCATCAAGTAGCCGCGCTTGTGCATTGATTGTCCACCGCGCCACTTCGGATTACGCTCACCCGGTCGAGTTTTCGGAAAGTGTTTCCGTATTCCTAGTCTCAAGAGAAATGCTCTCACATGACGTTCATTCGTGTGAACTGTCCTGGCAATCTGTTTTATCGAAGCGTCTTCATGCACCATCCGTAAAATCAGTTTCCGATGCTTCGTGCAGGCCGGGATGCGGGGCATGGAGTAAGGTTAAGGTTGCTCGGACTGCAATCCAATCAAAAAAGCGTGTTGGCCGTGGAAAATTTTACGACCTGACTGTTCCTGGCGGGCACCACTATTTTGCCAATGGTTTCATTCACCACAACTCGAACAAAACCTATTTGATGAGCCGGTTCGTTCTCGTGGATTGGTGGGCGAACCCAGATGACACGCTTTGGCTCGTATCCAGCACCGAACTGCGCGGGGCGGAACTGCGTATCTGGGGTGTTCTAAAACAACTGTTCAACCGCGCAAGAGCCCGGTTCCCGTGGCTCGTCGGCACGGTTTTGGAGTTTGCACACGCGATTACGACCGAACAAATATCTGCTGACAACAGTGCAGGTCGGCTTCTGACGAAAGGCGTGATCTTCATTCCCTGCAAGAAAGGCGGAACATTCATTTCAATGGGCGCTTATCAAGGCATCAAACCGACTCGCAACGGGCGTCTGGGCCATGCCGGCGACGATGTCAGCGCCATGCCGCGTGTATTCCTTGATGCCTATTCCAATTGGTATGGAAAACCCAATTTTAAGGGGATCATGTCCGGCAACCCGTTTGACCTAGATGATTCAATCTGCATTGCCGCCGAACCCATTGAAGGTTGGAACGCATGGCAAGACACGGAAAAAACGCAGACATGGCGCAGTAAATTCTACAACGCTTTCGTCATTGCGTTTGATGGCCGGGACAGTCCCAACTTCGATTATCCACCGGAGCAACCGCCTAAGTACCCTTACCTGATTGGCCGCAAGAAACTGGATGCAGTAGCCAAAACTCACGGACGGGACTCGTGGCAATGGTTTAATCAATGCGTCGGCAAACCGCGCCCTGGCGCTGCTGCACGCCGGGTTGTGACCCGTGCACTCTGCGAACAATACCACGCATTCGATCCGGTTGTCTGGATGGGTGATCCGACCGTAAAAATCGGGGCGTGCGATGCGGCTTATGGCGGCATGGGCGGGGACAGGTGCATTGTCGGTTACATTGAATTTGGGAAGGACATCTTGGGACATGTTGTTATTGCGTGTCACCCGCCTGTTCTCGTTCCGGTTAGCGTCGCTCGAATTGGTATTCCAGAAGATCAAATCGCCAAGTTCACGCGCGATTACATGGAGGGCGTTGGCGTCAAACCGGAGAACTTCTTCTTCGACGGGCGCGGCTCGCTTGCGGTGTCATTTGCCCGTCATTGGAGCCCGTTGGTTGAAGCTGTCGAGTTCGGCGGGCGTGCGACCGAACGGCCCGTGTCCAACGATACGTACGTTTGGGATGGGGAAGTGCGCCAAAGACGATTGCAGCGGTGTGATGAGTTGTATTCCCGGTTCGTCACCGAACTCTGGTTTGCCTCCCATTACGTGATTATCTCGGATCAGATGCGCGGGTTGCCCCATGATATTGCCGATGAACTCTGCCGGCGTGATTGGCATTACGTCAGCGAAAACCGGATTGAGGTGGAGACAAAATGGGAAATGAAAGAACGCACCGGCCAATCACCGGACTTAGCGGATATGTTGGTGACGGCACTGGAAGGAGCACGGCGGCGAGGGTTTCAGATTGCTAGGATGCCGGGTGAAGATGAAGCGGAATCGGACACGTCATGGCGCTGGGATTTGCGACGGAGAGCAAAGGACTTGAAGAAGAGTTTTACGCTCAGTTACAGTTAATCTATGCCGCACATGAAGAGCAGAGACCGGTTTCCCGTGGGGGAATGGCAATGCCTCCATCCAACCGCCGGCATGAAAGCTCCGTTCAAGGGCTCCTTCTCCGAATGCGTTGCTTGGGAAATGCGATTTAGGAAATCCAACACAACAATCTGCGAACGCGAAAACCTTCCGCTTGATAAGACCGCAGTCGAGGATTGGGTGGATGAACAGAATGCGCTGCGCATGATTGCTGGAGGTTGGTTCCAGTTCGTTGAAGAGGATCAGACATTCCCGATACAACAGCCTAGTCAAAAAAAAAGCTGGCTCGGAAATGCTGCGGCCAAGGCTAAAACTGCCGTGGCCATTTACCAGGATTTGTTTGGGCCTGACGGCAAAACGGTTGCTCCTGAACTGGCGGAACAGAGAGCGGCTGTGTGTGTGGCTTGCCCGTTGAATCAGAAGGGCGGTCTTAAAAATTACTTCATTGAATCCGTGGCGGCTGGGATACAATCGCTCTATGGAATCCTCCGCGAACTCAATCTGGCAACAATACACGATGCGGAGTTGGGCGTATGCAAAGCGTGTAGCTGCCCGAACCGCGCAAAAATCTGGACGCCCATTGAGTATATCGAAGCGCACATGGAGAAAGAGACGTGGCAAAATCTGGATCAAAGCTGTTGGATGCTCAAAGAGCGTGCTGGTTCCTAAAGCACGGGGACCCCCCGATTTTTGTACTCCTGGGTCGTCTCGGGGATGAAATCTTAATGTTCCCGGCTTATCGTGAGATTTGGCGGCGCACAGGCCACAAACCAGAAGTGATTGTAAGCCATGAATATGCTCAGTGCTTTGAAGGGATCACCTATGCCAAGGCCATTCCTGTTGGATTACATTGGTACGACGGAATCCCGCAGGCAAAAGCAATGGCTGAGGCGCGTGGCGCTGGATGTTGCATCCCGCAATGGTGGAACAGTCCATGCCCAATACCACAAGAATGCCGGGGCAGTTTCACGTTGCAGTGTCATGGTAGGTCGCATGGGGTGAACCTGAATCTCTGGCCGAATTTCATGGCGTCAATGTACGAACGGGCTGGGTTCACTCAACAGGAGATGTTGCGTCTGCCGCTCGTGTTCGACCGCAGAAACACCGTTCGCGAGCGTGAGCTGGTGGAGCGACTTTGGCCACCTGCGTACCGCAAGAAACCTCTGTTGCTCTACAATTTCACAGGAATTTCCTCTCCTTTCGGCTACACGCCAGAACTGTTCCCAGTGTTGAACCGTTTCCGACAAGATTTTCACATGATCGATTTGGGACAAGTGCGAGCACACAGGATATTTGATCTGTTGTCCATCATGGAACAAGCGGTGGGAATGCTCCACTGTGACAGTGCCCCTCTTCATTTGGCTCATGCGACGAAAACACCCTACATCGCTTTTTCTGCCAAAGGGTGGACGGGGAGCACGCCTCGCGGGAATGTTGCGTTGCAGGTCATGTATGACGACACGCCGCGCAGGTTGAATGAAATTGCCGAAGTGCTAGAAAACTGGAAGTCTTGCACTTGTGATAATTCACATCTGGTCCGCGTACCAGCCTGACGACATTGACACACAACGCCGTCATTTGTTGGCGCAATCCACCTGGGCAAAACAACCTTGGACCGACCGGCCTATCCGCAACAAGGAATTCTGGCGGCTTTGGCGTGAGAACGGCAAAACTGTTCCTTACATTCGCGATCTGTTTGATGCAGGTTGCAAAGACCAGAACGAGAGCACGATCATCTGTTTCACAAATGCTGACATTATCGTGCGCTCGGATGCGACTTTTCAAATCGTTGCTGCCATGCAGGAGACTGACGCTGCTTACTCGTACCGGTTTGATTTCCACCATCAACTGGACAAGGTCCCTTCAGACTCGGCATTCACGAAAGGCATCATGTATCCTGGCAGTGACCTGTTTGTGTTTCGCGTGTATTGGTGGAAGAAACACCGGAATGCGATGCCGGACATGCTGATTGCACACGAAGGTTACGATCCTGTGTTACGGACTTTAATTGACGAGAGCTGCAAAGGCACCGCACCGAATGAGATTGTTGGTATCTGCGCCCACGAAAAACACGGTGGACCAAAGCACTGGGAGAATCCCGCAAATCGGTATCGGCTCAAAGGCCAGCAATTAAACCTGACCTTGGCCAAAAGGTTTTTCCGACAACACGGTGTAAATCCTCTTGAACACGGCATCCCATGAAAATCTTAGCATTCTGCACCAGTTGGTGGGATAACCCGCTGGAAGCTTCGCAACGTGGCGACGGTATGTACGGCTTAAAAGCTTGGTATGCGCGTGTTCAACAGTTCCTTGGGCCGTGCGAATGTTTCATTGCCTGCGGAACATGGTCCGACCCGGCATACAGTCCGCTCAGTTCTTGGGTGCAGATTATCAACTCTGGCGTCACCAGAACCAAACCTTACGAAGTTGTCTGGTGGAATTATGCTGGGTGCGCCATGACAGCCGCTTTGGCGTACGCACTCAACCGCAACGATTGGGATTTGCTGATTTGCTTAGACACGGATGTTCTGATTGGAGCGGTCGATTTCCCTGCGTTGCTTACCGAATTTGTTTCTCGACCAGAGTTGATGTTGAATCAAGATTGGCATGGCCGGCCTGGGGGCTCATTCATCGTCCTCAAGCGTGAAGGTGCAAGCCTGTATCAACATGGCCGGCTACGCGGGAACTTGGTCGAAAAACCAGATACACTGAAATATCCTGACTGGGAGCCCATTCTGATTGAGGACGAGTGGGGCCTGATTTTCAAAGACCGATGGTGGTCTCCCTGGCCGCAGTTCAAGACCATGAGGCAAGATTACGGTCAAGACGCAGAAAAGTACGTCAAACCAGAAGAGACGATGCAATGGCCGTTTGTGCGGTTGCCACACCCGAAGATCATTGACGATTACCTGAAGTTCAACACGTCACGAGCCAAACCTCTTGCAGCATCTTCTCCATCCGTGTAAAAGGCGCGAGTGACAGCTTTCCAAAACCGGATGTTGCAATTGTCGGACAAAGCCAAACATCACGCCTCGTTCATGGACGATGCGAGACTCAAGCTGGAACATGGAGACCCTGTCAATTGGACTTTGTATCAGCATCATTACGAGCAATTACAGGCTGTGTTGAAAGATATGATGATTGAATGTGATCGAGAAGATCAGAGGCAACACCCATGACATTTTCGAGTGCAAGACTCGTTGAAGAAGTCTGCTGGGCCATGCGCCTCAGCGAATGGCAACGCAGTAAAAACCGTGCCCTGATTGATTCCCTTGCCGGCGGTGCCCCGCCTTACACTCCTGAAGAGGAGCAAAAGAACAATATCGAGATCAACTCCAGTGACCTTTCCCTGACCCGGTTGGCGCATGACGCCCGTTCGCAGCTCATGCAAGGGATGAATAAACCGGGCAACTTCTTCACTTGCCGGACGGATTTTGGCCCGGTCCACAAAAGGCATGAACGAGGGATTATCGTCACCCGTGAAATCAACCGGTTGATGAAGGGAAGCCTGCCGTATTACGAGACGATGCGTTCCAAGTTCGCTCTTGACGTTCTGCACGGCATCGGGCCGTCGTGTTGGAACGGACCGCAACGCTGGTGCCCAGACCCGGTTGAAGTGGGCGACATTCTGATACCTAGCGGAACACTGCTCACGTTTACCAACCTGCCGTTCTTTGCGGTGTACCGGGCTTACACGGCTGCCGAGCTGCACCGATTAACTCGTGGGCCAAAGCGTGATCCGGGTTGGAATATGCCCGTGGTCGAGAAAGCCATCAAATGGGCGGAGGAAGAGACGAGCAAGTTGATGGGAACGAACTGGACAGATTATTGGAACCCGGAACGGTACACGGAACGGATACGTGAGAACAGCGGGTTTTACGCCAGTGACCTCGCCCAAACGATTGATGTGCTTGACTTTTATTTTTGGGATGACAGCGATAATCAAGAAGGTTGGCGACGAAAAATAATTCTGGATGCGTGGGGCGGTTACAGCCAATACGCCGCAACCGGTCATGTGCCTGACAAGAACCGGATTGGTGGACGGGACGAATTCTTGTACGACGGTGGCAACCGGGTTTATGCTTCCAAGCTGAGCGAGATAATCCATTTCCAGTTTGCAGACCTCGCGGCCAAAGCCCCGTTCCGGTATCATGGCGTTCGATCCTTGGGTTTCCTGCTTTACAGCGTTTGCCATCTGCAAAACCGGTTGCGTTGCGCTTTCAACGAAGCTGTGTTCGAGGCTCTGTTGATGTACATGCGGGTGAAAAGCCTGGATGATGCTGAACGCGCTTTGAAGATCGAACTAGCTCACCGAGGTATCATTGACGAGAGCGTATCGTTTTTGTCTCCGCAGGAACGCTGGCAAGTCAATGAACGGTTGGCCGAATTGGGACTGCGGGAGAACCAAGCTATCATTCAGGAGAACTCGTCGAGCTATACGCAGAACCAGAACTTTACCCGCGACAAGGTTGAGAAGACCAAGTTTCAAGTCATGGCTGAAGTGAACGCAATGACCACCTTGACAAGCGCAGCGTTGCAGCAGGCTTACAAATATCAGACTTTCGAGTATCAGGAGGTTTTCAGACGGTTTTGCGTTCCAAACAGTATTGATCCCGATGTGCGCGAATTCCGCGCGCGTTGCTTGAAACAGGGTGTGCCGGACAAGATGTTGGAACATCAAGCTTGGGAATTGGAACCGGAGCGGGTCATGGGTGCCGGCAACAAGACTCTTGAGATGGCCATTGCCCAACAGTTGATGGAATGGCGTGCGGCTTATGCGCCGGAAGGGCAACAGGAGATTCTGCGGCAAGCCACACTCAGCGTTACCGACGATGCGGCTTTGACACAATCGTTGGTGCCTGATACTCAGAGGATCAGCGACGCTAAACATGACGCGATGCTGGCGTTTGGTTCTCTCATGGCAGGTGGGCAGGTGCAGTTCACACCCGACCAGAACCGGATCGAGATAACCGAGACTTTGCTGGGAGAGATGGGGATGAAAGTGCAACAGATTCAGCAGATGGGCGCGATGGCGACGATGCCAGAGGTGGTTGGATTACACAACGTGGCGAAACACATTGGCCAGCTTGTGCAAGAGATCGGCATGGACAAGATGCAGAAGGAGCGGGCGAAAGGTTACGGTCAGATGCTTGGGAAGCTGATGAACTTCGTGAAGGCACTGGCTCAACGATTGCAGGAACAGCACCAACAGGGCAATGGCGGGCCAGATGGAAAGGACAAGGCGAAGATCGTTGGGATGATGATGCAGGCGAAGGCGAAGGCAGCGAACACCCGCGAATCGCACGCCCAGAGGAGTGCACAACGTCAGGCGCAGTGGGAATTGGAACAGCGCAGGAAAGACGAAGAGCATCAACACGAATTGCGACGTGGATTGCAGAAACAGCGGGTGGAAGACACGGCGACGGATTTGAAAACGGCGGCAGAGATTCGGAGAAGTCGGTTCAAGGCGACTGATGAATCCTGAAGGCTGGACAAGTGGGGATGATTCGACGTTGCCGGACGAACGCGACGAAGATGACGAAGACGATGAATGAGGTCGCAAACAAATCGGTGTTGATTTACGACCGTGGCCTGTTCATGTCCTTGGCTCTGCGATTGGCTGAAGACTTCGGAGAGGTTTTGTACTTTGTGCCAGATGATTGCCCGTTTTCGTTACCTTATGCACATTGTCTTGGCGATGGGTTCGATCAAATCAAGCGTGTGGATGATTTCTGGCCTTATGCAGATACGGACTTGATCGTCTTTCCAGATGTTGGCGACAGAGCATTGCAGAAATACCTCGCCAACGAAGGCAAACGTGTCTGGGGTTCGCGTCAAGGAGATCAACTGGAATTACGCCGTTCTTGGTTTCGCCACAAACAATTGGACTGGGGCTTGGAGGTTCCTGAATACGATGCCATACGCGGGTTGGATGAACTGAGAGTATTTCTCAAGGAGCATGATGGTTGGTTTGTAAAGATCAGCCGTTTTCGTGGGTTGTGCGAGACTTTCCAGTACTGGGCCGGGGAACGTGGCGAAGCCCAACTGGATCAACTGGCGGTAAAACTTGGGCCGTTACAAAAGGATATGCCGTTTCTCGTCGAGGCCCCGATTGACGGTATTGAGACTGGCATTGACGAATTCTGCATCGACGGGCAATGGCCAAAGACGGTCGTTCAAGGGATCGAAACCAAGGACAAATGTTACATCGGTGCCGTCACGCCGATGAGCAAGATGCCAGAGGCGTTCAAAGAGGTGAACGATGCTTTGGCACCGTTCTTCAAGGAAGTTGAGTATCGGAACTTCTTCAGTGCCGAATTGCGGATCACTGAGGACAAGAAAGCGTACCTGACGGACCCCTGCTGTCGGCACGCTTCACCAGCCGGCGAATGCCTCTTGGAATTGATTGCCAACCTTGGAGAAATCCTCTGGCATGGTGCCGATGGTGAACTTGTGGAGCCAAAATACACCGCCAAGTTTGCCGCTCAAGCGATTGCGGACCATCCCGACGACGACCAGCACTGGCGCGTGGCAGATTGGCCGAAAAACACGGTCTTCAAGCCGCTTGGTTGTGTTGGTTTGGCCGATGGGCAAGTGGGTTTCCCGCCGTTCCCGTGGAGTTCAGACGCAATCGGCAGCGTGGTTGGCCTTGGCGATACGATTGAAGAGGCCATTGGCGAACTGCAACAACATGCGGCTTTGTTAGAAGACGCTGGATTGGTAGTGCATGTGCCGGATTTGGCCAAGACTTTGGAGGAAATCAAAGCCGAAGAAGATGCCGGCCTGAAATTCTCCTCGCAACCGATACCGGAACCGGTTATAGCCGTGGAACATGAGTGAAATGACTACCCATGTCGCACGGCTTGAAGCCAAGGACACCCCTGAAGGCTCCCAGTGTCACTTGCATATATACTATAACATTTCAGAGCTGGACGAGTCAGGCAGGCTGTTGATGCTGCAATTTGTCACTAAGGCGATTGGTGAGTTTTTTGCAGGGGTCAGGGCGATGCCCGAGAGCGAACGCCGCCTGCAACTGTCTCGCGCAAAAGGGCAGTTTGTGCATTTGAAACCACCAGAGCCAAAACCTGAGAATGCCGGATAACCCTCCATCATTGCCATTTTACGCTCGGCCACCGGGCTCAGGACCGAGTCCAAAGGGCATTTTCAATGATCCGGCAACATCGGTGAAGCTCGCCAAGACCCTGTCCAAAGCCATTCAGCCGCATCGGGGCAAGCGTAAGGTGTACAAGATCGTCCATCGGGCAATGAAGGAACCCAAGAAATGACCCTCAACCCGAAAAATCGGTTTCAGCAACAGGAAGACCTCGCCAAACGGCATTTGGACGTTACCGCTTCGGAATCGTTCCTGCGTGCTGCTGAAGCCGCATTGCTCCAACTGGTTATGGACATGGGAATGCCGAAGAATAATGACGAGGCAGCCGCTAACTGGTACGCCGTGGCTGGGGCAAAGGCATACATGAATTTGCTGCTGAATCTGGCTGAGAAACCTGTGCCGCCATCAAGAATCTCAACACACAACCTCGACCATGCCTTCTGAAGCACCGCCATCTCCTGCACCGCCTGCTGCTGCACCAGCACCGGCTCCCACTGCTGCCGCACCACCAGCAAAACCGGTTTCCCCAATGGAGCGTGCGCGGCAGTCCATGCGCGCAACGGCTGTGCAAGCCGACCTCGAAGCGCCAGACCCGATCAAGACGATTAAACAGCCAGAACCACCGAAGCCGACCGAGATCAAACCAGAACCGCCAAAGTCTGCCGAAGCGAAGGCACCGGAGAAACCTGCCGAAACGACGCCACCAGAAGCCAAACCGACTGACGATAAAAAGGCGTCACCGTGGAAGCTCCTCGACCAGTTCAAGACCCGCGTTGCGACCCTCGAACGCGAACTTTTGGAGACCAAATCCAAGGTGCCGGATGAGACAACCGCAAAACGGTTCGAGGCAGCGCAGAAGCGGGCGACTGAATTGGAAGAGGAAATCCGTTACGTCAATTACGCCAAGAGCCAGGAGTTTGCTGAGAAATACCAGAAACCGTACGAGGAAGCCTGGGCGAAAGCCATTGGTGACCTGACCGAATTACAGGTCACACTGGAAGACGGCACCTCGCGCAAAGCCGATGCCAAGGACCTGCTCATGTTGGCCAACATGCCGCTTGGTCAAGCCCGTACCGTAGCCAACCAGATGTTCGGCGATGCCGCTGACGATGTCATGGCGCATCGTCGCCGCGTGATTGATCTCAGCGACGCGCAAAATAAGGCGTTGACCGAAGCACGGAAAGCCGGGGATGAACGGCAACAGAAAGCTGTGGCTGCTCATGCGGAAGTCGCAAAATTGTGGGGCAAGTTCATTGCTGAAGATGCGGACAAATTGGATTGGCTCAAGCCCAAGGAAGGCGACGATGAACACAACGCCAAGCTTGAAAAGGCCATGAATCTTGTGGACGGCTCATTTGCCCAGAGCGCCACTGACCCCAAGCTGACACCGGAACAACGGGCCGAGGTGGTGCGCAAACATGCTGCTGTGCGGAACCGGGCGATTGCGTATTCCACGTTGCGACTGGAACTGACGCGGCTGAAGAAACAACTGGACGAGAAAGACAAGGAACTGAAGCAGTATCAAGCGAGCGCGCCGACTAATGGCACAGCGGGAGGACGAACGCCAGAACAGCAAACGCCCACTGATCCGATGGAGCGGGCCAAACAAAGCCTGCGCAAGAGCGCGGTGCCGATGCCGGCGGGGACGTATTTCTAATCTGTTGACAAGGTTTTTGGGTGTGGAGTAATTTCCCTGCCAGTTGCGCGATTAACTGGTGCGCGCCTGAAAAAAATTCATCGGTTCCAGCGGTGGGCAATCCACCAATCGGAAAGACAGGCTGGCTTCCGCAAATCCCAAGTGCAGTGTCGCATTGTGCGTCCTCCTGCCGGGAATCATTAACGAAGTCATAACCGCTTCCCTTCGGGGACGCCGAATCAATTGATAGATTCCTGCTGCAATTTTCCGCAATGGCTTGTGGACCAACAGCCTAACTACGACGAAATGATAATTTACGACATTCGTCCCACCGATTCCTGGATCAACAACGTAGCCACGGGCACGTTCCCATCGGGTGTCGGAGTTGAACGTCGGCTGGACAAGTTCCGGCATGTGTTCCCGAACACCACCAAGAAATGGAACCGGACGCAATATGCCGGGTGTCTGGGAACGCCGTGCGACAAAGACGAACATGTGATCGGTTGGGGCTCGGATCGAATTACGTATTATCTGGAAGAGCAGAGCTGGGCGACGCCGCTGTTGTGTTTCGATCAGCTCATGCACGTCACTCATGCCGAGGAACAATTCGAGCAGATTATCACGGACATTTTGAGGCCGGCCACGAGCGCGATTCAAAGCACGTTCCTGCGCAA
>Ga0066709_100001351_pt1 | contig 16031 bp, 13 predicted proteins | sample GraSoiAngelo_158_FD_79665 | JGI IMG/M metagenome (GOLD analysis project Ga0066709, IMG submission 79665) | Grasslands soil microbial communities from the Angelo Coastal Reserve, California, USA - 14_1009_16_30cm | ecosystem: Environmental > Terrestrial > Soil > Grasslands | place: USA...
CCCGGTGGCGGCCCCGTAGGCAAGCGTCAGGTAGTCAGGAGAGCCCTGATCCGGGCGGATGCTCCCGCCGGTGACGAACACCTTCGTTGCGTCGGGGCTCGCCACGACGGCGGTAGCCCCTCCGCCGTAGGACGGTGGGATCCGGTACCGCCGGATCCACAGCTTCGCCCCGGTGCCGGTGTGGTAGGCGACGGTCGCGTAGTCCTCCTTTCCCCCGACGTAGCTCCCGCCGGTGACGAAGACCCTGGCCCCATCGGGCTCGACCGCCAAGGACGTGGCGTCGTCAAAGTCGTTCGCCGGCCCGTTGTACCGGCGGCTCCACCGCGGCTCACCGGTCGTCCGGTCGTACGCGATGGTTAGGAAGTCCTCGTCGCTCGAGGTCCCATGACCGTGGCCGGTCACGTACACCGTCCGGTCGTCGGGGCTCAGGCCGATGGCGTTGGCCTGGTCCTCGCCGTGGCCAGGCCCGTCGTAGAGCTGGAGCCACAGCTGCTGCCCGGTGTCGGCGGCATAGGCCACCGTGACGTAGTCGGCGAGATCCGTTCCCCAGCCGGTGGTGCCGGCCACAACGACCGTGGAGCCGTCGTGGCTGACCAAGAGCCCGCTGGGCATGTCCCAGGCGCCGTCAGGCCCTGCGAACGTCGCGACCCACAGCTGGGCTCCCGAGGCGGCGTCGTAGGCGATGGTGGCGAAGTCGTAGTCGTACGCGTCGTTCGTGCTCTCTCCGGTCACGAAGACCCTCGAGCCGTCGGGGCTCACGCAGAGTGCGAGCCCGTAGTCCGGTGCGTCGTTCGGCCCACTGTAGGCCCTGATCCACAGTTGGCTGCCCGTCGCGGCGTCGTAGGCGATGGTCACGTAGCTGCCCGCGGAGGCGAACGTGTCGCCGGTCACGAACACCCGGGACCCGTCCGGGCTCACCGCCACGCCGTACCCCTCGTCACTGCTCGGGGCCGCGGGGTCGTCGTAGACGGCCGTCCAGATGTTCTCCCCGGTCGTCGCGTCGTAGGCCGCGGTCACGAAGTCCTCGCGGTCGATTTCGTAACCCCGGCCGGTCACGTACACCTTCGAGCCGTCCGGGCTCACCGCCATCCCCCGCGGCCGATCGATGTCGCCGTTGGTGAGGGGGCCGTCGTACACGGCCACCCAGAGGGCCCTGTTCGTGACCCCGGCGGCGCCGTGCGCCCAGGCCATGGGGGTCGCCGTGGACAGGAGCGCCAGGAGAGCGAACAGGGCCGGCACGACCGGCCATCGGACGCCAACCCCATCCTTTCGGCTACCGCGTTGCGGGATCACAGCCCGAACGATGTCCGGGTCGCATCGAACTGTCAATCCCGGATCCGTCGAGCGTTCTGGAGCTCCGCACATGGACGCCACTCTCGGGCGATCGCACTGCGGATCGGCTCACGTCGACACGTTTAGCATGCGAAGCGCATGAAGAACCGGGACGGCCGAGCCAACCAAGCTCACCAGGTCTGGACCGAGGAGGAAGCCCGGCCCAGGCGGAAGTGGCACCGGGAGACGTTCGCCTGCGCGTTCAGCGGGCACGTGGTCCCGGCGGCCGGCGTCGCGGAGCTCAGGCCCGAGGACTCAGGCCTGGGGATCGACCTGCCCGATGGCCGGCGGTTTGCCCGGTGCGTTCGGTGCGACGCGTGGGTCCAAACAACCCGGCCGGCCAAGCCCGAACGGCACCACCTGCCTCCCCTGGACCGGCTGGAGATCCCCAAGCGGGGACGCCGGCTTCGCGACGTGCTGATCCTGCGCCTGATCGCCATCGACCGGGGCATCCACTCGGTGATCTTCGGAATCATCGCCGCCGCGCTGATCCTCCTCCAGGTGAACCTCGGCTCGCTTGACCGCGGGGCCCGCGACCTGGTCGACCGGTTGACCGGCGCGGCCACCGACACCGGTCCGGCCGGCAGCCGCAGCTTCCTGGTCCGCGAGCTCCAGAGCTTTCTCCACCTCCAGAAGCATGCGCTGCTGATCCTGGCCGTGACGGCGGTGGCCTATTGCGTGGTCGAGGGCGTGGAGGCGGTGGGCCTGTGGCTCGAGAAGCGGTGGGCCGAATACCTGACCGCCATCGCGACCGCGGGGTTCCTGCCGTTCGAGATCCACGAGCTGATCAAGAGGGTGACGTGGCTTCGGATCACCGCGCTGGTCGTCAACGTGGCGATCCTCGTGTGGCTGGTGTGGAAGAAACGGCTGTTCGGTGTGCGAGGCGGGACCGCGAGCCTCGAAGACGACGAGGAGTTCGACCGTGCCGCGCTGTTCGGCCCGCCCGGGAGGGCACCCTCCTCCGCGCGGTCCGGCACTTCACCGAACGAGGCGCGGCCGCCACCATGAGGACGGGCAGCGATGCCGCCGGCCCACCGGGTTTGCCCCTGGCCGATTCGAACTTCGCGCCGTAATCCGGGCGCCGGAACAGCCCGATCCTGGACGGCGGCCAGATGGTAACGAAGGCCCGGCCGATCACCTTGTCCATGGGGATGTCGCCGAGCGTCCCGCGGGAGTCGTTCGAATCGCCCCGGTTGTCGCCCATCACGAACAGCCTGTCGCGGGGCACCGTGTGCGCGGTGAAATCGGCCGTGCTGATGACCGGGCCGAGGTAGTGCTCGGACAGGCGCTTCCCGTCGATGAGCACCACGCCGTGGGTGACCTCGACGGTCTCGCCGGGGAGTCCGATCACCCGCTTGATGAAGTCCTTGTTCGGATCCCGCGAGATGCCCAGGCCGTCGGTGAGCCAGTGGACGAACGCGGACACCGGCGACCGGTGTGCCTGCGCGACCGGATGGGGGTCGGAGAACACGATGATGTCGCCGCGTCGCGGCGGATGGATGTGGTACACGACCTTGTTCACCAGCACCCGGTCTCCGACGTCGAGCGTGTGCTCCATCGAGCCGGACGGGATGTAGAACGCCTGAATCAGGAAGGTCTTGATCAGCAGGGCCAGGATGAAGGCGAGCAGCAGGAGGCCGGGAAGCTCGCGGAAGAATCCCAGCACCGCCCTCATCGGGTCGCGGCTCGCCCCCCGGGCCTTCACGAGCTCGGGCGCAGTCTCGGAGGTCGGCGGAGCGTGCTCCTTCTCCTCCCGGTCATGCCCGGGCGGTTCCGGCTTGGCCCCGCCGATCACCACGGGGAGCTCTGGCCGAACATCTCGCCGAGCTTCGCGGCGAGCTGGAAGTCGCCCTCGATCTGGATCCTGCCCTCGAACCAGGCCTTGGCCGGAGGGAGCTCCCGGGCGACCATCCTGGCGAAGGTCGGCACCGACGTCCGGATCACCAGCGCGGGATGGGGCGATCGCCCTGGCCCGGCCACCGCGGCGCCGTCGTCGATCCGGATCACCCAGCGCTTCAGCCCGCGGCGGCCCCGCAGCTCGTACTGGATGTCACCCCGGAACCCGCCCGCCCGGTCGGGCCGGAACGCCCGCTGCATGCCCTTGAAGATCGCCCGAAGCATGGGGCCAGAGCCCACCCGCCGTTCGATCTGCTCGTCGCTCTTCCCCCGGACCAGCAGGGCGAACGCGGCCTCCTGCCGGGCGCGGCTCCGCTCGGCCATCCGGATGCGTGCCTGCCGGAGCGCCTCCGAGGCACCACCTCCCGGTTCGTCACGCGGAGGGACGGGCGATGGAGACTTCGACCCACTCCATGCCGGAGAGGGTTCCCCCCCCGGCATGATCACGTAGCCCGGGTCGGCCTCCCTGGCCGGTTCGCGGCGGGCCAGGGCTCTCTCGAAGGCCTCAGCGAAGCGCTCCCGCTTGCGAGACTCCCGTCCCTCCTCGCGGGAGGCGAAGTCGCCCAGGACCTCCTTGGCGAACAGCTCGATCGACTCACAGATGTGCTCGTGCCGGTTCCTGCCCGCCTGTCCGACGAAGACGACCTCGTCCACGCCGGCGGCCTCGTAGCGACCCAGCAGGTCTCGGACCTGGGCCGGGGTTCCGACCGCTCCCCTCAGCGACCCCAGCCCCTGCTGCAGGATGTTGACGCCGAGCTGCTCGGACCCCGTCTCGATGATCTCTCGGGCGAATCCGCGCTCCGCTCGCTTTTCCCGGAACTCCTCCCACACGTTCGTCCGCCCGGGCCGGTGCTCCCCGAACACGTAGTAGTGCGCCAGCGAGTACCCGAAGAAGTGGGCGCCGTCGATCCCGCGGCGGATCGCCGTCTCCTCGTCGGGGTGGAGCATGAACGGCAGGACCACGGCCACCTGCGGGTTGACGCTGAACCCGGCGGGCACGCATTCGTCCGAGGCGATCAGCGCGTAGTACTGGTCGACCCATTCCTTCGCCTGCTCCTGCTCGATGAAGCTGAACGACAGCGCGCCGAGGCCCTTGCGGGCGGCCAGCAGGATGGTGTCCCGGCGGCTGCACGCGACCCACAGCGGCGGATGCGGCTTCTGCTTCGGCTTCGGCACCACGTTGCGCGGCGGCATGTCCACGAACCGCCCGTGGTAGCCGGCGAACGGCTCCTCCATGAACATGCGGGTGACGGCGTCGAGCGCCTCCTCCCACTCGGCCCGCTTGAGGTCCCGGTCGATGCCGAACCCGCCCAGTTCGGCCTGCGACGAGGATTCGCCCGTCCCGAACTCCACCCGCCCTCCCGAGACAAGGTCGAGGGTGGCGATCCGCTCGGCAACCCGCGCCGGGTGGTTGAAGCCCGGCGGGATCTGGACGATCCCGTGTCCGAGCCGGATGGTTGAGGTTCGCTGCGACGCCGCGGCCAGGAAGACCTCGGGCGCGCTCGAGTGCGCGTACTCCTCCAGGAAGTGGTGCTCGACCTCCCACACCGAATGGAAGCCGAGCCGGTCGGCCAGCTCGATCTGCTCGAGGGCGTCCGACAGCAACCGCTCCTCGTCGCCGTCGTGCCACGGCCGCGGAAGCTGGTGCTCGTAGAACAGCCCGAACCTCATGAGCGCTCCTCGTCCCGGGCGGAACGCCGGACGGGCCCGAGCTTACGACGAGGGTTGGCCCAAGGCGACGAGCCGGTCGCTAGGCCAAGTTCGTGATGCCGCGCCAGGCGAACTGGACCAGCGTGTCGACGGCCGCCCGGCGCGTCTCCGCCGGACCGCCCGGGTCGCGCTGGGCCACCGTCTCGACCATCCCGATGAGGGCCAGGGCCACGGTCTCGGCGTGCTCCCGGTCCAGGCGGCCACGCGATTCCCTGACGATGAGGTCGGCCACCTCGTTCAGGATCTGGTCGCGCACGGCCCCGACGCGATCGCGGAAGTCGCGCTCGGTGCCCACGGTCTCCTGCATCAGCAGCTGGAAGCCCTCGGCGTGCTCGTCGACGAAGTCGAAGTAGGCCTGGAACGAGGCCCGGATGCGCTCGCGGTTGCCGATGGGGCTCGCCAGCGCCTCCTTCACCCGGTCCAGCAGATTGCTCAGGTCCGCGTCGAGGAGGGCGAGGTACAGGTCCTTCTTCGAGGTGAAGTGGTCGTACAGGATCGGCTTGGTCACGCCGGCTTCCTTCGCCACCGTGTCCATGGAGACCGAGTGGAACCCGGCTCTGCCGAACACCTGCCGGGCGACGGCCAGGAGCTGGGCCCGCCGTTCGGGGGCCCGCATCCGTCTCCGGGTCGAGGGTTGACTGCCTGCCATGCTCGGGTATATTACCGGTCGGTAACCTACCCATAGGTAAGTTTACGAAGGTCCCGGCCGGTGGCTCCCGGGCGATTGTCCTCCCACCGGGCCGCAAGGGCCAGCACGGAGGGACGGGTCATGGACTTTCAGCTCGCGGAAGAGCACCTCAGCATCAAGAAGTGGGTCCACGAGTTCGCCGAGAACGAGATCCGCCCGGTCGCCTCCGAGTACGACGAGACCGAGGAGTTCCCCTGGCCCGTGATCAACAAGGCGGCGGAGATCGGTCTGTACTCCATCGAGTTCTACATGGAGCAGGTGGCCGGCGACCCCACCGGCCTGGTCCTTCCGATCTGCCTGGAGGAGACGTGCTGGGGTTGCGCCGGCATCGCCCTCGGGATCTGGGGGACCGGCCTGCCGCTTTCGGCGCTGGCCTATTCGGGCACTCCCGAGCAGCTCGCGGAGTGGGCCCCGAAGATGTTCGGCACGGCCGACGATCCGAAGGTCGCGGCCCTGTGCGTGACGGAGCCCGACGCCGGGTCCGACGTATCCGCCCTGCGGACCACGGCGAAGCGGGACGGCGACGAATGGGTGCTGAACGGGCAGAAGATCTTCGCCACCAACGGCGGCCCCGCCAGCGTGCGGATCGTGGTCGCCACGGTCGATCCGGAGCTGGGGCACCGGGGCCAGGCCGCGTTCATCGTGGGGCCCGACACCCCCGGGATCAGGCCGGGGAAGAAGGAGAAGAAGCTCGGCATCCGGGCGTCCGACACGTCCGAGGTGCTGCTCGAGGACTGCCGAGTCCCCCTGGAGAACGTGTTGGGCGGGGTGGAGAAGCTCGAGGCCAAGATGGATCGGGCCCGGGCCAAGGGCACGCAACCCGGCCACTCCGCCGCTCTCAAGGCCTTCGAGGTGACCAGGCCCTCGGTGGCGGCGCAGGCCGTCGGGATCGCTCGGGCGGCATTCGAGTTCGCGCTCGGCTACGCGAAGGAGCGCAGGACGTTCGGCCGCCCGCTGATCGAGCACCAGGGCGTGGCGTTCAAGCTCGCCGACATGGCGACGGAGATCGACGCCGCCAGGCTGCTCACCCACCGGGCGGCATGGCTCGCCCGCAACGGCCACTTCGAGCACGCCGAGGGATCGATGTCGAAGCTCAAGGCGGGCGAGACCGCGGTGTGGGTCACCGAGCAGGCCGTCCAGATCCTGGGCGGCTACGGCTACATCAAGGACTTCCCGGTGGAGAAGTGGTACCGGGACGCGAAGATCTACACGATCTTCGAGGGCACCTCGGAGATCCAGCGGATCGTGATCAGCCGGGCCCTGGCCCGGGAGTGAGGGTCAGGGCCCGAGCCGAGCCTCGATGCAGCAGACCCCGTCCACCTGCACCGGGGTGATCCCGGCCTCGGCGTCGGGGTTCGGGATCTGGATGCTCGCGCTCTGCTTGCGGGCGAAGGTGAACGCCGACAGGCTCTCCAGGATCGACCCGTCGACGGGGTTCCCCACGAGCGACCGCGGCACCACCATCTCCCAGTAGTCGAATCCGGTGCCGTGCTTCAGCGTGGCCGTCACCGCGGTTCCGCCGTTCCCGGGGCCGCCGTAATCCACCACGTGCGGGTTGCAGGCCGACACGGAGCACAGGTCGATCGACGTCGCCGTGCCGGCGAAGGCCTGGGTGACCCCGCCCGGCAGCGCCTCGACCGCAGCGTAGTAGATGGGGTTCTCCAGCCCCTGGACCGGATCGTCGAACGACTGCCCGATCCACCGGACCACGAAGTCCACGGCTCCGGCGCCGGTGGCGGCGAGGGCGTGGCCGAGGTCGGCCAGCGAGGAGGTCCCGAGGTCGACCACGAGATTGGCTCCGGACGAGCGCACCCGAACCATCTTGATGTCAAGCTCCGGCACGTTGTCCGGCCCGAAGACCGGGTCGAACAGGGCGTCGCCCGAGGGGTCCTTCATCGCGGTGCCGGTGGTGGGCGGCCCGCTCACGTTCGTTCCGAACAGGCCGACGCCGCGGTTTTGCTTCACCAGCATGACGGCGGGGGCGCCCGGGTGGTCCAGCGTCTGGACCGGCGGAGGCGCGTCGCCCTGAAGGAGCTGGTTGGAGGTGTCGTTGTAGATGATCTCGAGTGCTCCGGTAGCCGGGTCGACGCCGTCCTGGAAGAAGTCGGCCATGTTTCGGTTGCCCTGCACCGCGATGCACCCCGTCCCCTCCAGGCAGATCGTGCCGTAGTGGTTCGGATGGCGGGTGACCTGGATCTGGTGCAGAGCCGGAGCCGGCGTGTCGGCGCCGGTGATCACGTTCGCGTACACGAACCAGGGTTGGTGTGCGTCGGTCTGGCTCGGATCGTCGGTGGCGTCGGCGGTGCCGTAGTACACGATGGCGATGCGACCGGCGGCGCCGGCCGTGATCCACGGCATGACGTTCGCCGCGGCTGGACCCGAGCTGACCTTCAGGGGCGCCGACCACTGGGTCCATCCGGTGGCCGCGGAGGCGTGTGAATACCAGATCTGCCAGTAGTCGGGATTCTCGCTGGCCGAGTGGCCGGAGGCTCGGGTCACCCACGTGACGTAGGCGTTCCGGGCCGAATCCATGGCGATCACGGGGAACAGTCCCCGGGCGTCGGTCTCCGCGGGAAGGGTCGCGATCGGGATCGTCTGCGACTTCATCAGCGCGGGATCGCCGGGGTTCGCCGGGTCGCGCGAGTAGATGATGAGGCCGATGTCCGAGAGCCCGGAGAGCCCGGCCGCCTCGAGCACGTCGCCTGTCTGCTGGTCGACGGCGACGTTGCCGTCGAGCCCGATGGGGACGCTCTCGGTGGGGCCCGTGTAGTTGAGGCCGTCGGTCGAATAGGCGGCGCCCTCACCGGTGCCGGCCACCTCCAGATAGATCAGGTAGTTCACCGGCAGCGGGCCGGTGTAGTCAGTCGGCCTCGCCGCCGGGTCCCACGTGGCGAACCACTGCCGGTCGATGCCGTTGTTCTGGGGATCGCTGCTGGTGTAGACGCCCTGGCCCATGGTCTTCGTGGCGTCGTCCCAGGTGGCCGTCTTCAGGGCCTCGAGGGCGGCCAGGTCCGCGTAGTACACGGTCCCGGTGTTCGCCAGGCCGTGGTCGTCGATGGAGAGCTCGGTGTCCCCGCCGCCCACGCACTGGGCCACCGGGACCGGGCACGGGATCTGGCTGTCGGACTGGGCGGCCGTGGTGATCGGCGGGTTGTGCAGCGGCCGGAACGTTCGGCCGCCGTCCACCGAGAGGTTCCAGATGCTTCGCTGCGTGCCGGTGCCCCAAGGACCGCTGGCGTAGACAGCCCCGTCGTCGGCGCTGATCCTCACGTCGGGTTCACCGTACGAGTGCACCGGATCGACCACCGCGGGGCTGGAGAAGCCGATCCCGGTCGTCGCGACGGCGTGCCGGGCGACCGCCCCGGCGTTCGGGGCGCCGGTCAGCCCCAGGGTGAGGATCGCCGCGACGGCCGCGAGCCAGGCTCGCCGGGCACGTGGGTTCCTGCTCGACCGAGCATCCACGAGGTTCCCTCCTTCATGGGCGCAGCTGTCCGTAGGCGTGGTTCCCGGACCGGTGGCCCGGTGGCCGGCACATGATGTACTAGTGAGCGATAACTAGTCAAACCGAGCCAGGCAGCTACTGCGGCTCACGGCCGTGCACGGTGGGCCCGGCCGGTTGGCCTCCGCCTCCGTCCTTCCCTCCGAGGATCTCGAGGATGGACTCGATCACCTTCTCCGGGCTGTCGCAGATCCGGAAGAGCTCCAGGTCCCTGCGGGCGACCTTCCCCTGGGCCAGCACCGGGGAGTGAAGCCAGTCGAGGAGGCCGGCCCAATACTCCGAGCCGTACAGGATCACCGGGAAGTGCTGGACCTTGCCGGTCTGGATCAGGGTGAGGGACTCGAACAGCTCGTCGAGGGTGCCGAACCCGCCGGGGAACACCACGAACCCCTCCGCGTACTTGACGAACATCGTCTTGCGGACGAAGAAGTAGTTGAAGTCGAGCAGCAGGTCGAGGTACGGGTTGGCCACCTGTTCGAACGGCAGCTCGATGTTGCACCCGATCGAGAATCCGCCCCCCTCCTGGCAGCCCTGGTTGGCGGCCTCCATGACCCCGGGGCCTCCGCCGGTGATGACGGCGAACCCGGCCTCGGCCAGCTGCCGCCCCACCGTCCGCGCCGTCTGGTACATCGGATCGTCCCGACCGATCCTCGCCGAGCCGAACAGGCTGATGGCGGGGGGGATGGCCGCCAGCTGGGTGAACCCGTCGACGAACTCGGACAGGATCCTGAGCGCCCGCCACGGGTCGGTCCCGACGAAGCTGTCGTCGCGGCGTTCGAGCAGCGCCCGGTCGGCGTTCGCTTGCTCCCGCCGGCCCCTTCGGGCGGAATGGGTCACGGTTGCCATTATCTGCCGGACCGTGGGCGCCCATCCGGCCGAAGGCGGCGGGTCACGCTCGCCACCGTGCCTCTGGCCCGGAACCCCAGGGCCTCGTACAGTCGCACGGGCCCTCCGCCTTCGGCCGTGAGCAGGTGGACCAGGCGGTCGCCCTTTGCCAGGCTCTCCCGCACGGCGCGCCCGGTCGTGGCCGAGGCCACCCCTCGCCGCCGGAACCGGGGGAGGGTCACCACGTTGTCCACGTAGCCCGCCGCGGCCAGGGAGATCCACGAGGCGAATCCGGCCAGCTCGCCATCAACGTACCCGGCGAAGATCTGCAGGCCGGCCGGGACCAGGACCTCTCGGTCCCGGCGCACCAGCGCGCGGATCGTGGCGTCGTCCATGGAGCCGCCGAACTCGCTCCGCGACGACGTGTAGGCGTGCCAGAAGCGCGCCCCAGGGCGGCGCAGGTGGCGAACCCGCACCACCGACCCGCGGGAGTCGGGCAAGCGGGCGGGATCGCCTTCGAAAACCATCACGGAGTCGACCCCGGAATGATCGGCCTCCGCCTTCATCGCCCGCAGGGCCGGGCAACGGGCCGGGGGATCCCAGAACTCGACGTGCTCGTACAGGGCTCGAGCCCGGTGAAGGACCGGGAGAAGCGGGGTGCGGATGTCGTCGGGGGTGATGGTCCGGTGGTGGGAGAAGACCGCGGCGTGGTTCGACTCCCAGACCCCCGGGAACCGGCGATCGGCCACCACGAGGCCCCAGGGCGTTGGATCGCAGACCGGGTTGAGCGCTCCCCACGCGGACCAGAAGGCGCGCAGCGGCTCCAGCAGCGTCATGCGGTCACCCTCGAAGCGTACAGGCGCGCCGGTGCGGGGTACGCTCTGTCGATGGACGATCTGACCATCCGCGACCACCTCGAACGCATGATGCCGGCTGCTGGCCGGGGCAGGCAGGTGCTCGGTTGGGGGGTGGTGGCATGGAGCGCGATCGGCGCCGCCATCCTCCTGGGTGTGCTGTTCCGGGTGATCGTTCGGATGGCCCCGATCTTCCCCTACCTCGTGGTGGCCTCCATGGTCGTGTTCGTCCTCAACCCCGCCGTGACGCGACTGACCGCCCGGGGGGTGCCCCGCCGCCTGGCCGCCACCCTGGTGTTCGCGGCGGCGGCGTCGCTCGCCGCGGGGCTCCTCTACCTCACCGTCCCCGCGGTGATCCGCCAGGCCCAGTCGCTGGCCCGGCAGTCAGGAGGGTTGGTCCGAAAGGGGGGCGGGCTGTTCGACGGCCTTGCCCGCTCCTCCAACCCCGTCCTGCGCCAGGCGGGGAAGAGCATCCAGGGATGGCTCCAGACGCACGCGGGGAGCGCCCCCCGAGCGCTGAACACGCTCACCGACGCGGGACTCCAGCTCGCTCAAGCCGGGGTGATCCTGATCATCGGAGGGTTCCTGGGCTACCTGCTGCTGCTGTCGCTGTCCGATAGGCGGAGGGGAGCGTTGGCCCTGGTGCCGCCGGCCAGCCGGGACAAGATCGAGCCGCTGCTGGGCGAGATCCGTCGGATCGTGGGGGGCTACGTCAGGGCCCGGCTGATCGTCTCGGCCGTGGTGGGGGTCCTGGCGACCATCGGGCTGTGGGCGGTCCACATGCCGTTCTGGTTGCTGCTGGGGCTCGTGGTGGGCGTGGCGAACCTGATCCCGATGCTGGGCTCGTGGATCGGCGGGATCCCCGTGGCCCTGGTCGCACTGGTGACGAAGCCTCCCTCCTACCTCCTGGTGGTGATGGCGGTGATCGTGGCCTCCCACATGGTCGACGGGTTCATCCTCTCGCCCATCATCCTGAAGGGGACCACGAACCTGCATCCGGTCGTGATCCTGCTGGCGGTGCTCCTCGGGGCGGACCTGCTCGGGTTCTGGGGGATCCTGGCCGCGATCCCGGTGGCCGGCGTGGTGAACTTCCTCCTGCGCGAGTGGGTGGTGCCCAGGCTCTCGGGCCAGACTCCTCCCGATGGGGCGGTGCCCATGGGCGAGCCGGCGACCGGAGCGCCGGGCTAGATGTGCCGGGCGCTCAAGGTGCTGTGCGCCGCGCCGGATCGCGCCCGTCTCGCGGAGCTGAAGCGAGCCGCGGTCGGCGTGGCCTGGGAGCTGGTGGGCGGGGCCGCCTCGCTGGATGAGCTGCCGGGGCAGCTGGCATCGTGGCGCCCGGACGTCGTGGTGCTCGATGCCGCACTGGGACCGGGCGCCATAGGCGTGGTTGACGAGACAGGGCGTTCCGTCCGGGTGGTCTCGGTGGGAGAGCTGCCCGGCTCCGACGCCGTGGTGGGATCGCTCGACGAGGTGAGGGATGCCATCCTCGGGGTCCCCCGGCCCGGCGGTCCAGTCCGGACCTGAGGACCCGAAAGGGTCACCGGCTTAGACGGTCACGCCCACCGGAAGCAGTTCGGCCACGCGCTGGGGCCCTGGGCCGCCAGGACTCGCTCGGCCACCGCGATCTGCTGGGCGGCCGAATAGGGGAAGGGGCCGGTCCCGTCGTACGGGCCCCCGCCGTAGGCGAACCAGGTGCCTGGAGAGAACTGGAGCCCTCCCCAGAACCCGTTCCCGGAGTTGATGGCCCACACCCCGCCCGATTCGCACGCGGCGATGGAGTACCAGTCGACCCCGAAGTGGCTGGCCACGGTGGCGGCCGGAGCCACCGTGGCCGCGGGTGCCTTCCAGGATCGGCGCTCCCGCGCCACCGCCCTGGCCTGGCGGCGCTCCCGGAACAGGACCACGCGCAGTCTCCCGCTCTCGCGGGCGGCATCCGGTAGAGGGAGGGCGAGGCTCGAGACGAGGGCGGGCGAGAACTGGTACGTCGGGGATGGATGCAAGGGGAGATGCAGAACCTCCGCACGGGCGGCGGAGCCGAAGAGAATCATCAGAAGAACGAGCGAGACCACTCGCGCGGGTCGAAATCGGTATGCTCGAATGAATGACATAGGCGTGGTTTCACCCCCGACGCTTGGCCGAGGTTATCTGCCCTCGGCTTGGGCACGGAAGGTCGCGGGTGTCCGGTCACCTCCTCCTGTAATGGTCGATGTCCGTTCGCCAGTTGTTCTCGGATCCCATGGACACGCGCCAGCCCCGAGGGAAGTGTGGGATCGACGTTCGATAGCGGAATCGCGGGCGCGGGAGCGACCAGAGTAGCGGACGAAGCTCGCTCTGTCATGTCGACGTTCGTTGAGACTTCGTGCCGTGCCGACCGGTCCCCGGGAGGGCGGCTGGTGCTCGGGTACCATTGGATCGTGCCGAAACGAATCCTCCTGGCGTGGCCGCGCGGATACTGCGCGGGGGTCGAGCGGGCGGTGGACACCGTCGAACGGGCCCTCCGGATCTACGGGCCCCCCGTATACGTGCGCAAGCAGATCGTGCACAACATCCACGTGGTACGCGATCTCGAGAGCAAGGGCGCGGTGTTCGTGGAGGACGTGTCCGAGATCCCGCCCGGGTCGGTGGTCATTCTCTCGGCCCACGGGGTGGCCCCCGAGGTCTACTCGGACTCGAATGAGCGGGCCCTGCGCGTGATCGACGCGACCTGTCCCTTGGTGACCAAGGTGCACCTCGAGGCGCGGCGCTTCGCCCGCGACGGCCAGACGATCCTGCTGATCGGGCACGAGGGCCACGAGGAGGTCGTGGGGACGACGGGCGAGGCGCCGGCGAACGTCGTGCTGGTCGGGTCGCCCGAGGAGGCTCGAAGCGTGGAGGTCCCGGACCCGGAACGGGTGGCCTACCTGTCCCAGACCACCCTGTCGGTGGACGAGACGAACGAGGTGATCGACGTTCTGCGCGAGCGGTTCCCCTCGATCCAGGGGCCGCCCAGGGACGACATCTGCTACGCGACGCAGAACCGCCAGGAGGCGGTGAAGGACATGGCCGGACGGGTCGACGTGATCCTGGTCATCGGGTCGGACAACTCCTCGAACTCTCGACGTCTGGTGGAGGTTGCGAATTCGATGGGCACCCCGGCCCACCTGATCGACGACGAGACCGGCATCAGGCCCGAATGGCTGGCCGGCCGGGAGACGGTTGGGATCACCTCGGGGGCCTCGGCCCCCGAGTGGCTGGTCGAACGGGTGGTGGACTGGCTCAAGGCCGATGGTGCCACCGAGGTCGAGCAGCTCCACACCGTCGACGAGCAGATGCGGTTCTCGCTCCCGGCCGGGGTGCGCTGACCGCGATCTCTTATCGGGACCCGTAGGCCGGGGCGGGGCCGCGGGTCAGCGCTTCGAGCTCCGCGACCCCCTCCTCCGGGCCGATCGAGATGACCCGATCCCCGGGCTCCAGCTCGAACCTGGCCCTCGGCCGGTAGGTCCACTTTCGCCCCCGCTGGACCGCCAGGACGAGCATCCCGGTCTCCGTCTCCAGCTGGAGCTGCTTGAGCGAACGGCCTGCCGCCCGGGACCCGGCTTCCACGATGGTCTCGGAGGCCACCTCCTCGCTCTCCTCGAGGGCCATCTGGATCACCGGGTGCAGCTCCTCGCCGTGCTCGATCAGCCACGTCATGTCCCTGGCCGCGTCGAAGATCACCTCGCTCGCGTAGCCCAGCCGAAGGAGGCCCCGAAGCTCGTCGGTGTTCCGGGCCTCGGGGGCCGCCTTCAGCACCCAGGACTCCAGCTCGTCGTGGAGGATGTCCGATCGGGACTCCAGCGTGGCCACCTCGGCGGCCAAGGCGGTGTCCTTGAACAGCAGCGCCGAGTAGGCCAACCCCACCGCCACCTCGGCCGAGTTCTTCATCTCGACCAGGATGTCGACCGCGCGGTCCAGCTCGTTCAGCGCGGGCACGTCGGACTCGGGCGGCTCGGGGAGGGCCGGCGCGCCCGCCACCTCCCGTATCAGGTTCACGCCATCCTCGGGCCCCTGGAACAGCAGCACGTCGCCCTCGGAGAGGACCGTTTCGGCCTGGGGGTCGAACTCCCAGTCGGTCCCGCGGCGAACGGCCATGAGCCACATCCCGGTCTCGCTGGGGAGCAGCAGGTCCTTCAGCGAGCGGCCGACGCACGGCGCCCCCTCCCGGACCCGGACCCGCCCCACGATCTCGTCGGCGTGGCGGAGGTCCCGCCGGAGTGCGTCGGGTATCCCCAGCCGGGCCTCGACCACCCGCGCCATGTCCGACGCGGCCTGCCCGATCTTCTCGATGGCCCCGGCGAGGTGCAGGACCCCGCCCATCGCCTCGGCGTCCTCGGGCGATCGGGCGGCCAGCATGGAGATCTCCCGGAGCCGCCGGAGGTAGCCGTCGAGGCGCTCCTCGAGCTCCTCGACCTCCTCGGCCAGGCTCGCCTCGTTGAAGAACACGGCGGCGTAGGCCAGGTCCACCATGAGCTCGGAGGCATCCTTCGCCTCCACGAGCAGTTCCTTGACGTTCCGGGGTTGATCGCCGTCAGCCATGCGCTCCCACCCCGAATACTGACAGAACCACGAACAGGAAGAGGCCCACCCCCACCAGGTCCATCACGCTGGTGATGATGGGGACCGACTGGTTGTCCGGGTCCCAGCCGAACCTGGTGGTGAAGATGGCGACGTAGTAGCTCACCACGATGGAGACCATCGTCGCCAGCACGCCCGTGAGCAGGGTTCCCCCGATCATCACGGCGATCCCCGGATGCGCGCTGCGGGCCGCGGCGCTGTACGCGAACGCCAGGGTCCCGGTGAGCGTGAAGGCGAAGATGCCGGAGACCATGACCAGCCCGGCGTCGAGGAAGGCCAGGCTCTCCGGCCATGACGAGGGCGAGACGAGACCCATGTGAACCTTGGACGAGATGCGCGAGGACAGGATCCCCCCGAGCGCGCCGGCGTTCGACACGAGGGGCGGGACGATCACCAGCAGGCCAGGGAGCGCCACGAACCGGTCGAGCTTCGACTCCACCGCGGTCCCGGCGAGGATGTCCAGCAACGGCGTGAAGGCGATGGCGGCCGCCATCTCCACCTGGATCCGGCGGGCCATCGTCAGGTCCGTGAGGGCGCCACGGATCGTGGCGTACAGGGAGACCGCGATCATCGTCACGGCCACCACCGCGTTCAGCCAGTGGACGTGGACGATGAACGTCGCCAGGTACAGCGA
>Ga0066709_100001352_pt1 | contig 16030 bp, 14 predicted proteins | sample GraSoiAngelo_158_FD_79665 | JGI IMG/M metagenome (GOLD analysis project Ga0066709, IMG submission 79665) | Grasslands soil microbial communities from the Angelo Coastal Reserve, California, USA - 14_1009_16_30cm | ecosystem: Environmental > Terrestrial > Soil > Grasslands | place: USA...
ACGGGCTTCATCACTGGTGACCGTTTCAGCTTCGCGTAGTCCTCCCGGGGCCCCAGGGAGATCCACCCCACCGGACGGCCGTCCAAATAGCCGATGAGGCCGGGGATCACGCCGCCGCCCACGAGCGACCTGAGCGCCTGCTTGTTCGTCTCACCGCGCCCGACCCCGCTGGGGCCGCCCGACCTGCGGTAGTACATGCACCAGCACCCACGCACGATCGACCCTCCCGGCCGGCTGAACAGCTCGACCAGGTCCTTCCAGCGGTCCTTCGTCAGCGGATGCGCCTCGAGCTTCATGAGGCCTCCAATCTACCGGCTAGGCCTCCGCTATCCGCCGGAGCGCCGCTTTCTGGACCTTGCCCATCTCGTTCCGAGGGAGCGCGGGCACGAAGCGGACCTCCCGAGGGCGCTTGTGGGGCGCGATCAATCCGGCCACGTGACTCACGAGCTCGTCGGCGTCGGCCACGGCTCCCGGCCGCAGCACGACCCAGGCCACGATCCGTTCGCCGAGCCGATCGTCCGGCTCGCCCGTCACCGCGACCTCGGCCACGGCGGTGTGCTCGAGCAGCGCGGCCTCGACCTCGCCCGCCCCCACCTTGAACCCGCCGGTCTTGATCAGGTCCGTGGCCCGGCGGCCAACGATGCGGATGTAACCGCCCGCCGCCCTGGTGGCCACGTCCCCCGTATGGAACCAGCCGTCACGGACCGCCTCGGCGGTGGCGTCCGGTCGATTGAGATAGCCGAGGAACAGGTTCGGCCCCCGGACGAGCACCTCCCCGATCGTTTCGTCGTCCTCGGCCTCAACGACGACGCCGCGGTCGTCGACGAGGCGAACCTCCACGCCGGGCAACGGCGGACCGACGTACCCCGGCCGGCGCACGCCGTTCGCCCTGACCGCGCAGATCATGATGGTCTCGGTCATGCCGTAGCGCTCCACGATCCGCTGGCCCGTGGTCCGCTCGATCCGGCGGAACTCTCGCTCGGGGAGCGGCGCCGATCCGGAGACCAAGAGGCGGGCGCGACGGAGCGCGGCGGCTACGGAACCGCTCCCCTCGGCGGCCTCGGCCAGCGCGTGGTACATGGTGGGCACCCCGAACAGCATGGTCGCCCCGCCTTCGAGCTCCCGGCACACCGCCTCCGGGGAGAACTTCCCCGCGTAGCGAAGGGAGCCGCCGCGGCGCAGCGGACCGAGCACTCCCAGGACCAGGCCGTGCACGTGGAAGAGCGGAAGGCCGTGGGTGAGCACGTCCTGGGCAGTCCACCCCCACGCGTCGTACAGGGCGTCCAGGTTGGAGGCAACCGCCCGATGGGGAAGCACCACCCCCTTGGGTGGGCCAGTGGTCCCGGATGTATAGAAGAGGAGCGCGGGCGACTCCGGCGGGGGTTCTGGGGGCAGCGACGCCCCGGCCCCATCGAGGTCGACCGCCACCCTGGGGAGGCCGTGCAGCGGCGGAGGGAGCTCCTCCTCCCCGGGCGCCACGACCAAGGTCGGGGCGCTGTCCCGCAGGACGTGCTCGAGCTCTCGGCTGCCCATCTTGGGGTTCAGAGGGACCGCGGCCGAGCCCGAGAGCAGGATCCCCACGACCCCCACACAGCTCTCGAGCGTGGGAGTGGCCCACACCGCCACGCGCTCCTGGCCCACCACGCCCGCGGCGAACGCTGCCGCCGCGTCCCGCAATCGCCGGTACGACAGCGACCCCCCACCGGCGCGGATCGCCTCGTCCTCGCTCGGATCCGCGAAGTTCGGGAACAGCATGGCCGGCTCAGAGCGGGGCGATGGACGAGCCCCCGGAGACATCCTTCCGGATGAACTGAGGCGTCCCGGCATACCTCACGGACGAAGCCCCCGACACTTGCGCCGATATCGTCCCGCTCATCGAGACCGTGGCTTGGGACGCGCCGGAGAGGTCGATGGTCAGCTGGCCCACCTGGAGCTGCTCGGCCTCCAGGCGGCTGGCCCCGCTTCCTCTGATGTCGAGCTTCCCGGCGGTTCCGGACAGTTCGAGGTGCGACGCGCCCGACAGGTCAGCGCCGGCTTCATCGAATCGGACGGGCCCGTCGATCTCGCCAGCGCCGGACAACGTCATCTTGATCCTCTGTCCGGCGAGCTCATCGGAGAGGTGGAGCTTCGCGGCGCCGCTCACTTCGATCGAGGAAACCCCCGGAGCCGTGACGTCGGCCTCCAGGGTCGCGTTCCGCACCGACGTCCCCGGCTTCAGCCGGATGCGCAGGGTTCCATCGGAGATCCCGACGTCCAGGTGATCGGTGAGGTTGTCGTCCACCCGCACCGTCACCTGCTCGTCTCCGCCGACGGTCAGGGTGACCCGGAACGCGCTGCCGACCTCCAGGCGAGAGAAGGACGAAGCGGGAACGGAGCTGGCCACCACGTGCCCGGAACCCGTGATGGACGTGGTTACGCACGCCACCCCGGCGAGCAGCACGGCCAGGGCCAAAGGGGCGGACAATGCCCGAGGTAGCCTCATCGATGCGTCCTTTCGCTTCCCGCCACCGACGGAGCGTTGCATGGAGGCGCTCATGGAGGCAACGTGCCGCGGCGATCGGGGAATGCTTCGAAAGACGCTCAGGCAACGATGAGGGCGCTCCAAGGCTCCTCTCAGGTAGCGGGGGCAAGATCGCGGCCAGGATCGCCGAAACTGTAGGAGGAAGCGGTGCCTGAGGACACGAGCGGAAGCCCGGTGCAGGACGACGAACCAGAAGACCAACCGGTTCCCCGACCCTGGGAGCCGCCGGGCGGGTGGCCGCCGCCACCTCCCGGCGACCAGGGCCGGCCGTTCGCCTGGGGGCCTCCGCCCGGCGCCCCGGAGACCCGTCCGCCTCACCGGAGCCGCCTGGCCGCGGCCATCCTCGCCGGCCTGTTGCTGCTCAGCAGCGGGATCGGCATCGGCTGGGTCATCACTCGGAACGGCTCGCCCGCCGTCCAAGGACCCATCACCGCCGCCCCGGCGAACCCGTCGACCGGCCAGGCGGACCGGGGCCTCAACGTGCAGGCGGTGGCCGACCGGGTCGACCCCGCCGTCGTGGACGTCAACACGATCGTCCAGGCCGACGCCCTCGGCCGGACGGCCCAGGGGGCGGGGACCGGCATGGTGGTCACGGCTTCCGGCGAGGTGCTGACCAACAACCACGTCATCCAGGGCGCAACCAGGATCGACGTCACGATCGCCGGCCGGGGGCGATACACCGCCCACGTGCTCGGGGCCGACCCCACCGACGACATCGCGTTGCTCCAGGTGGACGGCGTGTCCGGGCTCCCCGTGGTGACCCTGGCCGATTCGTCGAGCGTGACCGTGGGGCAGGAGGTCGTCGCCATCGGGAACGCTCTGGGCCAGGGCGGAACCCCCAGCGTCACCCAGGGCACCGTTTCCGCTCTCGATCGTTCGATCACGGTTCGCGACGATCGCGGCGGGGCCGAGCAGCTGAGCGGGTTGATCCAGACAGACGCCCTCATCCAGCCGGGAGACTCCGGCGGGCCGCTGGTCAACTCGGCCGGTCAGGTGATCGGGATGATCACCGCCGCGGCCCGAGGAAACGTCTCCGAGCCCGTGGCCAGGGTCGGCTTCGCCATCCCATCGAACACCGCGTTGCGGATCGTCAACGAGATCCGGGCCGGGCACTCCAGCGACTCCATCATCATCGGCGAAGCCGGGTACCTGGGCGTCGAGGTTCGAGACCTCGACGCGGCGACGATCGCCCGCCTCGGGCTCAGGGTGAGCTCGGGCGTGCTCGTGATGGGGGTCAGCCCCGGCACCCCGGCCCAGCGGGCAGGGATCGGCCAGTACTCCGTGATCACCGAGATCGACGGACGCAAGGTCTCCTCGACGGATGAGCTCGGCTCCGCCATCCACCGGCACAAGCCCGGGGAGCAGATCCGGGTGACCTGGGTCGATCGGACCGGTGCGACGCACGTCGAGACGGTGACGCTGATCTCAGGACCGGCCATCTGACGACCCTCTCGGCGGCGCGGACGGCAACCCGGTGGGCCCTGCGTTGCTGAAACACGGACGCCGCGCTAGGGTCCGGCCCACCAACCTCAGGTACGGGGGCATCGCCGAATGGAAGTCAAGGAGCTCGGACACATCGTCCTCTACGTCCGTGACGTCGAGGTGTCGCGGGGCTTCTATCGAGACGTGCTGGGCTGGAAGGAGATCGGCGCCGTGGAACACCGCATGGCCATGTTCTCGTCCGGCCGCACCCATCACGAGCTGCTCCTCATCGAGGTCGGCCGCGACGCGACGCCGATCCCGCCGGGCCGGCGGGTGGGCCTCTACCACTTCGGCCTGAAGATCGGCACCACGGACGACGAGCTTCGGGATGCCCTGCGCACCCTGGCGGACGCGGGGGCGAACGTGGTCGGCACCGCGGACCATGGCGTCAGCCACAGCATCTACATCACCGACCCGGACGGGAACGAGATCGAGCTGTACATCGACGTGCAGCCGGAGACGTGGCGGGAGGACCCGGACGCCATCATGGCCCCGGTTCGGGCGCTCAGGCTGTAGCCGGGTCGGGCGAGGCGCTCCACGGACGACCTGGTCGGACGTTCCGCCGACGAGCTGGCGCGGCTGGTCCGCGGCGGTGAGGTCTCGGCGCGGGAGGTGGTCGAGGCCCATCTCAGGCGGATCGACCAGGTCAACCCCGAGCTGAACGCGATCGTGTCGCTCCGGCCGGAGGCGGCCATCGCCGAAGCTGTCGAGGTAGACCGCGCCGTGCGGGCCGGGGCCGACCGGCTGCCGCTGGCAGGCGTGCCGTTCACGGTCAAGGACGTGATCGCCGCGAGCGGTGTCCCGATGACCGCCGGCACGCCGCTCCTGAAGGATTTCGTTCCGCGGCTCGACGCAACCGCCGTCGCTCGCCTCCGAGAAGCCGGGGCCATCCTGCTCGGGAAGTCGAACTGTCCCGAGTTCGCCATGTTCGGCTACACGCGCAACTCGCTGTTCGGTGCGACCCGCAATCCCCTTGGGCCGGTCACCGTGGGCGGCTCCAGCGGCGGTGAGTGCGCCGCGGTGGCTACGTGCTGCTCGGCGCTGGGGGTGGGGACGGACTTCGGCGGGTCCGTGCGATGGCCCGCCCACTGCACGGGCATCCTGGCCCTGCGGCCGACCGTGGGACTGGTTCCCCGGACCGGTCAGCTCCCGGCGCCGTCATTGGACGAACCTCTGGCACCGAGCGAGGCGACGCTGCAGGGTCAGGTGCAGGTGATCGGTCAGCTGGCCCGGACGGTGGAGGACCTGGAGCTCGCCCTCCTGGTCATGGCCGGTCCGGACGGCATCGACCCCCTCGCAGTGGAGATCGGGCCGGGCCGCTCGAGCCAGGTCCACGTTGGCAGGGCGGCCGTGTGGGATGGGCCTGTCCGGCCCGGCGTCCGGGCCGACGTCTCGACGGTGGTCAGGGATGCGGCCGGCGCGCTGGCAGAGCAGGGGGCCGAGGTCTCCGAGGAGTCGCCGACCATGCTCGAGAGGGCCGTTTCCCTCTACTCCGAGCTACGCGACCTGGACCGCCTCCGCGACGTCCGCGGCTTGATCCGGGGTCGCGAGTCCCAAGTGGGGGAGGACGTACGAGCGGCCGTTTCCGCCGCCGAGGAGGCAGAACGGACCGCGCCGGACACGGATCCGGCGCCGCTGTGGGAGGAGCGGGAACGCCTGCGTGCCGACTTCCTCTCGTATCTCGACCGCCATGCCGTTCTGCTCATGGCGGTGGCCACCGTGCCGCCCTACGACCCGGACGGCCCGGGACCCGAGGTGAACGGGCGGGAACAGGGCATGTGGGACGTCCTCGCCCCGTGCCGGCTGATCAGCTTGCTCGGCGTCCCGGCCGCGACGGTTCCCTACGGCCGCTCCTCCGATGGGCTCCCGATCGGCGTGCAGGTGGTCGGGCGGCCGTTCCGTGAGGACGAGGTTCTGGCCGTGGCGCGAGCGCTGATGCGATCCGCCGGGTAGGCGTCGTCCATCGCTCGAAGGGTGCGCATGAGGAAGGCTTGCCCTCTCCTGTCGTCACCATCCACGATATCCGGGCAGTGCCCGCCCGGATGTCGTGCCGATCGGAGGTGGCCGAGTGAGGGTCCAACGCGTGGAGATGTTCGTGTGCCCGATGGCCCTGCCGAACGACACGTCCGGCCTGCAGCAGCTGGTGGACGCGGGGACCCTGAATCCGGAGTCCCTGGTGGCGCTGGTCGGCAAGACCGAGGGGACGGGCTTCCACGACGACATGGGCCGCGTGCTGGCCGACGCCGCGTTGAGAGGGTGGGTTGCCCGGGCGTTGGGGATCGAGGTCTCGGAGGTCGCCGACCGAGTGACGTTCGTGCTGTCCGGTGGCTGCCCCGGGGTGATCACGCCGCACTTCGTGGCCGTCACCCGGGAATGGGAGGAGGCCGGGGAGATCGCGCCCGGGGAGGAGAAGCGGCTGGTCGTGGGGATCGCCGGATCCGACCCGATCCTTCCCGAGGAGGTCGGACGGATCGGCATGATCCGGAAGGTCGCCGAGGCCGTGATGCGGGCGATGGCGGACGCCGGCGTGGACGACTCGAAGGACGTGCACCTGGCGATGGTGAAGGTCCCCGGATTGACGACCACCAGCATCAAAGACGCCGAGTCGCGTGGCGGCACGGTCGTCACCCGGGACCTCACCTTCGGCCCCGAGGGCGCGGGGTCGTACGCGAACGACGCGGCGGCCCTGGGCGTGGCCCTGGCCCTGGGCGAGGTGCCCGAGGCGAAGCTCTCGGACCAGGTCGTCCGGCGGGACTGGGACCTCTACTCCGAAGTGGCGATGACATCATCCGGCGGGGAGAAGCGTCACGGCGAAGTGGTGGTCTTTGCGAACTCGGCGGCCTCGAGGAGCGGGTTGCGGGTCGGCCACGCGGTGACGGAGGACTTCATCGACTCGGAGGGCGTTCGCAACGCGCTTCGGGCCGCCGGCCTGGAGTTCGAGTGTCTGCCCGGAGACGAGGACCTGACGAGGCTGGTCCACGTGTTCGCCAAGTCCGTGATCCCCGGCACCGACCTGATCCGAGGGCAGCACGTCACCCTGCTCGACGACCACGACGCCTATCAGATCGGCAAGGCGCTGGGGGGGATGCTGGTGGCCTCGGTCACGGGCCGGACCACGAACTACGTCAGCGGGGGAGAGCGGAACAGCCACCAGGGGCCCCCCGGCGGGAACGTGATCGCCGCGATCGTCCGCCTTCCCTGAGCGTCGGCCGGGTGGTGGGCGAGCTGGCCGGCCCGCGGGGGGCCGGGCCGGCCAGCCACCGGATCAGGCGCCCGGCGAGGGCGAACCCATCTCGGGCGGGCCGGGGAAGCCTGGCAGCCATCGCCCGCGCAAGCGCCGGACGTTCGTGGCGTCGATGACCTCGACGGCGGTTGCCTTGCCCCCGCTGACCGTGGCCACGACCCGAACGGTGTCTCCGGACTTCACGTCGGCGATGCCGTTGTTGCCGGCGTCCACCAGGGTGTTGTCGTTGACCGCGTAGGTCCGGGAGAAGCCATCCTCGCTCTTGACCGCGATGGACGAGGCGCTGACGGAGGTGACCGTCCCCAGCTGAGTGGCGAGTGTCTGGTAGGCCCCGTTCGGACCCCGGATCGTGAACTCCCCGTGGATGGCGCCGAAGCGGAGCCGGAACCCGAGCTCGGGCCCGAATCCCTCATGACCGAACCGTCCGTGTCCATACCCCTTGCGGAGGGAGCCGGGCACTGACCCTTCCGCGTCGGGGGAGGGGGAGGACGAGCCGGTCTGCGCCCCGGCCGCGGTGAGGCTGGCCACGGCGATCCCGATGACCAGGCCCGCCCCGAACACCAGGGCCCCGACGGCGACCCAGCGCGGCCGGTCGCGCGGCGAGGCCTTCACTTCCTGCCGCTCCTCCATGCGGCGCTCCTTCCGGGGGAGGGCTCCCCTTGATCCAATCGGTATGGCACGAGGGCCTTAGAGGAGCATGAGAATCCTGTAACGCGAACCTGGGAGCCCGCGGGCTCCCCTCATGAGAGGGGAGCCCGCCGGTTCCGTTCCTCCAGGCTCAGCGCAACCCGGCCGTTGCCTCCGACCCGCCGAGCGATGCCGCGGACAGGACCGCGGCGTACGCGTCCAAGCGACCCTCCCCGAAGACGTTGTTGTCGTCGAGGGTGCCTCCGCAGGTCAGCGCGTTCACATCGATCCCCGAGTTGTCGATGATCGTCCGCAGCTGGCTGATGTTCCCGCGCAGGCTGGGGTTCTTGCTGATCACCAGGGCGATCGTGCCGGCCACGTGGGGGCTGGCCATGCTGGTGCCGGAGAAGCTCGCGTAGCCATTGGTCGGCACCGATGACCGGACGTTCACCCCGGGCGCCGAGATGTTCGGCTTGATCTCGCCGCCGAACGGGGACGGGCCCCGGCTGGAGAAGCTGGCGATGACGTTGTTGATGTCGTAGGCGCCGGCCCCGTAGCTGTTGATGTAACTGCCCGGGGCCCTCACGGTGCCGCAATTGGGCCCCGCGTTCCCGTTGGAGAACTGCGGGAAGATCCCCGCGGCCACCCAGGAATTCACCGTGGCCTGGTAGAACGTGTCGGAGCCGCTGCCGGATCCCCACGAGTTGTTGACCACGTCTGGACGCTTGGACGGGTCCGGGTTGTTCCCGTTGAGGTCGGTTGGAGCCAGCATGAACTGGCCCGAGGACAGCAGGGCCGAGGACGAGCAGCTGTTCGACTCGCATCCCTTCGCCTCGATCCACTTGGCATTGGGGGCCACGCCGATCTTGTTCACTCCAGCCCGTCCGACCATGGTGCCCATGGTGTGGGTCCCGTGCCCGACGTTGTCACACGGCTTGGGCTGGGGACAGATGTGCGAGGGGTCCCACCAGTTGTAGTTGTGGTTGAAGCTGCCCCCTCCCTGGTTCCCCCGGTAGGCGTTCACCAGGGCCGGGTGGTCGAACTGGGCGCCGGTGTCGATGGCCGCCACGACCGATCCCGCGCCCCGGTCGCCGAGGAGCTTCCACACCTTGTTGGCCCTGATGTTCTTGATGTTCCACTCGACCGCGCCGATCGACTTGATGCGCCTTCCCTTGAGCGGCATGATCACGAAGCCATGCCAGTCGGCGGCGATCCGGGAGACCTCCGGCCTGGCGGCGGCCGCCTCCAGGGTGGCGGCGGTCCCGCGGGTGACCAGGATCCCGTTCACGATCCAGAACGACCGGTAGGCGACGTGGCTGCCTGCCAGCTCCGCCCTCATCGCGCGCTGGCTCGAACTCGCCACCGCCTTCAAGCTGTCGACCACGAACGCGCCGCGGGCGGTCCAGTCCGCGATCGCGCTGGCCCTTGAAAGGTCGGCCTGCTGGCGGAACAGCACCCAGAACCTGGCCGACCCGTTCACGTGGATCTGGCGCAGCACACTGGCGTCGACCTTCGCCAGCGAGCCGCTTGGGGACGGCGACGCGGCCGGGGCGGAAGCCAGCAAAACCCCTGTGGTTAGAACAAGGACTGACAAGACCGCGAAGCGCGTGCTCGCCCGAGCACGGGAACGTCCTAGCATCTGCACCCCCTACTCTCTGGACCCGCGCCGGGCGCAGCCGGACCTCCGGGAAGGCGCGGATCTGATCCGTCTTCCGAAGGCCGGACGGCCTCGGATGGGGAAGCATGATACGGCACGATCCCAGGAATGGGTAGTCCTCGGGCTGCACCCCGCGCTGGTTTGTTGCCAAGATCGGGATCGGCCGTCATGATGCTCGGTCGCGATCCATCTGGGAGGAAGGGGTGGCGATGAGGTCACGAAGCCTTCGGTTCGGGGCTGTCCCGCTGGCGGTGGTGAGCCTGGCCCTAGCGATGACGATGGCCATGGCCCAGCCGGGCCTGGCAAACGTCTCGGTGATCAAGCTGAGCAACGACCCGTACACGAACACGAGCAGCTATCACAAGACCGAGGTGGAGCCGGACACGTTCTCGTTCGGCAATACCATCGTCGGCGCGTTCCAGGTGGGGCGGTTCTTCGATGGCGCCGCGTCCAACGTCGGCTGGGCCAGGTCCGCGGACGGAGGAGCAACGTGGAGCAAGGGGTTCCTTCCCGCAACCACCCCTTACTCGAACCCGCCCGGGCCGTGGAGCCGGGTGACCGATCCGTCGGTGAGCTACGACCCCAAGCACAACGTGTGGATCATCGTGACGCTGGCCCTGACCGGCACCCGAGGTGCGGGAGTGCTGGCCAGCCGGTCGACGAACGGGGGCCAGAGCTTCAACAATCCCGTGACCATCGCGTCCACGAACAGCCAGTTCTTCGACAAGACGTGGGTCGTGTGTGACACGTGGGCTGCGAGCCAGTTCTACGGGAACTGCTACGTGGAGTTCGACGACAACTTCTCCGGCAACCTGATGAAGATGTACCGGTCGGCCGACGGCGGTCTGACCTGGCAGCAGTCGAGCACACCGGGCTCCTCGATCATCGGGGGCCAGCCCCTGGTGCAGCCGGACGGCACGGTGGTCATGCCAACCGATTCTGGAGCTGAGGGCTCGGTGGAGTCGTTCGTCTCCACCAATGGTGGGAGCAGCTACTCCGGTCCGTTCTCCGTCTCGGGCATCACCGATCACGGGGTCGCAGGCGGTCTGCGGACCGGGCCCCTGATCTCGGCCGAGATCGACGGGGCCGGCAAGATCTACGTGGTCTGGCAGGACTGCCGGTTCCGGAGCGGGTGCTCCTCGAACGACATCGTGATGAGTACGTCGACGAACGGGACGAGCGGGACCAGCGTCGTGCGCATCCCCACCGACGCGACCAATAGCGGCCGGGACCACTTCATCCCCGGGCTTGGGGTCGACAAGGCCACCTCGGGCGGCACCGCCCGGCTCGGACTGACCTACTACTTCTACCCCAGCGCCAGCTGCAGCACGTCGACGTGCCAGCTCAGCGTGGGCTTCATCTCCTCACCCGATGGTGGCGCCTCCTGGACGCAGGCCACCCAGGTCACCGGCCCGATGTCGCTACTGGGGCTCCCCAACACCAACCAGGGGTACATGGTCGGGGACTACATCTCCACGTCGTGGACGGCCAAGGCGTATCCGGTGGTGGCCAAGTCGAGGGGAAGCAGCTGCACGCTCGGCAACATCACCTCCTGCAAGCAGAAGATGGTCACAGCGCTGGGCGGGCTCGCCACCGCCGGGCCGCTGTCGCCCGTCGGGCACGACCGGGTCGTTTCGTCCCACTCGGATCATCCGAAGGGCGCGCTGCCGACCGCGTTCTAGGTGGGGCGGGGGGATGATCGAACCTCGATCATCCCCCCGTTCACCCTGATCTCGTAGGCGGGCTGGGGGCGTGAGGCCGGCCCGCGGATGAGACGGCCGTCGGCCAGCCAGAAGATGCTGCCGTGCACCGGACACGTCACGGTGGGCTGAGGCCCCCCCTTCACCACGCCCCGGTGCAGCGGACCGCCCATGTGATTGCACCGGTTGTCCAGGGCGAAGAGGCGGTCGCCGAGCCGGCACAGGAACACGTCGATCGCCCCGATAGTCGCCCGGACAGGCTTCCCGTCGACCAGGTCCGCCCCGGCCACGCCCGACGGCGTCCAGTCCTCCATCGCCTCGCTCACCCCTTCGCTCACTCCGCTGCCCGCACCAGCGCCAGGACGTCCTCGGGCATCACCGGCATCCGATCGACGGGGACACCGAGGGCGTCGGACAAGGCGTTGGCGATGGCCGCGGAGACCGGGATCGTCCCCGCCTCGCCTACACCCTTGATCCCGAGGGGATTGTTGGGCGAGGGCGTCTCCGTGTGCACCTGTTCGATCCGGGGCATCTCGGCCGCGCTCACCAGGAGGAAGTCCATGAAGCTCGCGTTCTGGACCTGGCCCTCCGGCCCGTAGGCGATCCGTTCGTACAGGGCTCCGCCGATCCCCTGGGCCACCCCGCCGTGGATCTGTCCCTCGACCACCATCGGGTTGATGACCCGCCCGCTGTCGTGGTGGACCACGTATCGGAGCACCCGGACCTCGCCGGTCTCGGGGTCGACCTCCACCACCGCCCCGTGGAACCCGAAGCCGAACACGCCGGAGGTCGGGCTGTAGTACTCCACGGCGGCCAGCCCGGGCCGCGAGCCCTCGGGGAGCGGCCGGTCGCCTCCCGCGTAGGCCAGCTGGGAGAGGCGGGCGCCCTCTTCGGCGTCCCGCCCGAACGCGTACCGTGTCGGGTTGGAAGCCATGGCCAGCCGCCCGAGCGGGATCCGCCGGTCGGGCGCGCCGGCCACGTGGACGGACCCGTCCTGGAACACCACGTCCTCGGGGGCCACCTCCAGGATGCGGGCCGCCACCGAGGCCGCCTGGCGGCGAACCTCCTGTGCCGCCCTGAGCACGGCGTTGCCGGCGACGACGGCGGTGCGCGACGCGTACGTACCCACTCCGAACCCGAGCCTTCGGGTGTCGCCGGTGGTCACCCGGACCCCCTCGAGCGGCGTCCCCAGCTCGTCGGCGGCGATCTGAGCGAACACGGTCTCGTGGGCCTGGCCCTGGGTCCCGTGGGCCGTGGCCACGGACACGGTCCCGTCGGGATCGATCGAGACCGAGGCGCCTTCGTAGGGACCGATCCCGGTGCCCTCGACGTATCCGGCCACGCCCAGCCCAACCGTCCGCCCCGTCCTCCGCCAATCCGCCAGCTCCGTCCTGGTTCGCTCCACGTCCAGTTCGGCCAGCAGGGCATCCAATCCCCGTTCGTAGTCGCCGGAGTCGTACACGGTCGGGCCGCCGTCCTGGAAGGTCACCCCGACGTGGTACGGAAACTGGTCCGGCTGGATGAAGTTCCGCCGGCGAACCTCGAGCGAGTCGAGCCCGAGCTCGCCCGCCACCTTCTCGATGACCCGCTCCATGACGAAGGCGGCATGTGGCCGCCCCGCCCCCCGGTAGGGCGAGGTGGGGACGGTGTTGGTGAAGATGGACCGGAGCTCGTAGCGATAGTTCTCCAGCCGGTAGGGGCCGGGGAGCTGGGCGGCCGTGATGATCGGCAGGATGAGCCCGTAGGAGCAGTAGGCCCCGGTGTCGTGGAGGAACCGGTCCTCCAGCCCCAGGATGCGGCCCTCGTCGTCCACGCCGACCCGGACGTCATGGATCTGGCCCCGCTCCTGGTTCGAACCGATGAAGTTCTCCCGACGGTCCTCCACCCACTTCACCGGCACACCCAGGCGGCGGGCGGCCCAGGGCACCAGGACCTCCTCCGGGTAGAACTGGATCACCTTCTGGCCGAACCCACCGCCGACGTCGGGCGCCACGACGTGCACGCGGTCGGTGTCCATCCCGAACAGCATGGCCAGCCCGAACCGCACGCCCGTGGGGGCCTGGGTGGAGTCGTGGATCAACAACCGGTCCTCCGTCTGGTCGTACCGCGCGACCACGGCTCTTGTCTCTAACGGCATCGCCGCGCTGCGCTCCATGACGAATCGCCACCCGAACACGTGGGGCGCGGCGGCCAGCGCTCGGTCGACGTCCCCGTGCTCCTCCGAGACGCGCCCGGCCAGGTTGTCCCGCATGTCCGCGTGCGCGGTGGGTGCGCCGGGGGAGGCCGCCGTCTCCAGGTCGACCACGGGAGGGAGCGGCTCGTACTCGACCAGGATCCGCTCCGCCGCGTCCTCGGCGGCATACCGGTCGCGGGCCACGACCATGGCCACGACCTCGCCCGCGTAGCACACCTCGTCCCGCGCCAGGGCGTGCTGGGTGCGCGGGTTGACGAGCGCGTCGCTGGGCACGAGGAGCGGGAGGCGCTCGGCGACCTCGCCGTCGAGGTCGGTCCAGGTGAAGACTCCGAGGACGCCGGGGACCTCCCCGGCCGCCGCGGTGTCGATCCCCGTGATCCGGGCGTGGGCGAGGTCGCTGCGGACGAACGCGGCGTGAGCGGCGTGTGGTTCGAAGTCTGCCGTGTACCGCCCCCGGCCGGTGAGGAACCGCCCGTCTTCCTTCCTGGCGACGGGCTCGCCGAACAAGCGTGTGGTCACTGGTGGGCCTCCGGCTCCGGCTCAGCCGCGGCGGCGAGCACCGCCTCGACGATGTTCTGGTATCCGGTGCACCGGCACAGGTTCCCCGACAGCCAGGTCCGGACCTCTTCCTCGGTGGGACGGGGGTTCGACTGGAGCAGCTCGTAGGCCGACATGAGGAATCCGGGCGTGCAGAACCCGCATTGGAGGGCGTGCATCCTGTGGAAGGCTTCCTGGAGGGGGTGGAGCCCCTCGGCGCCGCCGGCCGGAGCGAGGCCCTCCACGGTCGCGAGGTCGTGCCCCTGCGCCTGCACCGCGAACAGCAGGCAGGACCGCACGGTCCTGCCGTCCATCAGCACCGTGCAAGCCCCGCACGCTCCGTGCTCGCACCCCAGATGGGTGCCGGTGAGCCGGAGCTCGTCGCGAAGGAAGTCGGCCAGGGTCACCCGTGGCTCGGCCCGGCCCGTGTAGGTCTTCCCGTTGACCAGCAGAGTGATGTCGACGGCGCCGGTCATGCCGCTGCGGCGCGCCGGGCGGCGATGGTCAGGGCTCGGCGAACGAGCACCCCGGCCACATGGCGACGATAGTCGGAGGAGCCGTGGAGGTCCGACGACGGCTCGATCTCGCCGATGGCGACCGAGGCGGCTTCGGCGAAGACCTCCTCGGTGGGGCGATGCCCGCGGAGCGCGGCTTCGGCCGATCCGGCCCGCACCGGCCGGTCGGCCACGCCGATCAGGGCCAGCCGCGCGTCCACGATCGTCCCGTTTGGGTGGAGCGAGATCTGGGTCCCCACGCCGGCCACGGCGAAATCGCCATGGCGCCTGGCCATCTCGACGAAGGCCGAACCGGTCGGTGCTCCGTCGGGTAGCGGAAGCCGGACTTCGGTGAGGATCTCGTCCGGGGCGAGTGCCGTCGTGAAGTAGGTCTGGAACAGGTCTGCCGCGCGGATCGTTCGGTTCCCGTTCGGGCCGACCGCGTCCACCTCGCCGTCCAGCGCGAGGAGGATGGCCGGCCACTCTGCTGCGGGGTCGGCGTGCGCCAGGCTGCCTCCCACGGTCCCCCGGTTGCGGATGGCGGGGTGGCCGATCAGCTCGACGCCCTCGACGATCAGGGGGCACCGGGTGCGGAGCCAGCCCATGTCCTGGACGGCGCGATGCCTGGTCATCGCCCCAAGCACCAGCGTGTCGCCCTCGACCCGCGAGTGCTCGAGCTCGCCCACTCCGCCCAGGTCGACCAGGACGTCGGGCATCGCCAGGCGAAAGGCCATCATCGGCACGAGGCTCTGGCCCCCGGCGAGCACCTTTGCTGCGTCGCCGTGTTCGACGAGCAACCCCACGGCCTCGTGGAGGCTTCGGGGTGCGAAATAGGAGAACGGCGCCGGCTTCACCAGCCCGCCAAGCTTAGGTGGTGGCCGTAGCGCCGTTCAAACAGCTCAGACGGTTCGGACGGGTGATGGCTCAGACGCGGTTGGCTCGCCGCCACCGCTGCTCGGATCCGTGGCGCCGGGCCTGGAAGATCACGTCGCGCATGAGCTCCGTGGAGCAGCCCTTGACCAGATAGGCGAAGGCTCCCACCTCCTGGGGACCCCGCGGCGGGAGCATCTCCTCGTAGAAAGTCAGGAAGATCACCTGAACCCAGGGATAGCGGGCCTTGATCCCGACGGTGGCCTCGAATCCGTCCATGCCCGGCATGCGCAGGTCCATGAGCACGACGTCCGGCTCGGTCTTCTCGACCAGGGTCTCCACCTCCGAGCCGTCGCCGGCCGCGCCCACGATGTCGATGCCCTCCCCCTCCAGGGCAGCCCGAAGCAGGACGAGCGTCTCGGCGTCGTCGTCCACCAGCAGCACCCGGGGGGCCGGTCCCTCGATGTGTTCTCGCTGCATGCGCGCGCTCCCATCTGCTACATCGGTACGCGGGCCCAACAGGTGAAGCTGATCCCCCGATCGAGACCTCGCCGCGGCCGCGGTGGATGGAAATGGGTGGAACCTTCGTAGAACCAAGGTCGGGGTCAAGAAGCGGTCTCACGTTCCGACTTCGATCACGAAGGCAGCACGAATCGCCTGCGAGGAGCGAGATGCTCGACCCGACCTCTCTGTTGCGCATGCTC
>Ga0066709_100001354_pt1 | contig 16028 bp, 12 predicted proteins | sample GraSoiAngelo_158_FD_79665 | JGI IMG/M metagenome (GOLD analysis project Ga0066709, IMG submission 79665) | Grasslands soil microbial communities from the Angelo Coastal Reserve, California, USA - 14_1009_16_30cm | ecosystem: Environmental > Terrestrial > Soil > Grasslands | place: USA...
CGTTCTACCAACTCCAGCACGACACAGCCAGGGCGCTCACCAGCCAGCTGCGCCGGGACGCCCGGTACGTCATCATCGAGGCGCAGGCCGCCGACGACGGGGCGGACACGTTCGCCCTGGGCGAGTTCGCCGACGCCGCGCTGGTAACGATCGAGGTCGCCCGCAGCACCAAGACCGATGCCTCGGAGTGCGTCCGGCGGCTTCGCCAGCTCAGGACGCCGGTACTCGGCGCCGCCGTCATGCCCGCGCTGGGCAGGCGCATCATCGTGCGCCCGCCCCGTGACGGGCAGCCACGGCCCGGCTCCGGCCGGGACGCGGGGCCGAAGGGCCCGGCGGCCGGGCGCGGTGGGCAGAGTGAGTTCACCCCCATTTCCGGCGTGTCCGCGAACGTGTCGGACAGGAGAGACCGCGCGCCGCGCACCCGGGGGGACGGGCACGGGGGCCGGGCAGACAGCATTCCAGGAACCTGACCTATGACAGGCGGGCAGCCAGCGCGACCGCCGCGCTGGGCCGCAGGTGGGCTCGCAGTCGCGGCGGGGCTGGCAGTGGCAGCCTGCGCCGGGGGTGCGCCCAACGTCGGGCCGCCCGGCGGCGGCACGGCACCGGCGGCCAGCCCGACGGCCAGCGCCGGGGCCCGCACCACCTCGGCGGGCCCCCCGGCGCCGCTGACGGACCTGGCTGCCGCCAGCGCCGCAGATGCGCAGCGGCGGGCGGTCGCCCTGGCCGTGTCCGGGTCGGAGCCGCACGGGCTCACCTCGGCCGACGTCGTCTACCAGGAGTTCGCGGCACCGGTGCGGTACATCGCGGTATTCCAGTCCAAGGAGGCAACGGGAGTGGGCCCGCTGACCAGCACGCAGCCGACGGACGGCCAGGCATTGTCCGTGCTGCGGGCGCTGTTCGGCTATGACGGCGGCACCCCCGTGTTCACCAAGGAACTGGACCAAACCCAGGTCACCAACCTCGGCAGGACGACGCACCCGTCGCTTTATTCGACCGCGGGGGCCGGAGTTTCCGCCTCGACAAAGACGGTTCAGCGGGCGGTCCGCGGCGGCGGGGCACCACCGCAGATCTTCTATTTCAGGGGTGAGAGCCCGCAGAGCGTTGTGCTGGCCACCACGCACCTGTCCCGGCCCGCTGCCGCGAAGGTGACCATTCCCGGCTACGGCACCGAGTCATGGGCCTATGACGCCAAGACTGGTCTGTGGACGCTGACCGGGGGCGGGCCCAAGGTCGGAGTCGCCAACGTGGTCGTGCAGACGGTCCCGTACCGGCAGGCGGTGGTGAGCCACCGCGCCGGTACCACGGTGCCGAGCGCCCACCTGATCGGCCATGGCACCGTCGAGGTGCTCTCGGGTAGCGCGGGCGGCAGCGGCACGGCCGCGCCTGGCACCTGGTCCAAGCCGCACCTGAATCAGCTCACCAACTACATCGACGACGACGGTTTCCCGATGGCGTTCCAGCCGGGCCCCACCTGGGTGATATTCGCGCCAAAGGGCACCAAGGTCAGCACATCGGGGGGACAGTGATGAGGCAGGCTGGAGCGTGCGCAGCAGCGCCCAGTTGCCCCGCAGAGGTGACGAGGAGCCGATCGTGACGACCGCCCCTGAGCGAGCCCGCCAGAACGGCCTAAGCGGCTTCACGAGCGCGCCCGCGGCAGAGCCGCAGGTCCCTGGCCGTACCCCCGGGGCCAGGCGGCTCAGCTGGTTCGCGCGCGATCCCGCCTGGCCGATCGTGGTCCTGCTGGTCGGCTGGCCGCTGTGGTGGTTGCTGGGTGTCGGGGACTACTTCCCGATCGTCGTCGCCGTCCCCATGGTTCGCCGGATGTGGCTCTGGCGGGTGCACAGGGAGCGGACCATCAGGCTCCCGCCCGGGTTCAAGATCTGGTCGCTGTTTCTCATCGTGACCTTCTTCTCTGTCGCGACGATCACGCTGACCGCGCCCGAAACTGTGCCGAGCCCCACCGGCAGCCGCTTCATCTCCTGGGGCTTGCGCACCGGCGTCTACTACGCGGTGACCGTGCTGCTCGTCTACGCGGGCAACCTGACCGAGGAGGAGCTGCCGCGGCGTCGCCTCGCCTCGCTGCTCGGCCTGGTCGGGATCTACACCGCGATCGGCGGGGTGCTCGGCGTGCTCGCCCCGCACACCCAGTTCACCTCGCCGCTGGCCTACCTGCTGCCGCACAGCCTGCAGGCCAACAACGGGCTGCTCGCGATGATGCTTCACCCGGGGTTCTCCCAGGTGCAGAACATCCTCGGCTACGACGTGGGCCGGCCAAGGGCGCCGTTCGACTACACCAACATGTGGGGCAACGCCCTGGCCATCACGCTGCCCTGGCTGATAGTGGCGTGGTGGGCCTACGGCAACCGCAAGGAGCGCCGGAACCTGCTGATCGTCCTGGGTATCGCGCTTGTGCCCGTTGTCTACTCGCTCGATCGCGGGCTGTGGGTCGGCCTCGGCATTTCGGTCGTGTACGTGGCGATCCGGTTCGCCGCCAAGGGCAAGCTGGGCCTGCTGGCCGGCCTGTGCGGTGTGCTCGCGCTGATAGCGGTCGTCGTGGTCGCCTCCCCGCTGCAAAACCTCATCAGCCAGCGGCTGCAGCACGGCAAGAGCAACGCCGTGCGGTCCTCGTTGTCCGGCCTCGCCATGGACGTCGGGGTGGCCTCCCCGGTCATCGGCTGGGGCGATACCAGGCACGAGCTGGGCAGCACCAATTCGATCGCGGTCGGCAAGACGGCCAAGTGCCACAGTTGCGGCTCCCGCGACATCGGCGGCAACGGCCAGCTCTGGATGCTGCTCATCACCAGCGGCATCCTGGGCGCCGCGCTGTACTGCAGCTTCTTCCTCTACGGGATCTGGCGGTACTGGCGAGATCCGACGCCCTACGGGATGGTGGGCGTGCTCGTCTTCATTCTGGGCTTCCCGTTCATGCTCGTCTATATTGCGGTGGGGCCGCCCCTTGTCTTCATCATGCTCGCCTATGCCCTCCTCTGGAAGAATGACCGGGTACTGCATCAGGAAGCCGAGGAGGCAGCCGCCGAGTCTGCGGCCCAGCTTCGTGACCAGATAGGTGCACGGGCCGTGGCCGCAAGGGCGCAGACATGATCGGGGCACCGGGGGTGGCAAGCTGGCGCGGATGAGGCGAAGCCCCTGCGAGGCATGGACGGAACCGCGGGCCTATGCCGGCGCTCCGCGTACCTCCACACTGCGTGGCAGGTCGCCCAATGCCCCCGTCAGGACTCCGAACGGCAGGCCCGCACCGGCCGGGCCGGTGCCGGCGGGGCGCCCGGCGGGCAAGGGTGGTGGCGGGCAGCCGCAACTGGCCGAGGTCGCCCGCGGTGGCACCCTCAACCTGATCGGCGCGGGCGTTTCCGCGGCCACCACCTTGGGCGTCACGGTCTTCGTGACCAGGCAATTCAGCAGACCGGTGGCCGGTGCCTTCTTCACCGCCACCTCTGCGTTCCTGATCGTCGAAGCGGTGGCGAGCCTGGGTGCCAACGTCGGCCTCGTCTACTTCATCGCCCGGCTCCGCTCGCTCGGCGAGGAGAAGCGGATCCCGGCCATCCTGCGCGCGGCCGTGATACCGGTGATCGTGGCTTCGCTCCTGCTCACCGCGGTCATGGTGGGCGTCGCGGAGCCACTGGCGAAGGTGCTGCTCAGCGGCCACCTCGCCAAGGGGGGCGCGGTGAGCCCGGGCGCGGTGGCCCAGTCGCTGCGGGCGCTGGCCCTCACCCTGCCGTTCGCCGCGCTGCTTGACACCTACCTGGGCGTGGGCCGCGGCTACCGTGACATGCGGCCCACGGTCGTCGTTGACAAGATCGGCCGTTCGATTGTCCAGCTCTTTGGCATCGCCGTTGCCGTGGTAGCCGGGAGTGCCGCGCTCCTAGCGCCGCTGTGGGCGCTGCCCTACGTGCCCGCCGCGGACGTCGCCTGGCTCTGGGCACGCCGGATCCGGCGCAGGCCCCCCAAGGCCCCGCGGGGGATGCCGGACGTCCCGCCGGAACTGGCCGCGCTGCTGGCCATTTCCACCCCGGTGCCGAAGATCAAGGGTGCTCTGCAGCGCGGCAGCCGGACGGCCAAGCGCCGGCTGGCCAATGCCAACCCCCGCGGCTTCTGGGCGTTCACCACGCCGCGCGGGATCGCCAGTCTGGCGAAGATCACACTGCAGCGGATCGACATCGTGCTCGTCGCGATCATGATGGGGCCGGGCCAGGCGGCCGTGTACACGGCCGCCACCCGGTTCCTGGTTGTAGGCCAGCTCGGCAATACGGCGATCAGCATGGCGGCACAGCCGCGCTTCACCGAGTTGTTCGCGCTCGGTGACCGGCGCAGCGCGAACGTGATCTACCAGGTGACCACCGCCTGGCTCGTGTTGCTCACCTGGCCGCTGTACCTGCTGGCCGTCGTCTACGGTCCGGAAGTGCTCAGCGTGTTCGGCCATTCCTACAAGGCCGGCGCTGACGTGATGCTCATCCTCGGCCTGACCATGCTGCTGGCCACCGCCTGCGGTCAGGTCGACATGGTGCTCATCACCACCGGCCGCAGTAGCTGGAGCCTGGTCAATGGCCTGCTGGCCGTGGCCGTGAACGTGAGCCTGGACCTGGTGCTCATCCCCCGGTACGGCATCACCGGTGCCGCGATCGGATGGGCCGTCGCCATCATCGTCACCAACCTGATGCCGATGGGTCAACTGGCCTCGTCCATCCACCTGCAGCCCTTTGGGCGCGGCACCGTGCTGGCGGCCGGGCTGTCGACGGTGAGTTTCTGCGCCATCCCGCTCGCGATCCGGTCCGTGATCGGTGGCGGTTTCGTTGGGCTGGCCGCGGGCGTGGCCGCCGGATCCGTGGTGATGGCCATCGGCCTGTGGCGGTTCCATGCTGTGTTGCGGCTTTCGGCCATGCCGGGCGTCTCGTCCATTCAGCGCCGACTACGTCGCGCAAGTAATTGATGACAATAAGTTAGCATCGGGTTTCAAAATCCATGCCGCTGCGGAGTGAACCATTACCCCCACCTCGGGCGTCCGTTAAGGGGGACGCCGACCATCCTTGGGTGAAGCGCGGCCCCTGGAGCGTTAATGAGGCAGGCATCAGGTGACGACGAGACTGGCGGTGCCGGTGAGGCTGGCTGATCGGGATCTCCGCGTAGGCCGGAATGGTCTGCGAGTGAGGCATCCGCGCTACGATCGGTCATCAGGAGGTTACTCTGCCGTGGCGTGGCGTTCCGATATCCTTAGCAATCTGTTCTGCTGCCGTCGGCGGCAAGCGGGGGGCCTGCCAACTGCAGGGCTTTCAGTCGTGCGTGACCTGAGCCGGAGTTTACGGGCCTATTAAGGTCGGGGTATACCTGTCCTTTAGGGGATGTGATCTATGGGGATCATGGACGGCGTCAGGGACGCGAGGCCCGCCGCGGCCGCTGGGGCGGGAGCGCCGCCTCTGCGTTTGGCCGACGACTGGGAGCGGCTTGCGTACCTGCGCGAGGTCTGTGAACTCCTGTGGCCGCCGACCGCGGAGATGACGCTCTACGGCGGGGCGCATGGCTGGCCGCAGATCAGCGGGGCGGTGCGGCCCCGCGCGCTGGGGGGAACCTCGCGGGCCGATGGGCGCGACTTCGTACTGATTCCCGGCGTCCGGCACCCCCGGCTGCTGGTGCCTGCCGCGCCACGTGCGGCTGCCGCGGCGCTGCGCCAGTACGGCCAGCCGAGGTCATGGGCGGCCCGGATGGGTGTCGCGGCTTTCGCGCTCGGGCTGGCCAGCGGGCTCGGCGGGACGCTGCTGGGGGTCAGGGTCAGGGTCACCGCCCCGCCGGAGGCCGAGAGCATCGAGTCCTACCTGAAGTCCATCCTCTCGCCTGACATCAGGGTGAGCATCCGCCTGGGGCCCGCCCGCGCCAACCGCAAGCCGGTGCTCCAGTTGCACACGACGAACGGGGAAGCGGCGGGCTTTGTCAAGGTCGGGTTCAATGCGCTCACCCGTGACCTGGTGCGGGCCGAGGCCGCGTCGCTCGCCTGGCTGCAGAGCGCCGGGCTGGACGGGATCTCGGTGCCGCGGGTGATCCACCACGGCCAATGGCATGGCATGGACGTGCTCGTGCTGAGCGGGCTTCCGGTCTGGCAGCGCCGCCGCGGGCTTTCTGCCGCCCAGCTCTCCGCCGCCATGGACACCGTGGCCCGGGTCGGCGGACTGCAGGAGGGGGCGCGGGCCAGCGACGCTTACCTGCAGCAGCTACGGGAGCGGCTGGAAGCGGCGGACCCGGGCGCTGAGCGCTCGGCGCTGCTCCAGTCCCTGGACACGATCGCCGCAACGGGCCTGTGCACGAGCCTGACCTTCGGGGCCTGGCACGGCGACTGGTCTCCCTGGAACATGGCGAGCACCACCGGCGGGCTGCTGGTCTGGGACTGGGAGCGGTTCGGCTCCGGCGTGCCGCGTGGCTTCGACGCCCTGCACTATTGGCTGCAGAGCGAGGTGGGGCCGCAGCACCGCGATCCGCTGGCCGCCGCCACCGACTGTCTCGAGCACGCGGCCGCGCTGCTCGCCCCGTTCGGCATCGACTCCGCGCGGGCCCGCCTCACCGCGGCCCTGTACCTGGCCGATGTGGCCACCAGGTACCTCGTGGACCGGCAGGCCGCGGCGGGTGCGCCGCTCGGTGCGCCGGGCACGTGGCTGATCCCCGCGCTTGTGGGCGAGGTCGCCCAGCTCCGGGCCCAGCAGAACGGCAAGCACTGAGCCGGTGAGTTTCCGGCAGGTCGCTCTCGTGGGCTGGCTGGCAGGGCCCCGGCCCGGTGACGAAGGAATCGGGCCGGCGGCCAGCGGGGAGATCCGGGGGATCGCTCCCCCGGGCTAGCAGCGTTTTAAGTCCGATTCGAACCGCACGTGTGGTTCGTTGGACCCCGGTAGCATCGGGCCTATTGCCCGGTCAGCATCCAGATGAGGTCGCACACTATGGCAGTTACCCCACGCCACGGGAGCAGGAGCCAGCCACCGCCGCCGTCGGGCCTTGGCTTCGGCCAGATGGTCCAGCTCGGCGTGCTCGGCCTTGCCTCGGACATCCGCGACCGCAGCAGGGACCCTGCGCTGCGTAAGCGCCCGTCGGCGCGGGCTCTCGACCCACGGCTGCACCGGCCGATCTTCATCATCGGTGCACCCAGGTCCGGCACCACGTTCCTGGGCAGCTGCCTGGGCCGGATGCCCGAGGTCTCCTACCACTTCGAGCCCCGGCTGACCAAGGCGGCGGCCCGCTGCGTGTACGACGGCTCGTGGACCGAGCGCCGCTGCGCCGCGGTGTTCCGGGGCTTCTACTCGGCAATGCTGCTCGCCGGGCTGCACGGCGGCCGGCGGTTCGCGGAGAAGAACCCGGAGAACGGTTTCGTCGTGCCGTTCCTCGCCGAGTCCATGCCCGACGCGCAGTTCGTGCACATCATCAGGGACGGCCGCGACGCCGCGGTCTCGCATTCGGAGCAGCCCTGGCTCAACGCCGCGTCGGCGGGCTCGGGCAGGCGCGGCCGGGGCGGCCAGTTGTGGGGGAACACGGCGCGCTGGTGGGTGGAACCTGACCGCCGCGAGGAGTTCGCTGCGGTCTCCGACATCGTGCGGTCGGCATGGTGCTGGCGCCGGTTCACCGAGGCCTCGCTGGCCGGGCTGGCCACTCTCCCGGCCGGCCGGTCGGTTGAAGTGCGATACGAATCCGTCGTGTCTGACCCGATGCATGCGGCGGATGTGCTCGGGGGGTTCCTGGAAACCACGCCTGCCGGGCTCGACGCGCTGCGGGCCGGATTGGCTCGTGCCAAGCCGGACTCGGTGGGAAGGTGGCGCAAGACCCTTGACCCGGGGCAGATTAGCGACGTCGAGCAGGAGATCGGGCCGTTGCTTGCCCGGCTCGGCTACGCCTGACCGCGTCCCTGCCAGGCATACGACGCTGATCGCCGACCCCTCGCCGGTGTCCGCCACGACCGCTTCCTGTCCCCGGCGGCTGCGGATGAGGCGCTGCATCCCGGCGACCGTCTCGCCGCCCTTGCCGTTCCGATGGGAGCGGCCTCCCGGCTGTGACCAGCCGTGATTCACCGGACGTTCAACAAGAACCAATTATTCCGTTCCAAAACGATCTACGCGGATTCACACCACATGGGGCGGGAAGCACAGTAAAGTTCTTCAAGCGGGAGAGCGATGAAATAACCGACATGGGGGTATCCGTGACCGCGCTGGCTAGGTCCAATGCTGCAGCAGCGGACGCCAGCGCCACCGCTGCCGGCATTACCCGCAAGCCCGGGCAGGCGCCCATTGTCGTCTACATAGCCGGATCCGGCCGCTCCGGGAGCACTTTGCTGGAACGTGCCCTCGGCGAGATCCCTGGTTTCGTCAACGTCGGTGAGCTCATCGACCTGTACCGGCGGGTCGCCGACCACGGGGAGCGCTGCGGCTGCGGCCAGGAGTTCGCCGAGTGCCCGTTCTGGTCCCAGGTTGGCGAGCGCGCCGTCGGTGGCTGGCAGGAGCAGAAGCTCGCCGCAACTCGTGACCTGCAGGCCAAGGTGGCCCGGCAGCGGCGGATGCCGCGACTGCTGGCCATGCCGCTGGCCGGCGCCCCGTTCCGTGCCGACGTCGCCGCCTATGGCGCGAGCTACGCCGGCCTCTACGAGGCCATCGCCGCAGAGGCTGGCGCGGGCTGTGTCGTGGATGCCAGCAAGTGGCCCGTCCAGGCGCTGGCGCTGGCCAGGGCAGGGCTGGACGTGAGAGTGATCCACCTGGTCAGGGACGTGCGTGGGGTTGCCTATTCACTGGGCAAGCGCGACGTGTCCCGCCCGCACGCGGTCGGTGAGGCCGATGTCATGACGCACCTGTCGCCCGCGGAGGCGGCCGCCCGATGGGTGGCCGTGCAGAGCCAGGCCGGGCTGCTGCGCAGATGCGGCCTCCCGGTCGCCCGGATGCGCTATGAGGAGTTCGTCCGGCGTCCGCGGCAGGCCGTGGCGGCGGCACTGGCCGGGATCGGCCTGGCTGTCCCGGCTGCGCACCTGGCGCACATCGGTGACGGGCGGGTCGTGCTGGGCACCAGCCACGGCCTTTCCGGCAACCCGTCGCGGTTCCGCGACGGGGAAATAACGCTGCGCGCCGACGAAACCTGGCGCGCCAGCATGTCCCGGCGCGACCGCCTCATCGTCACGGCGATCGGCCTGCCCCTCATGCTGCGCTACGGCATTACCGCCGCGGGCAGCCCTGCGGAGAAACAAGACGCCCATGACTGATGCGCCGGCCCGGGCGCCAGAGGAGTGGCCGCTGGTGTCGGTCATCATGCCGACGCGTGGCCGTCCTGAGCTCGTCCGTGAATCGATCGCCGCTGTCGTGGCCCAGACCTATCCCGGGCAGATCGAGTGCCTGGTGGTGCACGACCAGGAGCCACCGGACACCGAACTCACCCACCTGGGCACGCCGCAGCGCCAGGTGAAGGTGGCCGCGAACACCCATTCACCCGGCCTGGCGGGTGCCCGGAACACCGGGCTCGACGCCGTACGCGGCTCCATCGTCGCGACCTGCGACGACGACGATATCTGGCACCCGGACAAGCTGGCCAGCCAGGTCGAGCGGCTGCAGCGCGAGCCTGAGTTGCTGGTGGTGGGCTCGGGTATCAGGCTGCGGCTGCCCGGCAAGGTGGTCGAGTGGCCGGGGCGGGCTGAGCACGTCAGCTACCAGTTGCTGCTGCGCAACCGGGTCAAGGAGTTGCACTCCTCCACCCTGGTGATGCGCCGCGAGGCGTTCGCCAAGGTGGGCCTCTACGACGAGAAGCTGCCGCGCGGCTACGCCGAGGACTACGACTGGGTGCTCCGGGCGGCCCGGGCCGGCCAGGTCGGCATCGTCACCCGCCCGCTGGCCGACATCCGCAAGGACGGCAGGTCCTGGTATGCGGGGGGTGCCGAGAACGCGGCCCTGGCGCTGGAGTACATGCTCGCCAAGCACCCGGATATAAGCGCCTCGCCCCGCGGGCACGCGCGCATGCTCGGCCAGATCGCCTTCGCGCGGTCCTCCCTCGGCGAGCGCGGGCCGGCCATCCGCTATGCCACCAAGGCGGCCCTGCGGTGGCCGATATCGCCCTATCCCTATATCGCTTTCGTGCATGCCGCCACACGCATTCATCCGAGGCATCTGCTGCGTGCTGCCCGGCTGTTCCGCCGCGGCATGGCGTGAAAGGGTGTTATGTCTGACCTGCTGCCAAACTTCCTTCACGTAGGACCAAGTAAATCGGGCTCCACTTGGCTGCACGAGGTTCTCATCGGCCATCCTGAGGTCTACCTCAGCCAGGCGAAGGATCTCTACTTTTTCAACCGTTACTACGACCGCGGTCCCGGATGGTACCGGACCCAGTTCCGGAGCGCGCAGCGGGAACACAAGATCATCGGTGAGGTCTGCCCCGACTACCTGTCCTGTGCGGAGGCGCCCGAGCGGATCCACACCAGCCTCGGCCAGGACATCCGGCTGATGGTCACGCTCAGGGAACCGATATCGCGGGCGTTCTCCTCCTACCTGTACCTGGCCAAGCACGGCGAGGCAGCAGCCACCTTCCGGGACACCACGAAGACCGCACCCGAGCTGCTCGAAGAAGGCCGCTACGCCACCCACCTGCACAGTTACCTGCGCTATTACGACCGTGAACAGCTGTACATCGGGCTCTTCGACGATCTGCAAACCGATCCGCAGGCGTTCCTTGACGGCGTCACCGACTGGCTCGGTATCTCCCGGCTACCGCTGAGCGCAGAGCAACTGGAGGCCCAGCTTCCGGCCAGCAAGGCACGCTGGCTGCCGCTCGCCATGGCCGCCAAATACGGAGCCAACTGGGTACGGCGCCATGACGGTGCGGACCTGGTGGGCAGGCTGAAGCGCTCCGCGCTGGTGCAGCGGATGCTGTACCGGCCGCTGGGTGCCGACAAGCCCGAGATGGCGCCCGAGGACGTCGCCTTCATGCACGAGCAGCTCGACCCGGAGATCGCGGCACTGGACCGCGAGTTCGGCCTTGACCTGCGACGGCGGTGGGACTGGCATTGAGCCAACGGGCACGCGAAGCTGCCACGCGGGTCCGGGAGGCCGGCCCGGAGCCGCTCACACAGCTTGGACGGCGCAGCTATGCCCGGGTGAGCGCGGCGACCGCTGGCTTGCGAATGGAGCCGGGGTTCATCCTGATCGGCGCACAGCGCAGCGGCACCACCTCCCTGTTCCGTGCGCTGACGGCCCATCCGCAGGTGATGCCGCCGACGTTCCGCAAGGGCGTCAACTATTTCGACTTGAACTACCACCGGGGCGCCCAGTGGTACCGGGGCCATTTCCCGGTCAGCGAGATCGCGCGGCTGCGGGCCGGACGTCACGGGCCGCCGGTCGCCTTCGAGGCCAGTGGCTACTACCTGTACCATCCGCAGGCGGCCGAACGGCTCGGGCACGACATGCCCACGGCGAAGCTGGTCGTCATGCTCCGCGATCCCGTCGAGCGGGCCTTCTCCGCCCACAAGCACGAGTTCGCCCGGGGCTACGAGCAGGAGGATTTCCCGCGCGCCCTGGAACTGGAAGACGGCAGGCTGGCCGGTGAGGTCGAGCGGATCCTGACTGATCCGGCTTATGAGAGCTTTGCGCACCGGCACCACTCCTACCGGCACCGGGGCCAGTACGCGGAACAACTCGAACGCGTGTATGAATTCTTTCCCCGCACCCAGGTGCACGTGATCGACAGCGCCGCCTACTTCGGTCAGCCGGCCCAGGAGTACCGGCGGCTCCTGGAGTTCTTGGGCCTGCGGCCCTTCGAGCCCGCGTTCGCTGCCGCCAACTCACGCCCCGGCCCGCCGATGGACGCGGGGTGCCGGCGTATGCTGCAGGAGCACTATCAGCCCCACGACGAGCGGTTGGCGAAGCTACTTGGGCGCCAGCCGGGCTGGTCCGGTGAGCGCTAGCCATGCATAGCAGATCCCGGACAATCGACACTTCCTGCAGGGGAGTGCCCAAGTCTGCCATGCTGTTTGCCGAACGGCAGGTTCCGGCCCGACATGACAGCCGTGAAAGGAGATCGCCAATGGAGAGGGTCGGTCCAGGCAGCGCGCAAGGATCGGTGGCGTCATGAGCGCGGCCGACAAGACCGCGACTTCCGCCAGGCCTGACGCGGGCAAGGGTGCCGCGTACCGGCGGCCGGTGCCTGCCTTGCGGCCGGATCGCACTCTGTCGGGCTATATGCGCGATCCCAAGTCGCTCAACCCAGCGCTCAAGCAGGCGGCCCGGCTCACGCTGGTCGCGGCCCGCCTGCCCACCAGCCGTGCCCGGATCCTGCCCAGTTTCCTCATCGTCGGTGCCCAGCGGTGCGGGACCACCTCCCTGTCCCGGCAGCTCGACGAGCACCCCGCCGTGTTCGGCTCGGTGCTGCATGAAGAGGTGCACTTCTTCGACGTCTCCTACCGCCGCGGGCTGTCGTGGTATCGGTGTCATTTCCCGCTGCTGGCCGCCGCGCGCCGGGCCACGCGCGGAGCCGACGTCACGCCGGTCTCGTTCGAGTCCAGCCCGTACTACATGTTCCATCCGGTGGCCCCGGAGCGGATTGCCCGTGACCTGCCCGAGGTGCGGCTGCTCGTGCTGCTCCGCGACCCGGTGGAGCGGGCCTACTCCGGGCATGCCCACGAGGTGGCGCACGGCTTCGAGACCGAGTCGTTCGAAGCGGCGCTGGAACTCGAGCCCGCCCGGCTGGCGGGCCAGGCCGAGCGCATCGCCGCGAACCCGGACTACTTCAGCTACAGCCACCAGCATCACTCCTACATCGCCCGGGGCCAGTACGTCGACCAACTCCAACGGCTGGAACGGCACTTCGGCCGGGACCGGCTGCACGTGGTGGACAGCGGCGACTTCTTCCCCGACCCGGAAGCCGTCTACGACGGAGTCCTGGCGTTCCTCGGGCTGCCCAACCGGGGCTATCCGGCATTCAAGCGCCGCAACGCCCGGCCGCGCTCACCCATGCCCGACTCGGTGCGCAAGGCACTGGAGGAGCACTACCGCCCCTACGACGAGCGGCTGGCCGCTTGGCTCGGAACCGAGCCGAGCTGGCGCCGCCAGAGCTAGCCCAGGCCCGCGTAGCGTCCCGCGCACGTAAAGGTGCCCGGCAGCGTCGCTGCCGGGCACCTTTACGTGCTGGTTGGGCTACTTCCGCCTGCCGAACTTCGCCCGGGCCACCATGCCGCCGTAGGCCGCCAGATCGAGCGAGTAGCGCTTCCAGAGCCGGCCTGGCTCCCTGGTGAGCCGGTAGGCCCAGCCGAGCCGCGTCTTGTTCACCCAGCCCGGGTACCAGTACACCCGCTCGGCCAGATGGTCGAGGTAGCTTCCACCGGTGATGATCACCGGCACGTCGAGCCGGTCGGCCACCTGCGACACCCAGTTCTGCTGCATCGGGGTCGGGATGGACACGTGCAGGATGTCGGGCTTGGCCTCGTTGATGGTGTTGACCATCATGTCGATGTCTGCCTCGTCGTACCGGCCGGGGTGGCCCCGCGTCACATCCCAGTAGCCGTGCAGGGCGCCCGCGATCGGGATGCCTGGGAAGGTTTCCTTGAGGTTGGCCGCGGCCTTCTCCGGCGTGCCCTCGCTGCAGCCGAACAGGAAGTTCGAGAACCCGCGCTCCGCCGACAGGGCGAACATCTTCGGGCAGATGTCGTCGTTACCCTGCCGGTCTGGCACCGGCAGGCCGAGCAGGCGGCCGCCCAGGACGATGCCCCAGCCGTCCGGCAGGACGATGTCGAACTCGTTCATCTTCTCGACCAGCCCGGCGGTCTTGTGGCCACGCAGGACGTAGTCGGGGTTGATGAAGGAGATGGTGAGCCGCGACCGGGTCTCCACCGCCTGCCGGACGGCGTCCACGAACGCCTCGTCGGACAGGCAGGACAGGCCGATGCCGAGGAATTCCCGCTTCTGTGCCCGGTACCCGGCGCCGAATTCCCCGGCGCCACCCGTCACCTCGCCGGCCGGCCTCACAGCAGTCCCTCCGAAGCGAGTAGTTGCCGGAGCCCGGCTTCCAGGTCGTACTCCGGTTTCCAGCCGGTGGCCTGCATCAGCTTCTGCGGATCGGAGATGAGGTGTCCGTCACCGTCACGCATCCGCTCGGGTACCTGGCGGACGTCCACCGGGTGCCCGGTGATCTCACCGATGGTCTACATGACGTCATCGATCGTGGTTCCGGTCCCGGTTCCCACGTTGAAAACCTCCAGTCCGGGGTCACGCTCTGCTAGCCCCGACCCCGCCACCCCGCCCTGCGCTAGCCCCGACCCCGCCACCCCGCCCTGCGCTGGCCCCGACCCCGCCACCCCGTCCTGTGCCGCGGCTACCAGCCCGGCGGCGGTGTCGGTGACGAAGATCAGGTCGCGCTGGGGCCACAGGTTCCCGAGTTCGATGGTCTTCCCGACGCTCAGTGCCTTCATTACCTCGGGCAGCACATGCGGGTTGGTCTCCCGGGGCCCGTAGGTGTTGAACAGGCGGGCCACCACCGTGCGCAGCCCGGGCCGGTCGGCATGGAACCGGCCCATGACCTGCTCGCCCATCCACTTCGAGATGCCATAGATCTCATCGGGCCTGGCCGGCGCGGTCTCCGGCCACGGCTGGTCGCCGAACCCGTAGATCGCGCCGCTGGAGGGGAACACGAACGACTTGAGCGGCGCGCTGCGCACCGCCCGGATCACCGCGTCCAGGCCGAGGACGTTGACGTCCAGTGCCTCCTGGGGGTGGGCGTTGCAGTAAGGGATGAAGTGCAGCGCCGCCATGTGGAAAACGGTGTCCGGGGCGAAGTCCGCGACCGGGCGGAGGTCCTCGGCGCTCCTGATGTCACCCTCGATCACGGTCAGGCGACTGGCCGTGCCTTCGCTGCCCAGGTGTTCGCGCCTGCCCATCCTGAAGTCATCAACGACCAGCACGTCGGCGCCGGAATCCAGCAGCGAGTCCACAAGGTGGGAGCCGATGAAGCCGGCCCCGCCTGTGACAAGAACGCGATCCATTTATCGTGGCCTTCCGTTTGTTCGGCATGTTGCCCCGGCCGGGCCAGCCGCTGCGGCCAGCCTGCCGGCCAGCGCGGCTCCCGATGCATGCCCGGTGATCATATCGGCTGGTCAGGGCTTTATGGGTGGATTTCGGGCGCTAGTGGACGCAAGTTCACCGGTCTGGCGGCCGGCAGACGCGTGACCTGTGGGCTAACCGGGAACGGCTGTGCCAGGCGATGGCCCACGGGCCCGCCTGGCACAGCCCCGGCACGGCGTTAGGACGGGTACGGCAGGAGGCACAGGCCGGAGAATCCGGCCTGCCCGCCGCAGGAGGTCTTACCGCCGAAGTTGTCGCTGGCGATCCACAGCCCGGCGCCGGTGATCACCATGTCATCCGATCCGTGCCCGCGTGACCTGCTGTACAGGCCGGCGGTGCCGGCCTGGTTGAGGATCAGCGACCCGCCCGCCGGGCCCGGCGCCAGGCCCGCCAGGCCGGGAGCGGGTATCGCGCCCGGGCCGGCCTTGTTGCACTGGTTCTGGTTGTTGAACCAGCGGTTGTGGCCGCTCACGTAGACGGCGCTGTCGTCCGCGGCCACGGAGTACAGCGAGTCACAGCCGTCGTAGGCGATCCAGTCGGAGAAGACCTGGGTCTGCGTGGCCGGGAACGCCGCCGCCGCGTCACACAGGCCGACCATCGGGAACGTCCCGTTCCACAGGATGGGCTTGACCCCGGTGTCCGCCAGGTAGATCTCCGAATCGCCCGGTGACCAGGCCGCGGCGTGGACGTAGAACGGGTGCGAGGCCCCGCAGTTGAAATACTTGTCGTTGGGGTTCAGCGTGGCGTTGGGGTCGCTGCCGTCGAACTCCGGCGACGTCCAGCCGGTGAGCGCGGCGGTGGCGCCGCTCACGTCCATCATGAAGATCTGCCGCCGGTTCAGGCCGCCCACCGACGTGTAGTCACCTTCTACCAGGACCAGCGAGCCGCTATGGGACAACTGCTGGTTGAAGACCTCCGTCGAGTTGTTCTTCACGCCCGGGAACTGGATGGGGCCGGAGATGTTCA
>Ga0066709_100001356_pt1 | contig 16026 bp, 14 predicted proteins | sample GraSoiAngelo_158_FD_79665 | JGI IMG/M metagenome (GOLD analysis project Ga0066709, IMG submission 79665) | Grasslands soil microbial communities from the Angelo Coastal Reserve, California, USA - 14_1009_16_30cm | ecosystem: Environmental > Terrestrial > Soil > Grasslands | place: USA...
GGCGCGCCTGTGGCCGCGGCGATGGCCGCGCAGATCGAGGCGGGCAACCGGCCCGATGTGGTCCTCTTCGCCATGACCTACGACGGCCGCGACGTCGCCGGGCGGCTGTCGGTCAAGATCGACCGTCCCGTGCTCACCAACGGCCTCGACATCGCCGTCGACGGCGACGACGTCACCGTGGGCACCGCCATCTTCGGTGGCAACACGCTCGTGACGACCGCGTTCAAGAGCGAGCCGCCTTTCCTCGCCATCTTCCGGCCCAAGTCCTTCGCCCCCGAGGAGGGCGGTGGCGCCACCGCCGAGGTCGTCACCGTCGACGTGCCCGACACGGGCGCGTCGGGCGCGGCCCGGGTGCTCGACCGTCATGTCGAGGAGCGCAGCGGGCCCAAGCTCGACGAGGCCGCGGTGGTGGTCTCGGGGGGACGGGGCCTCGGCGACGCGGAGAAGTTCGCGATGATCGAGGAGCTCGCCAAGCTGCTCAAGGGCGCGCCGGGCGCGTCGCGGGCGATCGTCGACGCAGGTTGGGTTCCCTACGCGTACCAGGTAGGGCAGACGGGCAAGACCGTGAAGCCGACGGTCTACATCGCGTGCGGCATCTCTGGTGCCACGCAACACATGGTCGGCATGAAGGGCGCGAAGAACATCATCGCCATCAACAAGGACAAGGACGCGCCGATCTTCTCCATCGCCGACCTCGGCGTGGTGGGCGATGTGCACAAGGTGGTGCCGAAGTTGATCGAGGCGCTCAAGGCTCGCGGCTGACGTCGAGCGCGGTGTCGGTCGCGCCGAGGGCCCACGCCAGACCCTCGTCGCGGTCCTCGACCGCGAGGCGGAGGGCCCAGCCGGTGTCGGGGGCACCGGTGTCCCAGCGGTACCAACGCAGGTCGGCGGCCGCCTCGCCGACCGCGTCGACCGGAAGCGGCCACTCGTCGAGCCGGCCCGCGAGCGCGACGACGGCCCACCACGCGGAGAACCGCCCCGGCGCCATGCCCCGCCGGCGCCCGTGTCCTCCACCGCTCGCCGCCGCCCACGCCATCAGCGCGAGCGCGTGGCCGGCAGGGACGACGCCGAGGCGGACGCGGTCGCGGAGCGCACTTTGCTCCTGGAGCGCGCCGAGCGCGCCGAGCGCGTCGCCGGCGACCGCGACGGCCTCGGCCCGCCCCTCCGACTCGGTCGTCCACGCGGTCACGAGCTCGACGAGGGCGCGGCACGCCTCGGGATCGTCGATCCGCTCCGCGCCCGTCGTCGCCTCCACCGCCTCGAGCTCGCCCGCGGGAACGTCGGGGAACTCGGCTCGCTCGGCCTCGTAGGTCGCGAGCGGGTATGCGGGCTCCCACGCTTGGAGCACGAGCGGCAGCTCGAGCACCTGGGTGTCGATGCGGTCGTCGCCGACGAGGTCCTCGCCGCGCAGCACGCGCTCGTGGGCGGTCAGGGCCGCGAGGGGTCCGCGCGGGACGCACGGGGCGAGCTCGGCCCAGGTGTGGGTCGACGCCGCCACCTCCGTCAGCGGACCGGGAGCGAAGCGGCCCGCGCCGGGCACGAGCACCGCGCCCGCCCACTGCGCCGGCGCCTCGAGCGCCAGCCTGTACTCGGCGTGCGCGGCGGCGGGCCAGAGCTGCTTGCCGCGCTCGAGCGCGCGGTGGCACCGGTCGCGCAGGTCGACCAGCGCATCCCAGTCGCGCGCCGAGCAGAGGCGGCCGATGTGGCGGGTGAGCTCGTCGAGGTCGCCCAGCTCGACGAGCTCGGCGTTCACGCGGTCGCCCGTCAAACCACGGGCCACGGGTAGGCGTAGCCCGACCGGTTCTGCGGGAAGACCGGTCGCCGCACGAGGGCGGACGCGCGCGCGATGAGCGCCTCGAGCTCGTCGTCATCGAGCAGCCCGGCGAAGGCCGCCACCGGCGGGGCGACCGAGAACCGGGCGACCGAGTTCATCAGGTCCTCGGGCACGGGCTCGCCGGCGAACTCCCAGATGACCGTGCGTAGCTTGGGCTCCTCGTGGAAGCAGAGGCCGTGGTCGATGCCCCAGATGTGGCCGTCCTCACCGAGCAGGCAGTGGCCACTCTTGCGATCGGCGTTGTTGGCGAGCAGGTCGAAGGCGCAGATCGCCTTGAGCGCGTCATGGTGTCCGCCGGCTTCGTGGAGCGTGAAGTAGTGCTGCTCGAAGTGGGCCGGCACGAACCGCTGGAACGACCCTTCGCCGAGAGGGCCCTCGCGGATCACCGTCTCGGGCACGAGCCGCCAGCCCAGGGCCTCCGACAGCGCGTAGGCCGCGGTCTCTCGGACGTGGAGACCGGGCGGGAAGTCCCAGAGGCCACGCTCACCGCGCACGGGCTTGTAGACGGCGAGGCCCTTGTGCCCATCGAGGCAGAGCTCGACGAGGAAGGTGCCGTTCGAGCTCCACGGCAGGCGGCCTTTGACCTCGACGTCGCCTTGCCGCAGGAGCCTCACGTGGTCTGGGGCCGGTGCCCGTTCAGGCGGGCGCACACGTGTCCTTCCGCGTCGAGCGGCTGCCCACACAGGGGACAGGGCGGCCGGCCCGCCTCGACCACTCCCGCGCCGTGCATGGCGAACGCCGCGACCTGCTCGCGCGTCGCGCGGAAGCGGGCGACGGCGCCTTCGCGCTCGTCCTCCCCGAGGAGCTCCTCGCCGACCTGCTCCTCGCCGACGAGCTCTTCGGCGAGCAGGACGACGCGGTCCGCCTGCTCGTCGTACGACGCGCCGAGCCCGCCGACGACCCATTCGGCGACGACCGGCTCGCGCAGCCCGAGGTCGGTGGGAAGCGGACCGGCGGGCGGCAGGTCGGCGAGCAGCGCGCCGAGGTAGCGCACGAGCGCGGCGACGAGCGTCTTCTCCAGGCGAAGCGACACGAGCTGGTCGCCCTTGGCCGCCTGCAGGTAGAAGACCCGTTGGCCGGGCGGGCCGATCGTTCCGGTCGTGAGGTGATCGACGTCGTCGAGCTCGAACGACGTGCTCATTCGCGGGACCCTCGGCTCATGACGGCGTGAGCGCCTTGAGGTCGTCGAGCGCGTTGACCGTCAGCACGACGGGTCCACCGTCGCCGTACGCGATGGCGGTCACCGAGCACGGCGAGATCACGATGCGCTGGAACAGGTCGAGGTGGGTGCCGACCGCGGCCGCTGTCGCAGCCTTGATGGGATCTGCGTGCGACACCGCGACGACGGTGCCGCCCGGATGTGCACGCCGCAGGCGCTCGAGGGTCGACACGACCCGCGTCTGCATCTCGAGGAACGACTCGCCGTTCGGGAAGCGGAAGCCGCTCGGGTACCGCTGCACGGTGCGCCACTCGGGTGCCTTGCGCAAGGTCTTCAGCTCGCCGCCGGTCCAGTCGCCGAAGTCGCACTCGAGCAACCCGCGCTCCGTCGTGACGCGGAGATCACGTCGCTTGGCGATGAAGCCCGCGGTCTCGCGGGTTCGCTCGAGCGGTGAGGTGTAGACCGCATGGACCTTCGGCAGCGCGGCGATGCGATCACCGACGGCCTGCGCCTGAGCCCGCCCCTCGTCGGACAGGTGGAGCCCGCGCGCCCGTCCCGGCAGCCGGTCGCCGGTGGTCGGCGTCTGCCCGTGGCGGACGAGCAGGAGGAGCGTCGGTGGCGGCGGCTTGCGCGTGGTTCGAGGCATGAGCCCACTCAACCTACCCTGAGCCTCCGTGGAAGCCGACTCGCTCGCGCGTGTCACCGACGAGGTCGTCGCGTGTGGCGCGTGCCCACGTCTCGTGGCGTGGCGCGAGGAGGTGGCACGCGACAAGCGGGCCGCGTACCGCGACGACGACTACTGGGGTCGTCCCGTTCCGGGCTTCGGCGATCCCTTCGCGGAGCTGCTCCTGGTGGGACTGGCTCCGGCGGCCCACGGCGGCAACCGCACCGGCCGCGTCTTCACCGGCGACCGGTCGGGCGAGTGGGTGTTCCGCGCGCTCCACCGGGCCGGCTACGCGAACCAACCCACGAGCGAGCGTCGCGACGACGGCCTCCGGCTCCAAGGGGCGTACGTCGCGGCGGCCGTACGCTGCGCCCCTCCCGCCAACCGGCCCACACCTGCCGAGCGCGACAACTGCGTGCCGTTCCTCGCGCGCGAGCTCGCGCTGCTCGCCGATCTGCGCGTGATCGTCGTGCTGGGCCAGTTCGCGTACGACGTGGTGGCTCGCCTGCTCGGGGTGCGACCCCGTCCACGCTTCGGCCATGGCGTCGAGGTCGCGCTGGACGATGGCCGCACGATCATCTGCTCGTACCACCCGAGCCAACAGAACACCTTCACGGGCACGCTCACGGAGCCGATGTTCGACGCCGTCTTCGCGCGCGCGGGCGCCCTCAGCGCACCGCGGCGATGATCTCCGCGGTGCCGTAGCCGATCGCGAGCGCGCCCAGGAAGAGGGCCACCGCCGACTGCAGGCGGCGGTCATCCGCGCGGATCGCGATCACCGCGCCCAGCCGCGCGCCCGGCACGACGGCGACGGCGAGAAGGAGCGCGAAGCGCCAATCGATGTCGCCGAGCGCGGCGTGCGTGATCGTGCCGGGGACGGCGAACACGCCGACGCACGCCAGTGACGTGGCGATCGCTCGCTTGATGGGCATGCCGAGCACCTCGGTGAAGCCGGGCACCATCACGATGCCGCCGCCGACGCCGAGCAGCCCCGACAAGCCTCCGGCCGCGCCGCCCACGGCTGCGCAGGCGAACGGTGACGCGGCGCCGTACGTGATGCCCGGCGCGAGCTGTGGTCCGACGGCGTCGGCCGCGGCCGCGTCGCCGTCGGCGCGGTCTCGTGCGCCGGCGCGGGTCCGGCCATCGTCAGTCTGCCCGGACGCAGTCGGCTCGACGGCGGCGCGCGGGCGCACCCGCCACGCGGTGAGGCCGAGGAAGAACGCGGTCATCACCATCAGCCAGTGTCCGTTGCCGGGCACCGCGTGGGAAGCCAGCGAGCCGAGCACCGCGCTCACGACACCAACCGGTGCCGTCCATTGCACGACGTGCCAGTCGATCAGGTCGTCGCGCGCGTAACGGACTGTTCCGGAGATCGCGCTGGGGAGGATCGAAGGCAGCGTGGTCCCGACCGCGACGAACGCGGACGCGCCGAGCAGGCGAATGCCGGGCGTCGAGAGCACGGCGCCGCCTACCCCGAACGCGGCGGACAGCACGCCGGTCAGGAGACCGACCCCGAGCGTGAGCGCGTCGCGCAAGGGGCCGGGGTCCATCGGCCCGCCTCAGGCCTATGCCGTGGCGGGCTCGGGCGCCGGTGGCTTGGGCGCAGGAGGCGGCATGAGGCGCGGGGCTGCGACCGCGGTCTCGGGCCAGCGCTTGCGGCTCACGCGCGAGAGCTTGCGCAGCAGCGCGATGGCGCCGGGGTCGTCGTCGCCCGGCCGGCCCTCGATCGTGCCGTCCTCGAGCATCTTGATCAGGATCTCGCGGCCGATGTCGGTGCGAACGATCGTCAGCGTCCAGTCGTTGTACGCGCCGATGCCGCCGGTGGAGATGTCGGCGTGCTCGGCCGCGAAGTCGGGACAGGTCTTGCACCCCTCGCGTGTCCACGCGTGGCACTCCTTCAACGGGACCTCGTGATAGTCGCCGTTGCGCATCCAGATCTGGAAGACGCCCTTGATGTTCATCTTCACCATGTCCTGCTTCTTGAGGCCGTACTTGGCTTCGAAGAGCTCCTCGAAGATGGCGTCGTCGAACGTCTTCGAGCACAGCAACCCGATGTTGAGCACGAAGCGACGTGCGGGCTTGCCCGCCTTGCGGACGGTCATCACCGGCGGCACCGACGACTGGCAGCTCATGCCCACGAGCGCGAGCTTCTCGGCGCCGCCCGCCACTGCGTCGGCGTAGGCCATGGTGTTGGCCGAGTAGGTGTAGCGGCTGCCGGCCGAGGCGATGATGTCGTCGCGCGTGCGCGCCACGCCGGGGACCGCCTTCCACGACGTGCCGTCGCCCTCGAGGTACGACACGAGCGCGGCGTCGATGTAGCCGTGGTCGAGCGCCCAGAGCAGGATGGCCGACACCAGGCCGCCGTCCTGACCCCGTTCGTGCAGCTCGGGGTCGGCGGCCCGGGCGAGGATGATGTCCTTGGCGACGCCGTCGACCTCGTCGGGCCGGCGCTCGCGGCCGAACATGTGGGTGTCGATCTCGGTCTCCCACTCGCGGAAGCGGGGGCACGCCCGCGTGCACGACGTGCAACCTCGGTCGCCGTGGCCGCAGCCACCGGGCCCCCCCTCCTCCTCGAGATGGAAGGGCCGGTACACGCCTCCTTCGTCGTTGTAGCCGAGGACGTCGTGGGGACACGCCACCACGCAGCCCGCGCAGCCCGTGCAGAGGCCGGACGTCACCACTTCGTCGTAGAGGTGGGCCCAGTGCGCGGTCCATCGCTCGCGCTTTTGTGTCCCGCCTGCCTGTGCGCCCGGCGTCTCTGTCACAGCCATCGGCGACAGATTAGGGACGGAGCCTGGGTAGGGTCGATTCCCCCATGCCCGAGCTGCCCGAGGTCGAGACCTACCGACGGCTGGCCGAGCGTGCGCTCGATCGCACCATCGACGAGGTCGTCGCGCCCGACGCGTGGTACCTCAAGCGGGGTCTCACCGCGCGCGCGGCCGCGGCGGCCCTGACCGGTCGGCGCTTCACCGCAGCCCGTCGCCGCGGCAAGACCCTCTACCTCGACAGCTCCGACGACGGCCCCGTGCTCAAGCTCGGGTTCGGGATGAGCGGGCGGCTCGTCGTCGACGGGATCGCCGGCATCGACCGGCTGCTCGGCGACAGCGAGGCCGTCGAGGCTTCCGCTCGAGCGCCCGTGCTCGAGCGATGGGACCGCTTCGCCGTGCGCTTCGAGGACGGCGGCGACCTGCGCATGCGCGACCCGCGCCGTCTGGGCCGGGTCGAGCTCGACGCCGACGAGTCCCGCCTCGGACCCGACGCGGTGGGGCTGACGCCTGCCGGCTTGCGTGCCGTCCTCGGCACGAGCACCGCGCCGCTGAAGGCGCGGCTGATGGACCAGGCCCGTCTGGCAGGTGTCGGCAACCTCATCGCCGACGAGCTCCTGTGGCGGGCTGGGCTCGACCCGGCCCGCCCCGCCGGTTCGCTCGAGGCGCGCGACGTGCGGCGCCTCCACCGTCACCTCGTCGCGACGCTGGCGCATCTCCTCGCGGGCGGGTCGCACACCGGCGCGCTCATGCCCGAGCGCAGGCCCGGCGGCGTGTGCCCGAAGGACGGCACGCCCCTCGTCCGGCGCACGATCGGCGGCCGCACGACCTGGTCGTGCCCCACCCACCAGCTCTGAGCCGGTCACCATGCCTTCGGCTTCTGGGTGCGCTCAACCACCGTCACGGTTGTTGAGCGCTCCAAGAACGCACCGCGTCCTGGCCGTCACGTATCGCGGCAGACGCAGAATTCGTTGCCGACCGGGTCGGACATCACCTGGAACGCCCATTCGTCGCCCTCGATGACGGGCTCGCCGAGCCGGGTCGCCCCCAACTCCTCCAACTGCTCCATGAACGGCTCGGGCTCGGCGACGTAGAGATCGAGGTGCAGCCGGTTCTTCGTCGCCTTGGGCTCGGGCACGCGCTGCAGGAACACGACCGGCCCGTCGCCGTCAGGCGGCGCGAGGTCGATGAACCCGTCGCCGTCGTCCTCCTCGCGCCGGTAGCCGAGGGCGAACTCCCAGAACGGCGCCAGCGCGTCGGGGTCGGGACAGTCGATGCCGATCTCGAGACGAGGACGGCCGGTCACGTCGAGGCGGCCGCGATCGCCGCGTTCACGACGGTGGACACGCGGTCGCCGCCGAGGAGGTTGAGCTCGAGGCGGTCGAGGGTGACGGCGATCGCCAGCTCGGCCTTCGGGTCGGCGAGGGCCACGGAACCGCCGTAGCCGGCGTGGCCGAACGCCTCCTCGTTCGGTCCCGCGATCGCGAGCATCCCACCTCCGCCCATGAACCCGAGGCGCCAGTTCATCGGCAGGACCAGCACCAGATCGGGTCGGGTGTTCTGCACGGTGGTGGCCCGGGCGAGCGTCTCCGCCGACAACAAGCGCACGCCGTCACGCTCGCCCCCACGCTCGAGCGTCGCGTAGAACGCGGCGAGGGAGCGGGCGGTGAACGCGCCCGAAAACGCGGGACCGCAGGTCGAGAGGCCCAGAGGGCTGTTGACGAACTCGACGATGTCACCGTCGGGCGACAGCGCGCGCCAGGCGATCGAGTCGGGCGGCACGAACGCCGAGAACGTGGCTTCGTCGATCTCCGGGGCGGTGAGGGGGGCGGCCCGGTGGTGCTCCGATTCCGGCGTGCCGATGTAGAAGCCGTCGAGGTCGAGGGGGCCGGCGATCTCGTCCGCGAGGAAGGTGGAGAGGTCACGACCGTCGATGCGCCGGACGAGCTCGCCCACCATCCAGCCGAAGTTCACCGCGTGATACCCGTTCGCGCTGCCCGGCTCCCAGAGGGGCTCGAGCCTCTCCATCATCGCCACCATCGCGTCCCAGTCGGCCATCACCGACACATCTGGTACCTCGCCGCGGATCTGGGGAACCCCCGCCTCGTGGCAGAGCACGTGGCGGATCGTCACCGCCTTCTTGCCGAACTCGGGCCAGACCGAGGCGACGGGCGCGTCGTACTCGATGCCGGCACGCTCCATCGCCATGTGCAGTGCGGTGGACGCCGGGCCCTTGGTCGTCGAGAACGACACCGCGATCGTGCTTTCCGACCAGCCCGCGCCCCCCCAGATGTCGACAACGGGATCGCCGCGGTGGCGCACGGCGATCGCCGCGCCGTGGTGGGCGCCCGAGGCCAGCTGGGCGGCCAGGAGCTCGGCCACTGCCGAGAACCGCGTGTCGCACCATCCCCCGATCGCCTCCGGCAGCTTCATCTCGGCCATGCTCAACCTTCCCAGATCGACGTCGCGAACGTGCCGGCCTCGACGACGGCACGGCTCCACGGGCGGGCGATGGCGCGCAGGCGGTCGCACGCCTCGGTTCCGATGTGTCGCCACGGGCCCCGCGCGAGCGCGTCGGTGCGTTGCTCCACACTCGTGCGATGGGCCCGACCCGCGGTGGTCAGCGTGCCTTCGGCATCGAGCCAACCGCGGGCGCGCAGCCCTTCCGTCGCGGCGCGCCACTCGTCGTCCGGCCAGGCCCGGCTGGTGCGAAGCACCGCGGCCGGCACGTCACCGGTAGCGGCGTGCATCACGAGCGCCTCACAGCCGCTGACGTTCTCGGACGTGAGCACGGCGACGTGGCCGTCACCCCGGTGCTCGCGGAGCAGGGTGACCGCGTGCCAGAGGACGAGGTGTGGCTCCGCGGGCCAGGACAGCGACGCGTGACCTGCGTAGAGCGGGCGTCCCTCGGGCCGGCAGGCGAGCGCGGCGGCGCGCGCGAGGGCTGCGGCCTCGGCCATCTCGGCGCTGTCGACCGCGGCACCGAGCAGTCGCTCGAGGGCCGCGCCGGCGAGCCGGAAACGCGCGTCGATGATGCGCTCGGGCGGCGAAGCGGCCCAGGCCTTCGGGATGTGGCGCCGCACGAGATCGGGATGGAAGTTGAAGAACGTGGCGATCACGACCTCGGCCCCGACCGCGCCCATCGGCGCGGCGCGGGTCGCGAAGTAGCCGGCGCGGTGTTCCTCGAAACCGAGCCTCGCGTACTCCTCGGGCGCCTCGGGCGCGAAGTACACCATCCCGTGCAGCGGCTCGAGCGTGCGCCACATCTTGCGGGCCGTGACGGCGTCGTCGAGGGCCTCGGGCACGTCCTGACACTAGGCGAGGCTCCTCACCCGGCGACCGAACGAACCGTCGCCCCGGCGTGCCCGAGGTCACTTGACGAATACCGGTCGGTATCGCATACTGACACGTATGACATACCGAGCGGTATCAGAGAAGGAGCGGGCAGCCGAGGCGGCCGCCCTCGCCTGGCTCGGGGAGCGCCTGCGCTTCGAAGCATGGCTCGAGCGGGCGCGTGAAGAGCACGGGCCCCGGCCCGATTCGGGTCTCGCCGCCGCGGCATGACCGTGGTCCAGACTGGGGAACGTGGCCCGGCCGACGCGCACGCCCGAGACGCGCACGCGCAAGATGAGTACGGCCAGGACGCGCACGACCAAGCCGACGCGTGACGAGAAGAAGGCCCTCACTCGCCGGCGCCTGCTCGATGCCGCGGCCGAGGTCTTCGCGCACCGTGGCTTCGCGGCGACGTCGCTCGACGAGGTCGCCGAGGTAGCGGGGTTCTCGAAGGGAGCCGTCTACTCGAACTTCGCAGGGAAGGAGGACCTCTTCCTCTCCGTGCTCGACGAGCACGTGACCCGGCAGATGCTCGACATCCGCGGCGAGATCGACGTGACACATACCGCGGGCGAGCAGGTGATGGAAGCCGGACAGCGCTTCATGGACCTGTTCCAGCGCGAGCGTGCGTGGTACCTCCTGTCGTTCGAGTTCCTCGTCTACGCGGCGCGCAATCCCGAGTTCCAGGTCGAGTTCGCCGCACGCCAGCGCGCCCAGCGCGAGGCCGTGGTCGCCATGCTGAAGGAGAACGCCGCGGCCATGGAGATCCCGATGTCGTTGCCGCCCGAGCGGATGGCCGTCGCGTTGGAGGCGCTCGCCAACGGTATCGCCTTCGCGAAGTTGGCCGACGAGCAGGGCGTTCCCGACGATCTTGTCGGCGAGCTGTTCGCGGTGCTCGTGCTCCCCAGCGAGCAGCCACCCCCGTGAGCCGGGTCTTCTTCGACGAGGTGGCCGACGCGCTCGTCGGGTTCCTGTCCCCGCGATGGCGCCGGTTCTCCTCGCGGGTGTCGAGCCGCAACCTCAAGGTCTGGTACGCGGGCGACGGGCGGGAGCACTACGAGGTCCAGCTCCTCTCGTCGAAGCGCCTGGAGATCGGGTTCCACACCGAGCACCGTGATCGCCTCGTCAACGAAGCCGTGCTCGCCCGCCTTCTCGAGCAGGAGCCGCAATGGCGGGAGGTGCTGGGCGACGACGCCGTTGCCGGCGCGTTCATCGGCGCCGGACCGCGAGTGCCTTGGCGGCGTCTGTCCGAGGTCTGGGACGGCGTCGACGTCGAGGGGCCCGAGACGGCGATCGAAGCCGCCGAACGGCTGGGTGGGTACATCGGCGCGCTCGAGCCCCGACGGGCGTGAGGGGAGTCCCGTGAGCGCAAGGATCGGGAGGACGATCTCCGAGTCGACCGCGAGCTTCGCACCGCTGCCCGTGCCCCCCGCCGGAGCGCCCAACGTGGTGGTGATCGTCCTCGACGACCTCGGGTTCGCCCAGCTCGGCTGCTTCGGTTCCGACATCGCGACCCCGCACATCGACGCGCTGGCCGCCGGCGGTCTCCGCTACAACCGCTTCCACGTCACGTCGCTCTGCTCGCCCACACGCGCCTGCCTGCTCACGGGGCGCAATCACCACGCCGTCGGCATGGGCTTCCTCGCCGACATCCCGATCGGGTTCCCGGGCTACAACGGCACCATCCCCCGCTCGGCCGCGACGTTGCCGCGCATCCTGCGCGACACGGGCTACAGCACGTTCGCGGTCGGCAAATGGCACCTGGCGCCGCGCTGGGAGCTCAGCGCGTCGGGGCCCTTCGACCGCTGGCCGCTGGGCCTCGGCTTCGAGCGTTTCTACGGCTTCCTCGGCGGCGACACCAACCAGTGGACACCGGAGCTCGTGGCGGACAACGGATTCGTGGAGCCGCCGCGTTCGCCGCAGGACGGCTACCACCTCACCGAGGATCTGGCCGACCGTGCGATCCGCTTCGTGCACGACCAGCAACAGGCCACGCCGGGCAAGCCGTTCTTCCTCTACCTCGCGACGGGAGCCATGCACGCGCCCCATCACGTGGCGCCCGAGTGGATCGAGCGCTACCGCGGCCGCTTCGACCGGGGCTGGGAGGCGTGGCGCGACGACGCGTTCGCCCGTCAGCGCGAGATCGGTGTCGTGCCCGACGGCACGACGCTCACCGCCCGCCCGAGCTGGGTGGACGCGTGGGACGGGCTCTCGAACGACCGGCGCCGGCTCTTCGCGCGGATGATGGAGGTGTTCGCCGGGTTCCTCAGCCACACCGACGCGCAGATCGGTCGCGTCGTCGACTTCCTCGCGCAGACCGGCACCCTCGACGACACGCTCCTGATCCTGTGCTCCGACAACGGTACGAGCGCAGAGGGCGGTCCCCTGGGATCGCTCAACGAGCACCGGTTCACGCACGACCGGACGGACGACATCGCGGACACGTTGGCGCACCTCGACGACCTCGGCGGCTTCCACGCGTACAACCACTACGCCTGGGGCTGGGCCTGGGCCGGCAACGCGCCGTTCCGGCTGTGGAAGCGGTACACGTGGTTGGGCGGCGTGCGCACGCCGCTCGTGGTGCACTGGCCGCGCCGGTTGGAGACTCCCGGTGAGGTGCGCGGGCAGTTCTGCCATGCGGTCGACATCACGCCGACCGTGCTGGACGCCGTGGGCATCGAGCAACCCGAGATCGTCGACGGCACGCGTCAGCAACCGGTCGACGGGGTCAGTCTGCTCCCGACCTTCGCCGATGCGGACGCGCCCGATCCGCGGCGCACGCAGTACTTCGAGATGCTCGGCAGTCGCGCCATCTACCACGACGGATGGAAGGCCACCACCGACCACGTCGGGCGCCAGCTCACGGTCGAGCGGGAGCTGCTCGAGGGGAGCCTCGACTTCGAGACCGATCGCTGGGAGCTGTTCGACCTCGACCACGACTTCTCCGAGGCCCGCGACCTGTCGGCCGAGCACCCCGAGCGTGTGCGCCGGCTCGAGCAGCTCTGGTGGGCCGAGGCGGGACGCAACCAGGTGCTGCCGATCGACGACACGTTCATCGGCCGCGCGGTCGCGATGGTGCCGTCACCGTGGGGGCTCCGTCGGCGCGCGGTCTACCGCCCCGGTGGGGGCGCCGTCGCGGAGGACACGTTGCCGCCGCTGGGCGCGGGCTTCCGGCTGCTGGCCGACATCGAGGTGGGGGAGAGGGCCGAGGGCATCGTCGTCGCCCTGGGCGACTGGAACAACGGCTTTGCCTTCTATCTGCTCGCCGGTGCTCCGGTTGCGGTGTTCAACCTCTTCGGTGAGCTCTCTCGAGTCGCGGCGGAGGGGCCGATGGCTGCCGGCGAGCACACCGTCGGCCTCGAGTACGTGCGCACGCCCGCGGGTGGCGGTCCGGTGGCCCTGGTGGTCGACGGGCGGACGGTCGGTGGTGGGCTCCTCGGGCAGGACCTGCCGTTCCGATGGCAGATCGGAGGGACGGGCCTGCTCGTCGGCCGCGACCGCGGCTTTCCCGTGTGTGACGAGTACCACCCGCCGTTCGCCTTCACGGGCACGATTCGCCACGTCGCGGTCGAGGCGCCACCGGCGTCACCTCGCGACACCGCGGCCGAGGTGCGAGAGGCCCTGCGCCACGAGTGATGGGTCGGTCAGCGCGCCGGTCGGGTGCGCGACCCGGCTTCAACGTGCCGTTGACACAGGAGCCCCCGACCCGCAGGTCGGGGGCTCCTGGCTTGCCGTTGCCGCTTCGGGGCGGCCATGGCGCAGCTCTGAGGCGTGTCAGCCGTGTGAGAAGCCGTAGTTGGCCGTGCTGCCGTGGCTGAAGCCGCGGTTGATCTTGCTCATGGTTCGCCCTCCTTCTGTTGGGATGGTGCGTGCTGGGGTTCTGTTGTTTGTTGGCGTCATCGTGCGCCGGGCCCCTTGGACGGCCCCTGGATTCGGCTTGGATGAGTACGCTCGTGCGCGAAGGGGAGGCGGTGGAAGGGCTTGAGCTGCGCCTGCTTGGCGCCTTCGAGGTCGTGGCCGGCGGCCGGTCGCTGCCCCTGGGTGGCGCCCGCCAGCGCGCCGTGCTCGCCCGGCTCGCCCTGAGCGCCAACGAGCTGGTTCCCACCGACCAGCTGGTCGACCAGGTGTGGGGGGGCGCGCCGCCCGGCGGCGCGGTCACGACGCTGCAGGTCTACGTCTCGCATCTGCGCAAGGCGCTGACGGGAACGACCGCCACCATCGAGACCCGCCGTCCGGGCTACGTCCTGATCGTCGACCCCTCGGCGATCGACGCTCGTCGGTTCGAGGACCTGGTGAAGCGGGCCGAGGTGCGCCGCGCCGACGATCCCGCAGAGGCAGTCGCGCTGCTGCGGGATGCTCTCGCGCTCTGGCGCGGCCCGGCCCTTGCCGACTTCGCCTACGAGCCGTTCGCGTCGGTCGAGGCGTCGCGTCTCGAGGAGCTCCGTCTGCGGGCGACCGAGCTGCGCGTCGAGGCCGACCTCGTGCTCGGGCGGGCGGCCGACGTGGTCGCCGAGCTCGAGGCGCTGGTGTCAGAGCACCCGCTGCGGGAGGCGCTCTGGGGCCAGCTGATGCTCGCCCTCTACCGCTCGGGACGCCAGGGAGAGGCGTTGCGCGCCTACCGACGGGCCGCCGACCACCTCGGGGAGGAGCTCGGGCTCGAGCCCAGCGCTGCCCTCCAGCAGCTGGAGCAGTCGATCCTCATCCAGGACACGTCCCTCGACGCCGAGGCGCGGCCACTCACGGGCGCGCCGGTGGCCGCGTCCCTCCCCGCGCCCCTCACGAGCTTCGTCGGACGCGAGCGCGAGGTGGCCCAGGTGGAGGACCTGCTGGCCCACGCGCGGATGGTGACGCTGACCGGTGCGGGCGGCAGCGGCAAGACCCGCCTCGCGCTCGAGACGGCGATCCGCGCCGGGGAAGCGGTCGACGGCGTGTGGCTGGTCGAGCTGGCGAGCCTGGCCGACCCCACCCTCGTGGCCCAGGCCGTCGCATCCGCCCTCAGGCTCCGCGAGGAGCCGGAGCGGCCGGTTGAGACGATGATCATCGAGGCCGTGGGCGAGCGCGACTGCCTGCTCGTAATCGACAACTGCGAGCACGTGTTGTCCGCGGCGGCCGATCTCTGCGCCACCCTCCTCAGGGCGTGCCCGAACCTCCGCATCCTCGCCACGAGTCGCGAGTCGCTCGACATCGGTGGCGAGGTGGCGTGGACGGTGCCGACCCTCCCGGCACCGGCGGGCGTTCCCGCGACGGTCGACATCCTGCTGCGCTTCGATGCCGCCAAGCTCTTCGTCGAGCGCGCCACCACCGCGTCACCCGGCTTCGAACCGACCGCGGACGACATCGCCGACATCGCCGCGATCTGCGCGTCACTCGACGGCATCCCGCTTGCCATCGAGCTGGCCGCGGCACGGCTGCGGACGCTGTCGCTGGCGCAGGTGGCGACGCGCCTCGACGACCGCCTCCGCCTCCTCGTGAGTGGCCGGCGCGACGTCCAGCCCCGCCAGCGCACGCTGCGCGCCGCGATTGAATGGAGCTACGACCTGCTCGACGAGAAGGAGCGGGCGACGTTCGATCGTGCGGCGCTGTTCGCTGCGCCGTTCTCGTTGGAGGCGGCCGAAGAGGTGTGCGCGGACAGCGGGGTGCAGCCCACCGACGTCGTCGAGCTGATCTCCTCGTTGGTGACCAAGTCGCTCGTGTCACATCTGACGGGCGCCGACGGCGCGCCGCGCTACCGGATGCTCGAGACGCTGCGCAGCTTCGGTCTGGAGAAGTTGGAAGCTCTGGGCGAGCACGCCGCGACTGCGACGCGTCACGGCCGTTACTTCACGACCGCGGCAGAGGGAGCGGTCCCGAACCTGCAAGGCCCTTCCTTTCAGCGCACGCTCGCGCGGCTCGAGGCCGAGCACGACGAGTACCGGGCCGCCCTGGCCTGGCTGGTCGAGTCGGGCGACGTCGACGGCGCGGCCCGTCTGTCCGGTGCCCTGTGGCCGTTCTGGCACCACGCGTACTTCGCCCGGGAAGGTCGTGCGTGGTTGAGGAGGGTGCTGGCCCTCGAGGGAGCGGCCCCCGAGTGGCGGGTACGGGCAATCGTCGGGAGCGCCTACCTCGCTTTCCTGGAAGATGACTTCGACGCCGTCGTGGTCGCATGCGACGAGGGCATCGGATTGAGCGATCGCGTCGGCGACCGGCGGTCGAAGGCCATGCTGCTGTGCACCCGGGGCGAGGTGTCGCGCATGCAGGAGGACGGGGCCGAGGGTGCCGAAGAGCTGTGCAC
>Ga0066709_100001358_pt1 | contig 16023 bp, 14 predicted proteins | sample GraSoiAngelo_158_FD_79665 | JGI IMG/M metagenome (GOLD analysis project Ga0066709, IMG submission 79665) | Grasslands soil microbial communities from the Angelo Coastal Reserve, California, USA - 14_1009_16_30cm | ecosystem: Environmental > Terrestrial > Soil > Grasslands | place: USA...
CCATCACGCAAAGTGGGTGACAAATGTCATTCCCGTCTGAGGAGACGACCTTGCCGTGGAGAGGAAAATCGACGCTTGTGTACAAAAGCCCAGGCAGGTTTATGGCCAGAAATCCGAGCAATGGTTTCGAAAATTTGGGAGGCTTGTTACGAATTCCGAACAGTCAGGGGAAATCCACAGACGCTGTTGAGACGCCTAGGCAGCAGCCCCAACTGAATGGAACGCTCAGATCCCCAAGATAATATGCGGCGATGAGAGTGTTCGGAAAACGTAACAAACATCCATGTACAAAAAACTTGCCCGACTCGATACAAAGCGTTCCCACTTTGGTATCATGACCCCAACCTTCGGAGGCCCTGTTCATGCTGCCCGCCGGAAAGAGCTTGCGCACCCTGCGCGAGAAACTCGGACTGACGATGCGCGACGTCGAGAACTCCAGCGCTCACATCGCCGAGAAATATCGCAATGAAGAATTCTCCATTCCACCTAGCCGGCTTTCCGACATCGAGACCAAGGGCATTCTTCCCAGCATTTACCGCCTGTACACGCTATCCGTCATTTATCGCCGCGACGTGCGCGAACTTCTGGCGTGGTACGGCGTCGACTTGAACAACATGGCCGCCGATCTCGGGTTAGTCTCTCCGCCCAAGTCGCATGTCTCCGAGGCTCTGTCCGGCTTGTCGTCCGTACAAGTTCCGCTGCGCATGGATCCCGGCTTTGACGCCCGCCGTTCCACCAATCTCGGACGCATGGTCGAACAATGGGGCCTGGTTCCCTTCGCCTACCTGGCGCAGTTTGCCAACAGCGACTTCACCTATGGCTACATCGGCATGCAGGATTTCACCATGTTTCCCATTCTGCCGCCCGGCAGCTTCATCCAGGTCGATGAGGCGCGCAACAAGGTCGTCGAAGGCTCGTGGCGTTCCGAGTACGAGCGCCCCATCTACTTCGTGGAAACTCGCGACGGACACACCTGCTGTTGGTGCAGCATGCGGCGCGAAGACATTATCCTGCAGTCGCATCCATTGTCACCGGTTCCAGTGCGCATCCTGCGCCATCCCCAGGAGGCCGAAGTCCTGGGACAGGTCGTGGGAGTCGCTATGAAGTTGACCGAGTGGCACGCCCTCGACTCTTCTCTAGCATCGAAAGCGCCACCAGCACTGAATTAAGATGACTGGCCGCCGGCGAGTTTTTTCGCTCCTCCGGTAGCAACTCCTCAAAACGGCCGCGCAGCTCCTCAGCATAAGTGGCCGGCGATACGCCGCATTCCTGGCTGGACTCCTGCAAATCTTCAACGAGCGAACCAATGGGCTCGCGCAAAACTTTGCCAACTACTTCTGCGTGAGCTGTGCGCAGAGCGCGCTCAGAGGATTCGGGCCCATGAAGCAGCGACATTCCCCAGTGCTGGTAGCCGCTCGGCGTTTTCCGTAGCGAGGCCAAGTACGCCAGCTTCCCCAGCAGTCCAGAGACTGCAGCCAGTGTCGTTTCCCTAACATCCTGCAAGGCTGACTTGAGCGTCATGGTTGTTACAAATTCCGAACAATTAAGGCTTTACAAAGCTTTTGTGCGCCGGGGCGCGCCCATGAAACTATCACGCTCCAACCCTGTTCACAAGGAGAAAACACAACATGAAACGTACCTTACTCGCATTGGCCGCAGCCGTTCTTTTCCTGAATACATTAGTCATTCCGGTGATTGCATACGCCGACGCCCCCAGCGGTACCAGCTGCAACGGGACAGTTTGCAAACCCTAGTATTTTAACTGGACTTACAAAAACGGAACGCGACCCACAATATTGTTGGAGAGCGGCAGCGATCGCGGTATAGTGCCCGGCGACGCCAATGTTTCAACCGCACTCCTTTCTATGGCACTATCTGTGGGTCGCGCCGAACGTTCTATTGGCCGTTCTCGCGCTCTCACTTTGGCGGCGAGGCCTCTACGGAGAGTTCCGCAGCTTCGTGGTCTATGCGTGGTTCCGGTTTCTGCAGTGGGCTATCCTCTATCCCATCGATCTCATTCCCTCCATCGACGCTAAGAACTACTGGCGCGTTCTGTGGGTGAGTTTGCTGATCGAAGCCCTCATAGTCTTCGTTTTGATTTCCGAGTTTTTCGCCGAAGTGTTCGGTTCTTATCCTGCGGTGGCTAAATTTGGCAAGTATCTGATTCGTGGGGCAGGAGCCCTTCTTGTAACGATTGCTACTGTCGTTGCCGCCTACGCACCAATCGACAACACGTACTGGCTGATTCCAGCGTGTCACATTCTCCAGGAGGCCTTGAATGTCGTTTCCTGCGGCCTCATTTCCCTTCTTCTTCTGTCCGCGGCCTATTTCCGACTAACCTGGAAACATGGGGCCTTCGGCATCGCCTTGGGCATGGGCATATCGGCTTCGGTACATCTCGCGACCTGGGCTGTCATGGCCAATGGCGGGCTGGCAGATAAGCGTCATCTCCTTGATATGACCAACATGGCAACCAACCACGCCTGCGTCCTGATCTGGTTCTACTACTTGCTCGTCCCGCAAAGGGTTTCCACTAAGTCTGCCGTTCCTCTGCCCGAGCACAATCTCGAACTCTGGAACCGCGAATTGGAGCGTCTACTTCAACAATGACTCTGGCCATCATCATCGTCATCGCAGCATTTCTCTCACTGGTCTGCATTCTGGGACTCACCATCTCTCGCAGCCTCCAGGTCTCCGCCGGACATGATCTGGCCGGGAAAATCCATCCCCTCGACGTGGAAGCATTCCGCAATCTTCTGAGCCCATCCGATGATGCCTTCTTGCGTCAGCATCTTTCCGCATCGGACTTCCGCTTAGTCCAACGTGCGCGTCTTCGGGCCATGGCCGCCTACGTACAGGAGGCCGGCAGAAATGCTGCCGTGTTGATACGCATAGGCCAAGCCGCCATGGCAGCCGCCGACCCCAGAACCGCGGAAGCCGCACAACAATTAGTCAACGAGGCGCTGCTGGTCCGCCGCAACGCAGGCTTCGCCCTTCTCAAGATTTATGTCGCATTGACCTGGCCGACCTCTGGTCCGGCCGCGTCCAGCGTGTTCGATGGATATCAGCAACTGAGCCGCTCCGCCATGCTCCTCGGGCGATTGCAGAATCCGGCCGTGCCCGTGCGCATGTCAGCAAGAACGTAGCCGGAAAGCTTGTACATGATGCCGGTCACAGACACGCAGGGGGGTCTTTTGCCATCCTTCTCGCGCAAGAGAACGCCCCGTCCTGGAACTGAAGTGAGGTAACTCGACGACCACCCTTTCTCGTTCCTACTTGTTTTCGCGGCAGCTTCTGGTATAAAACCAGCGGGAAACACCCTGCCAATTGAGTTTGTGTCGACTTCGGCAATCCGCCGCGGGACCAGTTCCGCCGTCCACTCGCGTTTCGCGAGTTCAAGGGAGATCTCTATGAATCGCACCGTCTCGATCCCGACCATGAAAGGCATCCGCATCGCTCTGTCTTGCCTGCTGCTCGCCGGGTTCAGCCTCGGCCAGGGCGGCGTCGCCACCGGAGACCTTCATGTCAGCGTGAAAGATCCGAGCGGCAACGCGGTGGTCAACGCCACAGTCACGGTGCGAGATTTAGCCAAGGGCCTGGAACGCGTTGCCACCAGCGACGGAGAAGGTGGTTACAGCGTTCGCCTGCTCCCTCCCGGCACGTACGTCGTTACGGTAGACGTTAGAGGCTTTGCCAAGGCGGAAGCAAAGGAAGTAAGCATTCCAGTCGGCGGATTAGTCGAACTCCCGGTCTCTCTATCTGTGGCGGGCACAACGGAAATCGTTGAAGTCACCTCGCAGGCGGAACTGGTGGAAACAGCACGCAGTTCCACCACCGACACCATCGGCCAGCGCCGCATCGATAATCTCCCGATCAACGGCCGCAACTACATCAATTTCACGCTCACGGATTCCCAGGTTGTCCGCGACAATGCGCCGAATACGGGCGCTGCTCCTACTTCGGGTCTGAACATGAGCGGGCAGCGCGGCCGTTCGAACCTCGTGAACGTGGACGGTGCCGATGCCACCGACAACTCCATCAACGGCGTGCGTTCCACCGTGTCCCAGGAAGCAGTGCAGGAATTTCAGATCATCACCAACGGATACGCTTCGGAATATGGCCGCGCCTCCGGAGGCGTGGTTAACATCATCACTCGCTCCGGCTCAAATACATTCCATGGTGACGTCTTCGGCTACCTCCGCAACCGGAATTTTCAGGCGGTCAATCCGTTCAGCACAGTGAAAAACCCTGCTTACACACGTGTACAGGCCGGGGTTGCCTTTGGCGGACCGATCAGGAAGGACAAGACGTATTACTACTCTTCCTACGAGGTCACGCGACGGCACGAAACCGGATTCTCCAGCATCGGACAGAACAATTTCGGATTCGTCCCCTTTGACACAGCAACCACCGCGGGCGGACTCGAACCACTGCCCTTTGGCACGATTCAAGTAACGCCAGAGCAAGCTACCTTCCTGGGGCCCGGCCTCAATCAGCTGGCGCAACAGAACCCATTATTCTTCGCTCAGCTAGCCCCGTCCGCCATACCTAATTACGAGGTTCTGGCAGGTGCGTCTTCCGGGCAGGCAGTGAACGGAGCTTGGCCCACCGGCCTGGTGCAGGGTGCAAGTGGCGGCTTGCTTTCGAGTTGGGCAGGGTTCCCCACGACGTGCAAACCCGGAGCCGCGTGCGCCCCGGTACCAGCGTCCTACCAAACGCTGGCCTCGCAAATGGGGAATTTTCCTGTATTCGAGGGAACGAGCCTTTACTCACTACGCCTCGACCACAACCTGAGCGCCAGCAACCGCCTTATGCTGCGGGCCAATATCAGCCCGAGCACGGTGACGGGGATCGAGGTCGGCGGCCAGGATCAACCCTTCGGACAGAACGCCTATTCCCGCACCTCGCAACAGACTTATCGTGATGTCGCCGGCACGGCGCAGGACACTTGGAGCATCGGCGCTAACAAAGTGAACGAGTTCCGTTTTCAGTACGCCCGTCGCGGACTTTCGTATTTCTACAACACCGCGATACCGGGTGGCGCTGACCCGGCGGTCAACATTCCAGGCTTTGCTTTCTTTGGTCGCGAGCCCTACTCATACATCCAGCGCACCGAGCAGCGTTACCAGTTCACCGACAATTTCTCCTGGACCATCGGCCAGCACGCCACGAAGTTCGGGGCGGATTTCAACTACATCCCCCTGAAAGCGATCTTCACCGTAAATTACGGCGGCGTGTACGATTTCGGCGCGTTCAGCGCCACGTCATTAGGGTTCTCATCGGATCCAAGTTCTGGCTTTGCTTTCCCGAATCTCTCCCCCGTGCAGTCCTACGGAGCCGGCCTTCCCGGAGATTTCATTCAGGGCCTCGGCAGTCCCACCGATTCCTTCCACAACACGGCGATGGGATTCTTCTGGCAAGACTCCTGGCGCATTCGGCACAACTTCACCCTGAACTACGGACTGCGTTATGACGTGGAGATTTCTCCCAAATTCAAACCACCCACCGCACTCGCTCAAGCCGGATATAGCTATCTTGGCCTTCAAAAAGGCATCCAGACTGACAAGAACAACATCCAGCCTCGCATAGGAATGGCATGGGACCCGAAAGGCGATGGCAGGAACGTAATCCGCGCTTCGTATGGTATGTTCTACGACCATCCGTTGCTCGGCTTGTATTTTCTTGGCGACGCCTCTGACGGATCCACGAGCGGTCAACTGGCCTTCGGCGGAACGGGACTTTGCAGCAACGGTGCCGGAGATCCCAGCAATCTGAATGCCTTCCCGATTTTTCAGGGACTCATCCCCGGAGCAAACGGTTCGGTCAGTTCGCCCTGTTCCCCCACGCAAAATCCTGCCGTTCTGGCGGCATTAAATTACCTGCCGAACCAGCAGCAGTTCCAGTCTCTGAACTTCCCGCAATCCGTATTTCTAAATCAGAACTATTTGAGTCTGGACCCATCCAATCCGACATTTCTGCCTCTCGGGTTCCAGCCTTTTGGCTATCCTCAGGCGAGAAATTTTGTTTACGCGTACGCGCAACAGGCCAATCTCAGCGTCGAGCATGACTTTGGCGGTGGCTTTGCCTTGAGTCTCGCTTACAACTTCAATGGTGGTCGCCACTTGAATCGACCCATCAACGCCAACACAGTTCGCGGAGACTTACTGACCGCGAACTTCTTCGCGGCGTTAGCTGCCGGACAGAATGCCGCAAGTCCTTTCACCGTGAGTGGCTGTGGCGCCGGCTACGTGGATCCCGCGCTCATGAACTTTTTCCGGCCAGGCGGACTGAACCCATCGATTGCCGCTGCGTTCTTCCTAAGCGGCGATCCCAATAGGCTCTCTTGTGTTGGGCAGGCACAAGCTCTCCTCGCGACTCTCCCAGGATTCAACACTACGTGCAATCCTGCGCCTCCCACGTTCGACTACACCAGTTGCGTGCCTTTCGGTGACATGGACGCCAATTACTCTAACGGCAGTTCCGTCTATCACGGCTTCACTACCAATCTGCGAAAGCGGTTCAGCAACCACTACGAATTTCTAGCGTCGTACACCTGGTCGCACGCCATCGACGATTCTACCGATCTGCAGTCCACGCTCACCCCACAGGACAGTTACTTTCCCAGCCTGGATCGTTCCACCTCGCTCTTCGATCAGCGTCACCGTTTCGTTTTCAGTGGTGTTTACCAGACAGGCAAATTCGGTGGCGATGGATTCGGAGGCAAGTTCCTCAGCAACTGGACTTTCGCCCCGTTGATCGAATTCGCCTCGGGAAGGCCCTTCAACATCCTCACCGGCAACGGCGACAACCTCCAGTTGTCATCGCTGACGGGACGTCCCAATACTTTCGTAAACCCCGCGTGTACGCTCCAGGGAAACAACCCGGTCAATTCGAAAGCATCTCCCACCGGAGTATTTCAGGAGCCATGCATCTCCGGCTTTAACGGCACGCTGCTCTCCCTCGACGGCAACCTCGCCCGCAATGCCGGCCTCTCCCCCTGGACTGTCTTTGACGACCTGCGTGTAGCCAAGCGCATCTATTTCGGCGAGCGCTTCAACATGGATCTGATCGCCGACATGTTCAACGTTGCGAACCGTTACAACGTGGCAGCAGTCAGTCCACTGTTCACCAATGCCGGCCAAGCCACCTCTGCCTACGATCCGCGGCAGTTCCAGTTCGCCATGAAGTTGAACTGGTAGGAAACGAATTGGTAGTGGGGCAGTTTGGGTTCCGGTGAGCATCTACTTCTTGGCGGGCGTCATCACGAGCGTAGCAGTTCTTCAGGCGGAGCGAAGAGCCTGCCCTGAGCGAAGTCGAAGGGATCTGGCGCGCATCGCCACCGCCTTTTAAGCGAACTGCTTTTGTCTGGACTCCGTGATCCGGCGGAGTCCTAATCTCATTCCCTGCGCAAATTCCTGCAACTTCATCCGCGCTGGCCGACTCTCAATACTATGGAGTCTCCCCCATGGATCGTAGACGCTTCCTCAAGACCGCCGCAGCCACCACACTCATGACCTCTCTCAGCAAGAACTTCGCGCACGCCTCCGAAGCCTCCGTTCCCACGCGCACGCTCGGCCGCTCCGGCGAGAAAATCTCCATGGTCGGCCTCGGCGGCTACCACCTCGGCATGCAGTCCGATGAGCAGGAGAGCATCCGCATCATCCGCTCCGCCCTCGACAGCGGCATCACCTTCCTCGACAACTGCTGGGACTACAACAACGGCCAGAGCGAAATCCGCATGGGCAAGGCATTGCGCGACGGCTACCGTCAGAAGGCGTTCCTCATGACCAAGATCGACGGGCAGACGAAGAAAGCCGCCTCACAGCAAATTGAGGAATCGCTACGTCGCCTGCAAACTGACCGTATTGATCTGTTGCAATTCCACGAAGTAATTCGCGATACTGATCCCGACCGCATCTTCGCGAGCAGCGGCGGAATGGAAGCCGTGCTCGAAGCCAAGAAGAAAGGGAGAGTGCGTTATATCGGATTCACCGGCCACAAAAGCCCCGACATTCATCTCAAGATGCTCGAGACCGCGTTCGCCCACCAGTTCACCTTCGACGCCGTGCAAATGCCTCTAAACGTAATGGACGCACACTTCAACAGCTTCGAGAAAAAAGTTCTGCCCGTCCTCATCAAGCACGGAATCGGAGTGCTCGGCATGAAGCCGATGGGCGACAAGATCATTCTCAACAGCAAGACCGCGACGCCGAGCGAATGTCTGCACTACGCGATGAACCTGCCCACCAGCGTCGTGATCACCGGATGTGACTCCATGAACATCCTGCAGCAGGCCCTGGACGCGGCACGCAGCTTCAAGCCAATGAGCTCCGAAGAAGTTGCCACACTACTTGCAAAGACCGCGCCCGCCGCCGGAAAGGGAGAGTTCGAGCACTACAAAACTACGCACGACTTCGACGGCACCTTCCACAATCCGCAGTGGCTCGGCTGAAGGCGCCGCCGCAAAACCGAAGCCCGAAAGCTGAAGCCCGAAGCCCGGTGTTAAACTCTTCTTTCATCCATCCTTGGCGCTTGCCCGGAGTTCATCCCAAATGTCCCAACCCTTCACACCCACGCCCCGGACCCGTGTCGTCCGCGAGTCCGACCGCGGCGTCTACGATCGTGAAACCGTCTATAGCATCCTCGACGAAGGCTTCCTGTGTCACGTCGGCTTCCTCGCTGACGGACAGCCCTTCGTGATTCCCACATCCTACGGGCGCAAGGACGCAAACCTCTATATTCACGGCTCCGCCGCCAGCCGCATGCTGCGTCAGATCAAAGAGGGCCTCCCCGTGTGTGTCACGGTCACACTCCTCGACGGACTCGTGCTGGCCCGTTCAGTCTTCAATCACTCCATGAATTACCGCTCGGTAGTGATCCTGGGCAAGGCCAAGCTGGTTGAAGACCCGGCAGAAAAACTCGAAGCTCTCCGTCTGCTCTCCGAGCACATCATTCCCGGCCGCTGGGACGACGCACGCCAGCCCAACGAACGCGAACTGAAAGCGACATCAGTCCTGCGCCTTCCGATCGAAGAATTCTCCGCCAAAGTTCGCACCGGCCCGCCCATCGACGATGAGGAAGACTACTCGTTCCCCACTTGGGCTGGAGTCGTACCGCTGGCGATGGCTGCTGGTGCGCCAATTAACGATCCCAGGCTCGATGCAACGCGAGATGCGCCGCCATACGTGATCAGCTACTCGCGGCGGCACTCGTAGCTTGCCTCCGTCCCTTGAAAGAGTCCGCACCGCGGCAGTAGCATATGCCGTCATGACAACGTTGCAGGGCCGCATCGCCCTTGTCGCTGGCGCCACGCGCGGTGCCGGACGCGGCATCGCCTGCGCCCTTGGCGAAGCCGGAGCCACCGTCTACTGCACCGGACGCAGTGTCCGCGGCAAGCCCGCCACCAAAGGCCGCCGCGAGACCATCGACGAAACCGCCGAGATGGTCACCGCCCGCGGTGGCAAAGGCATCCCTGTCCGCTGCGATCACACCAAAGAAACTGATGTCAAGAAACTGGCCGCGCGCATCCGGCGCGAGCAGAAAGGCCGTCTCGACATCCTTGTCAACGACGTCTGGGGCGGCGACGCGCTCACCGAATTCGGCAAGACCTTCTGGCAGGTATCACTCGACAAAGGCCTCGCCATGCTCCGGCAGGCCGTACACTCGCACATCATCACTAGTCGCCACCTGGGACCACTGATGATCGAGCGAGGCACGGGCCTCATCGTCGAAATTACCGACGGCGATTCCTTCGGCTACCGGGGCAACTTGTTCTACGACTTGGTGAAGATTTCTGTGATCCGCCTGGCCATGATCATGGCCTACGAACTGCGTAAGACGGAAATCACTGCCCTCGCCGTCACCCCCGGCTTTCTGCGCAGCGAAGCCATGCTCGACAACTTCGGCGTGAAGGAAGAGAACTGGCGCGACGCCGGAAAAAAGCGGCCCGATTTTCTGCACTCGGAAACGCCGCTCTTTGTCGGCCGTGCGATTGCCGCCCTGGCTGCCGATCCTAACGTCAAGAAAAAATTAGGGCAGGTCTTCAGCTCGTGGAATCTTTCCGACGAATACGGCTTCACCGATGCCGACGGTAGCCGTCCCCACTGGGGCCGTCACTTCGCCGAAACCTACGGAACCGCCAAAAAGTTCGACGCAACCCTGTACAGCTATTTCTGGGAAAGTGCGATCTCGCTCGTCTTCCCCGACTGGCCGTGAACAACTTTAAATCGTTCAGTTCCGGCAGCACACGGTTTGACTTCGTGGGTAAAGAAGTATATCTTTACTGTAAGGAAGCTAGGTAAAGATGAAGAACTCGAGCACCATCACCAGCAAAGGCCAAATTACCGTCCCGCAAGAAATTCGCAAGCGCCTCGGGCTGGAACCCGGCGACCGCGTCGAGTTCGTGGTTGAGGAAGGTCGCACGGTGATCCGGCCAGCACGCACGGAAGTCAATCCCTTCGAGAAGTTCATCGGAATCGCAGATCCGTTCCCCGGGGGTGAAGAGGGGATAAAAGCCTGGATCGACGATATGCGCAGCGATAAAGACTACGAATGAGGACGGCCCTGGATACGAACATCGTATCGCCAGTTTGGTCGGGAGCACCCACCGCGGGCACGATTGTCGCTCAGTTGTCAAAAGTCCGTGCAGAAGGAGCGTTGGTGGTGAGCGCGCCGGTCTTCGTGGAGCTGTCGGCAGTCCCTGGGCTTAATGTGCAACTTGTTCGGAAGGCGCTCGCGGAAATGGCCATTGCTATCGATTTCGACATGGGAGAAGACGTCTGGGAACTGGCGGCGACAAGCTTCGCCGCTTATGCCATCCGCCGTCGCCGTTCCGGCGGAGGTTCGCCAAAGCGTCTGTTGCTAGACTTCGTAATCGCGTCGCATGCTCTTCTGAAAGCGGACAGGCTTATGACCCGCGATGCCACTCGCTATGTTCTGGATTTTCCGAAGCTACGTCTGATTTGAAACTCAGAGCGGAGCTAGGGCTGTGCCGCATTCACGGAATCAGCAGCAGCTTTCCCGTAGTCTTCCGTCCTTCCAGATCCCGATGCGCTCGTTGTGCCTCGGCCAGCGGATAGACATGCTCGATCCGCAACTTGAGCTTCCCTGCCGCGATCATGCCGAACACCGCCCCTGAGCGCGCCACCAATTCTTCACCAGTTGCGATGTAGTGCCCCAGCGAAGGCCGGGTCAGAAACAGCGATCCCTTCTGGGTCAGAATGATCGGATCAAACGGCGGCACCGCCCCGCTCGACCCGCCGAAGAGCGCCATCATCCCGCGTGGCCGCAGAACATTGAGGCTCTTGTCGAACGTCGTTTTGCCCACCGAGTCGTACACCACGTCGACGCCCTTGCCGCCAGTCAGCCGCTTCGTCTCGGCCTCAAAGTCAGCCTGCGTATACAAAATGATTTCGTCCGCTCCCGCGTCGCGCGCCAGCTTGGCCTTCTCCTCGGTCGAGACCGTGCCGATCACCCGCGCCCCGATGTTGTGCGCCAGCTGCACCAGCAACAGGCCCACGCCGCCCGCCGCAGCATGCACCAATGCCGTCTCGCAACGCTTCAGCGGATGAGTGTCGTGCAAAAGATAATGTGCAGTCATCCCCTGCAGCATCGCCGCCGCGGCCTGCTGATCGCTGACTCCGGAAGGAATCGGAACCAGCCGATCCGCGGGCACAGCCGCATATTCCGCATAGGCTCCGAGCAGGCCCGCCCATGCCACGCGGTCTCCCAATTTGACCGACTGCACCTCCGCGCCCACCGCCGTAACAACCCCGGCGCCTTCCTGCCCGGGTAGGAAAGGCAGCGGAGCCTTGTACCGTCCTTCGCGGTGATAACAATCAATAAAGTTCACGCCCGAAGCGGCCAGCTTCACCAGTGCCTCGTTCGGCTTCGGCTGCGGGACCGGCAACTCCACCAGTTCCATCACCTCCGGACCACCCACTTGCTTGACTTGAATGGCTTTCATGATTGCTTTGGATTCCTGTCTTCTGGCGAAGGGACTCTAACGTGGAACTATTTCTTCAGCCCGGCGGTCCAATCCGACACCAGCACCAGCGGCTCGGACTGGCTCGTCAGCGGCTGCGCGACCAGGAAGCGCCGACCGTCAGCGCTCACGTCGTAAGGCGCGAACAAGTCATTCACATTGCGCAAAGGGAATAGCACTTGCGACCGGCCAACGCCCAGCTCCTCCGGGCCGGGACTGATCTCGACTCCGTGCAGCTGGTTGTCATCTCCGAGGTAATACAGTTCTTTCCCATCGCGACGCCACGACGGAAACGAGCCTCCCTCGGCCGATATTTGCCAGCGGCCCTTGCCACCTGGAAAACTCGTGACATAAACTTCGTCCCGCCCGGATTCGCGCGCGCTGTAGGCCAGCCAGCGGCTATCGGGAGAAAGCCGGTGATGGATTACGCTGCCCTGCGGCGTGTCCAATTGCACCACCGGAAACGGAGTGCGATCGGCGAAAAGCGGCATGGCCCACACCGAGCCACCCGTCGGACCCGATTGTCTCTGATATACAAGATAGCGATTGTCCGCCGACCACTCGGGCCACAGCACGTTGCGGCCGGCACTCGAGGCATCGGGCGGCAGAAGCAGCTCATCTTGGCCGCCACCATTAGACGGCTTGGCATGAAGCGTTGAGCCTGCGCTAAACAAGGCGCCCTGGGACATGTATGCGATTTTTCGACCGTCGGGTGACCAGGTCGGCATCATGTGTGTCACCGGATCAAACGTCAACCGCATTCGCGTGCCGTGGGCCAGATCCCAAACCCAGATGTCGAGCATCGGATCTCCCAGGGCGAATGCAACCCGCTTGCCATCGGGCGATATGCTCATCCCTCGACAAGCGGTCGGTTCGCCCAACGTGCCCAGGGACTTTCCGTTTCGATCCAGCCATACCACGGAGGAGTTTGCTGTGCTCGCCAGGCCCGGCTCGTAAAGCATTACGCCACCGTCAGCTACTGCAAAAGTTGTGTGCCAGGTTCCACCGTCGTACTGCACCTCGTCGACGATCAGTTGCTGATCTCCCGAGAGGGTGCCGGTCTTGGGATCAAGCTTCTGCGCCATCACTGCATTCTGCTGGTGGAACAGAAGATACCCATTGGAGTATTGGGCGGCAGAATCGTTGGCTATTACCAGCTTGCCGTTTTCGTCCCCAAGGGAGGAGAAATAGATTCCATTCTGTCGCGGGCTTCCTCCGGCGTGGCTGGTGGCGAAGAAAAGAAAATGCTGGCCGTCGGGCAGGAACATGGGCCAGCGGTGGGTCGAGTGTTTGCTGGCATCCAACTTGGTAGCGCGTGTGGCTGCGGATCCGCCCCCTGCGCTGATCTGCCAGAGCGAATCGCGATAATCAGGAGCGTAAAGAATCACGTTGTCTTTGCCCCACGCCCCGCCGCGGGCGTTGGGCGCGTCCGCCAGAACCGTCACCGGCCCCCCGTCCGCCGGAATCTTCTTCAGCTTGCCGTCCGCAAAGAAACCGAGAAAGCGGTTGTCGGGCGACCAGAATGCACCGGAAGCACCCTCGGTCCCCGCCAACTTCTGGGCGGCGGCGCTGTCCATTTTGCGCACCCAGAGCGTGTCTCCTTGCTTCGCGGACCGTGCCGAGAAAGCCATCTGCGAACCATCCGGAGACAATGCAGGTGGCCCTGAAAAATCCCCCATGAAGTCGAAGGTCGCGCCCGGCGGCGGCAGGATGTGAGCCCGCAGAACGGGCCGCTGCGGCCGCGATAGCAGCTGCCACGCGCTTACCGCGGTCAGTAGCAAGACGACGGCGCTCCAGATCACACGCTCGCGAACTTTGCTCCGCCTACGAATCGGAACCGACGCCTGCGATCCGCCACTCCCAATCCAGCGCAACTGGCGGCCAACGTCGCGCGCGCTCTGCCATCTGGATTCGGGATCCTTCGCCAGGCATCCCTCAATCACATGCTGCAACGCCGCCGGACTGAAGGGCTGGACCGTGGTGATCGGATCTGGTTCCTTTTCAAGAATTGCAGCGGCGATCGAGACCGTGCTCTTGCCTTCAAAGGCTCGCTTGCCCGTCGCCATTTCATAGAGCACCGCGCCCAGCGCGAAAATATCGCTGCGAGCGTCGGCTTCTTTGCCTTCCACCTGCTCCGGCGACATGTACTGGAACGTTCCCACAATCGTTCCTTCGGCGGTCAGGGGATGACTGGGCGTGCTCAACGTCTGCGTCAATTGAGAAGAAGCCGCGGGAACGGTCATCGGCTTGGCCAGCCCGAAGTCCATCAGCTTCGCGCCGGCTTTCGTCAGCATGATGTTCCCCGGCTTCAGGTCGCGGTGCACCTGGCCGCCCTTGTGTGCGCGCTCCAGGCCGTCGCATATTTCCCCGCCATGGCGAAAAACCTGTTCCAGCGGCAGTGGCCCTTTACGCAACCGGTCGGCCAGAGTTTCGCCTTCCAGATACTCCATCACCAAGAAGCTGACGCCGTTTTGCGAACCGACGTCATACAGGGTGCAGATGTTCCCGTGCTGCAAGGCTGAAATGGATTTGGCTTCGCGCTCGAAACGTTCCTTCGCTTCGGGATTGCTGGAAAGATGGGCCGGCAGAATCTTGATCGCTACTGTGCGATCCAGGCGCGTGTCGAGGGCACGATAGACCTCTCCCATGCCGCCAGCGCCCAGGGGCGCGACGATCTCATAAGGCCCGAGTTTGCTTCCGGGCGCGAGGGGCATTGGTGCGCGATTATACCGCCTCTTCGGTAGTGGTTCTGTTCTTGATTGTCGAACCCCGAGCAAAATGTTCTTTGTGCAGCAAGGGATCTGGAAAAGCTGGCGGCCTATCCTTAGACCAACCGAGTTGCGCTTCAAACAGTCAACACCCCCGCGCGGCCCTTTTGTTACACTTGCACCTTCCTTTACAAGGAGACTCCCGCATGGCTGAGAAGGTTCCTCAGACGTTCGCCAATCACACGCGCTTCGATCCTCTGTATCACTTCTTTGCGATTCCCGTCTTCGCCCTCGCGCTCCTCGCGGCCATCATCCACTTATTTGCCCATATCACATCGAGCGACTTCCGCGATAATTTTCACGCCGTTGCCCTGATTCTTCTGGCGAGCGCGTTGGTGGTCACTGTCCTCAAGCTGCGCCTCTATGCCCTGCGGAATCAGGATCGCATCATTCGCCTGGAAGAGCGCCTGCGCCTGGCCACGCTGTTGTCAGACCGCTTGCGCTCGCGCATCCCGGAACTGACCGATGCGCAACTCATCGCGATCCGCTTCGCCTCGGACGCGGAAGTCCCCGGATTGGTCGAGCGCGCCCTGAACGAAAAACTGTCGCGCTCCGATATCAAGAAGGCAATCCAACAATGGCGCCCGGACTATTCGCGGATATGAACCGCTGCTGCACGTCGGACCTCAGATGTCGCTTTGCTTCAAACCTTTGAGACATCTGCAGCGTCTGAAAGAAGGCAAGTAGTACCCAAAGCGGTCTGGTGCCGAAGGTAATCTCCCATGTCGTCTTTCGGCGTTGACCGTAGCCCGGCAGCCGGGTACGATTTTTGCTAGAATTCCCCGGATCGTCAGCTTTGGAGAGGCAGCTAACTCATAGAGAAATATGCAATTTGCAAAACTCTATGTTCGGACGGCAGCACTTGCCTCTCTCTTCTTGGCGATCTGCGCCTGCCAGACTGCGCAGAAGCGCGCCCCGCTCCTGCCTCCGGCAACCGCCCCTTCGTTGAAGGCTGCTGCCCCATCTCCTGCAACCGCCCAGCCCAAGTCTCCAGCTGCAGCACCGGCGCAGACGAATGCACCGGCACCGCAAACGCAAGTGGAGAAACCAAGTTCCGCCGAAGCGCTTCCCCCCGCACCCCAGCCCGACCCGGTCGCCGATCTGATCGCCCGCGTCGAGAAGGACTACCAGGCAGGTGTGGCCAACTATCAGGCCGGAAAGCCCGACGCCGCCAAACAGGATTTCGATAGAGCCTTCAACGCGCTGTTGGGCAGCAACCTCGACGTCCGTTCCGACGAGCGCCTAGAGAGAGAATTCGACCGCATCGTCGAA
>Ga0066709_100001359_pt1 | contig 16020 bp, 15 predicted proteins | sample GraSoiAngelo_158_FD_79665 | JGI IMG/M metagenome (GOLD analysis project Ga0066709, IMG submission 79665) | Grasslands soil microbial communities from the Angelo Coastal Reserve, California, USA - 14_1009_16_30cm | ecosystem: Environmental > Terrestrial > Soil > Grasslands | place: USA...
ACCGCGAGCGGATCGATCTGGCTGAAATGCGTCGGGCCTTCGATCGGCGCGCCGGCGAGGCCGAGCGACTCGGCAGTGGCGTCGTCGTGCACGCTTGCATGGCCGTCGTACTCCTGTTCGGCCAGCATCTGCGCCGGGAGGCGCCACGGTCCCGTCAAGGTGATCTCGGTGTCGAAGCGCACTCGCGATTCCTAGCACCAACACCTGTACCGGGGATACGGGTCCACGACCCCCGCGACACCTCTACCGCCGAGATCACGCTCTCATCGCATCGTCGGACGCGCCTGCGAAAAGGTCCAGCGGTTCCCTTCCAGGTCCTCCGCGAGATAGACGGACGAGCCGGGGTAGGGATGAATGTCCTCCACGATGGTCGCGCCGTTGCGTTTGGCGTTCGCGAAGTGCGCCTCGAGGTCATCGACGTACACCCACGGCACATGCGTTCGCACGTCGCCACTCCGTTCCCCGTCCAGCCTGAACACGTTGAGCACTGCGTTCCCGAGCCTGAACTCGATCCACGGGTGGCCGTGCTCACCCTCGGGGAGCGGGTCGGGCCCGTCGGGGAGATCGTTCATCGACTCGAACCCGAAGACTTTGGCGAGCCATCGAGCGGCGGCAGCCGGCCGGGCGTAGTAGACGCCGAGCGACAGCCGAGCGATGTCGATTTGCTCGTGGCGCGCTCGGTCCCGCGTGGCGCACCAGGCTCCGAACCAGCCCGGAACGACGCGGCTCCAAGCGGTTCCTCCCTTGTCCTGACCTCCCGCAGGGATGCGGTGCTCGACCACCACTCGCGTTCCACCTTCCGTGGGCACGAAGCTCACCTCGGTCTCCACGTCGTCGAGAGAGCTCGCCCAGGCAAGCCGCGTCCCCGGCTCCCAGCACGTGATGCGGGCCCGCTCGAGGACGTCCTGCGCTGCCGGGTCGTCCAGGATCTCCATGATCCGGCCGCCCACGCCCGACTCGCACCGGACCTCGACGACACGTCCGCCGTCGGCCCAGAAGTTGATGGGTCCGCGCACCCACCACAAGTCCATCTCCTCGGTGAACGCCTTGAACGCGGTGGATGGGTCCACACCCACCTCGACTTCGGAGGAGACCGTCTGGGCTGCTGTCATCGCTTCCTCTCCACGTGTCGCTTGAACGAGCGCAGCTGGTCGTCCCAGTGCGCTTGGAGCTGATCGAGCCACGCTCGCAGCGCGACCACCGACTCCGGTCGGAGCCGGAAGATCCGAACCCGGGCGTCTTCGGGTCGACGTTCGTCGTCGACGATTCCGGCCTGCAGGAGGATGCGCAAGTGCTTGCTCATCGCCGGCGCGGACAGACCGGCCACTTCGGCGAGCTCCCCGGCGCGCCGGGGCCCGGTACTCAGTACTTGCACGACACCGAGACGGGTCGGATCCGCCAGTGCCTGGAGCAACGCCGTCAACGCAAGGTCGCGATCCATTGCCATGCGGAGAATAGTTGCCCAATTTGAGCAACTACTGTCAAGCGCCGACGACTCCGGATGAGCGACGATCCGAAACCTCGGGATTCTGCGCCAACACGTCTCGAAGATGATCCAGAATGAGCAGCGCGCGAAAAGGACGCGGCGAAGGGAGGACCCGGGCACGGGGCATGAGCGGCGGAACGGGTTTCGCAGTCGCATCGATGGGGCCGGGTTGACTCGTCATGGCCCTCCTGATCGTCCTTGGCGCGGTGGGCCTGATGCTCCTGGCCGTCTGGGGTTGGCGGTCGCGGGGCGACGCTCGCTCTCTCGCTCGTCACGAGCGGGCCGTGACCGTCCTGCGCGGAATGGCCGACCGAACGCTCCGCGCGCCGGACGTCGGGGAGGGCGGGACCGGCCACGTACGGGTCGTCGACGCCAACCCGGACAATGCCTTTCGCCCCTCGACCTTCTGGGCCGGCCGCCCCGAGCCTCAGGGCGCGAGCGTGGCGCACTCGATCACTCCACTGGCAGCCGCGTCGACAACCGGGTCCGCTACTCCCGCCCGACGATCGCCGGCGCGGCGACGAGCGGCGCTGGTAGCCGCAGTCGGGACCGGGATCGTCGCAGTCATCGTGCTCGCGGCACTCGATCGGGGTACGACCCCCAAGTCGGCCGCGGGCCCGCCCGAGATCCTACGGCGGCCTGCCCCGACCTCGCGTCCCGTCCTGGGGTCACACGCTGCGAGCGCAACGACCGTGCCCGTCCCGGGTACGCAGCCCGTCCCGGGTACGCAGCCCGTCATGGCCAGCCCCCTCATCGCCGACGCCCACGGCGCGGCGTACACGGTCCGGGGGCAGTACGCCGTCACCGTCTCCGCCACCGGCTCCTGCTGGTTGAGAGTCCGTCAAGGCGAGCGCGGGCCGGTGCTCTACGAGGGCACGCTCCAGCACGGCGACACGCGCCGCTTCGAGAGCGGCGCGCCGTTGTGGATCCGGCTCGGCAACGCCGGCGCGGCAGCAGTCGAACTGAACGGTGCCAGGGTCGAGCTGCCGACTGCGAGCTCGACGCCGTTCAACGTCAGCTTCACGTTAGGGTGACCGTGACCGACGGGGACAGGCGAACGCCCATGGACCCCGCCTGCTGCGGCGGATCCCCATGTCCGGTCCTTCTCCAGCCGCGAAGACGCGAACCATCGCGGGTGGTCGACTCCCCCGACTTCGGTGGTTCTTCCCTTATCGCGAGTTGCCGACCCGCTCGAGATGCGCATCTGAACCGGGGAAGAACGTGCTCTCGTGACCGTCGTCCCAGTGGACCCGGTAGTGCTGGTTCTGTCCGCCGCCGATGACTTCGATGATCTGGCCGGAGCGGCGACCTTGCCCGACCTTGGCCCCCTCGACGACGACCCGGTCGCCCACGCGTGCGTCCATGGCCTGATACTACGACGGCGGCTCGCACGGGCCGACCGCGTTCCTTCGGCCGGCCCGGACTTCATGTTGCGCGGCTATGGCGCCGATCAGCGCCAGTCGCCGCGCACGAACAGGTGCCAGCCGAGCCACAGCCAACCCCCGAGCACGACCCAACGGCCCACACGCGACCTCGTGACCAAGGCGACCGCCTCGCCGAGCGTAGGCGTTCGCCACCACGCCCGGCTCACCACCTCGTAGCCCACGATGGCGGCACCGATGAGGCAGTAGCCCGCGACGGTGACAGATGACGTCATCGCCGTGACAGGACCACGCCGACACCGAGCCAAACGACGAAGCCCAGGGCCCGGCCGGGATGATCCGCCAGAGCGCGGTTGGCCATGGAGCTCAGGGTCGGGTGATGGGCACGCGGGTGTTGAAGGAACGAGGCGAGCTCCCACACCGCAAGTGTTCCCGCCAGTACGCCCCAGACGCTCGCTCCCACGCCGCGGCGTGGCGTCGGGGGAGGCAGACGCCGCCGCGTCCCCACGCCGACGACGACCAGCCCGGCGCAAAGGGTGGCGAGGAGTGCGCCCGAGCTGAACGGTCGGAACCCCGTCGCCAACCAGGCGTAGGAAAGGACGCCGACGCCACGAGCGGCACGCCGTCCGAGGCCCAGGTGCTCGCCATCCATGTCGCCAGTCTCGCGACGGACAATTGGCTCCGAAAGGCGCCGACCTGATGCGATGCCGCTCGGCGCACCCGACGGAGTCCAGACATGAAGCGAGGGCTCGGAGGCGACCGAGCCCTCGGCACTGGACGATCAGCTCACCGTCGTCAGGGTTCGTGCACCGCGCCTCCCAAAGTCAGTGCTGCTATTCGAGTCCCGTGTCGTCGCCGGGTCAAGCGCGCGCTGAACGTCGAATGCGTTCGATCACCGCGAACCTCGTACTCCGCACCGGGGGTAGCCTCCAACGTGGTGGAGTGCTCGTGTTGTGGTCACGATCGGGAGCGGCTGGCGACCCTGCCCTCGCGTGATGACGTGCGCCTTTGCCGGGATTGTGTCGGGTGGCTGGCCGGCCAGGGCGGCGTGGACTCGACACCGACGCTGCCCGTGATCGACCTGGCGGAAGCTGTCGCGTTCTACGAACGCGCAGGCTTCGGCGTACGGATCTACAAGGACGAGAACGGCAGCCCTGGCGGCTTCGCGTTCGTGGACTTCGACGGGCAGAGCGTGTTCGACCTCGATGTGATGGCGATCGACCCGAAGCGAAATGGCGCGGGCTGCTATCTGATCGTGAGCGACGCCGAGAACTGGCACTCGCGCATGTCCGCGACGGGGTTGCCGGTTACACCGATCGCTGATCAGCCGTGGGGAATGCGAGAGTTCACGCTGACTGATCCGTTCGGCAACAACATCCGGATCGGTCGGAGCGTCGACTAGACCTGCGGCCGTTCTCGAGGGCGGGGCGGCGCACGATCAGAGGCCCCAAGCGTGCAGGTGGTTGTCGTACGAACCGGCGAACAGCCGGCCGTTCACCACGATCGGTGCCGCGAAGATCTGGCCGCCGACCTCCGCGCCGCTCGACCACAGCAGCGTCCCCGTCGTCGCGTCGAACGCGTGGATCCTCCCACGGTTGCCATCGGCGTAGTAGACGACTCCGTTCGCGATCGTGGGCGTCGACGAGATGCCGCCGTTGGTGCCTGCCGTGGTCTGCCATTGGAGCTGCAAGTTGCAGCCCGCGCCCAATCGGAACGCGAGCATCCCGAAGGTGTACGGGCTGCCCGTCGTCTGCCCCTGGTTGGGGACGTAGACGAGCTGGGTGACAGGGGAGTACGCGGGGACCCCGATGAACAGGCCGTCAGATCGGATCGCGATCCGCTGGCGGAACCCGGTCGCGATCGCGTCGCGGTCGTACAGGTACAGGTAGCCGTTCTTCTGCTCGGTGACGAACTGCGGCGGACAGCCGGGCTTTTGGAAGAGCACGGGCGTCGAGCCGAAGTCGTCGTCCGCAATCAAGGTGCCGGGGGCGTGCGTGGCCTTCACTTGGAGCTGGCTCGAGAGGCGAACCACATGGTCGGCGTAGAACGAGTTCTCGGGATCGGCGAACGCGTTGCCCGTCGCCACGTACACGTCGCCGTCGACAGGGTCGATCGATGCGCCGCCCCAGCCCCAGATGCCGCCTCCGTCGGGGCCAGTCTGGCTGCCAGTGACGTAGAACTTGGTCTTGACGCGGGTGGTCGTGTCGATCGAGGTGATGCGCCCGTGGTACGGCCTTCGGTCGCAGTGGCTGGCGAGCTCGACGTAGAGCCTGCCACCGAAGAGCGTCGGTGCCGAGAACGCGACCTCGTGGAGGGGGTCGTCCGTGATCTTCACCGGCCACCCCGCGATCGTGGCTCCGGTGACGGGATTGAGCGCGTACATGAAGCCGTCGCCACCCATGACGTAGACCCGGTTCGTGGCGCGGTCGAACACCGCCGACGCGCTCACGCCGTACTTGTTGTTCGTCGTGGGACAATCCATCTGGATCACGCCCAGACCGCGGTACCACAGGATCTGACCGTTGGTCTTGAGCGCGAAGAACACGCCGTTCTCCGTGCCGACGTACACGATGTCGGTGGGCGTGCCCCCGACGTTGAGGCGGCTGGCCACGATCGGCGCGGCGTTGATATCGGCGCCGAGGTCGACCGACCAGAGGTGTCGGAGTTGTGCGACGTTGGCGGTGCCGATCGTGTCCTCGGCCGGGTTGAAGCCCTGTCGTTCAACCCCGTAGCCCCACGTCGCCCAGTCGACCCGGCAACCGCTGAGGAAGAGCGCGAGCCCAACGCACAGCAGGGCCAGCGAACGGTGGATTCGACAGCGACTCATGGACACCTCCCCCCGGGGAGACTCCTGTGGAGCCACCTTAGCCGTGCTCGTCCCGGCGTGGCCCCCTCCCCTTGCCGCACCGCGAGCTGAGTCATCGCTCTGCCGTCAGCGCGGTCCTCTGTCGCCACCGTTACAGATGCACCGCCGGCGTCGCGACAGACGCCCGCGTGATGCGCGACCACGATGGCGGTAGATCGATTCACCAATCATCCAGAAGGAGGTGACACAACATGCGCACTCTCGCTCGTAAGGCCGTGCAGTCCCTCGCGCTTGCCGCGCCCGTCGCGTTTCTCATCGTCGAGACCGCCGGATGGCGCATTCCCTGATTCCAGCATGGTGCCCCGCCGGGCGAGCCCTCTCGTCCGGCGGGGTCGATTGCCCCGCCCCTGTCGCCGTGGAAGGCTCGAGGGTCGCGCACTCAGCTCAGGTTCGAGGGACGGGCAAGACCATGGCGGTGGACTGGGCGGTGTTCGAGGGGCTTCAACCTGAGGTCGTGCGCGAGGTGCTCGCTGTCGCAGGACGGCGACGGTTCAAGCGCGGCGACATCGTGTTCCATGAGGGTGACCCCGGTGACACCCTGCACCTTCTGGCCAAGGGACGCGTCACCGTGCGAGTCACGACACCGTTGGGCGATTCGGCCACGTTGTCGGTCCTCGGCCCGGGTGCGATCTTCGGAGAACTCGCGCTTCTGTCCGGCGCCGACCGCAGAGCAGCCACCGTGACTTGTCTCGAGGCGGTCGAGACGATGGCGCTGCACCGCGATGCCTTCACCGAGCTGCGGAAGCGCCAGCCACAGGTCGACCAGGTGCTCGTCCAGATCCTCGCGACACAACTCCCGGTGCTGTCGGCACGACTGCTCGAAGCGCTGTTCGTCCCGGCGGACAAACGCGTCTTGCGACAACTCGTGAGCGTCGCCCGCCTCTACGGCCCACTGGGCCACGCCGTCACGATCCCGCTCACCCAGGAGGATCTGGCGGGGTTGGCAGGTACGACACGGCCCACGGTCAACAAGGTGCTGCGCACCGCCGAGGAAGCGGGGGCGCTGTCCCTCGGACGAGGTCGGATCGAGCTGCGCGACCTCGCCCTCATCGAACGCCGCGCCCGGTAGTGGATGGGGGATCTCGCTGCGGCGCCGGACCAAGGAAAGGCTGAAATCAGCCCGAGTTGCGCGGCGCGGACGACTTGGCGCCGTAATGGTCCAACGTCGGGACGGCGGTAGCCTTCCCGAGGGGAGAGTTCGCCCAGAGACAGACGATACGGACATGAACGGACACGAACGGACTGTCGCCCGATGACGAAGTTGCGCCTGGCGGCGCTCATCGTCGTCGTCATCGCGGCAACGGGAGCCGGGATCGGTGCGCGCTCGCTGGCGGGAGCCGGCGATGGCATACCACCTGCGCGGCGAAACTCGACTCCGCCGACGCCCGCTCCCCAGCTCGTGGTGGACGGCGCGCTGGCCGGGCAGGTTCCGTGGGATCAACCCCTCCGTCTGCGCGTCCTGCACGCGACGGTGGGTGCCGTGTCGGTCCAAGACGAGACCGGCACCTCGATCACCGGGACGGTCGGACCGGACGGCGTCTGGCAGACCACGAGCACCTTGGTGCCCCTGACTCGCTACGCCATCGACGTCGAGGCGGTCGGCCAGCGTCATCACGTCTCGCATCAGAGTGTGAGCGTCCAGACCACGGATGCCGTTCGCCATCTCGGGGCCACCATCTCGCCCGGCGACGGCGCCACCGTCGGGATCGGCATGCCGGTCGTCGTCACGCTTGACGGTGATGTCGCCGCGCCCAAGCGCGCCGCGGTCGAATCGCGATTGACAGTTCTCACGAACCCGCCGGTGTCGGGGGCGTGGCATTGGATGAGCCCCCGCGAGCTGCATTGGCGCCCACCCACCTACTGGCAGGCTCACACCGACGTCAACGTGGATGCGAACTTCGATCGCCTCGATCTCGGAGACGGGGTCTGGGGCGCCGGGCATCGTTCGTCTCATTTCGTGGTCGGCGACGCCCACGTCAGCATCGCCGACGTCCAGACCCACACGTTCACGGTGACGAGCAACGGCCGCGTGCAGCGGGTCATCCCCATGAGTGCCGGACGAGACGCCTACCCGACCAAGAACGGTGTCCACATCGCGCTCGAGAAGTCACAGGTCGTGACGATGGACTCCCAGACCGTCGGTATCCCTCGCAACTCACCCGACGGTTACTACGAAAAGGTGTACTGGGACGTGCGCATCTCCAACGGCGGGGCGTTCGTGCACGCCGCACCCTGGTCGGTCGGTGAACAGGGCAACCGCAACGTCTCTCACGGCTGCGTCAACATCAGCACATCGGACGCCCAGTGGTTCTTCTCGTTCACCCAACGCGGTGACGTCGTCAACGTCGTCCACTCCCCCGTGCCACCCGTGCTGTCCGACGCCGGGACGGCCGACTGGAACGTCACGTGGGCGACATGGCTTCAGCGGTAGTTGCCGGTGTGGCCGAGGCTGATGCTGCCCGGCTGCGGGAACACACACGGCTTCGGCGGCGGCCGCAAAGGTCACCATCAAGCCGTCGCCGGTGCCTTTCACCTCGGTTCCGCCGTGAGACGTGATGGCTTCGCGCAAGATGCGGTCGTGGGCCCGACGCAAGTCGTCCGCGCGCTCGTCGCCGAGAGCTTGCCGAACCTGCGTCGAGGCCACGAGATCCGTGAACAAGACGGTGGCGGTGCCCGCTCGGGTAGCGCCGGCCTCGCTCATCGAGATCAATCGTAGGTGGGGAAGGGCGACAGCGTTGCGGCGGTCGGCGCCCTACGGTTGAGCGTGGCCCACGTTGGTCGAGGCAGGGCAAACCTGTTCTGGGACGTCGGCCAACGCAGGGAGAGTGACGGGGCGGGCCTGTGCCGAGAAGTCGAGGGCCTCGGCGAGGTTCATCGCGTTGCGATCGCGCGCCGTCATCGGGGGGAGGCCCCAACGCCACTCGATCATGCGCAGGATCGAGCAGTGTTCCAACGGACCGGCGTGCTCGACGCGCGCGGGGGCGAAGGGTCCCCCGATGACGCACGGCACACGAAAACCGAGTCGCTTGAAGTCGGGCCCGGGTCCGGGCAAGACGGTGTTGTCGAGCGTGGTGGGCGGGACGACGTGGTCGAAGAAGCCGCCATGCTCGTCGAAGTTCAGCACGAACACGAGCCGGTTCCACTGAGGACTCTGCGCGAGGGCTTCGTAGACGTCTCGGATCCATGCCTCGCCGAGGCGGATGTCACCGTAGGGATGGTCGTCGGTCGCAGTGCCGAGAAACTCCGCAACCGAGTCGAGGTCGGGGTCGACGAACGCGACGTGCGGAAGGGTTCCCGCCCGCGCCGCGTCGAAGAAGTCGGCGTGTGTGCGCGTGATGGCGTCGTACTTCTTGGACGCGAATGAGTAGCTCTGCGGTTCCTTCCCCGCGTAGTAGGCACCCGAGATACCCGCGTCACGAAGGCGGTCGAAGATCGCCAGCTGGACGTTGCTCGGGCGTGGCCCCTCGGCGCTGATGATGCCGTCAAACTCGAGGTAGTCCGTCGTCGCACTCCACATGTACATGCGATTGGGCCCGGTGGGGCCGAGCACGGAACAGTGGTAGCGGTCGCAGACGGTGTGGCCGCGGGCGAGCGCCGCCGTCACGGGGAGGTCGGCAGCGGTGTAATAGCCGATCGGGTAGGTGTCGCCGATGGCCTGGGTACGCAACCACCCATCGCACTTGCCGCCGTTGAGCTGTGCGGCCACCGACCGCCAATCGTGCCTCGGATCGTGGAACGCACATCCCTGGAAGTCGGGCCCCAGCGCGTGGGTCGCTCGTGGCGTGCCGTCGCGATCGGGGTACCGCAGTCCGTCCTGCTTGCCATCCGCGTCAGGCAGCCATCCGAGCAGATGATCGAAGCTGCGGTTCTCCATCATCAACACCACGACGGTGTCGAAGGGCGCATCCGCCGGCCGCGGAAGCGCACCTTTCGGTTGGTGCGTCGACGGTCGGCGAGGGTGGGCCCTCGGCGTCTTCGACGACGAGCACGCCGCCAACGTCCCCATGGCGCCGAGCATGCCCAGGAACTCCCGACGCCCGATCTCACCCATACGAACAGCGGGGGACACCGGTCGAGAGGCTGTAGCCGCGCCCCGGGTCAGCCGCTGTGCACGTGGTCGCAGGCCACCGTTTCACCGGGGAGAATCTGGCCGCCGCCGATGCCTTCCAGCGCGGCGAACTGTCCGCACGGGTGGGCCTTGTCGATCCACACGTGGATCATCGGTGTCAGCGGGCCCTTCTGGAGATTGCCGGCACAGCTGCCGTCGGCTTTCGTCAGTCCGGCCACCCGACCTTGAGCGGTGAAGCACAGGTTGTTGTGGATGTGCCACTGGGTGAGCGGCCCGCCGATGTCGGGAACGGAGGACAAGGTGGTCCCTGGAGTCGCCATGTACATGGCGGCGACGAGCCTCTTGGGTGACACCCTCGTGTCGAACACCAGCGACTCAGGCTTGTCGGGATCGAGGATGGTGTTATCCGCCATGAAGTCCAGGTTGATGTAGTGCTCGACACCGGTGACACCGTCACCGATCGAGAAGAAGCCGTGAGCGGTGTCGTAAGCGGGGTCCGACCATTGCGGAAGACGCATGACGGTCGCAGCCAGCAGGTTCTCTGCCCGCGCCTGCTGCTCGGGCGACACGCCGGGCACGCCGCTGAGGTCGATGGGCAGCGCGGGGTCGAACGGGTGAGGAGCCACCGCGGCCGGCGGCTGCGCACCGGCGGCGCCGGTCCCGTGGGTGTGGGTGTGACCGGCCGCGGCCGCCGCGCCGTCCGTCGCGCCATGGGAGTGACCCGCCGCGCCGTGACTGTGACCGGAGGCGAAGGCGGGGGTGAGCGACAGAGTGGCGAGCGCGGCCACGAGCACGCCCACGCCGGCCACGCCGGGCAGGGCGGTCGCGGAGCGCACCGGGCGGTCGAGGAATCGGGGCCGCAACAACGCCAGCGAGCCCAGGACGATGCCGATCTCGAGGATGGTGCAGAGCACGTCGGCGAACGCGACCGGCTCGGCGATGCCGGAGTCGGGGCCGAACGGGATGCCGATCGTGCGCGAGACGAGCCAGATCTCGGCGACGACGAGGTTGCCGATGATGCCCGCGAGCAGAAGCCGGCGGGACGGCCTCACGACGATGGCCACCGCCCACGCCAGCTGGAGCCACGCGGTGGCGGCGAAGAAGCTGCCGTGGTACCAGGTCAGGTTGAAGTGGTCGCTCATCACGGCGAAGTGGATGCCGGCCGCACCGAGCGACAGCATCGCCAGGCCCCAACGGAGGTACTGCCGCATCGCGGAGCTCCCGGAGACAGAGACCCGGGGCGGTGCCGGCCGGGACGTCGGGGGAGTCGGAGGCTCGCCCTCCAGGGTGAGGTCGTCCAGGGTGATCAACGTGACCTCCGCTCAAGAGTGAAGTGGCTCGACAACGGGATCCTAGTGGCGCGCGAACTCGCGGGCCGTGCCCCGGGTCACACCATCGCAGTCGCGCATGAACGCATCGTGGGAGAACCCTAAGAACGGCCTAAGAGGGCGTCCTGCACTCGAAACGTCATGTGGACACCGCTGCTTGCATGGCTCGCCCCATCAGCGGGCGGCGCAGTTGGGCACGCTGCCAGCCCATCGCAGCTGGCTCGGAAGCGAGGCGCGAAAAGCTGAGACGAGATCAGGGCGCCGGATGACGGTCCACTTGACCTCCGCCTTGACCTCGGTTTCGTACTTGTCCCACTCGAACCAGTTGATCATCTCGAGTCGAGGGAAGCGGGTCGTGATCGACGGGTCGAACACCTGCTTCGACCACGCCTCTTTGATGGCGACCTCGTCGCCGGGCACGCCCGGAGAGTAGAACGCGGCGGTCTCGGTGATGGCCAACGGTTTGTGGTGGAAGTTCGCGTAGGTGCTGTAGAAGTCCGGCACGGCAGTCTCCTCGCCGATGGTGCCGCGGTACTCGCCGGTCAACATGAGGGCGAACTTGCCGGGCTCCGGGAGCGTGTTTGCGCCCCACGGGTAGCTGCTCCCCCAGTGGTACAGCGACATGCCGACCCAGTCGACCGCATCGTCGCCGGGGTAGTAGGGGCCATATGGGTCGTCGGCCATGGTGATCACGCCATCGTGGTTTGTGTCCAGCGCCTTGAAGTCGGGTGTGCCCGGCACGGCCGCGTCGTGGCCGCCGGTGAACGGATACCCACCGCCGTAGTTGGGCGCCCACACCATCGCGGTGGCAGGAGCGGAGCCGTGGACTGCAGCCGCGACCTTGCGGAAGGTGGCGACGTAGGCCGACGCTTGCTGGCTCCACGGATACCAGGAGCCGTTCATCTCGTGGGCGAACCGCAGGAAGATCGGGACGCCCTCTCGGTTGTAACCCGCCAGGCGCCTGGCGAGCTCGGCGACAGCCGTGTCGGTGACCGTGCTGAGCCCGCCGTTGGGTTCGAGGGTGAGCATCAGCGCCGCATGCTGCCCGATCAGTCCGCCGACAGTGGCATCGATGAAACCGGCCGCGCTTCCTTCCAGCGGGAACGGTGCGAACGCGACGTAGAGCGCTGGGCTCCCGCCGAGCCGATCGGCGAGACTGGTCGGGCTGTCGTGGTCCCAGTCGAGGTTGACCCCGAAGTAGACGCCGCGGTCCCGCGGTTCGAGGAGGGCGCCGGTTGACGACCCGCGACACGAGCTACCTGTTGACACGGAGTCCCGCGCCGCGGCCGGTCGTGGCGCGCGCGGGCTCGGAGTCCGTCCTCCCGTACTACAGCCGGCAACGACTGCAAGGGCGCACACCGCCGCAACAACGCGCTGTCTCACAGCATGTCGATCGACGCAGTCGGGTCGAACCTGAAGAGGCCTGCGTCGAGGTGTTCGCCGTCATGCGTGACGCACAGGCGACGGACCCTGCGGCCACGGCCTGCACGACGTCATCGCCGAACGTGAAGTCGCAGCTATGCCGAAGCGCGGGGAGAGCGACATGACGGACATCCGTCGGACACGCCTCGTCATCGTGGGTCAGGGGCGTGACACCACACCCAGCGCCGGCGCAACGCGCGCCGCCCGTGCAGATGAGTACCCGCCGGTACCCATTACCGAGCGGAGCCGGATCCAGGCAGCATGCGGGCATGGACCGCAATCGACTGCTCGGTGTTCGGGCATGTGTGGAGAAAGCACCCGAGACCTCTCGAAGGATTTGGTTGCGCCGGCTTGTCGTGTCTTGTCGTTGGGGTCTGCTAGCATCGAACACACGTTCGCTTCCCCGTGAGCAGTCGGTTTGGGCGTGGAGTCCGTCAATGCGTCCACAGGACATGGAAGCTACGCGAGTTCGTTTCTGCCCTCGAGCCGGAGACGCTGACGGCCGACGCGGCTGTCGCACTCGTCGACACGTTCGTCACCCTCGAGAAGCTCGTGGCCGCGGGCAAGGCGCTGGCCGCCCGGCGGGTCGCCGAGTCCGACCACTGGCGAGGTGCGGGTGAGCGATCCGCCGCCCACTGGCTGGCGCGACGGGCGGGGTCCTCGGTGGGCGCAGCGATGGCGACGCTCGAGACTGCGGCCCGTCTGCCCGAGCTGCCCGCGGTGGACCGCGCGGTGCGCGCCGGTGAGCTGTCCGCGGCGCAGGCGAACGAGATCGCGTCGGCTGCCGGCGCCGACCCAGGCGCCCAGGCGGAGCTGGTGCGGGTCGCGCGTCGCGATGGGATCACGGGCCTGCGCGACAAGTGCCGGCAGGTGAGGGCGGCGGCCGCGCCCGACGAGATGGCGCGTCACCGCGCCATCCATGCCTCGCGGTCGCTCCGACATTGGAGCGATCCCGATGGTGCCGGGCGCCTCGAAGGGCGCTTCACCCCCGAGGTGCTGGCCGAGCTGCTGGTGGCGCTCGAGCCCTTCGAGGCCGAGGCGTTCCGGGTCGCGCGCGAGGAGGGCCGACGGGAGGGCTTCGACGCCTACCGGGCCGATGCCCTGCCGGCGCTGGCCCGGGCCGGACATCACGATCAGACCTGTATGAGCTCGCGGGCGCGGCGTTCAATCCCGGCTGCCCCGCACTGCGTCGCGGTCTTCAACGCGGCGCCAACGAGGCCGCGAGCGCGCGCGAGATCGTCAGACCCTCGCTCCAGGAGCAGCGCCGCCCACTCGACCTGCGTCATCGCGAGGAGTACCGGTGCTCGAACCCGAGTCGTGATCTCACAGGCAACGCCGAAGTGTCGCTCGGCGTCGTCGTAGCGGCCGAGCGCGGTTGCAAGCCGACCGAGTGCATGAGCGGCAGGATTTCGGCACAGCACGTCGAGATGGATAAAACGGTCGGCCCACGGAAGAAGCAGCTCATACAGCACCGCAGCCGCGGGCCGGTGGCGCGCCATCGCGATCGTTTCGGCGCACCCCGTGAGGTTGGTGAGGCGCATGACGTCGCGGGGAAACGACGTGAACCCGTCGGCGATGTCGCCGGCGAGCACCTCGACCGCTTCGTCGAGTCGCCCGGCCTGGGTGCACAGGCGGGCGAGCGCGCCCCGGAACGCCGGGATGCCGGGGTTCGTCTCCACTTGCTGTCGCACGAGATCCTCGAGCTCCCCAAGCCGTCCCTGCACCGCCCGGATGGTGACGAGCTGGGCGCCGTAGTACGAGATCGCGTCAGGCTGACCGCTGGTCAACCCGAGCTCGAGTGCACCTGACGCGCGCCGATCGGCTTCCCCGAGGTCGCCGTCGAGGAATGCGGTCGCGACCTCGACAGTCGCGGCATGCCACTCCACTCCGGGCAGCGCGAGACGATGCGCGAGATCGAGCTGCCGTTCCCGGTACTCGTCGTACGTGTCGCGATCGCACATCTCGAGCGCCGTCACCGTACGCCGCGCCGTCGCCCAGTACTCGAGCAGGGGGTCGCCGATGTCGACTGCGAGCCGCACGAGCTCCTCGCTCCATGCGACGCGGTCGGCCAACCGTTCCGGCACCCACGTCGCGAAGATCGCGGTGTCGAGTGTCCAGGCCAGAGTGACGGAGTCACCTGCGGCCCGCCCCGTTTGGACGGCTTCATCGGCCAGCGCAAGTCGTCGCTCGGCGACGTCGTCGCCCGCGGAGGTGAGTTCGACGGCGAGCAGCCCGAGGAGCCGGGCGCGCAACGCTCCCGGCTCCTTCGTCGCGGCGAGTGCCGCCTCGAGCACGCGAATGCGCTCGCGGTCGGCGGCACCGGTGCGCGAGTGCCAGCCGCGATTGTTCGCCAACGCGGCGCGCACGAGGAGGTCATCCGCTCCGAGCTTCTCGGCCGTCGTGGCGGCGGCAAGCAGCGTCTCGCGATGGTTTACATCGCCCACCTGCCGTTGCGCGTCGCCGAGCCCAACGAGCAGCGCGCACTGCACGATCGGATCGGCCGGTTCCCTCTCGGCCACGTCGAGGGCCTGCCGGAACCAGCGCAACGCCTCGTCCGGCGCCAGCTGCGCGAGCGCGCGCTCGCCGGCAAGCCGAGCATACTCAATCGCCTTTCCAGAGTCCTCTGCCGAGTCCGCCCGCGCCCAGTGCAGGGCAATCTCGGCGACGCGCTCCAGGAGCTGAGCTCCGAAGACGTCCTCCATCGACTCGGCGACGACGCGGTGCAGTCGCGCGCGCCGTGTCGTGCTCAGGCTCTCGTACAGCGCATGACCCACGAGCGCATGCACAAACGAGAACCTCCCGCGCCGCACCTCACTCACGAGTGCGGATCGCATCGCTCGCTCGAGCGTGTCGAGAACCTCGTCCTCCTCGGCATCCATCGCCTTCGCGAGGAGCACCAGATCGAACTCCCGGCCGATGACGGATGCGTAGACGAGAGCACGACGCGGCCCGTCACCCAACTGCTCGACGCGACTGTCGATGACGTCGAGGATGCTGGCCGGGAGCCCGTTCTCGAGAAACTCCGTCGTCGCGGCCCATCTTCCTTCCGGATCACGAACAAGCGAACCGGTCTCGACGAGATGCCGAAGCATCTCGCCGACGAAGAAGGGATTGCCCTGGGTCTCCTCTTGCAACAGACGCGCCAGTTCCACACCCAGGTCCGGAAGCGCTTGCCCTGCCGTGTCCTCCATGAGCTGCGCGACTTCGTCGAGCGAGAGTCCCTGGAGCGAAACGCGCTCCAAGAGCTCGTCGCGATGCGACGCGACGATGAGCTCGGCCAGGGATGATTCGGCGGCGGACTCGGTGTCTCGGAGCGTTCCGATGAAGACACAGCGGATCGGGTCGGGCATGGAAAGGAGGTGGCGGAGGAGCTGAAGCGTCGGACGATCGGACCAGTGCAAGTCATCGAGCACCACGACGAGTGGTGCATCCTCCGAGGCAACGCTCAGGGCGCGCGCAACCGCGCC
>Ga0066709_100001360_pt1 | contig 16019 bp, 13 predicted proteins | sample GraSoiAngelo_158_FD_79665 | JGI IMG/M metagenome (GOLD analysis project Ga0066709, IMG submission 79665) | Grasslands soil microbial communities from the Angelo Coastal Reserve, California, USA - 14_1009_16_30cm | ecosystem: Environmental > Terrestrial > Soil > Grasslands | place: USA...
GGGCCGGGGTGATCCCGGGCGCCGTGGTGGCGAGCATCCTGCAGCGCGATTTCGCCTCGATCGCGATCACGCGCGACGCGCCCGGAGCCATGCCGGCGGTGATCGCCGGACCGCCGCGCCTGGTGACGGGCAAGCGCGTCCTGCTGGTGGACGAGACCTGCGAATCGGGCAACACCATCAAGCTCGCCCTCGCCACCGTGCGCGAGCTGAAGCCGGCGGCGGTGAAAACCGCGGTCTCGTTCCGTACCGGCGAGTATAAGCCCGACTTCTATGCCCTCGAAACGACGAACTTCATCATCCTCCCCTGGGACCGTGAGGTCATCATCGGAGGCGAGATCGTGGTGCGGCCCGATTATGCCGAGAAGCTGAAAGACCTGGGGCCCGGCGTTTGAAGGATCGCCTCGGGGCCGCGCTCAAGGCGTCCCGCGCCGACTACACCGAAATCCGCGTCGAACGCACCTGGAGCTCCGCCGTCACCTTCCGCGGGCGGCGGCTCGACATGGCCACCGTCAGCGAGGACGAGGGCGGCTTCGTGCGCGTGCTGAACAAAGGGTGCGGCTGGGGGATCGCTTCGTTCACGTCCCTCGACGAGCTGCCGGCGATGGTCGCGCGGGCGCACGAATTGTCCCGCGCCGTCCGCCTCGACGAGCCGATCCGCCTTGCGGACACGCCGCCCCAGGTGGCCGCCACCGCGCTCGATCTGGACGGTGACGTGCGCGGCGTGCCGCTCAGCGAAAAGAAGCGGCTGCTCGAGGCGTACAACGGCGCCATGCTCGCCGTCTCCGATCGCATCGTGGACACCCAGGCGAGCTACCAGGACGAGGTCAGCGAGGTGTGGTACGTGAACTCGGAGGGGGCGGCAGTGTCGCAGGTGCGCCCCGAGGTCGTCGTGTCGGGCACGGCGATCGCGCGCGAGGGCGCCACCATCGAGAAAGGCCTCGAGTCCATCGGCCTCCGCAAGGGGTGGCGCAGCGTGCACGGGTTCGAGGAGCGGTTCCGCACCGTCGCGCGCCGCGCCGTGGACCTCCTCGCCGCGCCGCGCGTGAAGGGCGGCGCGTATCCGGTGATCCTCGACAACGAGCTGGCGGGGGTGTTCATCCACGAGGCCTTCGGCCACCTCTCCGAGGCCGACTTCGTCTACCAGAGCGCCCAGGCGCGGGAGATGATGACGCTCGGCCGCCGCTTCGGAAAACCGGCGCTCAACGTGGGGGACAACGGCGCGGCGCCGGGGCTGCGCGGCACGCTGCCGTTCGACGACGAGGGCACTCCGACCCGGGACACGTCCCTCATCAAGGAAGGGATCCTCGTCGGCCGGCTGCATTCGCGCGAAACCGCCGCGAAGCTGGGCGAGCCGCCCACCGGCAACGCGCGAGCGATCTCGTTCCGCCACCCTCCCATCGTTCGCATGACGAACACCTATATCGCGGGGGGTCGCGGCACCTTCGAGGACCTGATCAAGGACATCCCCCTCGGCGTCTACGCCTGCGGCGCGTTCGGGGGGCAGACGATGCTCGAGAGCTTCTCGTTCACCGCCGCCTACGGGCACATGATCCGCGACGGCCGCGTCGCGGAGCTCGTGAAGGACGTGGTGCTCGCCGGGAACCTGTTCCAGACCCTGGACCGGATCGACCACATCGCCGGCGACTTCACCTGGAACCAGATGGGCGGGGGCTGCGGCAAGGGCGGGCAATTCCCCCTTCCGGTCACCGAAGGCGCGCCACACGTCCGCATCGAGGAGGCGCTCGTCGGCGGCGACGTCCCCGCGTGATCGACCGGCTCCTCGACGCCGCCCGGGGGCAGGCGGACGGCGCCGACGCGCTGTGGCGGCGCGAGGAGCGGACGGCCATAGCCTTCGAGGCGGGCCGGCTCAAGACCGCCGGCGTCACCGCGGAGTCAGGGATCAATCTCCGGTTGCTGGCGCGCGGGCGCGTCGGGGTCGCCGGCACGACCGCGGCGACGCCCGACGTGGCCGCGCTGGTCGATCGCGCCCGTGCCTCGGCGGAGCTGGGAGAGCGACTCGACCTGACCTTTCCACCGACGTCCCCCCTCCCCCACGTCCCCACGTTTTTCGACCGCGCGGCGAATGCGTCGCTCGATCAGCTGGTCCAAATGGGCCGCCGCCTGGTCGAGCGGCTGTCGCGCGACGGCTGCCAGGTGAACGTGGCCGTCGAGCGGGAGGTGGCGGAGACGGCGGTGGGGAATACCGCCGGTGCGCGCGGCGGCTACCAGGCGACTGGGGTCGCCGTCACCGCCGACCTGCTGCGCATCGCCGGGGACGATGTGCTGATGGTGTACGACCAGTACGCGGCCGCCGACCTGCCGTCTGACAGCGACCTGGACGCGCTCGCGAGCTCGATCGAGACACGGCTCGAGCCGGCGCTGACCGTCGTGCAGCCTCCCGAAGGAGCGCTGCCGGTGGTTTTCACTCCGGCCGGGCTGGCCGCCGTGCTGTTGCCGCTGGAGCACGCCCTCTCCGGGAAGACGGTGCTCCAGGGCACGTCACCCCTCGCCGACAGAGTGGGCGAGGCGGCGTTCGATCCGCGGCTCTCCGTCACCGACGACGCCCTGGTGCCGGGCCGCCCCCGATCGCGACCCCTGGACGACGAATGCGTCGCCTCGCGCACCTCGTGCCTCGTGGAACGAGGCGTCGTCCGGCGCTTCGCGTACGATCTCGAGACCGCGACCCGCGCCGGGACGCGCAGCACGGGTCACGCTCGGCGCGGGATTTTCGGGAAGCCACGCATCGCGTACACCAACCTGATCGTGGGGACGGGGGAGGGGGGACGGGGGACGGGTGCGCTCGCCGGCGGCCTGACCGCCGACATGACCGACGGGTTGATCGTCGACGACCTGATCGGGGTGGGGCAGGGGAACGTCATCGGGGGAGCCTTCAGTCATCCGGTGGGCCTGGCATACCGGGTGCGGCGCGGTGAGATCACGGGCCGCGTGAAGGACGCCGCCGTGGCGGGGAACGCCTACGACCTACTGAAACGGATCGGGGGGTTCGGCGCCGACGGGCGCTGGCTCGGGTCGCGCTGGTCGCCGTCGTTGCTGCTGGACGGGGTCAGCGTGGCGCGCCGCTGAGCGCCTCTTCGTACGTCTGCCCCGCCGTCATCGCCTCGTACACCTGCTGCAAGACATCCGGCGTCGCCGAAAGAAAGCGGCAGCGCGCGTCGCCGCGGCTCCGGCACTCCACCTCCATCACGGCCACCGGCTCGCCCGAAAGCCGCCCGAGGAAGTCGGCGAGCATCCCGGCCGAGAAGAAGCACATGGGCGTCGGCGCGCTGTCCGGCTCGGCCTCCGCCCAGTCGGTCGAGTCGACGGCGAGCGCCCCGGTGCCGACGGGACTCATCGTCAGCGTGCCCCAGCCCGTGTGCACGAAGAAATCCGAGAGCACCTCAGTGAGCAGGTCGGCGTCCAAGTCCTCGGGACGGTCGACGCCCGCGCGCCCGGGGAGCCAGGCGGCGAAGGCGCCGTAGGTCCCCTCGCCGGCGGCGTAGCCCGCTTCCTGGAGCACGGCGACGGCCTGGTCGGGGGCGCGGGTGGTGAGGCTGGAGTGCAGCTGGCGGAGAGCCTCGCGGCCCACCGAGAGGGGAGCGGCCATATGGGACGCCAACTTAGGGTTTCGAGCGCGCACGGCGCAAGAGTTCGGCTTCGTCGATGAGCGGGACGCCGAGGGCGGTCGCCTTTTCGAGCTTCGATCCCGCGTCGGCGCCCACGACGACCGCGGTCGTCTTCTTGGAGATGCTGTCGGTCACGTGGCCGCCGGCGGTCTCGATCAACTCCGCCGCCTTCTGGCGGGACAGCGACGGGAGCGTTCCGGTGATGACGTAGGTATGGCCCGCGAGCGGTCCGCCGGCCGTGCCGGCCGCCGGCTCGCTCATGGTGAGGCCGAGGTCGGTAAGTCGCTCGACCAGCTTCCGGTTCCTCGGGTCGCGGAAGAATCCCACGACGGCGGCGGCGATCGCGGGTCCCACCCCGCGAATCGCGGCAATCTCCTCCTCCTTGGCCCGCTTCAGCCGGTCCATGGTCCCGAAGTGCCGGGCGAGGAGCTTCGCGCCCTGAGCGCCCACGTGCCGGATCCCGAGGGCAAAGAGCACGGTGGAGAGTGGCTGCCGCTTGGAGGCGTCGATCGCCTTGAGGAGTTGTTCCGCGGACTTCTCGGCGAACCCTTCCAGGCCGAGCAAGGGCAGGAGGTCGAGCTGCCGGCGGTCGTAGAGATCCGCCACGTCCCGGATCAGCTTGGCATCGAGCAGGGCTCGCACGGTCTCGTAGCCGAGGCCGCGGATGTCCATGGCGTTCCGCGACGCGAAGTGTACGATGCTCTCGAGGATCCGTCCCGGGCAGGAGACGTTGGGGCAGTAGATCGCCACCTCGTCCGGGGGCCGTTCCACGGCGGAGCCGCACACGGGACATTTCTCGGGCGGCTCGTACGGCTTCTTGCGCCGCACGCCGGGCTTGATCACCGGGCCCAGCACCTGGGGAATCACCTCGCCGGCCCGGGTGACCTCCACGAGATCCCCCTCGCGGATGTCTTTGGTTTTGATCAGCTCGAAATTGTGGAGCGAGGCGGTGGACACCGTCACCCCGCCGATCTCCACCGGCTCCAGCACCGCGTACGGATTCAAGGCGCCCGTGCGGCCGACGTTGATGCGAATCTCACGGAGCTTCGTGACCTGGACCTCGGGCGCGAACTTGCGGGCGATCGCCCAGCGGGGCTCGCGTTGGCCGCCGCGCGTGCCGAGCTCGGCGTAGAGCGCGAGCCGGTCCACCTTCACCACGACGCCGTCGGCGCCGTAGTCGAGCGTCGGGAGCAGCGCCTCGAGCTTCGCGACGCCCGCGTGGGCAGCGGCGAGGTCGGGCGCGAGGGTGTGGTGCGGCTCGACGGGGAACCCCCAGGCGCGCAGCTGCTGGAGCAGCTCGTGCTGGGTGTCGAACGGGAGCTGCGGGCCCGGGGCCTCGACGTGGAAGCAGAACACCCGCAGGCCGCGCGACCGGACGATCTTGGGGTCGTGCTGGCGCAGCGCGCCGGCGGCGGCGTTGCGGGGGTTGGCGAATAACGGCTCGCCCGCCTTCTGGCGCTCGTGGTTCACGCGCTCGAACTGCGCCTTCGAGAGGTAGACCTCGCCGCGCACTTCCATCTTTTTCGGCCACCCCTTCTTCTGGAGCCGCAGGGGGAGGTCGAGCACGGTGCGGAGGTTCGGCGTGACGTCCTCGCCGATGACGCCGTTGCCGCGCGTCGCGCCGATGGCGAACACACCGTCGTGGTAGGTGAGGCTCACCGCCGCCCCGTCGATTTTCACCTCCAGCACGTAGCCCGCCGTTTTCACCTCGGGAACGACCCGCGCGTTCCGCTCCTCCCACTCGACCAGCTCCGCCTCGGAGAAGGCGTTGGCGAGGGAGAGCATGGGGACGAGATGGCGGTGCTTGCGGAATGCGTCGGACGGCTCGGCGCCGACGCGCAGCGTGGGCGAGTCGGGGGTGCGCAACTCGGGGTGCTGCGCCTCGAGGGCCTGCAGCTCGCGGAACAGCCGGTCGTACTCGGCGTCCGAGATGTCCGGCTTGTCGAGCACGTAATAGGCGTGGTTCGCCCGCTCGAGGATCCGCCGCAGCTCGGCGGCCCGCGCCGCCGCCGCCTTCACCGCCCCTTGGCTTCTTCCTGGATGACGGCCATCGCGACGCCTACCAGCCGCTCCAGCTCGTCGGCGCCGGCCTTGGGGAGCAGCGCCTCGCCCCAGGCGCCGTCGCGCTGACCGAAGGTGTCGAGCAGGCGGCGCAGGAACGCGAGCAGCGCCACGCGCTCGAGCTCCATGCGGCGCACCTGGTCGCCCGTCTCGTGCTGGCGTTGGGCGAGCCGTTCGTAGCGATGCGCGTTGCGCAGGGCCTGGGCCGTGAGCGAGGCGACGACCTGCACGAACCGCACGTCCGCGTCCGAAAAGGTGGGACCGTCGCGGTAGGTGCGGAGGAAGATCGCGCCGATGGCGAGCGTGCGCCACGTGATCGGCACGACCGTGATCGACTTCACGCGGCGGTGGATCAACTCGTCCTTCACGTGCTTCAGGCTGGGGTCGTTGGCGGCGTCCGGGATGAACACCGTCTCGCCGTGCTGCATCGCCCGCTTCAGCTCGGGGTAGCGATCCAGATCCACGACGTAATTGCGGATCGTGGGATCCTCGTACGACGCCACCAGGCGGACCGACTTGCCGCCCCGCTCGCCCAGGAAGATCGAGCAGCGGTCCAGGCCGAACGACTCTCCCAACCGGCGGGCGATGGCCTGGAGGATGTCGATGAAGTGGAGGGAGCCCGACGCTTCCTTGAGGATCTCGATGACGGCCAGGAGATGCTTGCGCTCGTGCTCGAGCTCGGCGATCCGCGCGGCGAGCCGCTCGCTTTCCGCGTGGGTCAGGGCCGAGGAAATGGTCATGGCTCAAATATAGCGTTACTTTCAGGGCCCATGCGCCGACTGCTCCTCGTTCTCGCCGCCACCGTCGCGGGTGCGCCGTTGCCGGCGCAGACGCCGGCCGCGTCCGCGCCGATCGGACAGTACACCGCGGTGCCGGAGCTGCCCGGGATGGGCCGCCCGGTGAACATCGCCGCCACGGCCGGGCGCCGGCGGGCGCTCTTGCAGCGGATCGGCCGCGGCACCGTGCTGATCCCGGCCGCCCACGAGCGCAACGTGGAGACGGATTACATCCAGGACAACGACTTCCGGCAGGACAACACCTTTTTCTATCTCACGGAGCTCGAGACACAGGACGCGTGGTTGCTCCTGACCGCCCGCGGTCCCGATTCCCTGGACGCCGTGCTGTTCCTCCCGCCGCGCAACCCCGCGCAGGAGCGCTGGACCGGGCGGCGCCTGGGCGCCGACAGTATGGCCGCCCGCCTCTCGGGGATAGCGACCGTGTTGCCGACGGACTCCCTCGACGCGTGGCTGCTGCGGACCCGCAGCGCGGGGGGGGGACCGCGGCCGCTGTACGTGCCGCTGGGCGGCGCCACGCGCGACGAGCGCCGCATCGTCGATCTCGTGTTCTCGGGCGCCGACGTGCGCAACGTGCGGCCGATCGTGGATTCGATGCGCGCCGTGAAGGACGCGGACGAAATCGCCCGGCTGCGGATCGCGGTGAACATCAGCGTCGCGGGGCACCTCGCCGCGATGCGGGCGGCCCGCCCCGGGATGTACGAGTACGAGCTCGAGGCCGTCCTCGAGGACGGATTCCGCCGCAACGGCGCCGATCGGGTGGGCTACCCGTCGATCGTGGGCAGCGGGCCGAACGCGACCACGCTCCATTACGACGTCAACCGGCGCCGCACGGCGGACGGCGACCTGGTCGTGATCGACGCGGCGGCGGAGTGGGGCCAGTACACGGCGGATGTCACGCGGACCTTCCCCGTCAACGGCCGATTCACGCCCCGCCAGAAGGCCGTTTACGACCTGGTACTGGCGTCGCAGCAGGCGGCCTTCGATTCGGTGCGCCCGGGAGCGACGCTGCGCCAGCTCGACGGCATCGCGCGCCGCTACATGCGGGAACACTCCGGCAAGCTGTGCGGGGAGACCACGACCTGCGACGCGTACTTCATTCACGGCCTCGGCCATCCGATCGGGATGGACGTCCACGACGTCGGCGGGGCTCGGCCGTTCCAGCCGGGATCGGTGATTACGCTCGAGCCCGGGATCTACCTGCCGGCGGAAGCGCTCGGCGTGCGGATCGAAGACGATGTGCTCGTCACGGCCGCGGGAGGCGAGTGGCTGTCGGCCGGCGCGCCGCGCGGCACCGAGGCGATCGAGCAGCTGATGCGCCGGCGCTAGGTCCGGTCTTTCTCGTTCTTGATGTCGTCCAGGAACTCGGCCGCGTCGCGCTTGTATTGCGGGTCCAGGACGTCGGCGATCGGCAGGGTGGGAATCACCGTCAGCTGTTCGCGGGCCTTGGAATACTGCCCGAGGTCCTCGTAGACCTCCGCCAGCTCGAGGCGGTGATAGATATGCTGGGGATTCAGCGCCACCGCGCGCTGCAGGTGCTGCACGGCGTCGGCCCAGGTGGCGACGCTCATGAACCCGCCGCCGAACAGGGCCTTGGCGAAGAAGCGCTGAATGGCGGAGAGGCGCTTGACTTCGGCGTGCCAGGCGCCGAGCACGTGGTGGGCCCCGTCGTGGCCCGGGTTGAGGGCAATGGCCCGCGTGGCCTCGTCGAAGATCAGCTTGGCGAACCGGACCCGCTCCTTGCTGCCCTTGGTGCGGGACAGCCGGCCGAGGACCATGGCGAGGGCGTAGTGCCCGTCCGCCCCCAGCGAGTCGGCACGGACGGCGCGTTCGGCGTAGCCCCGGCCCACCGAGTACAGGCTGTCGCGACGCTTCTTGAGCGAGTCGGCGTCGCCTTCCAGCTGTTTGGCGATGTCGGCCATCGCGCGCGCGGCCTTCCAGTTGGCGTCGTAGCTCGTCGAATCGAGCGTGAGCGCCGCCCGGTAGTGCCGCAGCGCCACGTCGGGGTGGAGCAGCGGTTGTGCGCTGTCTCCGAGCGCGACGTGCCCGGCGGCGGTCTGCGCGGCGAGCCGGGGCGGGGGCGAGGCCGCGACCGCGAGGGCGGTGACCAGGGCGAAGACGCGCACAAACAACTCCGGGTTGTGAGGAGGTGGGGCTGAATGATCGTTGTACCCCTAATCGAGCGCAAGCGCGACGGCGGCACGCTCACGCCGGAAGAATGGTCGGCGCTCGTCGCCGAATTCACCGCCGGCCACATCCCCGACTACCAGATGGCGGCGCTCCTGATGGCCGCGTTCCTGCGCGGGCTCGAGCGGACGGAGCTCGCCGCGCTCACGGACGCCATGCTGGCGTCCGGCCAGCGGCTCACGTTCGACGGCTGGGCCACGCCGCGCATCGACAAACACTCCACCGGCGGCGTGGGGGACAAGGTCTCACTCGTCCTCGCGCCGCTCGTGGCCGCCTGTGGCGTCGCCGTGCCCATGATGTCCGGCCGCGGGCTCGGCCACACCGGCGGCACGCTCGACAAGCTCGAAGCGATCCCCGGCTTCCGCACCAACCTCACGCTCGCCGAAGCGAAGGCCCAGGTGCAGAAGCTCGGCTGCGTGCTCATGGGTCAGACGGGCGAGATCGCGCCCGCCGACCGCGCCCTGTACGCGCTGCGCGACGTGACCGCGACCGTCGAATCCATCCCCCTCATCGCGGCGAGCATCATGTCCAAGAAGCTCGCCGAAGGTCTGACCGGGCTCGTGCTGGACGTGAAGCGCGGGTCCGGGGCGTTCCTGCCCAGCCTCGACCGCGGGCTCGAGCTCGCCCGCACCATGATCGCGCTGGGGGAGGACCGCGGCTGTCCCACCATCGCGCTGCTCACCGCCATGGACCGCCCCCTCGGTCGGGCCTGCGGCAACGTGCTGGAGACGGAGGAGGCTATCCTGGCTCTGCGTGGCGAGGGCCCGGCCGATCTACTTGCCGTGACGTACGCGCTGGGGGTGGAGATGCTGATCGCAGCGGGCGTCGAGACGAGCACGAAGAAGGCGCGCAAGAAGCTCGAGACGGCGATCGATTCGGGGCTCGCCGCCGAGCGGTTCGAGCAGATCATTGAGGCGCAGGGCGGCAACCCCAGAGCCGTCGAGGACCCCGCCGTGCTGCCGCAGGCGCAGGCGGTGGAGGTCTACGCCGCGCCGCGCACCGGCGTCGTCCAGCGCGTGGAGCCGCGGACCATCGGCCGCGCCATCGTCGCGTTAGGCGGCGGCCGCCGCACGGTCGACGACCCGATCGATCCCACGGTCGGGTTCGTGATCACGGTGAAGCCGGGCGACCGGGTGCTGGACGGAGAGCCCATCGCGTCGGTGTTCGCCAAGGATGCCGACGGCGTGCGCACCGGCTTCGAGGCGCTGGCGCAGGCGATCGTGATCGGGGACAAACTGACGGAGAAGCCGTTACCGCTGGTGTCGCACCGGGTGACGCGGGCGGGCGTCGAGGAGCTCAGCTCCCCCCCGCCCCCGGCCCCCCCACACGGTCCAGCATCTCGCGCAGCTCCTCGAGGTTGAAGGGCTTGCGGAGCACGGGCCGCTCGGAGCGCTGCAGGCGGTCCCGGGTCTGCGTGGAAATGGAGTCGCCGGTGGTAAAGACCACGAGCCGCTCGCGGCCGCGCCCCTCGTGCAGCAGCTGCTCGAACAGATCGAAGCCGGTGTGCGCCTCGTCGAGGTGCACGTCCACGACCAGGGCGTCGTAGCGGCTCCCCGAGTCCTCGATCTGGCCGACGGCGTCGGCGAACTTGCCCGCGCTCGTCACGCGGTGCCCCAGCCGCTCGGCCATGCGGATCATCGCGCGGCGCACGCTCTCCTCGTCCTCGATGATCAGCACCGAGAGCGGGCGGGCCGCGGGCCGGACGCCGGTTGTGGGGGTGGTGCGCGGCACGGGTGGCTCGGCGGGCAGCTCCATCACGAGGCGCGCGCCGCTGCCGTCGAGGTTCTGGATCCACATCCGCCCGCCCATCGCTTTCACGATCCCGAGGCTGATCGCGAGGCCCAGCCCCGTTCCGTTGTCGCCTTTCGTCGTGAAGAAGGGCTCGAACACCCGATCCAGGATTGCCGCGGGAATGCCGGGGCCCGTATCCTCGATCGACACCACCACGTGGCCCCCGGTGCGCTGCGCGGCGATGGTGACGCGGCCGGGGCGCCCCGCGATCTCGATCGCCTGCACGGCGTTGACCACCGCGTTGAGGAGCACCTGCTGTAGCTCCTGCGGGTCGCCGAGCACCGTCGGCACGTCGTCGCCGATGACGAGCGTGGCGTGCACGCGCGCTTTCTTCAGCGCGCTGCGCTGCAGTGCGAACACCCGTTCCCCGATTTCCTTCAGGTCCACCGGCTGGCGTACCTGCGGACGCTGGCGGGCGAAGTCGAGCAGCGTCTGGATCACACGCCCCGCGCGCATCGCCTCCATGTGGATGATGTCGGCGCTTTCCTTGAGATCCGGAGTCTTGGCGTCCACGGCGAGCACTTCCGCGAAGGCGGCGATCGCCGCGAGCGGGTTGTTGAGCTCGTGCGCCACGCCCGAGACCAGGGCCCCGAGCTGCGACAGCCGGTCGGTCTGCATCAGCTTCCGCTGCAGCAATACCTCCCGCGACACGTCCACCGCCAGGAACAGCAGTTTGGACGCGCCCTGGGTGTGCTCGGGGTCTACGTTCTCGATCACCGCCTCCACCTCGCGGGCCGGCTCGCCACCGAAGTCGATGGCGACGTGGAAGTGCTGGCGCTGGCGCAGCGCGTCGCGCAACGCCCGCCCGAGTGCCGGGCGTAGGGCCGCCGCCGTCCAGTCACCCAGCGCGCAGCCGCGCAGCGCGTCGGCCGAGGTGGCGCCCAGCAGCTCCGTGGCTTGCGGGTTGGCCTCGAGAATCTGGCCGTCGACACTCAGTACGAGCGCCGGGATGGGCAGGCCGTCGAACAACTGGCGGTAGAACGCCCGGTCCTGGTCGAAGGCGTCGAGCAAGTGCCCGGCCTGCGATGCCGGGCTGATTTCCGCGCGGGCCTCGCGCAGCAGCAGGACGAGGTGGTTGCGCGGCCCGCGCGTCACGCGCGTCTCGAGCACCACGCCCTGGAACGTCGGGGTCCCGGAAGGCGTGAGGTACGCCCGCGGTACCCCGTCGAACAGTACCTCCTGGAGGACCCGCTCGACGTGCGTCCCCTTGGCGGTAGGGAAGGCGACCCAGAATCCCTTGCCGACCGCGTGTTCGGTCGCGAGGCCGGTCAAACGCGCGGCAGCCGGCGTCCATTCGACGATCTTCCAGTCGGGAGCGATCGCGACGACGCCCACGTCGAGGCTTTCGAGCAGCGTCCTGCTGTCCATCCGCGTGCCCACCCTTCTGAAAAGCGCGAGGCCCCGTCGGCCGATCGCGGGCGCAACGGGGCCTCCAACAGCTGCCTTCAGTACGTGGGTACAGGATGGGCCAGGCGAGGTTCCCAAGTCAATGAGGGTCCCCACTTGTGGCGGGCACGCCACAAGTGACCGGGATCACACCCAGCTACGGGGACGACACGCTCAGACGTCGAGGTTGCGGACGAACTTGGCGTTCTCTTCGATGAACTTGCGCCGCGGCTCCACCTCGTCGCCCATCAGGGTCTCGAACAGCTGCGACGCCTCGAGGGCGTCCTCCATCGTCACCTTGAGGAGCGTGCGCTTGGCGGGGTCCATGGTGGTGTCCCGCAATTGGTCGGGGTTCATCTCGCCCAGTCCCTTGTAGCGCTGGATCAGGATGTTGCCCCGCCCCTCGGCGCCGTTGGAGAGTCGCTTCACGTATCCGTCGCGCTCCCGCTCATCGTAGGCATAGAACTCCTCCTTGCCCTTGGCGACGCGGAAGAGCGGCGGCTGCGCGATGTAGATGTAGCCGACGTCGATCAGCTCCTTCATCTCCTTGTAAAACAAGGTGAGGAGCAAGGTGCGGATGTGGGCGCCGTCCACGTCGGCATCGGTCATGATGATGATCTTGTGGTAGCGGGCTTCGCCGACGTTGAAGTCCTCGCGCACACCCGTCCCGAGCGCCGTGATGATGGTCCGGATCTCTTCGTTCGACAGAACCTTGTCGATGCGCGCCTTCTGCACGTTCAGGATCTTGCCGCGCAGCGGCAGGATCGCCTGGAAGCTGCGGTCGCGGCCCTGCTTGGCCGAGCCGCCCGCCGAGTCGCCCTCGACCAGGTACAGCTCGCACAGCTTCGGGTCGGTGAGGGAGCAGTCGGCGAGCTTGCCCGGGAGGAGGCCGGTGTCGAGCCCGCTTTTCTTGCGGACCAGCTCGCGGGCCTTGCGGGCCGCCTCGCGGGCGCGCGCGGCGCCGACGGCCTTGGCGATGATCGCCCGCGCCACGCTGGGGTTCTTGTCGAAGAATTCGCCGAGCGCCTCGTTGACCACGCTCTTCACGATGCCTTCGACCTCGGAGTTGCCGAGCTTGGTCTTGGTCTGCCCCTCGAACTGCGGATTCTTCACCTTCACGTGCAGCACGCAGTTCAAGCCCTCCCGGACGTCGTCGCCGGTCAAGGTGAACTCTTCCTTCTTCAGCAGGCCGTCCTTCTTCGCCCACTCGTTGATCGTCCGGGTGAGCGCGGACTTGAAGCCGGTGAGGTGCGTGCCGCCCTCGTGGGTGTTGATGTTGTTCACGAAGGTGAAGGTGTTCTCGCTGTACTGATCGTCGTACTGTACCGCGCCCTCGACGGCCACGCCCTCGCGCGTCGCCTCGAAGGTGATCGGCTTGGCGTGCAGCGGCCGGCGGTTGCCGAGCAGCCACTTCACGAACTCGGCCAGCCCGCCCTTGTACACGAATGTTTCCTTCTTCGCCTGACCCTTGCGCTCGTCGGTAAGGGTGATTGTCAGGCCCTTGTTCAGAAACGCCAGCTCGCGCAGCCGGTTGGCCACGGTAGCGTAGTCGAAGCGCGTCTCCGTGAAGATCTTCGTGTCGGGCTTGAACCAGACGGTGGTGCCCGTGCCCTTCGCCTTGCCGATGACCTCGAGCTTCTTCGTGGTCTCCCCGCGCTCGAACGCCATGTGGTGGCGCTGGCCGTCGCGGTCCACCCATACCTCGAGCTGCTCCGACAACGCGTTCACGACCGACACGCCCACGCCGTGGAGGCCGCCCGAGACTTTGTAGGTGCTCTTGTCGAACTTGCCCCCGGCGTGCAGCACCGTCAGCGCCACTTCCACCCCCGGCTTCTTCTCCGTCTTGTGGATATCCACCGGGATGCCGCGGCCGTTGTCCACGACGGTGACGGCGTTGTCGGCGTGGATGGTGACGTCGATCTGGGTGGAGTATCCCGCCAGCGCTTCGTCCACCGAGTTGTCCACGACCTCGTAGACGAGGTGGTGCAGCCCGCGGGCCGAGATCGACCCGATGTACATCGCGGGCCGGCGGCGCACCGCCTCGAGGCCCTTCAGGACCTGGATCGCGTCAGCCTGGTAGTCCCCATTGTCCTTGCCTTTCGATGGGCGAGGAGAACGGGGGGAGACCGTTTTCTTCTTCTTAGGCATGCGTTCCTAGCGTGCGAGAAGCCAGCGTATCGTGGTAATCCGGCCCGGACCGCGGCCGACGTTTACCCGGGCAAGGATCTCCGGCGTCATCAGCTGCAACTCGGTCATCCAGCCGTGCGTCGCCACCCGGACGAACAAGACGCCGTCGGGCGTCACGCTTTCCGGGGCGGCCACCGCCGCGATCTGAGGGCCCACCAGGCGGGGCCACTCGGGCACGACTTGCGCTTGCCCCACCCGCCGGGCGAGCCCCGCCCGCGCCAGGTAGCCCTGCAGGGCTTCGCCGACCGCCACGGGGCGGCCGGGGCGGCCGGGGCGGCCGCGCTTGGGTCGATCACTCATAATGGAGATACATCAAAAATACCCCGAAGTCATTGTCCTGTCAACACTTACTTAAGTCGTTGGGGTCACGGCACGACCACCACGATGGTGTCCCGCGTCACCTGAAATCCGCCGCCGTCTCGCGCCCGGACCTGGACCGGGATGTGGGTCCCGGCACTCTTGCCGGGCGCGATGGCAACGCGGAACCGCCAGCTGAACAGCCGATCGAGCTGCCCGTCCTCGCCCACGACCACCGAATCCACGCTGACCCACCCGGAATCGATGCCGTCGGGATCCTCGGCGCGCACCGTCCCCGCGAGCGTGTCGGACGGGCTCGTCGAGCGGACGGTATCGCGGTCCAGAGTGAATGTGAGCTGCGGAGGGCCGGGGCGGGGCCGCTCTTCGAGGCACGCCGCGAGAAGGATCAGCGCCCCTGAAATCTGGCGGGCCGCTTTTCGAGGAATGCGGTCAGTCCTTCCTTGGTGTCCTGGGTGGCGGCGAGCAGGCCGAAATGATTGGCCTCGAGCAGCAGCCCCTCGTCGAGCGTCATGTCGAGCCCCCGGTCCACCGCCTCCAGTGCGAGCTGCACCGCGAGTGGACCCATGGCGAGAATACCCCGCAACAGTTTCTCGGATTCGGCGAGCAGCTGCGCGGCGGGGACGACCTTGTTGACCAGGCCGATGCGGTAGGCTTCCTGGGCGTCGATCGGCTCGCCCGTGAGGATCAGCTGCAGCGCCGCGCCCTTGCCGACGAGCCGCGGGAGCCGCTGCGTGCCGCCGTACCCGGGAGCGATGCCCAGCTTCACCTCGGGCTGCCCGAACCTGGCGTTCTCGCTCGCCACGCGAAGGTGACACGCCATGGCCAGCTCGCAGCCCCCACCGAGCGCGAACCCGTTGACCGCGGCGATCACCGGCTTGCCGCACGTCTCGATGCGCCGCAACACCGCCTGCCCGCGCAGGGCCCGCGCCTTACCGTCGAACGGCCCCTGCTTGGCGAGGTCGCCGATGTCCGCCCCCGCCACGAAGGCCTTGGGCCCCGAGCCGGTGAGAATGGCGCCCTTGATCTCGGGGGCGGCGGCGATGCGCTCCGCGACGTCGGCCAGCTCCGCCATGACTTGATCGTTGAGCGCGTTCAGCTTGTCGGGACGGTTGATCGTGACGAACGCGACGCCGTCGCGGACGTCGAAGAGGAGAGTTTGGTAGGTCATGGGGAACAATCCTACACTCCCCACGTAGCTTAAGCACGTGGCCCTCACCCCGATCTCCTGGACCGCCGCCGGCGACGTGCGGCTGCTCGATCAGCGCCGCCTCCCCGGCGAGGAGGTGTACCTGGAGATCGGAACGGCGGAGGGAGTCGCCGACGCCATTCGGAGTCTGCAGGTGCGTGGCGCCCCGCTGATCGGGATCGCCGCGGCGATGGGGCTCGTGGCGGGGTTGCGGGATCATCGGGGGTTACGGCGGGGGCCGTTCCTCGCCAGGCTCGAAGGGCACGCCGCTGCGCTCGCCGCGACCCGCCCGACGGCGGTGAACCTGCGCTGGGCGCTGGACCGCATGCTCGGCGCCGCGCGAGACGCGTCGGGCGACGGGGCGCCGATGTGGGATCGGCTCCAGGCCGAGGCGAAGGCCAGCTGGGAAGAGGACCGCGGGATGTGCCACAGGACGGGCGAGGACGGTCTGGCCCTGCTGCCGGACGGCGCACAGGGGCCCGCGGA
>Ga0066709_100001362_pt1 | contig 16011 bp, 15 predicted proteins | sample GraSoiAngelo_158_FD_79665 | JGI IMG/M metagenome (GOLD analysis project Ga0066709, IMG submission 79665) | Grasslands soil microbial communities from the Angelo Coastal Reserve, California, USA - 14_1009_16_30cm | ecosystem: Environmental > Terrestrial > Soil > Grasslands | place: USA...
AGAGGCCACGCGGCAGAGCCTGCGTCGTCGTTCGGCTCGAAACTGTCCGGCGGCGGCAGCGGGCCGGCGAGCGCGGCCAGCGCCGCCCCGACGTTGAGCCGACCCCCACCCGTGTAGGCGTCACGTCCGAGGGGTCAGCTGCGAGAGCCGTTGCCCGGATCGGCGTCGGTCGCTTTTCCCTCGACGACCGACCTCCCCTGGTCCGTAGTCCGTTTCGGCTCGATGGAAGTCAGCATTGCCGCCGCGGCAGTTACCTGGGGTGCTGCAAAGGACGTTCCCTCGGCGGCGCGGAAATCCTCGGGCCCGCAGCTGGAGTAGCCCTGCTCCGGGCAACCCAGGAACTGCGCCGTCAGCTTCATCGGCAATGTCGACAGGATCCCCGCACCCGGGGCAGCGATATCGTTGAAGACGGCGTCGCGGTTCGAGAAATCCGGAACCGTTCCATCCTGGTCGAATGCACTGACGCCGATCACGTGCGGCAAGGCAGCCGGATAGCTGGCGAAATGCCAAGGCTCGCGCGGTGACTGGTCGCCGTTCCCCACCGCCGCGACGAGGACGACGTGGTGTGCCACCGCGTAGTCGACCGCGGCAGCCTCCGCAGGCGAGTACGTGTCTCGCGACAGCTGGAGCGGGTCTCGGACGCCGCCGAGGCTCATGTTGATCACGCGGGCACCCTGGTCGACGGCCCACCTGATCGCCTTTGCCTCAGCCGCGACCGGGATCGTCTTCTGCGCCGTCACGACCTTCGCGACGACCAACTGGGCCGATGGAAAGAGCCCTGCGATGCCCATGCCGTCGTTGACGGTCGCCCCGATCAGCCCGGCGACGAACGTCCCATGCCCCTGCGAGTCCACCGTCGCCTTGCCGCCGACGAAGCTGCGCGCCGCGACGATGTGCTTCGCCAGCTCGGGGTGGGTCGCATCGATGCCCGAGTCGATGATCGCGATCCGTACCGGCGCCAGCGTCGGAGGCTGCGCCCAAGCGTCATACGTGTGGTTCGCGGCCAGATACCACTGCTTCGGCACGAGCGGATCGGTCGGCGAGAAGGCTGCCGCGGGCGCGGCCAGCATCATCACAGCCGCTGCGGCGACGGCTATGCGACGGCGCATCAGGGCTGCGTCCCGACCACCGGAATCGTGAGCGCGGGGCCGGCGATGCCGGAGGCGGAGAGGCGATACGTCGTCGTCTGCGCCGGGTGCACGACCGCCGCAAACGTACCCGCAGCTTCCACCTGCAGGCGACGAACGACGGGGACCCAGCGGCGTGTGGGTACAAGGCGCTCGAGCATTGGTCTCTCCGCGTCTCGAGCGATACCGGTCAGGCGCACCGCAACGCCGGGGCTCGTCGGCGACGGCGTCGTCAGGAAGCGCAGCGTGGCCAGATGGAAGGCCGTCGACCGAAGCACGAGCCGCTTGCGTGCCTCGGTGCCAGCCACGGAAAGACTCGAGCCGTCAGTCGCGATGATCGACAGAGCGACGACCCGGCCGGACTGTGAGAGGCGTGCCGAGACGTCGAGAGCCGGCGCGGCCAGGCCGAGCGTCTTCGCGAGCTGCGCACCCGTGTAGGAGCGCGGCTCCCATGTGTGGAACGGCGATTGGGCGTCCCAGGGATCGTCCCTGGACGGGAGGTAGGGCACGTCGAGACCGAAGGCATCGAAGCCGCTCTGCGTCCGGCCACCCGAGGACGACGAGTAGAACGTCGTCGCCACGGTGCCGCCGTAGAAAAGGACATTGCCGCTCGTGGCCTTGACGGCGGAGGTCGTCTCGGGGGTTTCCGCACCGGCGCCGAGATATTGCTGGCTCCGGCCGTCGGCGTAGAGATCCCACGCCTTCCCCTTGACCAGCGTGGCGAGCGCATAGGAGCGGGCGGCGATCGCCTGCGCCTGGAGAGCAGCGGCAGGCCACGTGCTCGGCATCTCACCGGGAACGACTCCCCGCACGTATGCCTCCAGACCGACGACGTCGACGGCCTGGAGCGATGACCCGTTGGACGTGACCTCGATCTCGCCGCGATACGAGCGGTTCCCGATCGAGATCACCTCACCCGTGGCCGGCGTGAACATCAGCGGCCCGGTCAGTGACGTCGGCACGCCGGCGACCGGAACCTGGAGATCGGGCCCGAGCATGACTCTGCCTGCGGCGAGGTCGTGAGTCTGTTCGACACCGTCCTTGACCATGTACGGCGCGGTGGACGAGATCGCCAGCGACTTCGCGCTCGGGACGACGAGGACACGGAGCTTCCCGAACGCCTTGTGTGTGAGCTGCGTGCCGGGGAAGTAGAACGCGAGAATGTCCGCGGCGTTCCGACCGGCCTTGGCCTGAGCGAAGGCGCCGTACTGGCTCAGTCCGACGCCGTGTCCGTTTCCGGCACCGGTGAGGACGAACGTCGGATCACCCGTTCCGGCGGCGGTGCCTCCCGTCGGCGAAGAGCCGCCTCCCGGCGGAAGACGCAGCATCGCGCCCGCGCCCGCGGACACGACGAGCGCGGCGAACGCGATCGTGACGACTGCGCGGGGGAAAGGTCGCCGCGAGAATCTCAAGGCGCTGGTCCCAGGCGGGCACCGTATTGCTCTTCGTAATAGGCACGGTACTCGCCGGCCTTGACGGCGTCGCACCACGCGCGATTCTCGCGATACCACGCCACCGTCTCGGTCAAGCCGCTCTCGCCGAACGAGTGCTCCGGCCGCCACCCGAGCTCGCGCACCTTGCTGTCGTCGAGTGCGTATCTCCGGTCATGGCCGGCGCGATCCTCCACGTACGAGATGAGCGCCGGATCGGCACCAGTCAGCTCGACAATCCGACGCGTCACCTCGATGTTCTCGAACTCCTCCCCGCCGACGTTGTAGATCTCGCCGGAGGCGCCCTCCCGCAGCACGAGGTCGATCGCGGCGCAGTGGTCGGCGGCGTGGAGCCATTCGCGGCTCTGCCGGCCGTCGCCGTAGACGGGCAGCGGCAGACCGTCGAGCGCATTCGAGATGAAGAGGGGGATGAGCTTCTCAGGGTGCTGGCGCGGTCCGAACGTGTTCGCACCCCGCGTGACCGAGCCCTGAACGCCGTACGTCCGCACGTACGCGAGCACGAGCAGATCTCCCGCTGCCTTCGACGCCGAGTAGGGGCTGGACGGATGCAGCGGATCGCTCTCGCGCGACCAGTCGCCCCCCTCCAGATCGCCGTAGACCTCGTCGGTGGAGACCTGGACGAGCCGTGCGCCCGTGTCGCGCGCCCACTCGAGCAGCGTCTGCGTCCCGAGCACGTTGGTCTGCACGAAGTCCTTCGCGCCGAGAATCGAACGGTCGACGTGCGTCTCGGCGGCGAAGTTGACGACCGCATCGCAGCCCGCACCCCAGCGGGCCACAGTGCCGGCATCGGCGATGTCGCCGACCGCGAGCTGTACGTCGACCCCGTCCAGGTTCGCCGGGTTGCCGGCGTACGTGAGCTTGTCGAGCACCATGATGTCGTCGCCCGAAGCGACCAGGCGCCGCACGAAATGGGAGCCGATGAAGCCGGCTCCACCGGTGACGAGCACTTTCACGGCCGCGCGAAGGCTACCCCAGACGAGCCAGGCACTCCTTCAGCCCAACCCGCCAGTGGGGCAGCTCCGGCGCACCGGGCCGCTCGCTCCGCAGCACGGAATATGCGGGACGGGGGGCCCGTCGTCCGAGCTCTGCCGTCGTCACCCGCCGCACAGCGCAGTCGACCCCGGCCTCGGCGAAGACGGCCTCGGCGAACTCCGCCCACGTACAGTCGCCGCCGGCAGCGACGTGCCAGACACCTCGCGGCCGATCGGCGGCGACGAGCTCACGGACCCCGTGCGCGAGATGGCCGACGTACGTCGGGCACCCACGCTGGTCGTCCACGACCGAGACCTCGTCACGCTCGACCGCGAGCGCAAGCATCGTCCGCACGAAGTTGTGCCCCGTCGGACCGAAGAGCCACGAGCTGCGCACGATCCACGCGTCTTCGCCGGCAGCGGCCTCTCCGTGCAGCTTGGATCGCCCGTACACGGACAGCGGGTCGGGTGTGTCCGACTCGACGTACGGCTCGCGCTTGCGGCCGTCGAAGACGTAATCGGTCGAGAAGACCACGAGCGGCGCTCCGAGCGAGGCAGCATGCGTTACACCGCCGACGTTGACGGCCGCAGCATGCTGCGGGTCGGTTTCGGCGCCGTCCACGTCGGTCCAGGCGGCCGCGTGGAGTACGAGCTCGAGCCGCGGGAGCCGGGGTGGCGGCAGCGCCACGTCCCAGTCGCCGTGATCCAGCGCAATCACCTCGTCGGACGAAAACGCCCCGACAAGCGCCTGGCCGAGCTGCCCGCCGGCGCCCGTTACGAGCAGGCGGCGGCGTCGCGAGGCGAGACGATCGGCGTCGTGGTGCTCCACAGATGCGCGACCCGCGGATCGGCCCAGCACACACCGTGCTCGTCGGGGTCGGTCGGGTCGTACTCCTCCGTCACGTGATAGCAGAACAGCAGATCGGCCAACGCCTCGAAGCCGTGTGCGTGGCGGCCGGGAACGTAGACGGCAACGGGGTTCTCGTCACCGATGTCTTCTGTGTACACGTCCCCGGTCTCACGATCGAGCACGACGACTCGCGCCATGCCCTGAAGGCAGATGAAGAGATCGTCCTGACCACGCTCGTGATAGTGCAGACCACGGATGACACCCCGCCTCGAGAACGAGATGTTCGTCTGGCGGGTCGGTCTCGGCAGTTCACTCTCCCTGCGAAGCTCCATGAACCAGCCGCGGTCGTCCGCGACGCGTCGCAGGGGAATCCTGACAAGACCGTCAACCGTGACGATGCTCATCGGTTGACCCCCGTCTCCTCGATCAGCCTGCCGATCTCCGCGAGGTGCTGCCAGTGCTTGCCGGCGTCCTCCCACCAGCCCTCGATCTCGGTCACGTCGAGTCGCCCGGTCTGCGCGTAGTGCCGGTTCACATCCGTGATCTCGAGCTCGCCGCGTGACGACGGCTTCAGCTTGTCGATCACCTCGAACACGTCGGGCGGATAGCAGTACAGCCCCACGACGGCGTGAGACGACGGGGGTCTGTCGTAGCGCGTGTCGACCACTCCCGCCTTCTCGACGATGTCGGTGACAGCGCCGTCATTCGCGTAGACGACGACCCCGAACGCCTCCGGATCGGGAACCTCTTTGACGAAGATGTGCGCGCGCTCGGGAACCGCACCCCAGGCCCGGAGGACATCCCGCTGCGACCTCTCGAAGATGTTGTCGCCGAGCACGACGACCAGACCGTCATCGCCGGCGAACTCCCTCGCCATGCCGACGACCTGGGCGATGCCGCCCGGCTCGGTCTGGACCTTGTACGTGAGATCGACGTCGAGGAGCGGGGCGCTGCCGTCCCGACTCGTCAAGCGGCCGTCCCCAAGCAGGTCGATCATCTGCCCCGCGTGGTGTTTCCCCGTCACGATCAGCACCTCGTGCACACCGGCGAGCTGCAGCAGTTGAAGCGGGTAGTAGACCATCGGCCAGCCTCCCACCGGAAGCAGGTGCTTGTTCGTCACGCGCGTCAGCTCGCCGAGCCGCGTCGCCTGCCCGCCTGCGCAGATCAGCCCCTTCATCCCGGACCGATCGTAGTCGGGGCGACATCGGGCTGTGCCTCCACGGCGAGCGGCGAATGCGCGAGCAGCCAGAACGACCCTTCGATGGCGGGACCGACCCCGAGCGCGAAGGCGAACGTGCCCACGCCGAGGGTGCCTCCAAGCGCGAACCCGGTGACGGTGACCGACGACTCGAGCACCGTGCGCACGATCCCGATGCGCCCGCCTGTGTGGCGCGAGAGGACGAGCATCAGGGAGTCGCGGGGGCCCGCGCCGAGCGCTCCGCCGATGTAGAGCGCAGAGGCGACACCGATCATGAGAATGCCGCCGGCCAGCGCCAGCACCCGCTCGACGACCCCGGCGCCGTGGATGCCGGCGAAGGCTCGAGACCGAATCAGGAGATCGACGAACACGCCGATGAGCACGGCGTTGGCGACGGTGCCCGGCCCGATCACGGCACCCAGCCTCCACGCAAGCGCCAGTACGACGATCGCGGCCACGGTGTTCGCGATCCCGAAGCTCAGCGGCGTGTGCCGTGCGATGCCCTGGTTGAGAACGTCCCAGGGCGACAGACCGAGCCGGGACTCGAGCAGCATCACGATTCCGATCGCGAAGAGCAGGAGCCCGACGAGAAGCGACAGCCATCGGACAGCCGGGCCGCCGCGCACCGTGGGCGGAGCCCACATCAGAGGGAGCGACGGTCTGCCTTGCGGCGTCGCACGAGTGGGACCGCCCGAACCGCCGCGAACCAGACGTAGACGACGGCGCCAACGACTGCGCCAATCGCAAGCGCGATCCGCCTGACGGTGCGCACGCCCGCATCGTAAACAGACAAGGCGGGTATTGATGTCACGGCGGGTCGTGTCAGGCGCGGCATACTTCACGTGCTTCCGAACACGAGGAAAGGACGGGCCCCTCCCATGCCCAAGAAGAACGAACGGTTGGAGGCGACGGTGGAGAGCCTCCGGCCCTATGTCGAGCGAGCTCTCAAAGACGACGACTTCCGCGACCACGTCCGCGAGGCGCTCACCACCGCCCGCGGGATCTACGGCGACCTCTCCAAGGAGCGCGGGCTCGGCAAGTCCGCACGCAAGCTGGCGACGGACAAGGATCTGCAGGAGAGCCTTCGCCGTGCTCTCGAAGAGCTCGGCGACGCCGCCGGCCGCGTTCAGCCAAAGGGAAAGAAGGGCCAGAAGAAGGCGCGGAAGATGTTGATCGCCGGCATCCTCGTCGGCACCCTGTACAACCCGTGGACGGGGCCGCAGACCCGCCACTGGCTGCTCGAGAAGGTCGCGGGCGACGACGAGCTCGCACCACTCGACATCGACACACCGGACGCACAGCCGGTCGCAGCTGCCACCGCCGTCACGAACGGCGGCGAGAGCGCCGACAACTGAACCGTGTACTAACCGCCGCTGGGCGGGCTCTGCCCGGCACCACCGCGCAGAGCCCGCTCGAGCGCACCGGGCACGAGCCCGCTCGTCTGCGAGACGTCGGTCACCTGTAGGAGAACCGCGCCCGGGGCGGGCGCGCCACTGCGTGGCAGGCCGTTCTTGTCGCTGACGTAGATGCGACCGGCTGTGAAGGGCACGTCCTGTGCCCGCTTCCACGCAACGAGGTACGGATACGGCGCGATGACGCCGTCGTAGCCGAGTGAGAGCAGCTGGTCCGGATGGATCTCGAAGTGGAGGTGCGGAAGCCCGCCGTCGGCGTCACCGCTCTCGCCGAGGAATCCGAGCACGTCACCTGCCTGCACGTGCTTGCCCTCGACGGCGAGGGGTGAGTAGGCCGACAGATGGGCGTAGTAGAACTCGTCGCCGGCTGCGTCGCGCAGCCACAGACGCCAGCCCCCGATCTCGTTCCAACCGACTGTGTGGACCGTCCCGTCGGTGACGGCGAGCAGCGGCGTTCCCAGGGGCGCGAAGATGTCCTCGCCGTGGTGCCAGCCGCTGATGATGTCCGGGCGCGGAGCGCCGAACGAGTCGCCGAACGCCGCCGGTCCGAAGACAGGGAAGACAAAGCCCTTCGTGGACAGCGTCACCTGGACGCCGGAGGGGATCGGGTGCACGAGATCGGACGGCGCGCCCTGGACCGAGCTTCCCGGCTCGACGATCGGGCGCTCCGGCCGCTCACCGCGCACGATCGGCGGTTGGGCCTTCGACGCCGGCTTGGTCGTCACCGGCGTCTGGTGCGCGCCGGCCGCCTCGACCGCCGAGGCCTGGGAGACGCCGACGTCGATCTCACTGCCGGCCGGGAGGCCGCCGTGATCGGCAAGCAGCTTCAACCGCAGGCCGATGACACTCGCCTCGGCATGCTTCCGCTGCTTCCCGGCCGTCTGGGTGGTGTTCTCGGTGACGAGGAGCTCGAGCGTTCCCCAATCCGCAAGGGCAACCTGCCCGGGAGCCGTTGCCGGCGTGTCCTGGCCGAGCACGACGAGCCCCTGGATCTGCGTCTGGGACGTGTCCGCGGTCGCGGTCACCGAGCCCGCCGCGACCGTCGCATGCGTCGTCACGGACCCGACGGTGACCTCGCCCCCGAACAGCGTCACGGCGAGCGATGTGGTGACCGCCTCGGCGCTCGCCGAGGCACCCGGCTGCGCGGACACGCTGCCGGAGGCCGATCCGATCCGCACGACCGAGCCGTCGTCCGGGTACGAGAACCCCGTCACCTCGGTCGCCGCTCCGGGCGGGCCGACGACCTGGGCGCCTGCGACGGAAGGCTGCCCGGCCACGACGATGCGCACCGCTGCGGCGCTCGCAGCCGTCACGGGCTTTGCAGCTGCACCGGCAAGACCGGCGACGAGCGCAGCGGCACCACCCGCGGCGAGGACGCCGGTCAGCCTCCAGAAGGCTCGCCTCACGGGGATTGAGGGTAGCGCTTCGCCTGGCTGCGCTCCCGGTAGACGAGCTGGGCCGCGACCGCGAGCAGGAAAATGGCGAACAGGCGGCGCAGCGTGTGCTCCGGCAACGCAATCGAGATCTGGACGCCCGCCTCGACGCCGGCGATCGAGGCCAGACCGAGCACGAGCGCCGCCCGGGCGCGCAGGTTCCCGTAGCGCCGCTGCCGCCAGACGCCGACGACGGCGGTCGGAACGATGGCCAGAAGCGAGGTCGCGGCGGCGTGGTGCGGCGTCAGGCCCAACCCGATCAGGGTCGGCACGAAGAGCGTTCCGCCGCCGATGCCGAACATCCCGGAGAGGACGCCCGCGGCGATGCCGAGCAGCACGGCGCCTGTGACGACGCCTGCGCTCATCCGACCATCAGCCAGATCCCGATCCCTACCAGGAGGAGCGCAAAGGAAAGGGTCAGTGCCCGCCCCGAGAACCGCTGTTGCAGCGCCGCCCCGCCGATGACGCCTATCGTCGCGGGGAGGCCCACCAGCGCCGCATAGGAGTAGCGGATGTCGTGACGGAGCGCGTAGGCGACGACACCGGCGAGCGCCGTGATGGCAACTGCGCCGAGCGACGTCGCCGTCGCCTCGTGAGGCGGATACGCGGCCAGGAGCAGCAGCAGCGGCACGATCACGAGCCCGCCCCCGACTCCGAACAGCGAGCTGAAGACACCGGCGACCAGTCCGATCCCGACCAGGCGCGCGGAGGTCCCGGACACGCAGGCCATTCTACGGCGGTGTACCCTCGGGGCGTGTTCGTCCGCCGCACACTCGTTGCGGCGGTGTGTCTCGCCGCCGCTCTCCTGCCGGCAGGCGCCTTTGCCGGTGCTACCGGTCGCGCCGCGAACACAGCGACCGTCTACAGCATCCGCGTCGATCCCCGCATGTGCCCCAGCCCGATGTGCGGCGGCTTCTGGGCCGGCCGCGTCAACTGGAAGCTGACCCCGTGTCTCACGGGAGTCGCGCGCGCAGCGTGCTATGCCGCCGCGGTCGATCTTTCCGCACTGACGGCGCCGGCGAGGGTTCGCGCCCAGCCTGCGCTCTCGTCGGGACGGGCTCTCGTCGAAGGAGCGTTCGCCCACTACGGGAGCACGTTCCCGCAGCTCGCGAAGCTCGTCGCTGCCCGGGTCTGGCTGTCTGTCGGAGCGCAACAGGAAGCGGGCACGATCTACCGCGTGATCGACACCGGTCTGCGGTGCATCCGCGCTCCGTGTTTCTCGCTGCGGGCGACCGTCGTCAACGGCACGCGCTCGGTGACGCTGTCCGCCCTCGACCTCGCAGGCTCCGGCGCCACACCCGCCACGATCTCGCGCGCACACGCGCTTCTCGCGCGGGGCGGGGTGCTCGTGTCGGGAACGGTGAGGACGCTCGCCGGCACGCGCATCGCCGACCCGGGACGGGCGTTCGCGGCCACCCGGCTCTGGCTTCCGGCCTGACCCCTGCGCCCATAAACTCGGCTCATGGGATGCACTGCCTGTGGCGCCGAGAACCGCGCGGGTGCACGGTTCTGCCGCTCCTGCGGATCCTCGCTCGAGAGCGTGTGCCCGTCGTGCGGAACGCCGGCCGAGAGCGGGCAGGCGTTTTGTGATTCCTGCGGCGCGAGGCTCGCCGGCACCGCGTCCGCGCCGGTTGCGCCTGTGCCGGCCTCACCGCAGTCCACGCCGGTCGCCGAGCGACGCCTCGTCTCGGTTCTCTTCGCCGACCTCGTCGGGTTCACCACGCTCTCCGAGTCGCGCGACGCCGAGGACGCGCGAGAGCTGCTCTCGCGCTACTTCGAGGCCTGCCGCGAGCTGATCGAGCGGTACGGCGGCACGGTCGAGAAGTTCATCGGCGACGCAGTGATGGCGGTCTGGGGGACGCCGACGGCGAACGAGGACGACGCCGAGCGGGCAGTAAGGGCGTCGCTCGACCTGGTCGACGCAGTTGCGGCACTCGGCGCCGAGGTGGGTGCGCCGGATTTGGAGGCACGGGCAGGCGTCCTCACCGGCGAAGCAGCGGTGACGCTGGGCGCGCAGGGTCAGGGCATGGTCGCCGGCGACCTCGTCAACACGGCTTCGAGAATCCAGAGCGAGGCGGCACCGGGCTCCGTGCTCGTGGGCGACTCGACCAAGCGGGCGTCAGAGGCTGCAATCGTGTACGACGACGCCGGGCTGCACGAGCTGAAGGGGAAGGCCGAGCCCTTGCAGCTGTGGGCGGCGATGAGGGTCGTCGGGTTGCGCGGCGGAGCGTCCAAGTCAGCCGGGCTCGAGCCGGCCTTCGTCGGGAGGGACAGCGAGCTCCGTCTCGTGAAGGAGAGCTTCCACGCGACTGTCGAGGAGAGGAAGGCGCACCTCGTCTCGGTGGTCGGGGTCGGCGGCATCGGCAAGTCGCGCCTCGCCTGGGAGTTCGAGAAGTACATCGACGGACTGGTCGCCGACACGCTGTGGCACTCCGGGCGGTGTCTCGCATATGGCGACGGCGTCGCGTTCTGGGCGCTCGCCGAGATGGTGCGCGGTCGTGCGGGGATCATCGAGGACGAGGAGTCCAGCTCGGCGCTCGCGAAGCTGCACGCCGCCATCGAGCAATACGTGCACGACCCGCAAGAGCGCCGGTTCATCGCTCCTCGCCTGTCCCACCTGCTCGGTCTCGAGGAGGGGGCGGCCGGGGATCAGGAGAACCTTTTCGCGGCCGCGCGCATGTTCTTCGAACGCCTCGCCGACGGGGCGCCAACCGTCCTCCTCTTCGAGGACATCCACTGGGCCGACAGCGCACTCCTCGACTTCATCGAGTACCTGCTCGACTGGTCGCGCGACCTGCCGCTCTTCATCCTCACACTCGCGCGGCCCGAGCTCCTGGGACGCCGACCGACCTGGGGAGCCGGCAAGCGGAACTTCACGTCGGTCATGCTCGAACCGCTCCCGCGCGAGACGATGGAGGTGCTGCTGACAGGCCCAGTACCTGGACTCCCCGAGGAGCTACGGGCCCGCATCCTCGAACGTGCGGAGGGCGTCCCCTTCTACGCCGTCGAGACGGTCCGGATGCTCATCGACCGCGGGTTGCTCATCCGCGAAGGCAACGCGTTTCGCCCGACGGGCGAGATCGAGACACTCGAGGTGCCCGAAACCCTGCAGGCTCTCATCGCTGCCCGAATCGACGGTCTGGCGCCCGACGAGCGACGGCTTGTGCAGGACGCAGCCGTGCTCGGCAGAACCTTCACGACGCGCGGCCTTGCTGCCGTGACAGGCTGGCAGGAGCCCGAGCTCGACCCGCTGCTGCAGTCGCTGATCCGGAAGGAAGTCCTCTCGTTGGAGGCTGATCCGCTCTCGCCGGAGCGCGGTCAGTACGGCTTCCTGCAGGACCTCGTGAAGAAGGTCGCGTACGACATGCTCTCACGGCGGGACCGGAAGCTGCGCCACCTCGCCGCAGCCGAGTACCTGCGCTCGCTCGGTGACGAGGAGGTCGTCGAGGTCGTTGCCTCTCACTACCTCGACGCCTACCGCGCAGCACCCGACGATGCCGACGCCGAGAACGTACGGACGGAGGCACGCGAGATGCTCGTGCGCGCGGCCGAACGTGCGGCGTCACTCGCCGCCAACTCGGAGGCCCAGCGCTCGTTCGAGCGGGCGATCGAGCTGACCGACGACGCGCTCGTTCAGGCCGACCTCCACGAGCACGCCGGCGTGATGGCCTACTCGGGTACGCGCGCCGACGAGGCGACGGCGCATTTCGAGCGAGCGATTGCTCTCTTCGAGGCGGCCAGTGCAGCACACCAGGCTGCTCGCGTCTCGGCCCGCCTGGCAGAGGTCATGTGGGACCGCGGGCGCCTCGAGGAGGGGCTCGAGACGATGGACCGCTCCTACCAGATCCTCGCGCAGTACGGACCGGACGAGGATCTCGCGGCGCTGGTGGCGCAGATCGGTCGGTTCATGTTCTTCCACGGCGACCTCGAGCTCGCGCGCGAACGCATCGAGACGGCGCTCGACATGGCCGAGGGACTGTCGTTGCCCGAAGTGCTCTCGCAGGCGCTGAACACCAAAGCCATCATCCTCATCGCGCACGAACGGCCGCGCGAGGGACTGACGCTGCTCCGGTACGCCCTCGACGTGGCACTCGAGAGCGACAAGCCCTCAGCAGCACTCCGCGCCTACTACAACCTGGGCGACTCGCTCGCCCGTGCCGATCGTTTCGAGGAAGCGGCGGCGAGCATCCGTGACGGGCTCGCTCTGGCGCGGCGCGTCGGCAATCGCTACTGGGAGTGGTCGTTCTCGGCAGACATGTACCCGCTGTTCGCGCTCGGCGAATGGGACGACGTCCTCGCCATGCGCGAGCAGCTCCCGGATTCCGGTTGGTCACAGGCGCGGCTGGCGTTCGCGGGCCTGCCGGTCAGCGTCGTCCCCATCTACGTCCACCGGGGCCGACTCGAGGACGCCGACGAGTTGATGACCATGCTCGCCGAGCTCGGCGGGTCGGCGGACGTCCAGGAGCGCATCCAGTACTGGTCGGGCAACGCCCGGCTCGAGCTGGCACACGGTCGACAGGCCGAGGCACTCGCAGCGACGGACGCGACTATCGCCGAAAGCGCGACTCTCGGAATCTCGAGCGAAGCGGTCAAGGAGGCGTTCGTCGTAGGCCTGGAGGCGTGCCTGGAGCTCGGCGACCTCGTGAAAGCGCGTGACCTTCTGGCAGTCGTCGACGGGCTCCCGCCCGGCCGCTCGCCGCAGTCCCTTCAGGCGCAGTCCGCCCGGTTCCGAGCGCAGTTGGCGATCCGAGACGGCGACGAGCCTGAGGCCGAGCGGCTGTTCAAGCAGGCCGCGCAGCGCCTTCGCGAGCTTTCGTTCCCGTTCTACCTGGCTGTCACGCAGCTCGAGCACGGCGAGTGGCTCGTTCGGAACGGCCGCGACGTTGACGCCGGACCACTGCTCACCGAGGCATCCGAGATTTTCACGCGTCTTCGTGCCACGCCGTGGCTGGACCGGCTGACCGCCGTTGCGGGCGGCGAAGTCGCGCGCGTCGCGACCTAGGGTGCGTGTGTCAGGCGCTCGATGTCGCGCCAGGGTCGCGTGTTGAGGATCTGCTTCTTCGTCAGCCACGCCCGCCGGGCGACTGCCACGCCGTAGTCGACGTAGCCGAGCGCTTGGACGGAGTGCGCGTCGCTGTCGATGCATACCGGCACGCCGGCCTCGCCGGCCAGTCTCGCGTGGACGTCCCGGAGATCGAGCCGGTCCGGCTGCGAGTCGATCTCGAGCACGGTCATCGTCGCCACGCAGCGGGCGACCACCCGTTCGACGTCGATGTCCGCCCCGTGCCGCCGGGACAGCTTTCGCCCGGTCAGATGGCCGATGCAGTCGACGTGGGGATTCTCCACCGCCTCGAGAACCCGCTCCGTCGCGTTGCGGTCGAACGCCGTGTGCAGCGACGCGATAACCCAGTCGAGGGTCGCCAGCGTGTCGTCCGAGACGTCGAGTGAGCCGTCCGCCCGGATGTTGACCTCGATGCCGCGCAGGATGCGAAACGGCTTCATCCTTCGGTTCAACTCATCGATCGCAGCCGCCTGGAGCTCGAGTCGCCCGTCGCGCAGGTAGTGGGAGTGGTCCGTCATGACGAGGTAGCGGTAGCCGCGCGCACGGGCTGCGAGGGCCATCTCTTCCAGTGTGGCCTTGCCGTCGCTCGACCACGTCGAGTGCGTGTGCAGGTCGCCTTTCAGATCACCGGCCTCGACGAGTCGTGGCAGCCGGCCCTCGCGCGCCGCCTCCAGCTCACCCGTGTTCTCGCGCAGCTCGGGCGCGATGAACTGGTAGCCGAGGTGCGCGTAGACCTCCTCCTCGTCCTCCGTCGCGAACACCTCGCCCGTGGCGACGGTCGTGATGCCGTACTCGGAGACCGAGAAGCCGCGCCTGACCGCCTCCTCGCGCAGCGCGACGTTGTGCTCTTTCGAGCCGGTGAAGTGCTGCAACAGGTTGCCGAAGCTCTTCGGCGGGACGACACGGAGATCGAAGCGCAGTCCGTTGCCGGAGATCACCGTGGCCTTGCTGTCCCCGTGCGCGACTGTCTCGGCCACGAGCGGCAGGTGCACGAACTCCCGCGTGAGCGCCGCCGGATCGGTTGCGGTGGCGATCAGGTCGAGATCGCGAAATGTCTCCCGGCGCCTGCGGACGCTGCCGGCCTCCGAGACGCGAATCGCGGCGGGATGTGCACGAAGCGTCTCGACGGCTTCGAGCACGACCGGCAGCCCCACGCCGAGCGGCGTTCGCCTGGGCGCGTCGGCCCCGATTCCCTTCCGGAGCGCCTCCAGCATCTTCTCCTCGCTGCGGGCCCCGAGCCCGGCGAGGGCACGGAGCCTCTGCGCCTCGGCCGCCTCACGCAGGCCGTCCAGCGTCGTCACGCCGAGCTCACGCCAGATCCGCGCAGCAGTCTTCGGCCCCAGCCCCGGCAGATGCAGGAACGCAACCAGGCCTTCGGGGACCTGCGTCCGGCGCTTCGTGAGCGCGGACATCTCGCCAAGCTGGACGACCTCGACGATCTTCTCCTCGATCGTGCGGCCGATCCCCTGCAGCTCCTTCGCCTTTCCTGCGAGCGCCATCTCCGCGACCGAACCCGGCGTCTCCCGGATGCGAGTCGCGGCCCGCCGGTAGGCCGTGATCCGAAAGCCCTCCTCTCCGAGCAGCTCCGACAGATCAGCGAGGAGGTCCAGCTGATCAGCGACCGCGACGTTTCGGGGCAGCGTCTCGGGCATGGCTCGATCATATGGATGCGACTTCGGGCAAGATCGCCAGGTGCCCTCGCACGACGCACCGCGGGCCGTCATCTGCGTCCCGACGTACAACGAGGTCGAGAACCTCGAGCCACTCGTGCGCGCGCTCGCAGACGTGCTCGATCCGGAGCTCCACCGCGTGCTCGTCGTCGACGACGGCTCCCCGGACGGCACCGGCGAGCTCGCCGACCGTCTCGCGAGTGAGCTCCACTGGGTATCCGTCCTGCACCGCGAGCGGAAGCAAGGCCTCGGCGCTGCCTACCTCGCCGCGTTCCCGATCGCGCTCGCGACAGGCGCAGCGCTCGTCCTGGAGATGGACTGCGATTTCTCGCACGACCCGCATGACGTCCCGCGCCTGATCGCCGCCTGCGACAACGGCGCCGACCTCGCGCTCGGCTCACGCTGGGTTCGTGGCGGCGGCACCGTCAACTGGGGCCTGATGCGCCGGCTGATCTCCCGCGGCGGATCGCTCTATGCGCGGCTCCTGCTCGGAGTCGGAGTTCGCGACCTCACGGGCGGGTTCAAGTGCTTCCGGCGGGAAGTGCTCGAGACGATCGCCCTCGACGCGGTGACCGCCAGAGGGTACGGGTTCCAGATCGAGCTGACGTACCGTGCGCTACGGGCGGGATTCCGCGTCGTCGAGCTTCCGATCACGTTCGTCGAACGACGCGTGGGGCAGTCGAAGATGAGCGGCGCGATCGTGGTGGAGGCGATGCTGCAGGTGCCGCTGATCCGGGCGCGGGCGCTGCTCGGCCGGCTCTAGCTAGCCTGATCGCGTGGACGTCACGGACTCAACCTTCGTCGACGAGGCGCTGCCATCCGAGGTGCCCGTCTTCG